>Ga0315281_10002883_pt1 | contig 25411 bp, 23 predicted proteins | sample YL17G07_0_MG_FD_204540 | JGI IMG/M metagenome (GOLD analysis project Ga0315281, IMG submission 204540) | Sediment microbial communities from Yellowstone Lake, YNP, Wyoming, USA - YL17G07_0 | ecosystem: Environmental > Aquatic > Freshwater > Lake > Sediment | place: USA: Wyoming | collected... | reverse complement strand
ATTCTCTCCGTTACGCTCTTCGAGAAAATGCCCATCCACCAAGCATTTGCGGGCCGCGACTACCCAATCGATCCCATCGCGGCTGGCAACCAATTGAATCTATTCGACTCTTAACCGGACAGTAGTGTTGAAATTCAATAAAACTCATTCCCGCCCATCGCTGGCGCTGGATCCCGGCGCCGCGGGCGGACACGCGAATGGGGAGGCGGTGGCATGGGAGCGCGGAGTCCGTCGGCGGGTCCCGGGAGACCGCCGCCTGCCGCGCGCCATGCGGCCCGCTGTGCTTCATGCCCGCAAGGGGATTCACCTGGAACCGCGACACGGCGGCTAACCTGCTCGGAGGTGCGATCATGGTGTTCTCAAAAGGCCGGAAACTGGCTTTGGCGCTTGCTCTGCTGGGAACCCTGGGCTGGATGGGCCTGGGCTCCACCGTTCGGGCCGAGCCGCTGACCCTGCGGTTCGCGCTGATCACGGCGGAAACCTTCCCCTACATGGACGGCGCCCGCAAGTTCAAGGAGGAGGTCGAACAGCGCTCCAACGGCGAGATCAAAGTGCTGATCTATCCCGGCGGGCAATTGGGGGCGGAACGGGAGATCAACGAGGCGATCCTCGAAGGTTCGGTGCAGGTCGGCGTGGGCGCCGGCGCCATGGCGAACTTGGCGCCGATCTACAACATCGTCCAAGTCCCCTTCCTCATCCAGGGGCAATCGCACATGGAGGCCATTGCCGACGGCCCGGTGGGCAAGCGCCTGGCACAGATGATCGAGAAGCAGGCCGGCTTCCGGGTGATCGCCTGGTTCAGCACGGGAGACAGCGCCCTGGAGACCGTCAAGGTACCCGTGAAGCGGCCGGAGGATTTGGCCGGGGTCAAGATGCGGGTCATCGAAACCCCCGTGCTCGTGGATGCCATGAAGGCCCTGGGAGCCAACCCGACCCCCATGCCGTACCCGGAGGTGTATACCGGGCTGAAACAGGGGGTGATCGAAGGCGCCCATCTGGACGTGGTGTCGGTGGATACGCTCAAGGTCGGCGAAGTGGTCAAGTACATGACCGATTGGGAGCAGATCACGTTCGCCTCTGAGCCGCGGCCCGTGATCATGAAGGCCGCATACTTCGACAAGCTGACGGCCCAGCAGCAAACGTGGATTCGCGAATCCATGCAATTGGCCGCCATTCAGGAGCGCAAGGTGTTTCGGGACAGGATGGCCGCCATCCGCCAGAAGCTTCTGGCGCAGGGCGTAACCATTTCGCGCGTGGATGCGGACGCATTCATCAAGCGGGTCCAGCCCGTGTGGACGAAGTACGCCAAGCAGCTCAACGCGGAGGACCTGCTGGCGGACATCGTCAAGCTCCGCAAGTAGTTCTGTCGCCGGCAAGGGGTACACGGGATGCGCGTTCCGGGCGGCCGCCTTGTGCGGGCGGTGGATTTTCTGTTCGATCGGGCCGTCGTCTCTTTTGCCGCGGGCACCCTGGCGCTGGCCCTGGTGGTCATGACGCTCCAGATCGTGTTCCGGTATGGGCTCAACGCGAGTCTGGTCTGGGCGGAGGAGTTGGCCCGCTACGCGCTGATCTGGAGCGCCATGGTGGGCACGTCCGTGGCGTACCGGCGGGCCGAGCTGGTAGGGGTCACCTACCTGCCAGACCGCCTTCCCCCGCGCTGGTCGGCGCGGTTGTTGCGCGCCGTTGACGGCATCGTCCTGATGTTTTCCATCGTCTTGATGCGGGAAGGCTGGCTGCTCACCCTGCGGAATTTCGACCGCAACCAGTTGACTCCGGCGCTGCAGATCCCCATCGCGTGGGCCAACCTGGCCATTCCGGCGGGCGGTCTGCTGCTCGGCGTGGCCGCACTGGAGGCCCTGCTCGCGGGGCGCACCCGGGCCTTTCACTCGCCGGACGCGCTGCCGGAATAGGCTCCGCGGCGGGCCATGACTCCGGCCGGTTTCCGGGTTGCCTTCCACAATTCATATTTCGACTCGCCAAGGACCTTTGCGATGGCCGGCCTTGCCATTGGTTTTGTCGTTCTGCTGGCCATCGGCATGCCGGTGGCCTTCGTCCTTGGAATCGGGGCGGCCATCTATCTGGCGCTGCAACCCGATGTCGGGCTGGCCGTGATCCCCCAGCGCATGTTCGCCGGGCTGGATCAGTTCGTGCTGATGAGCATTCCCTTCTTCGTGATGTCCGGCTTCCTGATGAACGAAGCCCAGCTGACCGGCCGCCTGGTGCAGTTCGCCGACTTTCTGCTGGGGCGCCGCAAGGGCGGGCTGGCCCAGGCCACGGTCCTGACCAGCATGTTCTTCGGCGGGATCACCGGCGCCGCGACGGCTGAAGCGGCCGCCATCGGCAGCATCATGATCCCCTCCATGGTCAAGGCGGGGTATCGCCGGGAATTCGCGACGGCCGTGACCGTGGCGGCCTCGATCTGCGGTCCCCTCATTCCGCCCAGCATTCCGATGCTGATCTATGGCGTGTCTTCCGGCGCGTCCATCGGGGCCTTGTTCCTCGCCGGGGTGACGCCCGGTATCGCCGTCGGACTGTCCATCATGCTGCTCAACCGCTTCCTGTTGCGGGGCGGCGAGTTGAAGGCCCGCCCACCTGCGGCGGCCTCCGGCCCTGGCGTGGTGAGACGGTTCTTCGCCAGCCTGCGGGTGGCGCTGGTGGCGCTGGGCTTGCCGGTCATCATCGTCGCCGGAGTCGTCGGGGGAATCTTCACCCCCACCGAATCTTCCGTGGCGGCCGTGATCTACGCGTTTGGGGTCGGCCTGGCGATGCGGACCCTGACCTTGCGATCGATCCTGCGCGTCATTTGCCAGACGGCCCTGGTCTCCGCCGCCATCCTGTTCATCGTGGCCAACGCCAGCCTTCTGGGCTGGGTGTTGACCTACATGCAGGTCCCGCAGACCATCGCGGAGACGTTTCTGGCCTACACGCACAGTCCCGAGGTATTCCTGTTCTTTGCCGTGGTGCTGCTGCTGCTGGCGGGGTTGTTCCTGGAGCCTTCGGGGGCCATTATCATCCTCACGCCCGTGCTCCTGCCCACGGCGCTGTCCTTCGGCATTGATCCCGTGCATTTCGGCGTGGTGATGGTGTTCGGAATGGTGATTGGGCTCCTGACGCCGCCGGTGGGACTCTGCCTGTTCGTGGGCAGTAGCATCGGGGAAGTGCCATTCCACGTCCTCTCGCGGGCAGTGGTTCCCTTTGTCGTGCTGTTGATCGGGGTGTACCTGTTTTTCGTCTATGTTCCGGTGGCATCCATTTGGCTGCCCACGCTGCTGATGGGGCGCTAGGCACCCTATCCAGGCCCGCAAGGAGCCCGCGTCATGATCCATGAACTGCGCACGTACGATCTGGTTCCCAACCGCCGCACGGCGCTCTACGAGCGCTTCCGCAACGGCGCGTTCGCGCTCCTGAAGAAGCACGGCTTCAAGATGCTCCACATGTGGGAGCCGACCGATGGGCGGGAGAAACTGATCTACCTCCTGCAGTGGGAGGATGCCAACGCGCGCGAAGCCGGCTGGAATGCCTTCCGCATGGACCCGGACTGGCAGAAGCTGAAGACGGAGACCGAGGCCCAGGGGCAGATGGTCACGAAGATGGACTACATCCTGCTACGCGACGCGCCGTTCGCCAAGGGGCTGCTGCCGTAGGCTGCCCGGCTTGGGCCGCGTCGGCGCCCTCCGCATCCGCCGCCGCTCAGAACGAGGGCGGCGTACTGATCCAGATGGCCTCCGCCTGGGTCTTGCCGGGATTGCGCCAGCGGTGGGGCGTGGCGCTCTGGAAGTAGATGCTGTCTCCCTTCAGGAGGGTGTGGCGAACGCCGGCCAACTCCACCTCCAGGGTTCCCTTGATGACAATCACCCCGTCCTCGCCCTCATGGGAGAATGCCTCGCCGCTTTCCGCGCCCGCGGGGGCATACAGCCACAGGATCGAGGTCTGCCGCCGCAGGTCCGGAGTGAGCATCTCGTAGCGGATGTTGGAGCCCGGAAAGGCGATGCTCTTGCGGCGGCCCCGTTGCACCAGCACCGGACTGAGGTCCGCCAGATCGCCGGAGCCCTCAAACATCATCTGACCCGCCGGAATGCGCAGCACGTCCGCGATGCGCTTGAGCGCGCTGACGGACGGGGCAATCTGGTTGCGCTCGACCTGGCTCAGATAGCTCGCGGACAAGTTGGCCTGCGCGGCGATCTGAATCAGCGTCAGGCCCTGCTTCTTCCGGGCGTTCCGAAGCACCGGACCCAGCTTGAATTTAGACATCAGCCTCGTCGTCCATGGGGCGGTTTCAGGGCGCGGCTATTGGGCCGCCGGGTACCGCGGGGTCGCGTCCGAAGAAGACCGCCTCGACCGCCTCGGAATCCAACATCTCGGCCGAAGGTCCCTCCAGCGCCATGCGGCCAGCCTGAAGCACGTAGGCGCGCCGGCTCATCCGCAAGGCTTCCCGCACGTTTTGCTCAATGATCAAGAGCGCTACGCCGCGGCCGTTGATCTCGGCCAGGGCTCGGGTCACCTCGTCCCGCAAGAGGGGAGACAGGCCGATGAACGGCTCGTCCACCAGCAACAGCCGCGGACTGCTCATCAACCCGCGGCCGATGGCGCACATTTGCTGCTCTCCGCCGGACAGGGTGTGCGCCGACTGGTCCAGCCGTTCCTTCAACCGGGGAAAGATCCCGAACACATGGGCCAGCCCCTCCGCCAGCGCGGCCCGCGCCGCGCCCGGCCCAGCTCCCAGAAGCAGGTTTTCCCTCACCGTCATGTAGGGAAAAAGGCGATGGCGTTCCAGCACATGGCTGATTCCGTGCCGGATCATCTGGTGCGCCGGCAGCCGGTGCAGCGCCACCCCTTCGTAGAAGATCTCCCCGGCCTTGGGCGCGACCAGCCGGGAGATGCTGTTCATGAGCGTGCTTTTGCCCGACCCGTTGGGCCCAAGCAGAGACACCACTTCTCCCGGCTGCACCGTGATGGAGACCTGCCACAGCACCTGGACGCCGCCGTAGGCAACGGACACTCCCCGGACGTCAAGCATGGTCGTCCCCCCCTCCGCCCAGGTAGGCGCGCACCACGGCCGGCTCCCGGATTACCGCATCGGGCGCCCCCTCCGCAAGGTTGCGCCCCAAGTTGAGGGCCATCAGGCGATCCACCAACTGGCGGACCGCCGCCAGATTGTGCTCAATCACGATGAGGGTCAATCCTTGACCGCGCAGATCCTTGAGCAGGTCCATCAGCGAAGCGATGCTGCCCGGATCGAGCCCTCCCAGCGGCTCATCGAGGAGCAACACCCGCGGCCGGGTGGCCACGGCGCGCGCGATGTCCAACCGCTTGCGCTGCCCGGTGCTGGCGCCCTGTGCCGGAACATCGGCCCAGGGGAGCAACCCTACCCGCTCCAAGCACTCCAGGGCCGCCTTGCGGGCATCCCGCAACCGATGGGTCCGGCTCAGGGCCCCCACCAGGACATTGTCCACGAAGCGCATGCCTTGGAACGGCCGCGGCGTCTGAAACGTCCGCGCGACCCCAAGCCGTGCGATGGCCTCCGGCATCAACCCGCCGATCGGCTTGCCGGCGAACCGGACCTCGCCGCGGTCCGCCCGGACAGACCCGGTGATCGCACCGAAGAGCGTGGATTTGCCAGCTCCGTTTGGCCCGATGATCCCCAGGATCTCCCCCGGAAAGAGGTCCAGGCTGACGTCGTCCAGGGCCTGGAGTCCTCCGAAGCGGTGGGACAGACTGCGGACGGCCAGCAGCGGTTCCATGGCGCCTATGGGGTCAAGACCCGGAGGTGAATGGCCTCTCCACCCTGCCGCCAGACCCGGTCGCCGATTTCCTTCAGGCGCTCCCAATGGTCCGGGTGAATGCGGCCGAATACGTTCACGGGCGCATCGCCCCGCCACTCGCGCACGATCTCCGGACCATAGAACAGGCCGATGGCCTCGAAGCCCGTGTGCTCGAAGGCCCCCTCCCACTCCCGGAAGTAGATGATGTCTCCCAGGCTGGCGCGGATGGTCTGCCGCTCCCGCGGCGGCTTGGCGGGGAGGTTGACGGGGACGAAGATCTCCCGGCCGGACCACCGCGCCTGCAACACCTGGGCGTCCAGGGGCAGGACACCTCCGACGCAGCGCACCGTTTCCCGCGCGCCCAGGTCCAGCTCGGCCTCCAGCGTCCCGCCCCGTTCGAATCGAAATTCCAGCTTCATGAACCCGCCTCCTCGCGTTCTTGCCCTGCAACATGGCGCCTGGGGCCCAAGCCTAGCGGCCCAACCCCAGCCTCATCCTCAGCGCCACAACCCGTTCCGTCCGCAACAGACTCATGATTCCCGCGGGACGGTAGAGGGCAATCCCCATGATCAACCCGCCGTAAATCATCAGGTCAACGCCCCTCCCGCCACCGGAGAAGATGATGCGCGCGTATTCCGACATGCTCACCAGAATCACCGCCCCCACGATCGGTCCGGCGAGCGTACCGACGCCCCCCAAGATGGGTATCAGCGCGATCATGACCGACAGCCCCAGGCCCAGCACGCTGGGGGGGTCAATGAACAGGACATATTGCAGGTGGAACGCCCCGCAGAGTCCCACGATGGCCGTGCTGGCGGCCATTGCGATCAGCTTGTAGCGGAGGGGAGAAAACCCCAGGCTGCGCACCGCCTCCTCGTCGTCGCGGATCGCGCGCAGGACAAACCCCACCTTGGAGCGTTCCAGTAGCGCCGTCAGGGCGGTCGCGCCGGCCACCAGCGCCAGGGCGACATAGTAGTAGGGCAGCTTGGAGCGGTGGAATTGCAGATTCAGCAGGGACTCCGGCCGGATCGGCAGTTCCAGCCCCATGGCGCCTCCGGCCCAGTCCCAACTGGTGAACAACAGGCTTGCGGATTCCGCGATCACCAGGGTTGCGATGACGAAGTAGTGTCCCCGCAGCTTGAAGCAGGGCCAGCCGATGAGCGTGCCCGCCAGCATGCACACCAGCGCCGCCGCCGGCGCGGCGACCCACGGACTCACGCCGAACTCCCGCATGACGAGCAGCGAGGCATAGGCTCCCAGGCCGAAGAAGAGGCCATGGCCGATCGCGGTCTGGCCCGCATATCCGCCCAGGATGTTCCAGCCCTGCCCCATCGCCCCAAAGAGCAGCATCAGGGTCAGCAGGCGCAGCTCGAACGGCCGAGACCCCACGGCCAAGGGCAGCAGCAACAGAGCGGCGCTGAACAGGCCCCATGCTGTCCGGCGCAGCCACGGCCCCCGCCGGGTTGGCGCCACGCGTCCGTCTGGAGCCAGGGCGCTCATTATTGGCTACCCAAGAGGCCCCGCGAGCGCACCAGGACGATCGCCAGGTAGAGCAGGAACACCGGAACGAACTTGAGACTTGAGGAAAGGAAGAACCCGGAGAACACCTGCAAGACGCCGATCAGCAGCCCGGAGACCAGGGCACCGCCGATGGAGCCGAAGCCCCCCATCGCCACCGTGACATAGGCCACCAGGACGAACACGGAACCGACCCGCGGAAACACGTAGTAGAAAGTGCTCAGCAAGGACCCGGCCGTCCCTACGCAGGCGGCGCCGATGCCCCAGGCCAGGGCGTTCATCCGGTCCACGTCGATTCCCACCGTCTGGGCCGCCTCGCGGTCCTGCGCTGCCGCACGCAAAGACCGGCCCACCGCCGTGCGGAACACGAGCAGGTAGAGGCCGGCGGTGGCCAGCAAGGCCCCCACGCCGGAGGCAATCTGCGGGACGGGCAGCGCGATTCCGCCCACCAGCAGCACGCCGGAAAGGCGGCTGTCCTGGATCGCGTGGTAATCCGCCCCCCAGAAGAACTGGGCGGCGGCCTGGAGAAACACCATCAGGCCAAAGGTGACGAAGATCTGCGCATGCATGGAGGACTTCATCGTGCGGCGGATCAGCGCGTAGTACACCCCGACGCCGAACAGAAACATCGCCCCCGCGACGAAGGGGAGCGACACCAACGGATCGGCCCCCAGCAAGGCGTAGGCCCAGTAGCTGGCATACATGCTGAGCATGAGGAATTCGCCATGGGCAAAGTTGACCACGTTCATGACGCCATAGATCAGCGTCAGGCCGATGGCGATCAGGGCAAAGATGAACCCCATCCCCAGTCCGCTGAGGAGCAGCTGAATCAGCAACTCTGCCTGCATGATGCTCCCGGTTCCGGGCGGAGGTCCGCGCCTCCGCCCGCTAGGACCTGCCGCCCGCTAGCGGGCCGCCGGCCGCGGCCAGACGATGGAAGCGGTCGCCATCTCGAACGGCCACACGGTGGTGGGCGCCAGGTTCTGGGTCTGGGTGAAGATTCCGCGGGAGCCGACGTTCTGGCCTTTGCCGTCGAAGCGCACGCTCTCCCACGGCATGATCAAGTGCTCCGCGGACAGGTTCGTCGCGGCGAGCGCCTTGCGGATCGCCTCCTTGTCCGTCGAGCCCGCGCGGTTGATCGCGTCCGCCAGCACCAGGGTCGCCTGGAAGGCGCGGGCCGGGGTTCCGTCCATGGCCTTGCCGTAGCGGCTCTGGTACAGCGCCGCCACCTCGGTGATCAGCTTGTTGCTCCGCCCCAGGTCGCGGGCCCAGTGCTCCCGCACCAGGTAGAAGTTCGCGTCCGGGCCCAGGGCCTGCCGGAAGGCGCTCGATCCGAAGGCCGCGCCGATGGCCATTATCCCCTGGGGATGAAAGTTGTAGGTCTTGTAGGTGCGGGCGAACAGGATCGCCTCCGCGTCATACGAGGCATGGAAGACCACATCCGGCTTGGCCGCGATCAGCTTCTGGACTTCGCTGGTCACATCGGTGGCGCCGTTCTGATACGCGACGTTGATGGCCAGCTTGAACTCCGGAAACTCTGGGAAGTAGGCTTCCGCCGATTTGGCGAACTCCTGACCCCACAGCGTGTTCTCATGGACGATGGCGATCGTCCGCACCGGCTTGGACTCCTTCTTGTTGAGGTCTCTCAGGAAAAGGAAGAAGTCCCGCGCCTGGGTGCTCGAACTGGGCGTGGTGCGGAAGAAGTAGCGGTATCCGCGCTCGGTCAGGTTGGTCGCCTCGGACTCGCCGGAAATGAACGGCACTTCCATCCGTTCCGCCACCTGGCTGGCGGTGGCGGCCACGGAACTGTGAAAGGCCCCGATCAGCGCCACCACCTTCTCCTGCACGATCATCCGTTCCGCCTCCGCGGCTCCGATTTCCGGCGACCCCTGGTGGTCGGCCGCGATCAGTTCGATCTTGGCACCGCCCAACCCCGGCAGTCCGGCCACTTTAGCGAACGGCAGATTGGAGTTGGGGTCGCTCTTGTTGATGACGTCCACGGCCAGGCGGATGGCGTTGAGCGTGTCCTCGCCGGACTTTCCCGCCGGGCCGGAGAGCGGATAGATCGCCCCGATCCGAACGACGTTCTCGGCCAATGCCTGGCCTGCCAGCGTGAAGGCGATACCCAGCGACAGCAGCAGACTGGTTCCCTTATTGGCTCTCATGGCACGACCTCCTCAAGTTTAGGGTTTCTCCGGCAGCTTACACCACCCGGTGCGATCTTCCCGGATTCCTCTCGCAACGGTCATCAGCCCATGAAGGCTCCCCCGTTGACCGAAAACGTCTGCCCCGTGATGAACGAGGCCTCCTCGGCCGCCAGGAACACGGCCAGCGCCGCGACCTCCGAAGGCGCTCCAAAGCGCCCCAACGGGGTCGCGGCGATCAATCGCGCGCGCAAGTCCTGGGGCCACGCCGCGGTCATGTCGGTTTCAATGTCCGCGGGCGCGATGGCGTTGACGCGAATGCCGTCGGCGCCGAACTGCCGCGCCAGGGCCCGCGTCAGCCCCAGCAAGCCGGCCTTGGCGGACGCGTAGGCCGGGCCGGCGGCCAGGCCCCCGTTTTGGGCGGCGATGGAGGACACATTGATGATGCTGCCGCCCGGGTTCCGGCGCATGGCCCCGGCCGCCTCCCGCGCGCAGAAGAACGCGGCCTTCAGGTTGACCCCCAGGACCTGGTCCCACTCCTGGCCGGTGAGGGTCCACACGTCCGTCCCGCCAATGACGCCCGCATTGTTGACCAGGACATCAATGCGCTGGTAGGCCGCGACCGTCTGGGCGACCAGATTCCGTCCGGCATCGGGCGCGGCCAGGTCTTGCACGAACCCCCGGCAGAGTCCGTCCGGAGGCAGCCGGCCGCGCGCGGCGTTGACGGAGGCCCCGGAGCGGCCGCAGAACGCCACCGCGGCTCCCGCCTCCAGAAAAGCCTTCACGACGGCCAAGCCGATGCCCCGCGTGCCGCCCGTGACCAGGGCCACCTTGCCCGCCAAGCGCCCGGCGGCCCGGCTGTTCACGTCCATCCCGATCCCCCTCGGCGCTCCTGGCATGGAGCCGCATCCCTCCGCGCGATCCGCGTTCCGCCGCTAGCGCACCGCCCGCGCCGAGTTCTGCAGCCGCCCCACGCGCTCCACCTCCACCGAAAGCACGTCCCCCTCCTTGAGGAACACCTCCCGGAATCCTCCCACGCCAAAGGGCGTCCCGGTGGCAATGATGTCCCCGGGGCGGAGCGTGACGCGGGCGGAGAGGTATTCAATGATCTGCCAAATGGGAAACACCATCATGGAGGTATCGGCATCCTGCATGAGCCTGCCATTGAGCGTGGTCTTCAGGGCCAGCCGATGCGGGTTCCCCACCGCCTGGGCGCTCACGATCCACGGCCCGACCGGCGTGCTGCGGTCCAACGACTTGCTGGAGAGCCAATCCACGATGCGATATTTCCCCAGTTGCGTCCACTGCAAGTCCCGCGCGGTGACGTCATTGACGATGGTGTAGCCGGCGACATGCTCGGCCGCGCGGGCAGCCGGGACGCTCTTGGCGGTCTTCCCGATCACCACCGCCAGTTCCCCCTCATAGTCCATCTTCTGCGAAATGGCCGGCAGTTCGATCGCCTCGTTGTGCCCCAGCAGCGCGGTGTAGGGCTTGCTGAAGATGACCGGCTGCTCCGGCACGTCCAGTCCCGCCTCCTGCGCGTGCGCCTTGTAGTTGGCGGCAATCAGATAGAGCACCCGGTTTTCATCAATGGGGGGCCCCAACTGCGCCATGGAGGCCGGACGCGCCGCAAGACCCTGCAAGGACACTGATTGCTCGCCCCACCCTTGCGGGTGCTTGCAGAGAAAGTCCGCCACGGTCTTAAAGCGGGCGCCCAGGTCATGAATGGAGCCATCATGCAACAGTCCGGGGCGAAAGCCCCCGTTGCCCGAGGTCGAGAATCGCACCAGTTCCACGGTCTATCCTCTCAAGTTGGGATCAGGCTCTGCTTCCAGCCTGAAGAATGGGCGTGGCGCTCCGGCCAACGCCACCTGAACGTCCAGCAAGCTGCCGCATTGGCGGCAGCACAACATTCGCTGGTGAAAACGCCCCCGGTCGTAGGACTCACCGCGGACGGGGCCCGCGGCCGATAGCGGCACACGGATCTCCCCCAAATGGACAAGCAGGTTGTCTTGCGGCGCGCACAAGCGCCCCTGACAGCGTGCACATCGCACCGAGTCCCCGTCGAAGTCCACCACCAACACCTCACCCACTTTGATCCGGCCCCGGCCGCGGAACCGAATCACGGCATCGCCAGGATCCGGCGTCACGGCGGCCCGCCGCCGCTCGGCGAGGAGTTCGGCACGGCGCGCCACGGTGGCCGCCGGGTCCGCGTGTCCTTGCGCGTCCAGGGACACGCCATAGATGTCGCCCGCGGCCGGGCCGGAAATCACGCCGCGCTGAAAGTCCTCCGCCACCCGCCCGGGGTCGCGCTCCAGGGGGTCGCCCAGGCCGCCCCCGCCCTGCCAGCTATGGAACCAGACATCGCCGGGCGCGATGGGCACCCGGCCGTGCTTGGGCTGAAAGATCTCCAGTCGCCCGGCGATGGCGGCGAGCGAATCGGGCAGGGGCTGCGCCGATCCGATGCGCTGCTGAATGTCGGTTTCCAAGTATCGTCCCACGCGGATCGCCGAGCCGGGCATGCCGCCGTACAAACCCAGCGCGTTGGGCATCTCCGCGCCGGTTCCGGCGAACAACCCTTCCAGACGATCGCCGGGCGCCTTGTACATGATGTACGCCAACTCGCCGGAGCGCCCCCCCCGTTGGCGGCCCGGGCCACCGGAATCTTGCAGGTGCCTCCGGAAGAGATAGAGCACCGGGTATTCGGACTCCTGGTCCTCGATGTTGGGCATGTTGGGCGTGGTGTTGAACACAATCCCGGCGGTATCCACGCCGTCCTCGTCCGTGCGCGCGCCGCCGCCGCCGCCAAAGTGGCTCATTTCCGTGGCGGCGAACGGGAAGCCGTGCTGGCTGGTGCCGGAGAAGATCGGAGCCATCGAGGTGCCGCTCCAAACCGCCATCGCCTCGCGGCCGTGGGTCCCGCTCGCGGCCAGCAGTTGGGACAGGCAACGCCAGGTCGCGTCAATGGTCACGATGACGGCGGATATGGTCGCCATGGCACAGGGCGCCGGATAGGCGCAGTTGTTCAGGGTGCCAGGCTCGGAGATCAGCTCCAGGCAATCCCGCACGCCCCGGTTCCAGGGAATGTCCCAGCACAGGAGGATATATACGGAGGAGAGCACCGCGGCCTGCAGGCCGGCATAGGTGGAGTTGATGAGGCCCGGGGCGTTGGGGCTGGTGCCGCTGAAATCGAAGGTGAGCTGGCTGCCCTTCTTGGTCAGAGTGCAGACGATTTGGTAGATCTCCGTGCCGTGCCCGTCGTGGTCTATATACTGCACTTCGCGCCAGACGCCGTCCGGCAGTTCGCGCAGCCGCTCCTGAAGCTTCTCGCGCGAGAAGGCGATGGCGCCGGCCATCACGTTCAATGCCGTCTCGCCCCCCCAGCGTTCGATAACCTCCAGCACCCGCCGCCGACCGGTGTTCAGCGCGGCGAGCTGTCCCTTGATGTCCAGGCCCACCAGGGGATCGCGCACCGAGTTGATGATCCAGCGCAGGATGTCCTCCCGTGGACGGCCCCCATCCACCAGCTTGATCGGTGGCATGCGCAGCCCTTCCTGGAAGACATCCACCGCCTTGATGGAAAATCCGCCAGGATCCATGCCGCCCGTATCGAGTTGGTGTCCGGAGGCTCCCACCCAGGCCACCAGCTTGCCCTGATAGAAGACGGGCGCCACGGTGGCGAAGTCCGGCTGATGGATTGCTCCCAGATAGGGATCGTTGCAGATGAAGACGTCGCCATCGCGAATGCCGGGATTTTCGCCGGCCAGCCGCAGGGTGCTCTCGACAATCAGCGGGAGCACGTTGCCCTGGGTTACGATGTAGGGCCCGACGGCGACCAGGGAGCCGTCGGCCAGCATGATGGCGCTTGCGGCGTCGTTGCCGGTGATCAGGACGTTGGATCCCGAGCAGCGCTTGTATTGGATGCCCATCTCCTCGCTGATGCTCGTCAGACGATGATAGAGCACCTCGAAGGTCACCGGATCGCCCCCGGTTCCATTGCCCGCCGCCATCCTCGCCGCTCCCCCGTTCATGCCGCACCCACGTGGATCTGGGTGTTGCCCTGATCGTCCAGCTGCGCGCCTTGCTCCTGGAAGATCACGATGGTCGTACCGGGATGCTCGATCACGGCTGGGCCGGCGATGCGGGCTCCCGCCGGCAGGGAGGGCCCGTCGTACACGGCGGTCTCCACCATCTGCTTGCGGCGGGGACACCAGGTGGGCCGGTGCGTGTGGGGGAGCGCGCTTCCGCCCCGCCCCGCGCGTTCCAGGGGCGGCTTCTTCACGCTGCCCACGACGTCAACGCCGAAGTTCACACATTCGATGCCGGCCTCGCGGAAGGCCGACCCCGCTCCATAGAGCTTCTCATACATGGCCTCGAAGTCCCGCGCCGCCTGGGCCAGGGTGTGCGCATCGAGGTGGGGCGCGACGGGCACGCGCACCAGATGCACCTGGCGGCGGTAACGCGCCTCCACCCAGCGCATCAGCCGCCACGTCGCCGCGGGCACGTCCGCCTGGCTGAGCAGGTGCCGCCCCTGTTCTTCCATCCCGGCGTAGAGCGCCTCCAATCCGCGCGGATCGCAGGGCAGCACGGTGGGCTGGGACGTCTGCACGACGTAGCGGAGGTCCGTGATGGCGGCGCCGTAGGCGGAGTGCACCGTCGCCCGGAACGGCACGATCATCCGCGTGATGCCCACCTCCGGGCCGTAGGAAGCCACATGCGCGGGCCCGGCCCCGCCATAGGCCATCATCACGAAGTCGCGCGGGTCATGGCCGCGCTCCAGGGTGTGGCGGCGGATCAGATCGGCCATCTGGTTGTCAATGATGTCGCGGATGCCGGCGGCGGCGGCCAACACGTCGCCCCCGAACATGGGCCCGGCCACATGGCGGCGGATCGCCTCCTCCGCCAGATCCACGCGGAGCTTCATGCGGCCGCTCAGGAAGCTCTCCGGCGAGATATAGCCCAGCAGCACGTCGGCATCGGTCACCGTCGGCTCCGTGCCGCCCAGGCCATAGCACGCCGGCCCCGGCACGGCCTGCGCGCTCCGCGGCCCGACCTTCAGCCGGCTGCCGTCCACCCACGCGATGGAGCCTCCTCCCGCGCCGATGGAGGCGATGTCAATCATCGGCAGGCGCAGCTGGTACTGATTGAGGATGGTCTCCTGGGCGTAAGTCCACTGCCCATTCTCGATCAGCGCAACCTTGAACGTCGTGCCCCCCACGTCCGTGGAGATGACGTTGGCGAGCCCCATGGATTGGGCCAGGTGAGCCGCGCCCACCACTCCCGCCGCCGGGCCGGATTCGATGGTCAGGATGGGGACGGTCTGCGCCAGGGAGGCCACCCCTCCGTTGGATTGGACAATCAGAGGTCCGCGGCCCAGGCCGGCACCCTTCAGCGCCTGATCCAGACGGCGCAGGTAGCCCTCCATGACCGGGCCCACATACGCGTTGAACAGGGCCGTCGCGCTGCGCTCGAATTCGCCCATGACCGGCGCGATCTCGCTGGAAAGCGAAATGTACAACTCCGGATACTCCGCCGCGAGGAGTTCCCGGACGCGCACCTCGTGTCTGGGGTTCTTGTAGGAGAACAGGAACGCCACCGCGACGGACCGATAGCCGCGGCCGCGCAGGGACGTGGCGATGGCGCGAACTCCCGCCTCGTCCAATTCGGTGACCACCTCCCCCAGGTGGTCCACCCGCTCCGTCACTTCGAAAATGTCGCGCTCGTCCGCCAGCAGGCGGGGCTTGCGCGTGTCGCGGTAGTGATGCCGCTCCGCCACGCTCAGTCCGGCAACCCGGCCGCTGGCCCGCATGATCGTCAGCGTGTCGGCGAACCCGCGCGTGGTCAGCACCGCGGTCTTGGCGCCCGTATAGGTGATCGCGGCGTTGCTGGATTGGGTGGTGGCATGGACGAACCGACCGGCCTCCCCGAGCAACCGCCCCAACGGCAGCCCCATCTCCGCCGAGGCCTGCTGCAAGCCGCCCAGCACGCCCCGGATCAGATCGTCGGGGGTCGTCAGGACCTTGGCCGTGTGGGTCGCGCCGGTATCCTCGGCGATCACCACCACGTCGGTGAAGGTCCCTCCAATATCTACGGCAACCGTGAACACTCCGACCTCCCGCACTCAACCCAAGTGGCGTGCCAAAGAAAATTTATGAAATTCAATGAAATTCCAGCCCAAATGTCAAGGAGAACCCGGGGCCACCCACAACACAGGGCGCCGCCCGGATCCGGATCCCCGCCAATCCGGCCCCATCGGCCAGGCCGGCCAGGGCGTCCCAAGCCTGCCTCCTCCAGGCGGTCCGGCCGGTCGGTTCACGCCGCGGGGGATCGGCCGCGGGCTTGATGATGGGCGTGAATCGGGCTAGGAAGGAGGTCCGCACCGAGCCGCGGGCCGCCCGCGCCCAGTTCCGGGCGCTGCCGAGTCAACCCGTGGGGTCGGACGGAGGCGTACAGTGTGCAGGCCCAACCGGCTCGGGGCGTAGCAAGAGCGCCGAGTCGTCACCTCCAATCAAGGGCGCGCGTCATGGCCACGGACCCACTCCAGACCAAGGCCGGCAAGCTGGTGATCCGCAACATCGGGCTGTTGCTGTCCGGCGACCTGGAGCGTCCGATTCTGGACGCGGACACGCTCGTCGCCGTCGCCGGCAAGATCTCGGGCATCGGCATGGCGAAGGACCTCGACACCGACCGGGCCGACGTGACCGTGGATGCCAAGGGTTCCGCGCTCTGCCCGGGGCTGATGGATAGCCATGTGCATCCCGTGTTCGGCGACTGGACGCCCCGGCAGAACCAGTTCAATTGGATCGAGAGCTTTCTGCACGGCGGCGTCACGACGATGATCTCGGCGGGCGAAGTCCACCTGCCCGGCCGGCCCAAGGATATCGTGGGACTGAAGGCCCTGGCGGTGACCGCGCAGCGGGCCTTCCACAACCTGCGCCCGGCCGGCGTGAAGGTGCTCGCGGGCGCGCCGGTGATCGAAAAAGGGATGACGGAAGCCGACTTCAAGGACCTCGCGTCCTGGGGGGTCAAACTGCTGGGGGAGGTGGGCCTGGGGTCCGTCAAGGCCGGAGACGAGGCCAGGCAGATGGTGGCCTGGGCGCGCAAGCATGGCATCCAGAGCACCATTCACACCGGGGGACCGTCCATCCCCGGCTCGGGGCTGATAGACAAGGACGTGGTGCTGGAGGCCGACGCGGATGTCATCGGCCACATCAACGGCGGGCACACGGCCCTGCCCGACGACCAGATCCGCGCGCTCTGCGAGCAGTCCACGCGGGCCATCGAGATCGTCCACAACGGCAACGAGCGCGCCGCCCTGTACGCGCTCACGATCGCCCGCGAGTCCCGGCAGCTGCACCGGGTGATCCTCGGCACCGACTCGCCCGCGGGCTCCGGGGTGCAGCCGCTCGGCATCCTGCGCATGGTGGCGCTGCTGTCCAGCCTGGGCGAATTGCCCGCGGAGCAGGCCTTCTGCCTGGCCAGCGGCAACACCGCCCGCTGCCGCGGCCTGGAGCAAGGCATCGTCGCCGTGGGGCGCCCGGCCGATCTGGTGCTGCTGGATCGGGCGCAGCACACGGCGGGCAAGACCCTGCTGGATAGCGTGCGCCTGGGCGACATTCCCGGCATCGGCATGACCCTCATTGACGGCATCGTAATGTCGCACCGCAGCCGCAACACCCCGCCATCCACCACGGCCCCGGAGATTGTCCATTAGCCGCCCTGGACGCCACCCCGCCAGGGCCGGCCCGGACGGCGGCTAGCAGGTTGCGGAAAAACGAATGGACGCGGATTTGTGGGGGCTTTGCCCCCACACCCCCAGCAGGAAGCAGGGCTCCCTGCACCCGGTATAGGGGTATTGGGATGGGACGATCATGATCGGCCATACAGTGCGCAAATCGGCTCCAGGAGCGGAGCCGGGAATCACCGGCAAAGCCCTGTGCTTACTTGACCCTATTGTTTTCGCGGCGGTGGTATCGCCGCGAAAACTTACCCGGGGGGTGAGGGGGGACTTGTTCCCCCGCTTGCAGTTCGTTTTTCCGCAGCCTGCTAGACCGTCAGGTAGGCCTGGCGCGTGGCCTCGTCCGCCGCAAGCGCGGCCATCGTGCCGTCGAAGCGGATGCAACCTTTCTCGATGATGAGGGCGCGGTCGCCAACCCACTGGGCGAAGTGCAGGTTCTGCTCGGACAGCACAATCGTCAGCCCTTCGCGCTTGAGCGTCTCGACCGCGCGGCCCATCTGCTCCACAATCAGCGGCGCCAGTCCCTCGGAGGGTTCGTCCAGCAGAATCACACGCGGGTTCCCCATCAGCGTGCGGGCGATGGTGAGCATCTGCTGCTCCCCGCCGCTCAGGCTGCCCCCGGTTCGGTGGCGCAGGGCCTTCAGGTGGGGAAACAAGTCGTAGACCCGCGCCTCGTCCCAGGTGGGGGCATCGTCCCGGGACGGCTGCCGGCCCACCTCCAGGTTCTCCCGCACCGTCAGATCGGCGAAGATGCGGCGATCCTCCGGAACGTAGCCCAGGCCCGAACGGGCGATCACATGGGCCGGAAGCCCCACAATGTTCCTTCCGAACAGCGTGACCCGGCCCTGGATGCGCGGGACGAGCCCGACCAAGCTGCGCAGGGTCGTGGTCTTGCCCGCGCCGTTGCGGCCCAGCAAGGCCAGCACCTCGCCCCGCCGCACCGTGAAGGCCACCTGGAACAGGATCTGCGCGCGGCCATAGTGGCTGTCGAGCGCCTGCACCTCCAGCGGGATCATGACGGCGCTCCCGATTGCGGCGGTCGCCCGCCGTACGCAATCCCCGATCCCAGGTAGACCTCCCGCACCCGCGCATCCGCCCGGACGGCCGCGGGCGGCCCCTGCGCGAGGATCTCGCCGCGGTTCAGCACGAGGATCTCGTCGGCATGGGCAAAGACGACGTCCATGTCGTGCTCGGTGAACAGCACGCTCGTGCCGCGCTCCCGGGCAATCCGCGCGGTGAGGCCCATCAGGGCGACGCGCTCCCCGGGCGCCATGCCCGCTGTGGGTTCGTCCATCAGCAGCAGGCGCGGTTCGTTGGCCAGCGCCATCGCGAGTTCCACGCGCTTGAGGTCGCCATAGGCCAGCACCCCGCAGGGGCGGCGCGCCTGGTCGGCCATCCCCAGGCGCTCCAGCAAGGCCAGCGCGGGCGCCAGGTAGAGAGCCGGCAGCCTGGCCACCAGCGACCCCATGCGCCGGCCGTGGGACGCCAGCGCCACCTGCACGTTTTCCGCCACGGTCATGGAGGCGAAGGTCGCGGTGATCTGGAAGGTGCGCCCCACGCCGAGCCGCCACACCCGCCGGGGGGCCAGGCCCACCAGTTCGCGCCCCTCGAACTTCACGCTGCCCGCATCGGGGCGGAGCTGGCCCATCAGCAGGTTGAAGCAGGTGGACTTGCCCGCGCCGTTGGGCCCGATCATGGCCAGCAATTGGCCCGCCCGCAGGTCGAAGCTCACGTCGCGGACGGCCTGCACGCCGCCGAAGCGCTTGGTCAAGCCGCGCACCTCCAGGATCGCCCGCTCGCCCCGGGCCGCATCCGCGCTCATGCGCTCCCCTCCCTCTTGCCGGGAGCGGCCGATGGGTCTTCGCTCCCGGCAAGGCCGCGCAGCGCCCCCACCAGCCCGTGCGGAAAGGCGATCACCAACCCAACGATGATGAACCCCAGCACGAATTGCCAACGGTCGGTGACCGTCGCCACCGCCAGGTGCAGGGTCTTGTACACCAGCGCTCCCGCGAGCGGACCGCCCAAGGCGTTGACTCCGCCCAGCAGCACCATCACCAGGCTGTCCAACGACATCGGGATGCCGAGGTTGTCGGGGAAGACGCTCCCCTTGAAGAAGGCGAACAATCCTCCGGCCAGTCCCGCGAACAGCCCCGCCAGGACGAACGCCGACCACTGGTGCCGCCGCCGGTCCATGCCCAGCGCCTCGGCGCGCAGGGGCGAATCGCGCAGGGCTCGCAGCCCGTAGCCGAAGGGCGAGTCGTGCAGGTGCCGCAGCGCGAGCACCGCCGCCCCGCACAGCGCCAGCGTCAGGTAGTAGAAGACGATGCGGTTGCTGGCCCACGCATCGGGCCAGATCCCGAGCAGCCCGTTGTCCCCGCCGGTCAGCTCGTACCATTGGAAGGACACGGCGTAGGCGATCTGGGCGAAGGCGAGGGTGAGCATGGCCATGTAGACCCCGGAGAGTCGGACGCTGCCCCAGCCGAAGGCGAGCGCGCCCAGGCCCGCCGCGGTGACGCCCGCGGCCAGCGCCGCCGGCAGCGGCAGCGCCAGGTACTTGACTGCCAGCGCCGCCCCGTAGGAGCCCAAGCCGAAGTACGCCGCGTGGCCGAAGGACGCCATGCCCCCCGCGCCCATGAGGAAGTGCAGGCTCGCCGCGAACAGGGCCATGATGATGACCTCGGTCAGGACGGTGAGCGTGTAGCCGCCGCTCACCCAGGGCATGAGCAGCAGCAGCAGGGCGCCGCCCCGGAAGACCAGCGTCCAGCCTCGGCCCCGCATCCGCAGCGGGGCCTCCCACACCAGGCCCGGCACCCGCGCGAGCCCCTCCGGCCGCCCCAACAGCCCCCACGGCCGGATGACCAGCACGGCGGCCATCACCAGGAAGATCAGCACCAGCGTGATCTTGGGGAACAGCAGGATGCCGAACGCGTGCAGCTCGCCGATGAGCAGAGCGGCCAGGAAAGCCCCCGGCAGGCTGCCCAGGCCGCCCACGACGACCACGACGAAGGCTTCCGTGATGACCTGCAAATCCATCTGATGATGGATCGCCTCCCGCGGAAGCTGCACGGCGCCGCCCAACCCGGCCAGCAGCGTGCCCACGAAGAAGACGCTGGTGAACAGCCGCGCCTGGTTGACCCCCAGCGCCCCGACCATCTCCCGGTCCAGGGTCGCGGCACGCACCAGCGTTCCCCAGCGGGTGCGGTGGAACAGCCACCAGAGCAGCGCCAGCACCGCCGGGCCCAGGACGATCAGCGCCGCCTCATAGGCCGGGTACGGCCGCCCGAGGACCAGCAGCGCCCCCTTGAGGCCCGGCGCCCGCGGCGCCACCAGGTCGTTAGGGCCGAATAGCATCACGACGCCGTCGCCGGCGATCAACACCAGGCCGAAGGTCGCCAGCAGCTGGAACAGCTCCGGCGCGCGGTAGATGCGCCGCAGCAGCAACACCTCCACGGCGGCGCCCACGGCGCCCACCGCCAGCGCCGCGAGCAGGATCGCGCCATAGTACCCCAGCGGGCCGGTACCCAGGCGCGCCATGATCCAATACGCCCCATACGCGCCCAGCATGTAGAAGGAGCCGTGCGCGAAGTTCACGATCCGGGTCACGCCGAAGATGATGGAAAGCCCGGCGGAGACCAGGAACAGCGACGATGCGGTCGCCAGACCGTTCAGGGACTGATTGACGATCAGGGCCAGGTCCAAGCGGATTCTCTCGCGGGGTCAAGTTGCCGGGCACGGGCCCGCGCCGTGGGCAGCGCGAGGCGCCCCGCCGGGTGCCCGGCGGGCAGGGAAAGGAGCGGCGCCCCCGCGCGCGCCCGGCTCGGTGCGGCGCGGGGTCGTTAGTCCTGCGGGCGCAACTTCGCCGTTTCCGCGGGGCTGGGCAAATACTTGGCGCCGTCGGCGTACTTCCACCCCACCATCACCGGCTTTCCGTCCTTGATGGCGGTGCGGCCCACGAACGCCCCCATCGTGGCCTGATGGTCGCTGGGCCGGTACGTCACCGGACCGATCGGGGTCTCGATGGTCAACCCGTCCATGGCGGCCAGCAGCTTGGCGGTATCCGTGGAGCCCGCCTTCTTCAGCGCCGCCGCGATGGTCTGGAAGGTCGCGTAGCCCACCACGGAGCCCATGCGCGGGTAGTCGTTGTACCGGGCCTGGTACGCCTTCACGAACTTGTTGTGGGCGGGCGTGTCAATGTCGTACCAGGGGTAGCCCGTCACCAGCCAACCCTGCGGCGCGTCGTCCTTCATCGGATCGATATACTCCGGCTCGCCGCTCAGCAGGCTGACCACCTCGCGGCCCTTGAACAGGCCCCGTGTCGCGCCCTCTCGGGCGAACTTGATGAGGTCGCCGCCAAAGGTGGCATTGAAGATCGCGTCCGGCCGGTAACTTTCCAGCGCCTCCACGGTGGGGCCGGCCTCCAGCTTGCCCAGCGCGGGAAGCTGCTCGCCGACGAACTCAACGTCCGGGCGTTGCGCCAGGAGCAGCTTCTTGAAGTTCGCAATGGCCGATTGCCCGTACTCGTAGTTGGGCCCGATCAGCGCCCAGCGCTTCGCGGGCATGCGGGCCGCCTCCTCCACCAGCATCGCGGTCTGCATGTAGGTGCTGGGGCGCAGCCGGTAGGTGTACTTGTTGCCCTTCGCCCAGGTCACCGCGTCGGACAACGGTTCCGCCGCGATGTAGAGCACCTGGTGTTGCTTGGCGAAATCCCCCAGGGCCAACCCGACGTTGGACAGGAACGCTCCCGCCAGCAGCACCACCTTGTCCTTGGTGACCAGTTCGTTGGCGAAGGTCACGGCGTCGGCCGGCTTGCCGCCGTCGTCGCGGGAGATGACCTCGAGTTGCTGGCCCAGCACGCCGCCGGACGCGTTCAGCTCCTCCACGAAGAGCTGCCACCCGTTGCGGTAGGGCAGGGTGAACGGCGGCTGCGCCGAGTAGCTGTTGATCTCTCCGACCTTGATCGTCTGCGCCCCGGCGGGACTTGCCAGGCCCAGCAGGGCCGTCAACACCGCGGCCCCGAGCAATCCGTGAATTCGTCTCATCTGTCATCTCCGTGCAAGAGTGATTCATTGCCGCCGCCACCGCCACGCGCATCCGGTTACCCCGGCGCCCACGGGCCGGCGTCTAGCGGAGGCCATCTACGCCTTTGGCCTCCTGCTTGGTCAGCCCCCCGACCCGGGCCAAAGGTCTCCCGCTGTCGGTCACCACCACCGCCACCACGATTTCATTGGCCTTGGGCGCGTCGGGCACCCGCACCTCCATGGCGTCGAAGTGCGAGCGCACGAACGCCGCGTCCTTGTGGCCGAGCGGCACGTCGATCGCCGCCCCCACGCCCCCGGACTTCTTCGCCGAGGGCACCAGCGCCGCGCCCTTTTCCACCGCCTTGCGCAAGGGCGCGCCCAGCTTGGGGTGGAGAATCGCCGCTGCGTGCTCCAACTCCCCCCCTTCCCCCACGATGGCCGCCTTGCCGTAGCTTTCCGCCTGGGAGGGCTGGATGCCCAGCGCCAGCACCGCGCGCCGTCCCAGCAGGTCCCCCAGTTCCTCCCCGATGTCCGTCAGCAGCTCCAGGCTGGGCTCGTAGCGGCCCGCGCTGGGATTCTCGATCACGGCGATGGCCGCGGCCTTGCGGGTGGGCGGCTGGATGGCCCGCCCCATCTCGGTGTGGGTCTCCTCGATCACGATCACGAGTTTGCGAATCTTGGCTTTCATGGCGTCTGCTCCCGGCAACGCTTGGCGAATGCTGCTCCGACATTCATACGACAGTTACGCGTCCGGTGTCACCCCGCCCACCCAGCCGACGGACCGGCTCTGCCCGGCGAGGAAGAGCACCGCTCCCAGCAGGGTTCCGCCGCGCAGCCACCGGGCCGCCTCGCGCGCGCCGCCGTCCAGCGCCTCGGCAATTGCGTCCGGCTCCCGCATCTCCACCCCCACGGTCACGGGGATGTCGCCCAGGTCGGAATCCGGCTGGAGGGTGCGGGCCGGGGCGCGCCGGATGCCCGGATGATCCACGGTCACCGCGTTGGCCACCACCGTGGCCGCCGCGTCGGCCGCCGGCGCCGTCGCGGCGAAGACGGTCACCGCGTCGGCGATCCCCAGGGAGAAGCTGCGTCCGCCCCAGCCGCTCGTGGCGACGCCCCGCACGGGGCACTGCGCCGTCACGGCTACCCGCCGCTCCACCCGGGGCGCGTCCAGCCGCGCGACCAGTCCCACGGCCAGGGACTGCTCGGGCGCCAGCCAGAGCGCAATGTCCCCGCCATTGTTGACATAGGCCCGGGCCAGGCCACGCCCGGCCACCGCCGCCTCCAGCAGGTGCTGGGCAACCGACCCGGCCACCGCCGCCATCGGCGTGATGTAGCGGTCGCGATACGGCCAGACGGCGTGCGCCATGCGCAAGGCCACGGGACCGGAGACCGCGGGCAGCGCGTCGCCCAGCGGACGCTTCAGCAGCGGCAACTCGGCTACCAGCGCCTCCAGCAGGCCCGCGAAGGCCGCGGCGGCCTGGGCATACGCCCGTTCGACCTCGCCCGGGGGACCGTCCGCGCGGAGCACCAGATCCACCGGGCCGTGCTGCAGGTGCAGCCGCCCGTCCGGCAACCGCGCCCGCAAAGCGCCGGATGGCGGGGCCTCCCCGGTTCCAGCCCTCTGGGCCAGCGTCATGGCCGCGCTCCATCAAGTCTCACGGGGGCCCCGCGGCGCGCGCAAGGGCCAGGGAAGGTCCTCCAGCCAGCGGATGGACCGCACCCGGGGGCCCTGCAACACCCGTTCGAGCGGAACGATGCTGTCCATGTGTCCGCCCAGCGCCTCGTAGTCCGCCGTACGGAGCGTAAACTCGATGGGCGCGACCAGCGCAGGGGTGGGCACCGAGCCGAAGGCGCGCTCCGGCATGAGGGTCACGTCCACCATGTACGTGATCCCGCCGCCCGGCCAGACATACACCGGGGCGCCGCCGGAGGTGACGCGCGTCAGCGACTCCTTCACGGAGCGGGTCAGGCGCACCGGGTTCTCCGTCACGCCCGCCCGCAGCGAGCCGCCCGCCCCGGCGACGAACAGCACGCTGCACAACGCCGGTTCGCAGTTCTCCCCGATCCGCTCCACCACCTTGCGCACGGCGTCCGGCATGGGCGCGGCGACCGGCCGCAACCGCTCGTCCAGGACGAAGTACTCCGCATCCTCGCCCGTGGTGCTGACCATCAGCAGGCGCAAGCCCGGCCAGGCCTTCTTGGCGTCCACCGCGGAGATGATGCCGAGGGGTTCCCGGATGTCGGTCCCGCCCCAGCCCGGGCCGGGGTTGGCGACCTGGAAGTAACGGCCCGGCGTGGAGCGCCGCCCCTTGATCTTGATCCCGGCCGGGGGAATGCCCAGGTAGCGGCCCGCCTGGTGCTCGGAGAGCACGCCGGTAATGTGATCGTCCACGACGATCACCTCATCCACGTGGCCGTGCCATTGCCGGGCGAAGATGCCGATGGTCGCCGAGCCGCACCCCACGCGCATGCGCCGCTCCGGCACGCCGTCAACGATCGGCCCCTGGCCCGCCTGCACGACGACCGTGGAGCCGCCGTCTATCTTCAGTTCCACCGCCTGCCGGTTGCAGAGGTCGAGCAGCGCCTGGCAGGTCTCGCGGCCCTCTTGCTTGGAGCCTCCCGTCAGGTGTCTGACGCCGCCCAGGGAGAGCAGCTGCGAGCCGTATTCGGCCGTGGTGACGTGGCCAATCTGCTCCCCGGAGCTGCGCACGGCCGCCTGCTCCGGCCCCAGGTGCCGGTCCGTGTCCACCTTCACCTTCACGCCGCAGTAGCTGAAGATGCCCTCGGTCACAACCGTGACCAGGTCCACGTCCTCGTAGCGGCTGGCGACGATGAAGGGCGCCGGCTTGTAGTCCGGATACGTCGTGCCCGCTCCGATTCCCGTGACGAAGGACGGCGCCTCGCGCAGCAGGTCCCCGTCCCAGTCCCCGGTGGCCAGAAACGGCACGAGGGGCTTGCCCTCCGCCGCGACCCGCTGGGCGATCACCAGCGGATCCACGCGCGTGAGCACCCCGGCGACGTTTGTGTAGCGGTCGCAGGAGCCGGTCTTTCCGGGGCGGATGTTGCACAACACCGGGCAGGCATCGCAACGGACGGAGTCCTTCAGTTCGGCGTGCGGGCTGCCGCCCTCGGCCGACCGCGGCGCGCTCATGGGCGTCCTCCCGCGGCGAGAATCGCCCGGCGGACGCGGTCCGGGGTCGCGGGAAGTTCGCGGAGGGTCGCGCCAGTGGC
>Ga0315281_10002882_pt1 | contig 25413 bp, 15 predicted proteins | sample YL17G07_0_MG_FD_204540 | JGI IMG/M metagenome (GOLD analysis project Ga0315281, IMG submission 204540) | Sediment microbial communities from Yellowstone Lake, YNP, Wyoming, USA - YL17G07_0 | ecosystem: Environmental > Aquatic > Freshwater > Lake > Sediment | place: USA: Wyoming | collected... | reverse complement strand
CTTCGGGCCGAGGAACTTGAAGCCGACCTGCGTCTCGTGCACCGGCACGCCGTAGATCTGGCCCAGCGACTGCACCATGCGCGTCGTCGTGACGGACTTGACGATGGCGCCGCGCTCGCCGCGCGCTTCGAGCAGGTAGTACGTGAGCAGCCCGAAGACCTGGAGCTGGTTGATGAAGTTGCCCTTCTCGTCCGCAATGCCCACGCGGTCGGCGTCGCCGTCGGTGGCGATGCCGACGTCGTAGCCGCCCTTCGCCATCAGGCCGGAGAGGTCGTCCAGGTTGCGGGCGATCGGCTCGGGCGCGTGCATGCCGGGGAAGACGGGGTTGCGGAAGCCGTGCAGCTCGGTCACCTTCGTGCGGCCGCCGTCGAGCAGCAGGCCGAAGTAACCGGCGCCGGTGCCGTACATCGCGTCGTAGGCGACGTTGAGGCCGGCGGCCTTCAGGCGGTCGAGATCGATGAGGCGGCCGAGGTGCGCCAGGTACGGCGCCCGCGCGTCGAACATCTGCACCATGCCGGAGGCCTTCGCGTCGTCGATGTTGACGCGCGGGATGGCGTGGCCGGCGAGGTCGGGGAGCGGCGCCTCGATCTGCGCGACGATCTCCGGCGACGCGCTGCCGCCGTACTCGGGCTTGTACTTGAATCCGTTCCAGCGCCAGGGGTTGTGGCTGGCCGTGATCACCACGCCGCCGCCGGCCTTGCGGTCGATGATCGAGAAGCTGACGACGGGCGTGGGGCAGAGGACGCTGCTGAGGGCGACCTTGATCCCCTGCGCCGCGACGACTTCCGCGACGGCATCGGCGAAATCCTCGGACGCGAAGCGGGCATCGTAGCCGACGACGAGGCCGCGGTCAGCGAGGCCGTGCTGCTTGAGGTACATGGCGACGCTGGCGGCACAGGCGCGGACGTTGTCGAAGGTGTACTCCTCGCCGATGACGGCCCGCCAGCCGTCGGTGCCGAATTTGATCGCGGTGGGCGGAAGCACTGGATATGTCATGGGGCGGGGCCTCTCCTGTGGCAGCGGGGCGTGCCACCGCACAATGCTGTGCGGCTACGGAAGAGTTGCACGACCGGAGGATCCGGGCAATCGCGCGATTCGCTATCGGCGAGGCTATTTCCCCTTGCGGGCCTTTGGCTTCGGCTTCGCGCGTGCGGCCTTCGGCTTCGCGCGTGCGGCCTTCGGCTTCGCGGAGGGCGCCGCGTCTTCCGCAGACAGCGACGGGCTCTGGGCGAGGATGCGGGACATCGCCAGCGCGTCGAAGGCGCGCATGGTGGTGCTGACGACGTTGCCGGCGCCCACGACGTTGAGCATCGCGCCCATCATCGCCTCCTCGGACGGCGCATCGACGATGGCGATCATGTCGTACGGGCCCTGCGTCCAGAAGACGTCGAGCACGCGGAAGCCGACGCGGGCGTTCTCCTGGCGGACGCGGCCGGCGCGCTTCACCGAGTCGCGGATCGTCCGGGCCCCGTCGGCGGTGAACTTATAGAGGACTACGTACGTGGCCATGGTCGTCCCTCCTGCCTTGCCGCGAGCGGCTCATGTGCGTCGCCGGTAGTTGCCAGCATACGGCTGCGCCCGGCGAAGTCAACCGGCACGCGGCGGCGCGAACGTGGTATGGCCGCCCGCCGCGCAGTACGAGAGCATACCCTCTGTGTGTTAGTCTATGTTCCCCTCGAACACGAGTACCGGAGACGGGAGGCAAGCGATGACGACGAACATCGAGCAGACCGGGATCAGCGAGGCCGATGGCGTGCTGGTGGGGCCGCTCCGCCATCCGCGTAACAACGCCGCGGACCAGCGCGGGAGCATCCACGACGACGCGACGGCGCAGAAGCTCGGCTTCCGCGGCGGCACCGTCGCCGGCTCGATCCACATGGAGCAGTTCCCGCCGCTGCTGCTGCGGGCGTTCGGCGAGCGCTGGTTCGAGACGGGCAGCCTGTCCACCTACTTCCGCAACGCGACGACCGACCGCGAAGCGGTACGAGCGTTCGCGACGGCCGTGACGGGCGGCACCGACGAGCAGCTCCGGGTGTGGATGGAGAAGGACGACGGCACGCTCGTGCTGGAAGGCACGGCTTCGGTCGGGTCGCCGGCGGAACCATCGATGCTGCGCCGCAAGCTGGCGGAGCCGCGCGAAGATGGCGAGCTGCGGATCCTCTGCCACCTGGTGCCAGGCGCCGACATCGCGGCGGTGCCGGCGCGGCTGTCCAGCGCCGTGGCGGAAGCGCGCCAGCGCGTGGTCACGGAGCCGCTCGACTGGTACGCCGGCGCATCGCCGTGGGGCGGGCCGATCGCCACGCCGGCGCTGGTGGTGCACGCGATGGTCGCGGTCCAGGCGGAGATGCATCTGCGGCCGGGCGCCGTCGGGCTCTACGGGGCGATCGAGGTGCGGCACATCGAGGGGCCGGTGTTCATCGACCGCGACTACTTCGTCTCGGCGAAGATCCTGGCCGTCGGGCAGACGCCGAAGACGGAGTACTTCTGGTACGAGAGCCTGCTCAGCGACACGAGGGATGGCAAGCGCGTCGCGTCGATGATCATGATGCTGCGGTTCATGAAAGCGTCGTCGAAGCTCTGGCAGGAGAGCTGATTAGTGGGTGCGGTATCGCACGCCGCGACGGCACGATCTCGGCGCGCGATCAGAGGCCGTAGACGCGCGCGGCTGTGCCGCCGGTGATCGCCTCGCGGTCCTCGGGCGGCAGGCGCTCGATGTAGCGCGAGACGATGCCGATGACGTCGCCGTACGCGCCGGCGAGCGTGCAGACGGGCCAGTCTGAGCCGATCATCAGCCGCTCGGGGCCGAACCAGTCCATCGCGACGTCGAGGTACGGCGTGAAGTCGTCGGGCGACCACGCCTGCCAGTCCGCTTCGGTGACCATGCCGGAGAGCTTGCAGGAGACGTTGCGGTTGCGCGAGAGCGCGGCGATGCCGCGCGCCCACGCGTCGAGCTCGCCGTCGCGGATGCGGGGTTTGCCGAGGTGGTCCAGCACGAAGCGCTGCTGCGGGAACGCCTGCGCCAGCTCGACCGCCGCCGGCATCTGGCGCGGGTAGATGAGGATGTCGTACGCGAGGTCGAACCTGGCCAGCGCCGCGATGCCGCGCATGAAGCCCGGGCGCAGCATGAAGCCGTCATCCGGTTCGTCCTGCACGAGGTGCCGGATGCCGCGGAGTGCGGGGTTTGCGGCGAGCCGCCCGAGTTGCTCCGCGACGTCCGGCGCGCAGAGATCGACCCAGCCGACGACGCCGCGGACGAATGGGTGCTCGCCGGCCAGGCGCAAGAGCCACTCCGTCTCGGCGACGTCCTGTGCTGCCTGCACGGCGATGCAGCCATCGAGGCCGGCGTCACGCAGCAGCGGCGCGAGATCTTCCGGCAGGAAGTCGCGCTTGAGCGCTCCCATCGAGTCGTCGATCCAGGGGTGGGTGGCGAGCGCGTAGCGCCAGAAGTGCTGGTGCGCGTCGATGCGCAACGCCATCGCTATGCCTCCATCGCCGGCGTCGCGGCGCGTGCGTTCAGGAGCTGTCAACGGAGGCTCGCGGCCATCTCCCAGATCAGCACTTCGGCGCCGGAAGCCGCATCGGCGGTGAGCTTCGGCGCGCCCGCCGCCGTGAGCCGCGACGCGTCGCCGGCGTGCAGCACGCCGGCGCCCTCGAGCGCGGCGGCGCCCGTCGCGACGAAGACGTGGGCGTAGGGGGCATCGGGCACCGTCACCGTCTCGCCGGCCTTCAGGCGCCCGACCCAGAGCACGGCGCCCTGCTGGCGGATCGCGATCGCCGAGTTGTGCCCCTTGCCCGATGCGACCGGCACGAGCCCGCCCTTCGCCAGCTCGCTGTTGATATCGAGCTGCTGGTAGCTCGGATCGACGGACTCGGTGTCGGGCAGCACCCACATCTGCACGAAGTGGACGTCCTTCTGCGCGCTGTTGTTCATCTCCGAGTGCCAGATGCCGGTGCCGGCGCTCATGCGCTGCGCGAGGCCGGGGTAGATGATGCCGTTGTGGTCGGTGGTGTCCTTGTGCTCCAGTTCGCCATCGAGCACCCAGGTGATGATCTCCATGTCGCGGTGAGGGTGCGTGTCGAAGCCGGTGCCGCCGCGCACGACGTCGTCGTTGCTGACGAGCAGCAGGCCGTGGTGGGTGTTCGCCGGGTCGTAGTGACGGCTGAAGCTGAAGCAGTGGCGCGAGTCGAGCCAGCCCGCCTGGGTGTGGAAGCGCTCGTCGCCGCGGCGCACGTCGATGATCGGGTTGCTGATGGTCATGCCGTCCTCCATGCCGAGTCCGTGAGCCGCCCGGGTAGGTCTCGGGCGATGGCAACTGCGGTAGTGTTCCAGTGTCCGCGCCACGCGAAGGGCGAGGGGCCACGGGCAGAGCGATCGCACCGGTGACGATGGGATACGCCGTGTGAGTCATTCTAGCGAATCAACGCGACCGCAGTCCGGCCGCCCGGCGCTGCCGGACGTGGCGCGGGCCGCGCCCGGGCGGCGGCTCGAGCTGCTGGGCTCCGCGGCCGGCGGCATCAGCGACGCCGAGGCGGCCCGCCGGCTCCGGCAGTACGGCCCGAATGAGGCGGTGCCGCCCGAGCAGCGCCGGCTGCTGCTGCGGTTTCTGGCCAATTTCACGCACACGCTCGCGCTCCTGCTCTGGTTCGCGGCGGGGCTGGCGTTCGCGTCGGGGCTGCCGCAACTCGGCGCGGCGGTCGTCGCGGTGATCGGCATCAACGGCATCTTCGCGTTCGTGCAGGAGTATCGCGCCGAACGCGTGATCGAGAGCCTGATGAAGCGGGTGGCGGTCGGCGCGCGGGTGGTGCGCGACGGCGTCGAGCGCGCGGTGCTGGCGGAGGCGCTGGTGCCGGGGGACGTCGTGCGGATCGCGGCGGGCGACATCGTGCCGGCCGACTGCGCGCTGGTGATCGCCGACAACCTGACGCTCGACCTCTCCGTCGTTACGGGCGAGTCGGCGCCGGTGGCGCGAGACGCCGCGCCCGTCGGAGCGGAGGACGGCGCGCTGCGGCTCACCGATCTGGCCTGCATGGCGCCGGCCGGGTGCGGCGTCGCCACGGGCTCGGCCGAGGCGGTGGTGTGGGCGACGGGGCCTGAGAGCACGATGGGCGAGGTGGCCTCGATTGTGGGGCATGTGCGGCGGGGCGCGTCGGTGCTGGAGCAGCAGGTGAGCCAGCTGTCGATGCTAACGGCGACGATCGCGGTGATCGCCGGCGCGGCGACGCTGTCGATCGCGGCGACCGCGACGGAGGTCAAGTTCCTGGTGGCGCTGACGTTCGCCACCGGAGTCATCGTGGCGCTGGTGCCGGAGGGGCTGCTGCCGACGCTGAGCATCGCGCTGGCGCTGGCGGCGGGGCGCATGGCGCAGCGCGGCGCGGCGGTGCGGCGGCTCTCCGCCGTCGAGGCGGTCGGCGCGGTGACGGTGATCTGCACGGACAAGACGGGCACGCTGACGCAGAACACGCTCTCGGTGCTGGGCTTCGTGCCGGCCGACGGCATGGAGAGCGCGCTGGAGGAGGCGTACGTGGCGGCGGCGCTCTGCAACGACGCGCATCCGGCGGACGGCGGCTTCGCCGGCGATTCGATCGATGTGGCGCTGGCGCGCTGGGTGCAGGCGAGCGGCCGCGACGTGCAGGCGCTGCGTGCGGCGCAGATGCGCGTGGCGGATGTGCCGTTCGACGCGCGCCATCGCTACATGTCGGTCACCTGCGAATCGGACGGCGTGCGCACGGACTACATCAAGGGCGCGCCCGAGAACGTGCTGGCGCTGATGCCCGGCGCGCCGGTGCCGCCGGAAATCGACGAGGCGATGGCGGCGGCGACGCGGCGGGGCGAGCGCGTGCTGCTGCTGGCGGGCGGCCCGAGCGGCGGTGCTCCGCGCCCCTACGGCCTGGTCACGCTCCACGACCCGCCGCGGCCCGAGGTGCCGGCGGCGATCGCGGCCTGCGAGCGCGCTCGCGTCCGCGTCGTCATGCTGACGGGCGACCACCCGGAGACGGCGAAGGCGATCGCGGCGGCGGTGGGCCTGCGGGCGCAGACGCTGGAGGTGATCGACGGCGACGGCATGGAGCGGATGAGCGACGTGTCGCTGCTGGCGCGCCTGCGTTCGGACGCAGTGTTCGCGCGCATCGACCCGGCGCAGAAGCTGCGGATCACGTCGCTGCTGCGCGCATCAGGCGAGGTGGTTGTCGTCACGGGCGACGGCATCAACGACGCGCCGGCGCTGCGCGCGGCGGACGTGGGCGTGGCGATGGGGCGGCGCGGCACGGAGGTGGCGAAGCAGGCGGCGGACATCGTGCTCGCCGACGACAACTTCGCGACGATCGTGGCGGCGATCGAGGAAGGGCGCTCGATCAAGGCGAACATCCGGCGCTTCGCGAGCTATGTATTCACGAGCAACGTCGCCGAGTTGGCGCCGTTCGTGCTGTACATCTTCCTGCCGATGCCGCTGCCGCTGGCGATCGCGCAGGTGCTGGCGATCGACCTGGGCACCGACCTGCTGCCGGCGCTCGCGCTGGGCGCGGAGCCGCCGTCGCTGCGGATCATGGAGCAGCCGCCGGAGCCGCCGCACCGGCCGATCCTGACGCGGCGGCTGGCGCTGCGGACGTTCCTCTTCTTCGGCGGCATCGAAGCGCTGCTGGGGGTCGCCGCGTTCTTCGCCGTGTTCGCGGCGGATGGCTGGCGGCCGTTCGACTCGCTCGACGCGCACAGCGGCGTGGCGGACGCGGCGCGGTCGATGACGTTCCTGGGCATCGTGTCGGGGCAGATCGGCTGCCTGTTCGCGCAGCGCGACGGGCCGCTGCCGCGGCGACTGTCGTTGACGTCGAATCGGCTGGTGACGTGGGCGCTGGCCGGCGAGCTGTGCTTCGCGCTGGCGCTGGTGTACGTGCCCGGCGTCAACAGCCTGTTTTCGATGTCGAGCGTGCACCCGGCGTGGCTGCTGGTGCTGCCGTGCGGGGCGCTGGCGTTCGTGCTGGCGGACCAGGTGCGGCGGTTGGTGGAGGAGCGCGGGGGCATCGCCCATCCGGGTTAGCGCGGCCTTGCAGCGCGCCGCAAGGGGTTGCGGATCGAGGTATAATGTAGGTGGAGAAAGGAGGTACGAGGAGTCTGACGGATGCGCGGTTTGAAGCCGCAGGCGACACCGGCGCCCCGACCCGTAACTCGCTGTAAAGGTAACGCTCGAAGGCGCGGAATGCGGGCGGAGGTCCATCCCGGAGACGGGATTAGGCGACGCCCCCTCGGTTCGTGATGAACCGCTAGCGGGTGAAGACGAAGGGCGCCGGGAACCACAAACGAATAGATGGACAGCGAGCCCTGCGAACGCGCGGGGCTTTTCCGTGGCCGGATGCGGCGCTGGCCTACACGTTGTAGGTCGTAATTGCGGCGCCTCGCCCGGACCTATCCCCCGGCCCCTTCCCTGGGAGGGAAGGGGAGCGCGGCCACGAGAATCGGCGGGCGCAACGCACTGCCCGGTCACTCTGCTTCGCGCGTCTCACGCAGGATCGATCTGCTGATCCTCACCCCAGCGTCCCCTCCATGGTTAGTGTCACCGCTCCGGCGATGCGGTACGGTAGAGCGATGCAATCTCCGCCACGTACCCCCGCCGCCCCCGCCCGGCCGGCATACGAAGGGCTGCCGTCGTGACCCGCTTCGGCGGCGACCACGAGGACCTGGGCCCGCCGCCGGGGCCGTTCCGCTTCCGCGCGAGGCGGGCGCCCGGCATCGGCCGCTTCATGCCGGCGATCATCTTCGCGCTGGCGCTGCTGGCGCTGTACATCGTCCTCAACGTCGGCAAGACGATCTACGCCGACCTGCTGTGGTTCGATAACGTCGGCTACCGCGCCGTCTACACCACGCGCATCACGACGCGCGTCTGGCTGTTCTTCACGGCCGGCGCGATCTTCCTGGCGATCTTCCTCGCGAATGTGCTGCTGGCGCGCCGGCTGGCGCCCGCGACCGACGACCCGGACTTCCGCGCCAGCCCCGAGTTCCGCGAGATCAGCGAGCAGTTGAGGTCGCCGACGATGCAGCGATTCGTGACGATCGGGCTGATCGTCGTCGCGCTGCTCATCGCCATCGCCTTCGCGGCGAGCGCGGCGGGGCAGTGGGATAAGATCCTGCTGTTCAAGCACAGCCAGTCGTTCGGCATGCAGGACCCGCAGTTTCACCACGACCTCGGGTTCTACGTGTTCAAGCTCCCGGTCTACCGCTTCATCGCGAACTGGCTGACGACGGCGCTGATCGTGACGATCATCGCCACGGGCGGGGTGTACCTGTTCCGCGCGGCGCTGTACGGCTTCCGCATCGACGGTCCGCGGCCGCTCGCGCGGGAGCTGTTCCGCGTCGACGTGCCGCGGCCGATCAAGCTGCACCTCTCGGTGCTGGTGGCGGCGGTGCTGCTGATCTTCGTCGGGCGGTACCAGCTGGACACGTTCGACCTGGTCTACTCGACGCAGGGCGCCGAGCTGGGCGCGTTCTACACCGACATCCACGCGAACCTCCCCGTGCTCTACGTGCTGATGGGCATGACGGCCATCGTCGCCGCGCTGGTGATGGTGAGTACGTTCCGGAAGGGGCTGGCGCTGCCGATCGCCGGCGTCGCCGTATGGATCATCGCCGCGGTCGCCGGCGGCGCGATCTATCCGCTGATCGTGCAGAACTTCATCGTGCAGCCGAACGAGGCGACGAAGGAGCAGCCGTACCTCCAGCGCAACATCGACATGACGCGCTACGCCTACGGGCTGGACAACATCGACGAGCAGCAGTTCCCGGCGACGCTGCAGGCGACGGACCAGGAGATCGCCGCGAACGACGACACGATCAACAACGTGCGCTTGTGGGATCCGGAGCCGCTGCGGGCGTCCTTGCAGCAGTTGCAGACGATCCGGCCGCTGTTCCAGTTCCTGGACGTCGACGTCGACCGCTACACGATCGACGGCAAGTACAAGCAGGTGATGCTGAGCGCGCGCGAGCTGAATTCGGACCGGCTGCCGGCAGACGCGCAGACGTGGGTCAACAGCCGCCTGCAATTCACGCACGGCTACGGCTACAGCGTGGCTTCGGTGACGCAGATCCAGCCGGACGGCAGCCCGCAGCTGCTGGTCAGCGACATCCCGATGCAGGGGCCGCTGCAGACAGACCGCCCGGAGGTGTACTTCGGCGAGCAGCCGGACCGCCACATCATCGTCGACAGCAACGATCCGGAGTTCACGCCGCTGGGCGGCGACAAGAACGTGGAGACGCGGTTCGAGGGGAACGGCGGCGTGCGGCTGAGCAACATCTTCCGGCGCTTCGTCTACGCGTGGGAGATGGGCGACCGCAACATCCTGATCTCGGGCGCGCTGAACGACAACAGCCGCATCATCTACCGGCGGAACGTGCAGCAGCGGATCAGCGAGATCGCGCCATTCCTGCGGCTCGATGCCGATCCGTACCTAGTCGTCGACAAGACGGGCATGTACTGGCTGCAGGACGCCTACACGACGACCGACGCCATCCCGTACGCGCACCGGACCGACGGCATCAACTACATCCGCAACAGCGTCAAGGTCGTGGTCAACGCCTACTCCGGCCAGACCGACTTCTACGCGACGCAACCGGATGAGCCGCTGCTGAAGGCGTATTCGGCCGTGTTCCCTCACCTGTTCAAGCCGCTGGACCAGATGCCCGCCGCGGTCCGCCAGCACATCCGCTACCCGGAGGACCTGTTCCGGCTGCAGTCGGGGCAATACCTGCGCTACCACATCAAGGACGCGCTGCAGTTCTACCAGCGCGAGGACCAGTGGGACGTGCCGACCGAGGTCTTCGGCAGCACGGAGCAGCAGGTGCGGCCGTACTACGTCATCGCGCGGCTGCCGGGTTCGACGAGCGAGGAATTCATGCTGATCCTGCCGTTCGTGCCGCGCAGCCGGACGAACGCGATCGCCTGGCTGGCGGCGCGCTCGGATGGCGCCGATTACGGCAAGCTCGTGTCGTTCCGCTTCCCTTCGAGCGAGAGCGTGCCGGGGCCGACGCAGGTGGAGCGGCGCATCGATTCCGACGGCCGCGTGTCGCAGCAGCTGACGCTCTGGAACCAGTCGGGCTCGACGGTGATCCGCGGCAACCTGCTGATGATCCCGATCGGCAGCGCCAACATGTTCTTCGAGCCGCTGTACCTCGCCGCCACCGGCGGCGGCAACACGATCCCGCAGCTCAAGCGCGTGGTCGTGGTGAACGGCGACCGCATCGCCATGGAGCCGACGCTGTCGCGGGCGATGGACGTGCTGGCGGGGCGGGCGCAGCCGTCGGGGCTGGACAGCTCGGGCGCGGGCGCCGTGATCACGCCGAAGGCCACACCGATCGCGGGCGCATCGGCGGGCCCGCCGACGGCCACGCCGTCGCCGGCGACAGGAGCAGTGACGGCCGTGCCGCTGGCCGGCGACGTTGCGTCGCTGGTGACGCAGGCGCAGCAGTCGTACGCGCGCGCGCAGGACCTGCTGCGCAACGGCGACTTCGCCGGCTACGGCCAGGAGATCGCGAACCTGAAGGAGATCCTCGACCGGCTGCAACAGATCATCCCCGCGCCCACCGCCTCGCCGTAGCGTCGCGCCTGCGGGCCAGCTCGTTCACGCCAAACCAAGCCAGCGCCGATCGGCCCTAACGCCGCGATCAGGTTGCGGTCACAATGGACGCGTGTTGAACCGCGCGCCCGGTGCGCCACGCCCTGCCCGCCGCTCACCGATACGGGCGCTGCGCCATCGCGACTACGCGCTGATGTGGTGCGGCATCCTCTTCGGCAGCGCCCTCGTGCCGATGCAGTTCGTGACGCAGGTGCTCTTTCTTTCGGAGCACAGCGGCGAGAGTTCGCGCCTGGTGCTGTCGGGGTTGCTTGGCGCGGCGCGCGGCGCGGCCATGCTGTCGTTCAGCCTGTTCGGCGGCGCGCTGGCCGATCGCTTCGACCGGCGGCGGCTGCTGATCCTCTCGCAGACCGGCGGGCTGATCACGGGGGCGGCGATCGCGCTGGTGATGCTGACGACGCCGGGCGGCCAGGTGCTGACGCTGTCGCTGTTCATCGGGCTGGTGTTCGTCGCCTCCGGCTTCAACGCCATCGACGTGCCGACGCGTCTCTCGATGGTTCCCGAGCTTGTCGGCCGCGAGGACCTGCCGAACGCCATCGCGCTCGACGCCGTGGCGTTCCAGATCGCCTTCCCGCTGGGGCTGCCGCTCACGGGCGTGCTGATCGATGCGATCGGGTACGGCTGGACGTACGTGGTCACGCTGGCGGCGTACGGCGCGATCATCACGACGGTCGCGCTGATGAAGTACCGGCCGGTGCGCCGCCCGCGCGAGGCCGGCTCGTCGGTGATCGGCGATATTCGCTTCGGCATCGGGTATGCGAGGGAGCGGCCGGCGGTGCTGTGGATCATCGCGCTGTCGTTCGCGGTGAACGGGCTCGGGCTGCCCGTCGTCGCCAATCTCGGGCCGGTGTGGACCAGCCGGGTGCTGGGGCTGTCACCGACCGGCGTCGGGCTGCTGGCGATGACGTGGGGCGTCGGCGCCATGGTGGCGTCGATCGCGATGACGAACGTCGGCCACTTCGGGTCGAAGGGATACCTGCTGATCTGCTCGGCCGCCGGGTTCGCCTGCTGCGTCGTCCTCTTCGGCTACTCGCGCAGCGTGCCGGCCAGCTCGGTGATCAACCTCGGGCTCGGCGGCTTGCTCGCGGTGTCCGGTGTCGCGTCGACGTCCCTCGTGCAGCGCCTCGTCCACAACGAGGTGCAGGGGCGCGTGATGAGCCTGTTCATGATGAGCGGCGGCGTGTCGCAGCTGCTGACGCTGCCGATCGGCGCGCTGGCGCAGTGGGCGACGTTCGAGTTGACGATGCCGCTGATGGGGTGGCTCAGCCTGGCGACGGTCGCGGCGATCGCGCTTTCGCAGCCGGCGCTCCGGCGGGCGGGCCGCCAGCCGGAAGCCTACGATACATAACGACGAACGTCAGTTTCGGGCGACCAGCACGAGCGAGGCAGTCGTGACAACAGCGACCGCGGAGCCGACGAGCGTGCTCATGTCGATGCTGCCGGCGCCGAAGGCCCGGTAGGCGCCGAACAGCGCCAGCGCCGCGAAGCTCATCATCAGTCCGCCGATCGTCGCCTGGGTCATCTGGTCCTCCGCGCTTGTGCATGGCGTCGCCGTGCCCACGGCCCACAATACGGAGCAGGTGTTTCGCGCCTGCCCGGATTCTGTTAACGAAGCGTGAAGTCGGCAGCCGCAAGGCGCGTGATTGAGCACGCGAGGGCGCTTCCCGGCAGTTTGCTGAACAAGCCGGCATGAACGCGTAGGGACAGGTCTTTAGACCTGTCCGCCCCGCACGTCGAACCTGAGGTTGTCGTGTCTTCGCCCCAAGGACAGAGCATCAGTCCTGACCAGACGCATTCTCCAGCACCCGGTTATGTGCCGCCGCCCTCGATGCCCTGCGCCTGCGCCTTCAGCGCCAGCCCGCGCTCGATGATCTTCGCCATGCCGAGCGCCTCCGCGGTGTCGAGCGCCGGCTGGAGCAAGGCCAGCGCGCGCTCGCGGTCGCCGGGCGCCGCGCGGGCGAGCAGCATCTTGGCGTAGTTGTACTGATCGTGCGCCACCCACGGCCGCGCGTTCATCTTCTGGTCAAACGCGAGCGCGTCCTCGAAGTGGCGCTCGGCGTCGTCGTACTGCTCCATGACCGCGGCCATCATGCCGAGCTGGCGCGAAGCGGAGCCGGTCATGGCGAAGACGAAGCCGCTGACGATGTTTCGTCCCGCGTACGGGGACAATTGCTCGTAGAGCACAGCTGCGCGTTGCGTGTCTCCGAGCGTCGCGCACGTCTCCGAGAGCTGTTGTATAGCGGGAAGCCCGTTGACACCCTGCAGAAGCCCGGCGAAGTCATTCTGCGCCAGTGCCTCGAACTCCAGGCGGGCTCCGTCTTCGCGGCCGGTCTCGCTCTGGGCGAGCGCAAGCATGCAGCGAATAAAGGATTGCCCGCGGTACTGCTGGACCAGGGCGTGCAGCCGTGGTTCGGATTCTTCGAGCCGGCCCTGCAGATGGCCCAGGTTGAACGACTGGACGCCGAGGGCAAACGTGGGTATTTGTCCGAGCACATGCTCCCGTCCGTAGGCGAACGCCTGCCCCATTGTCGTCGCAGCCTCCGTGAACTTTCCTTCCATGAGGAGGAAGCAGGCGTTGGTTGCCATCGAACGGCCAACTATCTCCGGCCAGCGCATCTCCGATGCGAGCGCATGCATACGCTCGTTCGCCGAGCGCGCCTCTTCCACGCGCCCCACCTCCGCCAGGTCGGAGATGCGGAGGCGGCTACCATTGACAAGAATCCGGCGATTGCCGCGTTGAGTTCCGATGTCAATCACTTCGCCGGCGATGGCGAGGCGGGCCTCAGGAGCCGCCAACCCCAAGAAGTGGTGCGAGAATATAAGGACGTTAGCGAGCTGAAACGTATCGCCCACACGCCGAGCCATCGCGAGGGCGTCCTCCGCGAGCGCCCGGTTCTCGTCACCGTGATCACCACTGTTGGCTCGGCCGAGGGCGATCGTCGAGAGCACCGCGGCGCGGATTCCGCTGTCTTCATCCGGGAGCAACGTACGCGCCTCTTCGAGGAGGCGACCAGCGTCCGTTAGGGGCGCGAGCGGGTCCAGGGAAGTTAGCACGGTGATTTGAAGTTGCACGGCTCGCGCAAATGTCCATGCATCCCCGCTCAGCCGGGCGGCGATCAGTGCCCGCCCGTAGGTCTCATCCGCACCCGCGTAGTCGCCGCTCCAGCGCTGTTCCGCGGCGAGTGGGAGGAGCAACTCGCCGCGGCGCTGCTCGTCAGGGACGGGGGCGGTGTCGATCATCTGCAAGGCGCGTTCGTACTGGGCGATCGCCTCTTCGTGCGCGAACAGGGACGCCGCTCGGTCGCCAGCGCGCCGGGCGTAATCGATGGCCTTCTCAACGTCGCCGCCGGGTGCGGCCTGATAGAAGTGATGGGCCAGCTCCGCGAGATGCGGCTCTCTGTTCGCCGCGTACAACTTCTCCAGCGCCTCGCCGATCTGCCGGTGCAGCAGGACCCGGCGCGGCGTGCTCAGCTCCTCGTACAACGTCTGCCGGATCAGCGCGTGGGTGAAGTCATAGCGGCCGGCGCCCTCCTCCTTCCGCTCCGAGATCAGCTGCGCGGCCAGCGCCTCTTCCAACAGGTCGAGGAGGTGGGCCTCGGTGGGCGACGCCCCTACACCCTCCGCGGGCGGGGCAAGCCCCGCCCCTACACGGGGGTCGGCGGGCGGGGCAAGCCCCGCCCCTACACGGGGGTCGGCGCTGGTGACGCCGGCGATCGCCTTGAGCGCGTCCCAGGTGAAGCCGCCGGTCATGGTCGAGGCGAGCGCCAGCATGCGGTTGCAGCCATCGCTCAGCCGCGAGAGGCGGCGGCCGATCACCTCGCGAATCCCCTCCGGGATGCCCAGCTCGGAAAGGCTGGCAACACGTCCGACCCAGCCGCCCTTCTCGTGTACGATCTTGCCGGTCTCCACCAGGTGGGCCATGACCTCGCGGATGAAGAAGGGGTTGCCCTCGGTCTCCCGGTACAGCGCGGCCGCCAGCGCCTGCCGTCGAGTGGGCCCCTCCTCGCTCGGACCGATGGCGCTGAGCAGATCGTTGATGGAGTCCTGCGGCAGGCCACGCAGCAGCACGCGGCGATAGTTCGGGAGGCGGCGCAGGGCGCCCAGCGTCTCCGAGAGCGGGTGCCCGCGGGCCAGCTCGACGTCGCGATAGGCGCCGAGGACCAGCAGGCGGTCGCGCGCGGTCCGCTGCGCCAGGTGCTGCAAGAGCAGCAAGGTAGGCTTGTCGGCCCAGTGCAGGTCGTCAAGGTGCAGCACGATGGGGGCCGCCGCGGAGGCGTTTCGGAGGAACTCCGTCACACTCTCGAAGAGCCGCAGCCGCTCTGCCTCCGGATCGAGCTTCGGCGCGTCCTCGATGTCGGGGAAGCGCTGGCGGATCTCCGAGACGAGCGTGGCGATCTCGGGCGCGCCCGGGCCGAGTTGCGTGCGCAGCTCGCCGTCCGGGCGCGAGCGCGTGTACTGGCGCAGCGCCTCGACGAACGGCGTGTAGGGCAGCGACGACCCGCCCTCGTAGGCCCGGCCGGAGAGCACGTGCGCGCCGCGCAGTCTCGCGTACACGGCGAACTCCTCGGCCAGCCGCGTCTTGCCGATGCCCGGCTCGCCGGCGACGAAGATCAGCGCCGCCTTGCCGGAGAGCGCTCCGTCCAGCGCGTCCTTCAGTTGCTCCATCTCCTCGTGCCGGCCGACGAAGCGCCCCCAGTCGAGCCCCCGCAGGTCCGTGACCGCCCGCAGCTCGACGGACCTATCCCCCGGCCCCTTCCCTGGGAGGGAAGGGGAGCTTGAAAGCTCGATGATCCGCCGTAGCTCCTGCGCCACCTCCTGCGCGGAGGCCGGGCGCTCATCAGGCGACTTGGCGAGCAGGCGGAGGGCCAGCGCTTCGAGCGGCTTCGGCACCTCCGGGTTGTGCCAGGACGGGTCGACCGGCACCGTATTCATGTGCTGCGAGATGATGGCGAGGGCGTCGTCGCCGCCGAACGGCGCCCGCCCGGTGAGCGTCTCGTACAGCACGCAGCCCAGGGCGTAGAGGTCGCTGCGGGCGTCGGCCGGCTGGCCCATCGCCTGCTCCGGCGCCATGTAGGCCGCCGTGCCAACGAAGGCGCCTTCGAGCGTCAGGCGCGTGCGTCCGGCGGCGAGGGCGAGGCCGAAGTCACCGAGCTTCGCCGTGCCGTCTTCCGTGAGCAAGATGTTCCCGGGCTTGATGTCGCGGTGGACGATGCCGCGCGCGTGGGCGTGGGCGAGCGCGTGGCAGAGGTCTTCGGCGATGGTCAGCGCGCGCTCTATCGGGAGCGGGCCGCCGGCCTCGCGCAATGCTCCCCGCAGGTCGCCGCCGGTGATGTACTGGCAGACGAAGAACGGCCGGCCGTCCTCTTCGCCGACTTCGTACACGGTGACGATGTTTGGATGTTCGAGGCGCGCCATCGCCTGCGCTTCGCGCCGGAAGCGTTCGAGGTCATCGGGTTCGAGCAGCTCCGACCTGGCCATCGAGAGCGCGCAGTCGCGGTCGAGCGCCTCGTCGTGGACGAGGTAGACGACCTTCTGGCCGCCCTCAGGCAGCATGCGCCGCTCGACGTAGCGGCCGGAGGCGAACGTCCGCGGCGCGGGAGCACGCGGTACGAGCGTGGCGTCAGATGGATCGGGTGCAGGTTCTGGCGGCATCCGCTTCCTCGTTACGTTGCATGGGGACGCAAGCATATCACGACATGCTCGCGCACGATCGGTTCATTGGAGCGATGGGTTCCTCACCCGAACGTCCCCCCGCCGCGTGCAATGTGCTGTCCCCTGTCACCTAACCCGCCTGTCCCCTGTCTCCTGTCCCCTGTCACCTAACCCGCCAGCCCCCAGCCACCAATCACCATCCAAAAGGAATAGAATCAACCTATTCTTGAGGCGGACTCGCCATGACGAACACAACGGCAAGAGAACACGACGACATGCGCCCGGCGCCGGGCGCGACGCTGATCGTCAAGTCTCAGCGCGGAGAACAGATCTTTTCGCTGACGTCAGACGACATCGTCCTCGGCCGTTCGCAGCAGAGTGACATTCACCTGGACGAACAGGTCATCTCCCGCTCGCACGCACGCTTGGTGCGCGACGGCCGCAGCTACCGGTTCATCCAGCTCGGCCGCGCCAACGCTACGTTGCTGCGCGGCTCTCCCGTCACCGATCTGTTGCTGTGCCACGGCGACCGTCTCGAGGTCGCAGCCGGGAAGAGCGGCGCCGTCGAGATGCTATTCCAGCTCGATGCCGCGCTCCTGGCCGACACCCTGGAGCTGACGCGCGCGTTCTCGCTGGCGGAAGTGCGCCCCGCGAAAGGCGTCGGCCGCCTGCCGTTGCCCGCAAACGGCAGCGTCAGCATCGGCCGATCGCAGGCAAGCGATCTCGTGCTCGATAGCCTCAGCGTCTCGCGCTCGCACGCCCGCATCGAGATGCGCGATGGCGTCACGAGAATTATCGATCTCGAAAGCGCCAATGGCACGTTCGTCAATGGCCTGGCAACGCAGACCCGGACGCTGATCGCCGGCGATATCGTGCGCATCGGCCCCTTTAAGCTGGTGTACCGCGACAACTTCATCGAGCATCACGACGACAGCCGCGCCGTCCGGCTCGACGTGCACGGCGTGACCAAGATCGTCTCCGGCAAGGTGCTGTTGAGCGAGGTGAGCCTGAGCGCGCATCCGGGCGAAGTGCTCGCCATCGCCGGCACGAGCGGCGCGGGGAAATCGACGCTGATCGACGCGCTCAACGGCCTTCGCCCTCCCACCTCGGGACACATTATCGTGAACGGCGCCGACCTCTATCGCGCGTACGCTTCACTGCGGCCGCTCATCGGCTACGTCCCCCAGGAGACGATCTTGCCGGCGCACCTCACCGTGCGCAGAGCGCTCCAATACGTCGCGCGCCTGCGCCTGCCGCCCGACGTCAGCCGCGCCGACGCCGACGCCCGCGTCGAGGAGGTCATGCGATCGCTGGACCTTCACGAGCGGGCCGGTGTGCGCATCGTCGATCTCAGTGGCGGACAGAAAAAGCGCGCCAGCATTGCGGCCGAATTGATTGCGCGCCCCGGACTGTTCTTCCTGGACGAGCCGACCACCGGCCTGGACCCGGCGTTAACGCGGCACGTCACAGGCATCATTCGCGAACTCGCCGCCGGGGGCAGCACGGTCATCATGGTCTCGCACGATGTGGAGAGCCTTCAGGCGGCGGACCGCATCGTCTTTCTCGCGGCCGGCGGACATGTCGTGTTCATCGGCACGCCGGCCGAAGCGAAGTCGTACTTCGGCGTCGATGACTTCGCGGCGATCTACGAGCAGGTAGAGGCCGCCGATGCGATTGAGCTGGAGCGCCGGCTGCATGCGTCTGCCCACTACCGCAAGCAGGTAGCGCCCGGCCTCCTGCAGGCCGCGGCGATCGAGGGTGAAGTGCCGCCGCCCCTGACGCTGGATCCGGTGGCGATGATCGGCGCCGTACGGCGTGGAACATCGGCCTGGCGGCAGTTCCGCATCGTCACGACGCGGTACGTCGAATCGATGCTGGGCAACCGCGGCCGCCTGACGATCCTGCTGGCGCAAGCGCCGATCATCGCCATCCTGCTGGCGCTTGTCGCCGGGGCCAGCGACTTCACGCCGCCGTCCGCGGACGAGGTGGCGAAGGGGGCCGAGTTTGGCGTGCCGGCCTCCAGCTTCGCCTCAGGTCTTACGATCATGCTCGCAGCATGCGCCACCTTTTTCGGCGCGCTTAACGCCGCGCCGGAGATCGTCAAGGAGCATCCGATCTGGCGGCGAGAGCGGCTGGCGGGGCTACGGGTCGCCCCCTACCTGGCATCGAAGTTCGTCGTCTTGGCGCTGCTCTGCTCGCTGCAGACCGCGCTGCTGCTGGCGATCATTTCCGTCCGTGTGGATCTGCCATCGTCCGGAATCCTGATGCCGGCGCCACTCGAGCTATGGATCACGCTGGATCTGGCGGCGATCGCCGCGCTCGGGCTAGGGCTTGTCATCTCGACGTCGACGTCGAACGAGGACAAGGCTCAGGGCTGGGTGCCGATCGTGCTCATCCCGCAGCTGATCTTCGTCGCCGCCGGTGCCAGTAGCGGCACCGAGAGATGGATCTCGTACTTCACCGTGACGCATTGGTCCTCCATCGCGATGAAAGTGACGGCGCACATTCCATACACCAGGACAGGCGGCCAGTTCGATGCGGCGGAGTTGCTGATGCAATGGGCGGCACTCGCCATCCTGGCAACCGTCTTCGTGCTGTTCGCCGGCTGGCGTCTGGCGCGCCAGCGAGCCTGAAGAACTTCGGCGGTTGCCGAACAGGGGAGACCGTTCAGTCATGACGCCACGGTTGGTCGAACGGCGGCACGATGGCGCGGGCAAGGAGTACCCGCTCGCGGGCGACACGACCACGATCGGGCGCGCCGGCGACAACGACATCGTGCTCGACGTGACAGGGGCTTCCCGGCGCCATGCGATCATTCGGATGCAGGGTGCTACACATGTCCTCGAGGACATGCGGAGCAAGAACGGCACGTGGGTGAACGACCTGCGCGTCGACGGCAACGCCAACGTGTCGGATGGCGACGTCATCCGTATAGGCAATGCAGAGTTCACCTTCCGCGTCGGCACCGACGCAACGATGACCATCGCCCCGCCGCGGGCGATCGAGCGCGAGGTGGTCACCGTGATGTTCACCGACCTCCAGGGCCACGTGGAACTCTTCGATCGCGTCGGCTCGGAGGCGGTGTTCGAACATCTCGATGCATACGTCTCGGCGATGAAGCGCGAGATCGCTCAGCACGCCGGCAGGACGGTGAAGACGGAAGGCGACGGGTTGATCGCCAGCTTCGCCGGCATCCGGTCGGCCGTGGACTGCGCCGTCGCCATCCAGCGCGCATCGGTGACGCTCGGCCGGCGTGCGGGGGTGCATGCAACGCCCGTGCGCATCGGCATCGATTCCGGCGAGGTGATGAAGCAGGGTGATGACCTGATCGGGCTGGCGATGGTGAAGGGCTCTCGCGTCATGGGGATCGCCGCCGGCGGCCAGATCTTCCTCTCGGACGTCAGTCGCGCCCTGCTCGGCCCTGCCACGGGGATCCGGATCAAATCCGCCGGCTGGCACGCGCTCAAGGGCATCGCACGCAAGGAGCGCATCTTCGAAGTCGATTGGCGCGAACGCCTCGCCTGATCATCGAGGCCCGACAGGAACGCCCGGCGAGCCCGCCAAGAAGGTAAAATTACGAAACAAGCTCCGCTTCAGCTTCAGAGTGTCAGACATAACGAAAACAGAGCGCCAAGAAGACACCCACGACGGCGTGCCGGAACCGCCTCGCGCACCCGCTCCCGTGCGCGCCCTGTCCCCTACCACCTGTCCTCTCGCCGCCTGCTACGATTGCGCCATGTTCTCCTTCAGCGTCAGCGTCGAGATCGACGCGCCGCCCTCACGGGTGTGGCGCGCGCTCTGCGATCCCGCCGAGGTTGTCGTATGGGACACCGGCGTCGGGAGCGCGCTGGACGCGCCGGCCGACTACCCGCAGCCCGGCCAGCACGTGCGCTGGCGCTACGCCAACGGCCCCTTCCGCCTGCTGCACGACCGGCCGCAGGAGGTGGTGCCCGAGCGGACGCTTCGCTCGCTGATCAGCAACGGCCCGCTCCGCGTCGATGAGACGTACCGGCTCGAGCTGGCGGGCGGCGGCACGCGCCTGACCGCGACGCTCGGGCTGCGCGTCCCCTGGCCGATCCTCGGCGCGATGGCGGAGCGGAGGGTGTTCGGGCCGGCCACACGGAGGGCGGTGACAGCGTCGCTGGCGGCGATCAAGCGTCACTGCGAGGCCGGCTGACGATGGTTTCGCCCGCGCGGATCCGATGCGCGGGGTGTGGCCGCGGTGCTCGTGTTCCGGTGGCATCGGTCGTCGCTGCGCTCCTGCCGTTCCACGGTCCGTCGACGTCGCTGGATGATCTTATCGGCGGTTCGTTGTAGTGTTCAGGGACGTTGTTGGCATGATGGTGTTCGCGTGCTGCAGCGACGCGCGCGAGGGAAGCCGCATGGAACGTGAAACGTGGAAACTGCGATGAGTGAGGGTGTGATCGCCGGCATGTCGGCCGGACGGCTGGGGCGGATCGATGCGCTGCTCCAGGAGAAGTACATCGATACGGGGAAGATCGCGGGGGCGCTGACGCTGGTCGCGCGGCGCGGCGAGATCGCCCATTTCTCGCCCGTCGGCCAGATGGACGCTGAGCGCGGGACACCCGTGAAGGAAGACACGATCTTCCGCATCTTCTCGATGTCGAAGCCGATCACCTCCGTCGCGCTGATGATGCTGTACGAGGAGGGGCGCTTCCAGCTGGACAACCCGGTGCACCAGTTCATCCCGGAGTGGGAGAACCTGGGCGTGTGGGTGGGCGGTGCGCATCCGAACTTCGTCACCAGCCGGCCGGAGCGGCCGATGTCGATCCGCGACCTGCTCTCGCACCAGTCGGGCCTCACGTACGGGGCCCACTTCCGCAACTCGGTGGACGCGGCCTACCGGCAGCTCGAAGTGATGGGCGGCGCTAACTCGAAGTCCCCGGACGACACGCTGGCCGACAACGTGAAGAAGCTGGCCCAGATCCCGCTGGCGTTTTCGCCGGGGACGGCCTGGAACTACTCCGTCTCCACGGACGTCTGCGGCTACCTCGTCGAGGTGATCTCCGGGAAGCCGTTCGACCGGTACCTGGAGGAGCGGGTGCTGGGCCCGCTCGGCATGGTGGACACGGCGTTCCACGTCCCGGAGGAGAAGCTCGATCGCTTCGCGGCGTGCTATGCGCCCGCACCCGGCGGCGGACGCGTCCTCATCGATGACCCGGGGACGAGCCCGTATCGCACGCCGCCGAAGCTGTTCGGCGGCGGCGGCGGGCTGGTCGCGACAGCGCACGACTACTTCCGCTTCTCGCAGATGCTGCTCAACGGCGGCGCGCTCGACGGCGCGCGCATCCTCAGCCGCAAGACGATTGAGCTGATGCGCACGAACCACCTGCCCGGCGGAGTGGACCTGGCCGCGATGATGCCGCCCGGCCAGTTCAGCGAAGCCGTCACCACCGGCACGGGCTTCGGGCTGGGGTTCTCGGTACTGCTCGACCCTGCCCGGGCGCAGATCGCGGGGTCGCCCGGCCAGTACGCCTGGGGTGGCGCCGCCAGCACCGCCTTCTGGATCGACCCCGTCGAAGAGGTAGTGGTGGTGTTCATGACGCAGTTGCGGCCTTCCAGCACCTATCCGGTCCGGCGCGAACTCCAGGTGCTCGTCAACGCGGCCATCATGGACTAAGGTTCCGACGCAGCCGATTGCGGGCTCGTACGGGAGGCGGAGCGAAGGCCATGACGCGGTTGCATAATCTGGGCTCTGTGTAGCCGTTTCCGTATGGGCATCGCCTGGCCAAGTACTCAGCAGCCGCCCTCGAATGGCTTGCCGGGCGCCCACATGTTCCACTGCGCGGACGAGGCCCAGTGCTCGGAGGATTGGGCCCAGTCGTGGAACAGTACGTTGCCCGCGCCGACATCCGTGGCGCGCGCGAGGCCCACGTAGACCATGACGATGGCGAGGTTGTAGTCGGCCCCGTCGGCGCCGCGCCAGATCGGCGCGGCGAGCGTGTCGCCCTGGGGGTTGACGCGGTTCGTGTCGTAGCGCAGGTACACGGTGCGGCCGGGCGTCAGGAAGATGAACTGGCTTGCGGACTTCGCCCAGTCGCCGCCGCACTCGGCCAGGGCGGGCGTGTGCGCCTGCAACATCTGCACCTTCCGGCCGCCGGCGCACGTGAAGTGCTCGCCGTCGGTGACGGACTCGATGCTGCAGATATCGCCCGGCGGCCGGTTGTTCTGTACCGCCTTCAACGCGATGAGCATGTTGATCCGGCCATCGCCGGCCCAGCCCGGCGCGTCGCCGGGCGGGAGCGCCGTGGCGCTCTCCTTGATGATGTCGGTGATCTGTGATGGAGACAGATCGCGCTTCATGGAGAGCATAAGCGCAGCGAGCCCGGAGACCTGCGGCGTCGAGAATGAGGTGCCGTTGGCGGAGGCGAAGGGGCCGGCGCCGGGCACGCACACGAAGACCTGGCCGCAGCGGCTCGCCGGCACCGGGCCCAGGATGTTCTCGCCGACGGCGACGACATCGACCTCCGGGCCGTAGCTGGAGAACGGCGCACGCCGGTCCGGGTTGTTTTGCGATGCCGCTCCGACGGCGAGGGCTGCCGGCACGCGTGCGGGGAACGACACGCCCGCCGTGCCGCCGTTGCCGGACGCGGCGACGACGAGCACGCCGTCGCCGGTGGCCTCGTTGACGGCGTCAATCACGACCTGCGCTTCCTCAAGGCCGCCCAGACTGAGGTTGACGACGCGAGCGCCGTTGCGCGCCGCGTACAGGATGCCGCGCGCCGTGGCCACGGAGTCGCCGACGCCGTGGCAGTCGAGGACCTTCACGGGCATGATCTTGACGTTTCGCGCGACGCCGACGATGCCCGTGCCGTTGGCCGCGGCGGCGATGACGCCGGCGACGAACGTGCCGTGGCCGATGTCGTCGTTGACGAAGCCGTTGGTGGTGTTCTCGCAGCCGGGCGAGCTGTCGCTGACGAAGGCGCAGCCGTTCACGTCATCGACGCAGCCGTTCCCGTCGTCGTCCCGGGCGTTGTTGGGGATCTCCGCGGGGTTGAAGACGATGTTGGCCTTGAGATCGGGGTGCAGGATATCGACGCCCGTATCGATCACGGCGACGACGATATCCGGCTTGCCCTGCTCGATGTCCCAGGCCTGCTGTGCATTCACAGCGGAGAGGTATCCGGATTGCTTCGTGAACAGGGGGTCAGACGGCGAGTCGCTGACCTTGACTGTGACCACGGGCTCGGCGTAGCGGACGCCGGAGATCGCGGCGAGCTGGCGCGCGAGCGTGGCCGCATCGGGCGCGTCGCCGCTCGCTTCCAGCGCGTGCAAATCATCGAGGTCACGGCGGACGGTATAGCCGCGCGCTTCGATGCGCTGCGCGACGTCCTGGATGGTGGCATCTGCGTCTACGGCGACGAGCACGATACCCGGCCCGGCGCGCCGCGTGTGGCTATCGGGCGACGCGATGCCGATGGCGGCGGCGAGGATCAGGAACAGCAATCCCGCGGGCGGAGGGCGACGAATCATACCTCGAAACCGGGCGGCTCTAATGAGTTGAGTCGGTCGCATGCTAACACACCCGTACCAACTGGGAGGAAGACCTGCTGCGGGCTGTCGACGCGGGCACGATCGTGCGTGGCCCGCCGCGTCGCGCCGTCAGGCGCCGAGCGTAATCACGCCGCTGCCGCCGTCGATCGTGACGATCTGGCCGTCCCGTATGCGGGTCGTGGCGTCCTTCACGGCGACCACGCAGGGGATGCCGTACTCGCGGGCGGTGATGGCGGGATGAGACAGCGCGCCGCCGGTCTCGGTGATGATGCCGCCGCCGATGGCGAAGAGCGGCGTCCAGGCGGGCGTGGTCATCACGCAGACGACGATCTCGCCGGCGCGGAGCGACGCGGCGTCTTCGAGCGTGCGCAGGATGCGGGCCGGGCCGGTAACCTGGCCACGGCTTGCGGGCGCGCCCCGAAGCTCGCCGGGTGCGGCTTCGGTCGCGGCGACGGCTGGCGCCGCGGCGGGCGTGCCGATCACTGCTGGCGGCACGACCCGGCACCAGCGCTCCCACTCGCGGCGCCGCTCGCCCACGAGACCGCGCAGGTCGGACGCGCCGGTGCCCTCGAAGTCCCCGGGGACGAGGAAGAGGATGTCGTCCGCCCGATCGACGCGACCGGCCTGCACGAGAGCGGCGCCGCGCCGGAGCAGCAGGCCGCGCATCTCGCCCGTGATCACCATCTGCCAGTACGCCCGGCCCTCGCGCACGGCGACGTAGCCGTCGAGTTCGGCGACGACCTGGCGGAACTCCGCGTGCTTGTCGGTGGGAAGCCGGGTGAGCGCGTCGTCTGTCGCGCGCCGGCGGCTGGCGGCGCTGCGGGTCACTAGCTCGGCGGGCGACACTCCCTCCGATTCGAGCTGCGCGCGGACGAGGGCGAGCGGCGCTTCCGGTTCCTCGCGCCAGGTCGTCTGCGCGATGTCCCAGCCCTGCGAGCGCGAGCCGTGGCGGTCGATCAGTGCGTCGAAGGCTGCGACGAAGGCGGCCGCGGCGGGCTCGGCGCGAAGCGCTTGCAACGCGTCGCCCTGAGCGAGAATGCGGCGGGGGTGCGGCGGGCGAGCGCGGCGAGGTCGTGGATCTCGGCATCGATGGCCTGCGAGGGGTTGTCGCCGCCCTGCGTCACTTCGGACGCCAGCAGCGCCGCATCGTCCCCGACGCTTCCGGCCAGGAGGGCGGTCAGGCGCATGGCCGGCAGTCCGAGCACGGACACGGACGTGAACGTCTGGTGCAAGCCGTACCCCCAGACCTCCGAAAGCGTGCTGAGCGGCGCGTCGGCTGGTGCGTCCGCCAGTTCCTTGCACGCCTGCTGGATACGCGGCTGGCAGTACTGCCGCCAGAACTCGAGGGCGTTGCCGAATCGCTGCGCCACCTCGTTGTAGCGAGGGGCGATCTCTGCCATGCGCTCGGGCCCGTACGGTGTCGCGCGGACGTACTGGAACGGGCCGGCGAACTGGAACCGGCGGAAGTAGGCCAGCGGTTCAAGGCCAACCTCCTCCCAGGCGCGGTCGGTACCGGCGCGGTAGCCCTCTTGCATCGCGACCACCATCGGCGTCGCGGGCTGCGGATAGTGCGCGCGGTTCCACTGCCACTCGTAGTCCGCAGCGTCGGGGTAGACCCACTCGAAGGGGATC
>Ga0315281_10002881_pt1 | contig 25415 bp, 21 predicted proteins | sample YL17G07_0_MG_FD_204540 | JGI IMG/M metagenome (GOLD analysis project Ga0315281, IMG submission 204540) | Sediment microbial communities from Yellowstone Lake, YNP, Wyoming, USA - YL17G07_0 | ecosystem: Environmental > Aquatic > Freshwater > Lake > Sediment | place: USA: Wyoming | collected... | reverse complement strand
CCTGGTCGGCAGCGTGCTTGCCGGGAAATATTTCATCGCTTACCTCGACCGGAAGGAGATGAGCCCTAGAAGATTCCTGATGGCACTTGCCTTCATGCTGATGTATGCGTATCTTGCCGAGTACATCAGGCTTTCAGCGATCGTGGGCGCATTCATCGCCGGAATCATCCTCAACCAGAGCAGGCACATGAAGGAGCTGGAAGAGAAGACATACGGCCTTGAGATGCTCTTCATGCCGATATTCTTCATCTCACTCGGCATGCTTGTGGACGTGAATGCGCTCGCTACGTACGCATTCCCGATAATCATCCTCACTGTCCTTGCTATCGCCACTAAAATCATCGCATGCGGCGCAGCCGGACTATGGGCAAAGCTCAAGGCAAAGGAAGCGCTCATGGTCGGGATCGGCATGGCTCCAAGAGGGGAAGTCGCGCTTATTGTGGCATCCATCGGCCTTTCAACAAAAGTGCTGAGCGTCTCAGAATACTCGATAATCTCGGCAATGGCGCTGCTCACCACATTCGTGGTTCCGCCAGTCCTGAACGCACTGATAAAGAAGAAGGGATGAAGAGCTGAGCAGGACGACCTGAATATCATTTCTCGTGCCTTAGTGCCCTCTTCTCCCCCATCCATCCATACCTTTTCACGAACCATGTCTTAAGGAGCTGGACAAGCACCAGGTAGATAATGACTATGGCGACAATTATAAGAAGGTAATTCTGAGTTGGCTGGACGAACCCGAAGAAAGATGCGATGGGAGACATCGTGATGAACAGCCCTGTGCCGACGATCAGGAACGAGGTCAGCAGAAGAGCCCGGCTCGGCCTGCTTTCGAGGAACGGTATTTTCTGCGTCCTGATGACATGGATTACAAACGTTTGGGTGGCGAGCGATTCCAGGAACCACACGGTATTGAACATCGGCTGGGCTGCATTGAAGAGGACAAGGACTCCATATGTTATGAAATCGAAGAGCGAGCTTATGGGCCCGAAGAACACCATGACTTTTTTTATGTAGTCAACATCCCAGGGTGTCGGCTTCGTGATGGATTCCTCGTCCACATTGTCTGTCGGTATCGCGACCTGCGACATATCATATAAGAAGTTATTCAGCAGGATCTGGATAGGCTGCATAGGCAGGAACGGCAGGAAAATGCTCGCCCCAACCATGCTGAACATGTTGCCGAAGTTCGAGCTAGCGCCCATCTTTATGTACTTCAGGATATTGGCGTATGTCTTCCTGCCTTCCACCACCCCGTCGCTGAGCACGAAAAGGCTTTTTTTCAGGAGGATTATATCCGCAGTCTCCTTCGCTATGTCCGCTGCATTCGCCACAGATATCCCGACATCCGCTTTTTTCAGGGAAGGGGCGTCGTTAATCCCGTCTCCAAGGAAACCCACGGTGTGGCCGTTGTTCTTAAGAGCAAGGATCACCCTTTCTTTCTGGATGGGATTGAGCCGGGCAAAAACCGATGTCTTTTCCACCATCTCGCCAAGCTGCGAGTCATCAAGTTTTTCGACCATCTCTCCGCTCATTATGCCGCTGACATCCAGGCCCACGTCGCTGCAGATCTTTTTTGTCCCCAGCTCGTTGTCGCCTGTAAGCACCTTGAGCGTGATCCCGTACTTCTGCAGCGTTTCGATGGTCTTTTTGGCAGTCGGCTTCGGAGGGTCGAGGAATACCATGAAGCCCTTGAGAATAAGCGCCTTCTCGTCTTTTTCCGAGTATGACTTCTTATTCTTCGGCTTATCGTAAGCCAGGGCAAGCACCCTGAATCCCTGGTTACGGTAACCATCGCACATTGCCATGATGCGCTTAGGTATGTGGCCGGGGATGTCCTTCACTACGCCATTTGCCTCGTACCTGCCGCAGCGGCGGATTATCTCTTCAGGCGCGCCCTTGGATATGAGGATGTGCTTCCCTTCCCTCTCCACAACCACTGACATCATCTTGCGCTGGAAATCGAAGGGCATCTCATCCACTTTATTGAATCCTTCTATGGAAAGCGATCCATGTTTCAGGATCGCGAGGTCGAGCAGGTTCTTCAGCCCGGTCTGGAAATAGCTGTTCAGGTACGCATACCTGAGGACTTCATCGCTCTCGTTACCATCCAAATCGAAATGCTTTTGCAGCACGACATCGCCCAGCGTTATCGTGCCGGTCTTGTCAGTGCAAAGGACGTCCATTGCCCCGAGGTTCTGTATCGAGCTGAGCTTCTTCACTATCACCCTCTTTTTCGACATCCCGAGCGCGCCGTTGGACAGGTTCACTGTGATGATCATGGGCAGCATCTCGGGCGTGAGGCCAACAGAGACAGCAAGCGAGAACAATATCGCCTCGATGATATTGCCCTTGAGCACCGCATTGATGAGGAAAAGCAGGAAAACGAGAACGATTGTGAACCTTATCACAAGCAGTACGAAGTCCCTTACACCGATATCAAAGCTCGTCTCCACCGCCTGCCCCGACACTCTTGTGGCGAGCTGGCCAAAGCGCGTATCCGGCCCGGTCCGTATGACAAGCCCATGGGCCGTTCCGCTGACAATGTTGGAGCCCATGAACGCGATGTTCGTCATCTCGTTTATGGAATCCGATTTGGGCGTCGCCTGTTCAGCGGTCTTCTCGATAGGGAACGGCTCGCCTGTAAGCGTAGCCTGGTTGATGTATAAGTCTTTCTCGCTTATTACGCGTATGTCCGCAGGCACAATGTCCCCTGCAGAAAGATAGACTATATCTCCGGGCACGAGATTGCGTATGTTGACCTCATGCTGGATACCCTCCCGTATCACGCTCGCCTTGGCTGAAACCAGTTCGACGAGCTTCTTAGCCTCACGGTTAGCTTTGTATTCCTGTATGAATGACAGAAGGACGCTAATGACCGCCATCCCGGCTACCAATATGGCGCTTACCATCTGGCCCATGAACAGGGATACGATCGCGACGATAAAGAGTATGATTACCAGCGGATTCTTGAACCTGGAGAGCAGCTGGATCAGGATGCCCGGTTCCTTGTCCCGCATAGGCTCGTTGTACCCGTAGCGCCTGTGCCTTCTTGTTACTTCCTCGTGGGAGAGCCCATTCATAGAACTGCCAAATTCGTGCAGCAGCGTTTCGGCAGGATGCGCAGCGTAATCGCTGTCCGTCAAATGGACGCTATTCGCTTTCTGTTTTGGAATCTCCATCAGCCTTATTCCTTGCGGGAACTTAATAAAGATTTGCGGAAGGCAATAATCCAAATGCCGGATCGAAAAGCCCCTCAGGATCACAAAATTGCCGGCAAAGAAAGAACCCATTTTGAAAACCTTTTGCCTGGGGGATGCGGATGCGTATACCTATCTAATTTTTATCATTTCGTATTTTATCTTTGAGCATGGGAAACGGAACTGCCAACGAGAAGCAGATAATGAAAGGCGTCGGAAGGAATGTGGCAGCGCTCGGCGTGGTCAGTTTCCTCACCGATGTCTCGAGCGAGATGATTTTCCCGATCCTTCCGATTTTCGTGACCACAATACTTGGTGCGGGGAAAGAGCTGCTTGGCCTTATCGAAGGGATTGCAGACAGCACTGCGAGCCTTGTGGAGATATTTTCTGGATATTTCTCTGACAGAATGGGCGAGAGAAAAAAGCTCGTTGTCGCAGGATACGGGCTTTCTTCGCTAGTGAAGGTCGGGATAGCGCTCTCCACTGCATGGTGGCACGTGCTCATCATGAGGGGGTTGGAGCGTGTCGGCAAAGGGGTGCGCACTGCGCCAAGGGACGCGCTAATAGCCGCATCTTCGGAAAGCTCCTCAAGAGGCAAGGCGTTCGGGCTCCACCGAATGATGGACACCATCGGGGCGATTATAGGCCCAATCATCGCATATCTCCTGCTTTCAGCCTATGGCTCTGCGGAATCGGGCTACAGGACGGTTTTTCTTGTCGCGCTCATCCCTGCATTCCTGGCAGTGGCTGCGCTTTTGCTTCTTGTGAAAGAGCCGAAAAAAGCCCCGCTCCCCCTCAAAAAAACATCATTCTGGGAATCGCTTCGCCAGATGCCTTCAGGATACATGACGTTCCTGAAGGTCTCCCTTCTTTTCTCGCTATCCTATTTCAGCTTCGCTTTTTTCATCGTCCGGGCGACCGATCTGGGCATTGCAGCGAGTGATGTCATCGCGCTCTATGTGATATACAATATCGCATATGCAGTTGCTTCGATACCCGCAGGCGCGCTCTCTGACCGGATCGGCAGGGTGCCGGTGATCGGAAGTGCGTTCGCGCTCTATGGGTTCGTATGCATAGGATTCGCATTCGCTTCCTCATGGCTGCATTTCGCCTTCCTGTTCATCATATACGGGATATTCGTGGCAGCAGACGAATCAGTCAACAAAGCATACATCAGCGATATGGCCAAAGAAGAGAAAAGGGGGACTGCGATCGGAGCGTACAACACAGCGATAGGCGCGGCATACCTTCCTGCAAGCATTGTCGCAGGAGCGGTATGGGCCTTTTACGGGGCGCCGGCTGCATTCGGCCTTGCTGCCGTTCTTGCGTTCATCTCAGCGATTGCGTTCGGGATTTGGTGCAGATGAATGGCTTAGTTGATGGATGCTTTTTGCCGCTGCCTCTCTCACCCTAATTCTTGCTATAATCGTACTTCCAGCCCTTGAAAGAAGTTTTCTTCGTGAGCTTCGCAGCCAAAATCACATTGTCAGCAAGCGCTTTCAATTCCTCTTCATAACAGCCTTCAAGCAGCTCTTTTTTGTCTTCGTAAGTTGATTGGCATATCGATGCCATTGCATACACATTGCCAAATGGCGGGAAGATCATGCCAAAGTGGTTGAGCGTCATGAACAGATTGCTTATCACCATGCCTGCGCCTGCCTCATGCCCGGTCACGATCGCGCCTGCGACCTTTCCATTGAACCTCCGCACCATCCCGCTCCCGGGCTTATCATTGTCCGCCATCATCTCTATGAATTTCATGTGCTTGATATTGAGAACGCGGTCCTTCGGGTTCTTCGGGTTAGCCGGGCCAAGGCTTCCATCCAGGCTGATGCACCGGTCCAGGAACGTTGCGAGAAGCGTGGATATCTTGAAGTTGTTCACCGGTGTCGCGAATATGATGGCATCAGCAGAGATTATCTTGTCATAGAGGATATTCGTCATGTCATCTCCTGCCGGGGTATTTTTCGGATAGCATGAGCAGTAGAAATGGCATTGCGTATTCGCAGTCGAATAGCACGCCTTGCAGTACCCGATCTTATACTTCCGGAGAGCGATGAGCTCGGTTTGCGCGCCAAGCTCCTTGCATCGTTTCAGGCACCTTTTCAGTAATTCCTCTGAATTGGAATCCTCGCGCGCCATATCAAATGCATCCCGTGCAGATCCGGATATGCCAAGAATCGTAATCTTCTTCCTTTTACTTTTCGTTGCATCGAGCTGTTTCACTTCCAAAATCGCGTCTTTCTGGACTTTCCTGAACATATCCAGAGTCTGCTTGTCAATATCCAGCTTCTCCATGATCTCCTTATCGCTTATGGACACCATGCTTTCACTTCTGCGGCATGGTTTTAAAAAGAAACAGGGATATCGGACAACCGCATATTGCCCCGAATCGCTGATTTTGTTGCCTCAAGGTCACAAATTATCAATATTTTAGTGACTGGAGGAAACAAACTATAATACAAAAGTCACAACCGCATAAGCAGCAGCCACAAAGCAGAATGTGAACAGCCAGACAAAAATATTCCATTCCTTCAAATCCTTCCCATCAAGCCCGTTGAAAGGGAAAACCTCGGCAATCGCCCAGAGTGCGCTTGTGGCAATAATCATCTGGAATACGATGTTCGGGAAAACAAGGTTGATGATCGCGAACCCGACCATTGTTACAGTGCTAATCAGCGGCCCGACTATGCGCATGAGCGCTATTTTCCATTTGGCTGTATTCTCAGGTATCTCTTCAAGAAGGAAACCTTGGACTGAGAACGCGTTCCCAAGATATGAGCTCACAAGAGTAAGCAAAGACCCTTCTTTCCAGAACCTGTATTCGACTTTCATGCCGAACATCGCCGCGAGCGAGCGGTGCGATACTTCATGCAAGATCGCGGCAAATAGGCAGATGATGGTATTTATGATTGTCCAGAAAACGAAATCAGTCGTCGGCCCGAAATATTGCCAGCTCACTGAAATCCCAAGCACTAATGATGCGCCACAGATAGCGCCGGCTTCTTTGATATTCACCGGACCGACCATCAGCGCATTGTCACCGACTTTCTTCCCCTTCCTCCCGATCTCGAGCGCCTTGAATTCGAATATGGTCCGGACAATCGAAATCAGCGCAAGAAGAAAAACAGAAATCCCGGTCGCAGCAATAGGGACATACTGCGGCTCCATGAATGCGCTTAGCGGAGAATATTGCACGCTTTCCCGCGCAGCATTCTCATACCCGCGCTTGTCGGATATCGCAACGATCAGCACCCCGGATGGGGTTTTCCCATACTGCACAACGAATCCGGAATAGAAATCCTCGGTTTCATTGAGCCATTTTTCCTTGATCGCTTTTTTCGTTATCCGGTTTTGCCCCGGCCCGCCAATAAGAACGATAAAACTAAAATCGCCAGCATTGGATTCGATTTTCGATAGCGTCAGATCAGAATCTGGTTGCGGAGTTGCATTCGCAAGCATAGGGTAAGAAGCTTTCGCTGCCTCGAATGCCGCCTTTTCCGGGGCATCCGCAAAGCTCCCCATGACAAGCAGCATCCGGTTGGAGAAAAACATTTCCATATCCGCCTGGCTTCTGGTCGCGTTCGCTGCCTCCATCTCTTGCGAAAGCTTCAGCAGGAACGCGCTGTCTTTTGAGTCATTGAAAAGGTTGAGCGCCTGCAGCGGCATGCTCATGTTAGCTGCGAAGCTGAACGATGATAGAAGGAAAAGCAAAACTAAGGCTTTGAACAAGGTATTGGCTCCCATGCTTATCCCAATATGAATCTCTAAGGTATGGTTTTTTTATACCATTCGCATCTTTATGATTTGCGGGTTCTTCAAATGGACATTCTCACAATCCTTCTCACAATCCTCGGCCTTGCCCTTTTCGAGACGATAACCAGCATAGACAATGCCATAATAAACGCTGAAGTTCTGACGAAGATGTCGCAGCGGGCAAGGAAATGGTTTTTGCTCTGGGGTCTTATCATCGCTGTTTTCGCCATCCGCGGCCTGCTTCCCCTTGCCATAATGTGGGTCGCCAACCCATCCCTCGGAATCGACCAGGTTTTTCTTGCGATGTTCAGCGACGATCCCGCTATCGCGCAGGCGATTGAGCAGACCGGCCCGATCCTATTGATTGCAGGAGGCGTTTTCCTCGTCTTCCTGTTCTTTCACTGGCTTTTCCTTGAGGAAAAGCATTACGGGCTTCCGCACGAGCCCTTCTTTGTCAGGCAGGGAGTGTGGTTCTTTGCCGTTGTTTCCATCCTGCTTGCAGTGATCACATGGTACGCAATCAACCGCGACCCGTTCATGGCATTCGGGGCAGTAGTGGGCTCAACAGCATTCTTCATTGTGCATGGGTTCAAGCAGAATGCTGAGATGAAGGAAAAGGAGATTCTGGAATCCGGGAACGCGGCAGGAAACGGATTGTCCGATATGAGCAAGCTCCTTTACCTTGAAGTCATTGACGCGACGTTCTCGATTGATGGTGTCATCGGCGCATTCGCTTTCACGCTCGCGATCCCGCTCATCCTGATAGGAAACGGCGTCGGCGCTTTCATAGTCCGTGAGCTCACGATCCGGAATATTGAAAACGTGAAGAAGTATGTTTTCCTGAAGAATGGAGCGATGTATTCGATTTTGGTGCTTGGCGCGATAATGGTTCTGGACAGCTTTGCATTTCATATCCCGGCCTGGCTCTCACCGGTAGCCACATTCGGGATCGTAGGGTTCTTCTTCTGGAAGTCGATGAGGCAGGTTGATGTGATGAAGAATGCTCATACCCAATAATGTTCACCAAAACGAACGTTTAATGGCTTTTATGTTCATTCTGGCGAACATTAATAAATACCAGCTGCGCAATATATTCCATGGTGGACGCAATAAACTTCCTGAAAAATTCGATTCTTGATAGCGGTAGAAAGTCAGAAGGATATGCTAAGCCGGTCAAGCGTGACATCTATAATGATCTCCTTGAAAAACCGCGGATGCATATCATCTATGGGATGAGGGGGGGAGGAAAGACTACCCTGCTTTTCCAGAGGTTCGGCGATTATCCGAAGGAAAAAAGGATTTACATCTCAGGCGATGAGCTGGATATCCTGGATTTGTCACTGCTGGATTTGTTCAACAACCTGAAATATGTTGCCGAAACGAAAGGAGCGGGCGTTTTCCTGGATGAGATTACAAGGATCAAAGACTGGAAGGAAAATCTGAAGGTCATCTATGACAACTATCCTGAATTGAGCATTTACGCTTCCGGTTCGTCAGCAATCGAGCTTGCGGAATCGAAAGGCGTTCTTGCGAGAAGGGCAAAATACCACCATCTTCTGCCCATGAGCTTCCGGGAATTCATGAAAATCGCGCATGGGATTGAAATCAAAAAGTTCAACCTTTTTGCAGAGGATGTGTATACGGAAGCGATAAGGTTCGACATATATTTCAAGGAGATCGTGAAGAAGAACCCCTCCGGATTCGTGCAGGATTATATCCTGCACAGCCAGCCATTCATGCTTGAAGCGGATGAGGATATGCTAATGGACCTGATGGACAAGATTGTATACGAAGACATCGCAAGGGTTTACAGGTTCGACCGGGTTGTCCTTAACAAGTTCCATCGCCTGCTCTTTGTCCTTGCCATGTCTGAGAAGACCAGCTATGAAAACATTTCAAAAGACCTTGGGCTGTCGAAGGGGATCGTAGGGGATATGATACGTGCGCTTGTGAACAGTAGCGTGATAAAAGCGGTTCTTCCCTATGGCTCAGGGAGGGTCGTTGGCCGGAAAACCTGGAGATATTTCTTCCTTGTGCCTGCTATCAGGGAGATGTACATGAAACGAGGGGGCGCAGACAGCTCGCTGATTGCCGGCCTGACAAAAGAGGACATTTTCGTTTCCCATCTTGATGAGGTTTTCTACCTCGATTCAGGCCCGGATTTCGTTTACCGCGATGCTATATTTGAAGTCGGCAGCAGGAATAAGGGCCCGGGCCAGCTTGAGAAACTGGACCTGAAGAAACAGAAATTCATAGTATACGATGGCCTGGACATCGCAAAACACGGGGAAATTCTCAGGATCCCGTTTTACATCTACCTTTCCTATATATAATAATGTTCACCAAAACGAACGTTTAATGGCTTTTATGTTCATTCTGGCGAACATTAATTATTATTAAAGTTTTTGCCAGAGCCTTCAGTCCACAACCAGTTTCTTAAATTTTCCTATCAATTAACTCGAATCATGGCAAGATCAAAATTCGATGAAACGGATATGCGGATCCTCGCGGAGCTTGACCTGGATGCAAGGGCGACTGACACGAATATTGCAAAAAGTGTTGACATAAGCGTCCCTACAGTCAAAACGCGCATGGAAAACATGGAACAGGCTGGGGTGATAAAAGGCTATACTGCAATAATCGACTATCACAAGCTCAGTTATGCCTGCCACCGCCTTTACATCAAACTGCAGAATGCGAGCAACAGTACCCGGCAAAGCATGATTGATTACCTGAAGGGCTCGCCATATTCGCGCTGGGTTGGCGCTATGGAAGGGAGATTTGATCTTGGGTGTTCGTTCTGGTGCCAGAATCACAAAGATATCTTCGATATATGGAATGATTTCAGGAGTGAATATGGCGGGTACATAAGAGAAAAATGCCTCGTTCCCCATTTTGGTGCGATAATCACAGGCCTTCCTTTCACAAAAGAGATTTTAGGCAGGTCAAACAACTGCGTCATCGGAATGGACTTTTCCGGAGCCAAAGCAGATATCGATGAAAAAGATGCTTCAATACTAAGGATCCTTTCTTCGCAAGGGCGCGCCACTTTTTCCGCGATTTCGAAATCTACCGGACTGGCACCCGCTGCAGTCAAATACAGGGTGGACCAGCTTATTGGAAAAAAGATCATTTCCGGATTCCGGCCAATACTGGATATGGAAATGCTCGGTTATACTGTCCATAAAGTGGACTTCAGCCTGAATTCCACAAAAGACCTTGAAAACATGGAGGCTAAGGTCCTTGGCAAGGCAAATGTGTCATATCTCGTAAGGACTGCCGGTTACGCGGATATTGAGACACGAATACATGCACGAACATCAAAGGAGCTGCATTCAGTGATCCACGAAATCATGGATGACTTATCGGAAGATTTCCGGGATTACAACCTATTCGAATTCACCAATGAAGTTAAAACTGTTTATATGCCTGACTTCCGGGGATGCAATTAGTTCGGTTATGCAAAATTCCATTCATTTCTTTCAGTTTCAACAAAGGTGCCGAACCGATGCGCTGCAAAATCTTATTGTCCGAACTATATAAAAGTTATTGTTCAAACAATAATTCTATTTTAACGGCAGTGAATCAAACAATTCGGTCATATCTTCGAGGGCAAGCGCAAGCATCTTCCGCTCTTCCATGTACTTTTTTGCAGGCTCCGTGAAACCGCTTTTGCTTATCACAAGAAAACGGACATTCGAGCGTTGCGAAGAAGAACAATTCAGAAAGGAGAGCCTGTGCTCAAGCTCGATCGGAACATCGGAATCCACAGGCTCATTCGTGTACTTGACTTCTCCGACAAGCAACGAGTCCTTGCCAGTTGCCACAATGTCTATGTCACCTTCTTTCCTGCCCCACCATGCGCCAATCTCCGTGAACGAAAGCGGCACACCTTTGATGTTTTTGCCGTTGTATGCAGTCAACAGCTCGCGTGATATATCTTCGAACACACGGCCTTCCATCGTGCCTATCTCATTCCGGATCCGTTCTTTGACATGATCATAGTTTTCAATTTCAAGCGAAGACATGTTCCGGTACACGAACCTGTACCAGAATGCAAACAGGTTATCCCGGAAAACATACTGCGGCCTGTGCTTTCCGCATAATGGCACGATTTTCCTGATGATGCCAAGATAGTCCTCAAGCTTGATGAGATAAAAAACAAGTGGGCCCGGTTCGATTCCGGTCTGGTCTGAGATCTCCTTTGGATTGCGGTATCCCTCGGCGATGGCAGCAAGTATCGAGTTGTATCGTCCGGCATCCTTCAATTCCATGCGCAGAAGCGCCTGTGGCTCGTCCCTGAGCAGGCCGTTCTTGTGCAACATGGTATTTTCGAGCACTGGGATATAGTCATGCGATTTGAGGCATTTTTCTGCGAATTCGAGGTACGAAGGCATGCCTCCGAATATCGTATATAAGCGTATAAGCTTCTCCTCATCTGATGGGCCGAGGGCCTTCCGGAAGGTCTGATAAGTGAACGGTTGCAGCCTGAACCTTCCAGTCGTACGGCCGAAAAGAGGGGATTTGCCATTTATTGCGATCTTATGGATCGCTCCAACAGCCGAACCAAGAAAAATGACCATTATCGGCAGGTTCCTGAGTTGTGTATCCCAGGCTTTCTGGAAACGTGTAAGCGCTCTCCGGTCTGAATGCATCCTCTGGAATTCGTCTATCGCGATAACTGTTCTCCGGTCCTGTGCACGCGCTGCCAAAAAAGAAAAAAAATCCTCCCAGCTCCTGAATTCACGCCGTACTTCTGGCCAGGCGATTGAAATGTCCTCTGATACTGAACGCAGCATGTCAGCAGAAGTCCCTTCGTCGATAAGCAGGTATGCCTTTTGTTCAGAAGGGATGCCATTAAGGAAACGGGAAACCAGTTCAGTCTTGCCTACCCGCCGGCGACCGTAGAGGACGATCAACTCCCCTCTTCTGAGTTTTTCAAACCTCTCCTTGAGAGTTCCGAGCTCCTCTTTTCTGTCTGTAAATTCGACCATAAATTATTATATTGCTTCAACTATATAAATATTATTGTTTGAGCAATATCTTTGATTACGTCATTTGGTGTTGCCCTGGCGGGATTATACGACTTTAACATAGCACCCTGGCCAGTGATAGCCTACAGACAACATCATCTGAAAACGCGAACGGTTATGCAAGATTTGCTTCATTTTCTTTCAGTTTCAATGAAAAAAAGCTCTGTTTTTTGAATGCCTAAAGCGATATAAATCTACTCTCTGATTACTAAACGTTTTGGGATTTTGGGAGCCGCGTTATGGGCGGCGATAAATGGAAAGCATCCTTCGATAAGCGGAATCGGGAAGCGCAAAGTAAGCTGTTGTTGCAGAAGAAAAGCGCTGAACCTGTTTAAGCTTGTCTGCGGATTAAGGACTTATCTTTTCACCATTTGAAGGATAAGAAAAAATCGATGCGGAAGATATTTTTTACGGGTGATTATCCATGTTTTCCGGGAGTCGAGAGATGGAAGAAGAAAATATAGGTGAACATATGGAAAGAAACCAGAATAGGTTCGGACGAAGGGGTTTTACGGGCGTTTCACCCAGCTCGACAAGCATAGCGAATTACGGAAACAGCATGATGTCCCGTGGCACGTTCATGCGAGGGCTTGGACTTGCAGGGGCTGGTGTTGCGGCTGGCATGATGGGATTTGGAGGAACGGTGCATGCTGACGCGCCGGATACAGGTGGATATATTGTCCCAAATACCCCGAACGCGGCATCGTACGAAATCTATCCGACAGGTAATGCTCCGCCATTTGGTTCGATTGTTGCTGTGCCAAAATCTTCATTACTCAACGGTCGGGCCTTTTCTATCAATGACAATAGTGCTCCGGGACGTCTTCCAGTTAGGTTCTACATGAAGGTCACTTCTAGCTATACTGAAGGCACAGTCCCAGGTTATTCTGCTAATATTGCGATCAACATTTCTTCAACAAGCATTTCTACTGCCGCTCAAGTCGCAAGCACAATTGCAAATGCTATAAATGGTGTAACAACTCAGTTATATGTAAATGCTTTCGCTGATGGCTATTTTTTAGCGGATGTCTCTCTTTACTACGACTATTTATCAGATATACTTTCGAATGGTAATGCTGTAGTGCTTCAGAATATCTCTTTTCCGGGTACGATAAATACTTGGACTTCATACGGCCTTCATAATGATGTTCAGCATATTCAATGGGCAGTTAACAACGTCTCATCAGGCGGAACAGTCACACTGATGGGAACTCTTAAAGATGGAATCACACCACAATCATTCAATTTTGGCCCTCCAAGTCCACTTAGTCGTGGAGGATGCTACAGAGTAAATATTACTAAAGACGTCGAAATTATTGGCCTCTCCGGAGCCACGATCAATGGGGGCAATTATACCTTCTACTGCGCTCCGGCAACGATGCCACCCAGTGGGCACTGGCCCATTCTGAAAATCAGGAGCATCACTTTCACTAACTTCGTTAACCGGGCAATAGTTGTCGGGAAATCTTCTGGTTTGGAAATCAGCGGTTGCACCTTCACTACTTCAGATTTATCCGGGGGAGCAAATATCCTGACGATATCTACTTCTGCGGGTGGAGGGCAAAACCCATCGAACTTCACCGGGGCTGTCATCGTTGAGGACAATGTGATCACAGCACAACCAAACGTGCCTGGCACTGTGGTTGGCGGGATAAGCATCCAGCGCATCTCAGCTGACGTGTATATTAGGAGAAACCAGGTGTATGGCGTCACCGCTGCTGTGGGAGATGATGCAGTCAGTGGCAAGGTGTACATCGAGGATAACATCTTCCAAACAGGTTTTTGGGACAATACCGTACCCCCGGCTACTGCATACCCGACTTTTGCATCAATAGCCATCGGGTCATTTCTTAACTCATACGCTAACTGCGGTTATTGTGTGGACGATAGACATATCAACCGGAATCAAATCACCGCCAATGATCCAAAGAACTGTGGCATATGGTTCTCCCCGGTTTTGGTCAAACCAGGTGCAGTGTTCGATATTACCGGAAACCAAATCAGCCTTTCTGGCACGCTTAATACGCAATCAGGCATCAAACTGTCTGGAAGTGCCTCGAACTGTGTAGTGTCAGGCAATACAATCTCAGGAAACATGAGAAATGGGATCCTGCTGGATCCCCTTGGTCACATATTTACTTTTACAGGAAATGTCCAGAATAATCTCGTATACGGTAATGATCTGTCCAGTGCATTGGCATCTGAAGCACAGATAAAAATAATGCCAAATTCAAATGGGAACTACTTCGGACCTGATGATGAGAATGGCATTCCGGCAAACGTGATCGGGCCGATCTCAGCAAGCGGCATAGCCGGAATAATCGACAATGGCTACAACAACTCTTTTGTGATGAATGACTTCACCTTGAGCGATATCAAGGGGAAGAAATTCGGACCTCCGTATCAGGTATGTGTTTTATTAAATACAACAAGCCATGACGACTTTGTATTCCAGTCAGGCACATTCCCGCCAGGCACTGGTGGAGCAAAGGACCAGGTTTCAGACTTGGGAACGGACAATAGCAACAGAGTTGTTGGGCTTCCAGCCAATCATTTAGCAAGCACCGTTGATCGCGGTATCGGACAACGCCTCCAGACACTTGAAGCACAATTAGCCGCCCAACAAGTTCAAGCGGATCCGTCTGCCCTCGGCTACGCCTGGGACGACGTACAGGGATGCTGGGTTGACCCGGACGGAAACTGCGTACAGTAAGTTTCTTTATTTTTTGTAGCGCCGGTTTCGGCGCTTTCTTTTTCCTTTTCTTTTCCTAATCTTCTCATCCCGGAATCCTATCCTCATCAACCTTCATCATAACTTCCGGAAAAATCATCCCATCCAATTCGGTTTCGGGCTTCCGGTTTCGAGTCCGCGTGTGTATTTTATCATCCCAGGGAAATGGCAATAGAAAACCTTTCACTAAACTTACTTCCGCCCGGAAGTCAGAAGTTTCAGATTGGATATGCTCCCTAAGTCAGTTTCCTGTTGCCGGCTTCCAGTTTCCCGCTCCAGGGTGTCTTGAACAGGCATATTCCCTATTCGTATGCCTTTAAATCGCCTTTTAAGAAAAAATATCCCTGTGGATAAAACATCATGCCTTCGTTGCGGGAACTGCTGCACCAGGTTCGGAGTGTGTGTCACTCCCAAAGATGCGAAGAGGATAAGCCAAGCGGCCGGGATGAAAATGGAAGAATTCCTTGACTTGGTGCCCGAGCCTCCTGAGCGCGAGCGGGAAGAGCCGGCGATACTCATCGATGACGAGCCATGCCTGCTCGTGCTTAAGCGGAAAGTAGATGATATCTGCCTCTTCTATAATGGAAAGGGCTGCAAGATATACGAGAGCAGGCCGATGCTGTGCAGGAGCTACCCATACAAAGTCTTGGGTCTTGGGTCCTGTGTCCTGAGCGAAATGAAATCGCGTGCATGCGCCGGCTGCTGGCATCCAGTGGGAAAAGAGAAAAAACAATATCTTGCTGATTGCAAAAGGTACCAGAGAGATGTTGAGGACTATCGGATACTAGCAAAAGAATGGAACAAACGTGGCGGCACTTTCCAGGAGTTTCTCGCTTTCATCATAACTAATAAATAGTTCAAGTGGAAGAAATCATCATGTCAAATGAAATATCCCAGCCCGGATTCGGAGATTTCTGGCAATGGCTCGATGCGAATGCAGAAGAGCTTGCAAGGACAGCAGGAGTTTCGCAGCCGCAGGATATTAAGGCAGCATTAAGGGAGATAGCAAAAGCTGCTGGCGCGGACTGGAATATCATGGCGCAGATCTTGGGCACGCTCTCAGGCAGCAGGATACTCCCCCTTTTCATTAAAAAGCCGGATGGGTTTGCCGAACTATCAAAAATCGCCCTGAGGCATACGAACGCTGCGTTCTATGCGCTCAATGCCAAGGCGCTTTCGGACTTGATGGAAAAAAATCCTGAAAAACTGAAAGCGCTTTTTTCGGACATCATAGGATCCGTATCGAAATCCGCCCTGCCTGCTTCAGTCGACTCAGCCCTTCTTTCCCTCTCAAATGACAACATCGCAGCCATAGCCGTGAAAAAGCCCGCGCTCCTGATCAGGTCTTTCAGCCAGATAACAGATACTGCAGGAGAATTCGCCCCCCATATTTTCTCAGCCATTTCTGATGAGAATATCTCTGCACTGTTCGCAAAGGACCCTAAAATCCTGGTCAGCTCCTACTCTGATGTTGCAAAGGTCTCAAACAGGGAAGCTGCCGCAGTATTCATCCTTGCGCTGAAGAAGCCCCGGCTCTTCGCAATTTTCGGGAAAAATCCAAACAAGCTTGTCAGGTCCTTCACCAGTATAGCCAAAGCCTGCGGTGCGAACTCTGCCTCTGTCTTCTATCTGCTCACGAAGCACAAGATCGCCTACATGCTTGAGATGGACCCAAAAGGCCTGATCGAGTCCCTGGGCGGATTCGTAAAAGACGCTGGAAAAGATGCCGGAGCAGTGATTCCATTCCTCTTTAACGAAAGGGTGGAAGAGAGATTCATCAGCGATCCGGCAGCTCTTGGAAAATCGTTCAATTCACTTGTCAAATCCGCAGGCAAGTCCGCCCCAAAAGCCATTCCTCTTCTAAGAAGGGAAGGGATACTGAACATGTTCCTGGACAATCATGCGAAGCTCGTGGTAACTTTCTCAACGATTGTGAAAACAGCAGGCAAAAATTCTGATGCTGCGTTCACCCTCCTAACAAACCCCACGATCTGCGGGATGTTCGAGAAGGATCCGGGGGGAATGATTCAAAGGATATCAGCACTCTCAGAGACAGCCGGCGATTCCGCTGGCATCCTCCTTGGATTCCTGGGAAGAGAAGGGATCGCATCGCTCTTTGAGCAGGATCCTGAGAAACTCATCAGACTTTTTGGCATGATCGGCAAATCAGCAGGAAAAGACAAAAAGACAGTATTCGCTTTTTTCGCGAATGAAAAATTCGCCGAAGGATTCGGGTCCTGGCCTGACCAGGCTATGGAGAACCTGAAAAAGATAGCGGATACGGCAGGCCCCTATGCCGGGGATATATTCGCGCTTCTTTCAAAGGACAGGTTCGCCCAGACGATCACCGAGCTTGTGAGCGGCGAGCACCTTGCCACATGCCTGGTCCATCTTGTGAACAGCTCGGGTACTGACGCACCAATGGTCTTGCGGCTGTTTGAAAGCGATGAATTCACAAAGCGATTTATAAATGACCCTTACAGGGAGGAGCAGGTAGTTGACCATCTGCGCTCATTTGCTGGTAAGGATTTCGCAAAAGGCCTTGAGGTCCTCAATGACCCTGAGATCGCGCCTGTTTTTGCAGCAGACCCGTCTGTGCTTGTGACAACCCGTTTCAGGGCTTATGTGGACAATGCGACTTCGGAAGGCGCGTCCGCATCCGATGCAATCGAAGCCATACTAAGGGACAAGAAAGTGAAAGGCGCTTTCATCGAGTACTGCAGGCAGGAATTTGAAGGGGGCGGGCACGAATTGCTTGAAGCGGAGCTGCTCCCGGCATTTCGATCATATTTGGAAAAAAAGAAAAGATGAATCTCGAGCAAGCTAATCATTAATATATTGCAGGCGAATTAAGCATTAGTGATATTATGAAAATGGTTCTATTGGCCGGATTGATGCTGGTAATGCTCGCAGGGATGTCTTATGCAACGAGCTGTGACTATGATTCAGACTGCTCTTCAGATGAATACTGCAGCGACGGCACATGCACATCATATGGCAACTCCTGCTGCGGTCCTGCGTTGATACTTGGAGCGCTTGTAGTTGGAGCTTTTGTATCAAGCAAAGGGAAAATATTCTGATCAGCATTGCCTTTTTTCCCCTTCTTATCCCTTGGCTTACTAATTTTGAAAAACCAGTACACCAAGCACGATTATTGCAAGAATCAGTGCAAGCGTGAATACGTAGAATGATGAGCTTATTTCTATTCATTTCGTTTTCCTCTTTTTTCTTTTCCGAATTCGATATATGAATAAACTATTCCGAAAATTGAAGTTGCGACAAGGATTGCAATAGATGCTACAAACATAATCTTTGGGAATGCGAGTCCGAGAAATGCGACAATGCCTGCTGCTCTGAACAGATCCCCGCAGATTTTGTGCGTCTTTTCCCAGACTTTTTCGCTTGAGAGAGTCCATGGTGTCCTTATGCCGACAAACCAGTTCTGCTTCGCTTTTCCGACTATGATTCCCATAACATAGAAGAGGATCCCGAACGCGGGTGAAAGGAACTGGACCATGTCGAACGAGTATCCAAGGTTGAATGCCAGTGTGAGCAGATAAACATAATAGAAGAATCCAATAACCAGTGCGATCATCATGTCGTACTCATTCATGAATGATTTGTAATTTGCTTTCAAAGGATCGAGCTTTGGCAGGTAGATGAACAAAGCATATACGATTGCAGCCAATATAGGCATGAAGAACAAGCCTATCGTTTTGGGCATGTATCCATCAACCTTTCCTTCGATGTTCCAGTGCGATGCCATTTGTTCTGGAAGCTGGGGACACACATAGATCGCAGTGATGAATGAAAGCACGACGAACGCCAGACCGAGTATCCGCATTGGCCTCATGTTATCACTTAACTTCTGAGATTATGACGACATAATTTTTCCCATATTTCTTAGCGCATTTAGGGCATGTCGTGTACCACATGTACATCTTCCCAAGGTCCATCCCTTTGTTCTTCGCGTATTGCGCGAAATCCTTGCACCATTTTCCGGTATCTTTGTAATCGCCTTCATAAACCTTGCTCAGGAATTTCCCGCTGACCAGGGTGTTTTCCAATCCAGGAATTTCCTTATCCACTGCAAGATACAAGTCCATATTCCACATAGAAGTATGGTCTGACAGGCATAGCCAATCCGGAACAGCCGCCCGGGCTTCTTCTACTTTTTTATTTAGTTTGGTTATCACACTTGCAAAATTAATCGGCATGTAAAACAATGTGAAAACCTTCCCTTTGACGAACTTCTTGTTTTCCCACTCCAGCATTTTTTCGTCCCATGGTTTCGGGTCGAATTTCGGGCAGCATTCATCAGCCATTTAAATCACTTCATTTGATGATGAAGGGCAAAAATTATAATAACCGATCGGGTTTAATCCAGTTTATGAAATTGAAAAAGCTCGCACCTGACGAGAAGCGCGTTATAGAGGAAAAAGGAACAGAAGCGCCATTCAGCGGCAAATACGAAAATTTCAATGAACCGGGACTGTATGTCTGCAAAAGGTGCGGCGCTCCGCTGTACCGCGCGAGCGATAAGTTCGATGCGCACTGCGGGTGGCCGAGCTTTGATGACGAGCTTCCAAAAGCAATAAAGCGGCTTCCGGACCCGGATGGGGTAAGGACGGAAATCGAATGCTCGAACTGCGGGGCTCACCTAGGGCACGTGTTTACGGGCGAGCATATGACCAGGAAGAATGTCAGGTTTTGCGTCAATTCCATTTCAATGGATTTCATTCCTGCTGACAAAGTGAAGAAGGAAGCGATCGTCTTTGGTGGAGGATGCTTTTGGTGCACTGAAGTTGTTTTCAAGATGATCCCCGGAGTGCTGGAAGTGGTTCCCGGATACGCAGGCGGCACGACCGAAAACCCGACATACGAAAAAGTAAGTGGAGGGAATACAGGCCATGCGGAAGTCTCGAAAGTCGATTTCCTTCCAAAAAACGTTACGTTAGAACACCTTCTCGAGGTCTTCTTTTCAATGCATGACCCGACCTCGTTGAATAAACAGGGAGGAGATGAAGGGACGCAATACCGGTCCATCATTTTAATCACGTCGAAAAAGCAGGAAAAGGCAGTCAGGAAATTCATCAAGAAGATCCAGAAGGATTACGCGCAATCGATTGTCACCGAAGTGAAGGAGCTGGATAAGTTTTGGGGATCCGAAGACTATCACAAGGACTATTTCGCAAAGAACCCTCACCAACCATACTGCATGATGGTGATATCACCGAAAGTGAAGAAGGTGAAGGAGAAGTTCGGACTTTAGCCACTGTTAAAGGACCGTCCAGAATGCTTATCATATCGACGTCCTGCTGAAAAGCCATGATGCCGCGACAAGGGAGATCACCAGCCCTGCGATGGAAACCCCGAAGTCAAGGCCAAGGGAGAACGACCCTGATCCGAGCATCAGCGTCCGCAGCCCATCGACCGCGTAGCTGATCGGGTTCACGCTGCTGATCACCTGAAGCCATTGCGGCATCTTGTCTATCGGGAAAAGCGCATTCGAGAGGAAGAACATCGGCATGATCAGCAGGTTCATGACGAGCTGGAAAGTCTCCACTTCCTGGATGAGCGATGCAATGCAGATTCCGACTGCCACAAGGAAGCATGAAAGGATTATCATAAGGGCTAGTATCCCTGCAGCATGGGCAGGGGACGGGATCTGGATCCCTGCTATCACGATGCCTATCACCAGGATAAGCAGCCCCTGTATTATCGCAGTCGTCGCGCCCCCAAGCGTCCTTCCCAATACAAGCGTCTGCCTGCTTGCTGGTGCCGCAAGCATCTCTTTCAGGAACCCGAACTCGCGGTCCCAGATTATGGAAACCCCGGAAGATATGGAAGTGAAAAGCAGCGTCATGGCGAGAATGCCGGGAAGAATGAATCCCTGGTAGTTGAACCCGGGCACTAGCGCCGAGAACCCCCCTCCGAGTGCTCCGAGGAAGAGAAGCGGCATCCCCAGGCTGCCGACCATCCTGGACTTGGAATTCGTGAACCTTTTGACTTCCCTAAGCCATACGGCGTATATCTTTGAAAGTTCAATGGCCATGAGCCCGCCTCCCCATCATCATGCCCGATGGTGCAGCCTTCTCTTCCCTTATGCTCGATCCGGTGTAATATATGAACACGTCCTCCAGGCTTGGCGTGTGCACCTCGATGCTTTCTACCTCGATTCCGGCATCCAGCGCCGCTTCCAGCACTTTTGGAACGAGCCTGCCGCCGTCTTTCGCATCGAAATTCACCTTGTTGCCGGTTATCCTGGGGTTTTTCGAGAACCCTTTTTTCTCGAATACCCTGCTGAGCCCGGCTGGATCGCGCGATTCGACAGAGATGACGTTCCCGCCGATTATCCCCTTAAGGTTCCTGGGGGAGTCCAGCACTTTTATCTTCCCATGGTCGATTATCGCAATCCGGTCGCAGAGGTAATCCGCTTCCTCAAGGTAATGGGTCGTCAGGATAATCGTGATGCCCTGCTTCCTCAGCTTCTCGATGTAGCTCCATATGTGCCTGCGAGTCTGCGGGTCGAGCCCGAGCGTCGGTTCATCAAGGAAAAGGATCTTCGGAGTGTGCATCAGGCCGCGGGCTATCTCCAGCCTCCTGCGCATGCCTCCTGAGAACGTCTTGACCATCTTGTCCTTCCAGTCGGTCAGCTCGACAAGCTCCAAAACCTCCCCGATCCTTTCTTTCCTCAATTTCGAATCCATGCCATAGAGCCGGCCATGTATGTCCAGGTTGTCATAGGCACTAAGGCGGGTATCAACAGTGGGATCCTGGAATACTATTCCGATAGAGTTGCGCACTTCCTCGGATTGCGTGCGGATGTCGAAACCATTGACTTTTGCGGAACCTGCGGTCGGCTCGATCAGGGTGGCCAGCATATAGATCGTCGTGCTCTTTCCCGCGCCATTCGGGCCCAGCAGGCCGAAAAGCTCCCCGTGCCTCACGCCGAAGCTGATCCCGTCCACTGCTGTGAATCCGTTGAATTTCTTGACCAGGCCTGCGACTTCCATCGCGTCCGGCTCTTTTGTTTCGGCTGTTACGTCCTTACCGTCCATTTTGCCCGTTCACCTGCTTGGTTCATACGCTCCTGAGTATCTTTTCCGCAAACTCCCTGAGCCGATCGGCCTTGAGCAGCACGATCCCCTGGTCGCCCCTTCCCATGACGACGAGCTTGTCACCCGGCTTCAGCGCGAAGTGCTCCCTCGCTTCCTTCGGGATGACTATCTGGCCGCGCTCGCCTACCACGGCCGCCCCGTAGAAATGCCTTTCCTTTCTTTCATGCATATTCATATTATTCATACTTCTCATATTTATATGTTTCGGTCAAAACAAGGAGATATGCCCGAAGCCGCCGTAACTTTCATTCCCAACTGGGTCTGATGCCCCATTGCTTGCAATGATCCCCAGTTGGGAATCACCGAGTTGTTGTATCAACTCGGATGATACAAAACGCCTGCGGGCGTTTTGTCCATTGACGGCCGAATGAGTGGATAGCCCACTGCTCGCTCGTTTCCGTTTGACGGAAACGTGCGCACATTTTCGCTGCAGCGAAAATGAGCGTGCAGTGGGACTCTTCGGCCGGCTTCATTTCCCGAAAAAATCAGTGATGTCGAAATAGATCGTCTTTCTCGTCCCGTCCGCGAGCATGATGTCCATCCGGTCATATTTGCGCCTGCCGTCATCGACCAGCGATTGCATCTCCAGGGTAAAGCCTTTTCCCTGTTCCCCGAATTTCTCCGCCAGCCACTGGTATTCCGCGCGTATGCCCTCTATCTCATCCCTCGCCCCCAGTATCTTTATGGCATTTTTTATCGAGGATCCGTCTTTTCCGCTGTATCCGGCCAATCTATCACCTTTTTCAAATGAAGCGATATGCGTACCAAAATATTTTTAATCCAAAACCCGGATATCCGATTATGGCAAAGGAAACTGATCCAAAAGGAAGCGAGGGAGCGAAAGCAACAGGGAAGTCGGCTGCCGGCCAGTCCTTCATACAGGCTGCCCTGGCGGGAAACAAAAAGGAACTGGAATCCCTGCTGGAAAAAGGGGCGGACATAAGTTATATGGATCCTGAGCGCGGGGTGACCGCCCTGATCATCGCAGTAGCGCGGAATGACCTGCCTTTGGCGGAGTTTTTGCTTTCCAGAGGGGCTGACCCGAACATCGGTTCCAAGCAGAAGATAACAGAAGACGACAAGGAATTGATCCGCTCGCTGCGCAAGATGAGGGAGGAGGATCCTGAATGGAAACCGCAGGGAGATACGGTGAAAAATGAGGAAGATATCCTTTCCGGAAAGATCACAGAGATTGATGTCTCCCCGCTCGGAATCGCGATGCGAAAACGCAATGCGGACATGGTCGCCCTGCTTAAGAAATTCGGGGCGAGAGTTTGAGGGATATTTTCGCTTCATCGCCTAGACTTTGTTCGTGAAGAATAAACAGAAAAAAAAGGAAATGGGGGAAACCAATCCCCGATCATTTTTATTTTTTCTCAGGCTTCCTGTCCAGGACATATACCCAGATCAAAGCAGTTTGCATTGTTTCACAAACACAGTATCTTTTCGATATCACGTATCTTGTCTGCCAGCTCGGTCTTTGCCTCAGGATGGGCCTGCAGCGCATGGAGGTCGACATAGCCAAGCTTCAGGACCTCGGAAGTCTTTGGATTGTTGATAGTGAAGAATCCACTGTTCACATGCGTGCCGCAGCCAGGACAGTTCATGCACCCCATCATCGCAAAAGAGACAAGATAAGGTTCCTGAGTCTCTACATCAGTGCTGAATTCGCGTACAACCGGGAGGCCGAGTATCATGTCTGCAAGAAGCGTCGGGTCTCTTGAGCTTGCATACCTCGTCCTCAGGCTTTCCGCTCCCTGCTTTGCGGCTTCGAGCAAGGCTGATACTCTCTCCTGGAAAACAGGTTCCCTGTCCACCCAGCACTGAAATTTCGCGATGAATTTACTAAAATCCTTGACAGCTCCCGTTTCGATGAAACTCCGTTTGGCTTCGATTGCTGCAAGTACGAAGGGGGCTAAAGATGCTTCCATTTGTGCCAACTGGCTCCGATATTCCTCCTTCGAGCTTTTCGGAACATATGCGAACGCCTTCTTCACATGTTCGAAATCCTTGGCGGCCCAAATTGCCCTGTCGACCGGATTAGGACCCCTAATTGAGCTTTTGCTGTCATCCCCTGTCACTAAGACGTTAATATGATCCCTGACATGGTTGGCATGGAAATCAAAGGCGGCTTTCGCAGCCGATTTCCGTACTTCATCCTTGTAAGCCTCAATCTCGGGCGCGCCTTTTTTCCCCAGTTTCTCCGCGAGCCGGTCGACGTTATCGAAATAATCATGTGAGTAAGTGATCCCTTCAAAAAAAGTAACGAACACAAGGTGGACATCCCTTTCAATCGCCCATTCGGCAAGCCGCGCCTTCTCCTTCTCCAGAACGGCAGAGTAGGTCTCCTGCCTCACCTTAGCCACTATGTCATCCCAGTCCTGTGGCAAGTACTCCATGCCTTTCCCGAAAATATTCAGAGAATAGTCTATATCCTCGTTGCCCACATAACTCCAGACCGTCTTATTCCTACATTTTTCGGCAGTGTTGTGGAGCGCCATGACTGCCATATGCTCAACAGCAGATTGCAGCCTGTGGTCATTCCGTATATACGGTTCAAGATCCTTGAACTGGAATCCAAAATTACGGAGATCCCAGCCCTCTTCGCAATATCCCTCGTTGAACCTTGCGATACAAAGCTCGGCAAGCTCCCGCCCAGCACGGCCGGATATAAAGCCGTATTTTTTGGCAACATTGAGCGAGTCGATAATAGCGCCAAGTTTGCCACCTTCACCCAGAGCCTGCCTCGCCTCCATAAACAGCACGGCTATATTCGCTTCTACGTCTGATGGGGTTTTTGCTCCACTGATGAACGTGGAGGCCGCGCTGCTACTGAACCTGAATTTTTCCATAAGCTGCTGCCCAAGATGAAATTCGTCCCTGAAAGACAGATTGACCTGAATCCCCTTCGACAGTTCCCCTTCTTCCGGACTTGCTGATATCTCGAACTTATGCTTGGGAGGAGCGGCCGACGCCGGCACGCCAGTTAAAACTTTCTGTCTGATCGTCAATGTATCACCGTATTTACTTATGAAGCGAAGTGTTTATATAGATTCTTATTACACCTTAAATAACCACTATTAACAGAAGACCTGAAATCGTACGGGACCGTGTACGCTGTTTCTCCACTTCCTTAAAGACGATGCTGCCTTTTGTCTCATGTGCCCTTCATCTGGCGCGGCAGGCGATACGGAAGTCGAGCTTTCCACAATGGTGTATGGTGAATCCACTCCCGATTATTATGAAGAATTGAGGGTTGGGATCGAATATCCGTACTACCAGTGATCAAAACATATGATAAAGGTTATGCCACTTTTTTATTATCTCTTTTGCCAGAAATATTACAAACGGTTTGTAATTCCCAGTATTGCCTGCTGCCTGCGTTTTCATATACGAACCTCTCTTTCTCAATGGAATGTTTGTAAAAGGAAGGATGTTTATCTGAAGTATGTAATTCATCAATAAGCGGGCCATCCTTCCATTTCCATCTGCAAAAGGATGTATAGATGTAAATTTTGTATGGAATTTTGCCGCAAGCTCTGCTGGATGGATCAGATTTTTATTTTCATTGTAC
>Ga0315281_10002880_pt1 | contig 25422 bp, 24 predicted proteins | sample YL17G07_0_MG_FD_204540 | JGI IMG/M metagenome (GOLD analysis project Ga0315281, IMG submission 204540) | Sediment microbial communities from Yellowstone Lake, YNP, Wyoming, USA - YL17G07_0 | ecosystem: Environmental > Aquatic > Freshwater > Lake > Sediment | place: USA: Wyoming | collected... | reverse complement strand
GACCGTATTGGCGCCGGAAGTCCCAGCCGATCCAGCGGTCGCGCGCTGCGCATTTGAGCGCCGATGCCGAGAAGCTCACCAGAGCGACCCACTCCTGATCAAAGGTGGCAACATACCAGAGCGTGTGACCAATCTTGGCCAGGTCACCCAGATAGTGATGCCGCTGCATTAACTCCCGATAATGCGGCTCCTCGCTTGCGCTTATCGGGTGAACCATTATTTGTTTGAGATTAATCGGCATTCACCCTTTATACCCGGGCATAGACAGTTTGTCCAGCATTACAATCAATTACATGATTTCTCGCCAGATTGTAGGTAGGGGAAATTCACCCTGCCTCGCGCCCATACTCGCGAGCACCGGCGGCGGCAGTCATGTCATGCTGTTCAGTTATTACGCGGTGTTGAATGCGGGCATTCTTGCCATTGCGTGGCACAAGGCATGGCGCCCGCTTAATCTGGTCGGCTTCGTTTTCACGTTCGCGATCGGCCTGTTGTGGGGAGCGCGTTTCTACCGCCCCGAGCTGTTCGAAAGCACCGAGCCTTTTCTGGTGCTGTTCTTCCTCTTTTATGTGGTCATCGCGGTGCTGTATGCCCTGCGCCAGGCGCCGCAGCTTAAACACTTCGTCGATGGCACGCTGATCTTTGGAACACCTTTGGTGGGATTCGGCCTGCAAGCCGCGCTGGTGCGCGATTTCGAATATGGCCTTGCGATCAGCAGTCTGGTACTTGCAGCGTTCTACCTGCTGCTGGCGCAGTTGCTTTATCTGCGGCGTCGCGAAAATCTGCGCCTGCTGGTGGAGAGCTTTCTCGCACTGGGCGTGATATTCGCCACGCTCACCATTCCGCTTGCGCTCGACGCGCGCTGGACTTCCGCGTTCTGGGCGCTCGAAGGGGCGGCGGTATTGTGGGCCGGTTTGCGCCAGCAGCGATTTCTTGCGCGCCTGTTCGGCTTGCTCCTGCAATTGATTGCGGGCCTGGCTTTCGTCCATGGTTATGGAATATCCTCCGCGCCGCAGGCGATCGTGAACAGCATATTCATCGGCGCGACGCTGCTGTCTTTCGCGGGCTTGTTTGTCAGCCGCATGCTGTCGCGCGATCCGGGGGCGGTCACGGTCTTTGAACGAGGGATCGCGCCTCTGCTGTTTTTGTGGGGTGTCGCGTGGTGGCTGTTCGCCGGGTTGCGCGAGATTCACCGTTTCATCGAGCACGACTATCGCTTCACAATTGCCCTGGTATTTTTCGCCGCTACGGCAATTGCATTCAGTTGGCTGCATCATCGCCGTCAATGGCGCGAAGCGGCCTGGCCGGTGCGCGCCTTTCTCCCGGTCATGCTGCTTGCGGGGATTTTTGGGGCAGCGGACCACGGACATCCGTTTGCCAACTTCGGCTGGATTGTCTGGCCGCTGGCAATCGCCGCGCACTACGCTATGTTGCGCAAGCTCGATGACGAAGACGAAAGCGCCCTGGCATCTTTCCTGCACGCGGCCAGCCTGGTCGCCCTGGCTGCACTCGGCGCGTGGGAAGTGCATTGGCTGAGCGGAGAATACGACCTGCAACACAGCGCCTGGTCGGTAACATCGCTCATTTTGTTTCCAGGATTGCTGTTGCTGGCTGCATCGAGTAACCGCATGCGCTCACGCTGGCCGGTAGAGCAGTACCCGCATGCGTATCTGGTTCACGGTGCGCTGCCCATGGTGATTGTCCTGTGGCTGTGGACGTTTTATGCCAACCTTACTCACGACGGCGCCAGTTTGCCGCTGCCTTATTTGCCGCTCATCAACGCCATCGACCTGGGACATTTCTTTGTGCTGCTGGTGGCGCTCAAATGGGTGAGACGCATCGGCGCAGAGGACAGCGGGGTCGATTTCCCGCTCGACCGGACGCTCGCCGCGGTCGCCGGCAGCGCCGCGGCATTTGTCTGGCTCAATGCCATTCTGTTGCGTTCCATCCATCACTGGGCCGACGTACCCTATCGGCTCGACACCATGGCCAATTCGGTGCTGGTACAGACGGCGCTGTCGATATTCTGGACGGTGCTGGCGCTGGTGCTGATGTTCCTGGCAACGCGCAACAAGCTGCGCGCGGTGTGGATGACCGGAGCTGCCTTGATGGCGGTGGTTGTCGGAAAATTGTTTATGGTCGATTTGTCGCACATTGCAGGCATAGAGCGCATCGTGTCATTTATCGGCGTGGGCGTGCTCATGCTGGTGATCGGCTACTTTTCTCCCATGCCGCCCGCGTTGGCTGAAAACAAGGATGATCGCCCATGAAAGCGCTTGTCACGCTGTTATGCTGCTTTGCTGCTGCCGCCGCTGCGGCGGAACAACCCGCGGATTTTCGCTACACCCTTCCGCTGACGACGCAAAACGACGGAGGGCTGCACCGCGCCGAAATACCGCTCGCGGTTTATCAGGGCGCGGCTCGCGACGATCTGGGCGATGTGCGCGTGTTCAACGCGCGCGGCGAGAAGGTGCCGTTCGCGTTTGCAGGAAACCTGCGTCAGGAAATCCAGACCCGCGCGCCCGTGACTCTGCCGTATTTCCCGCTGTATCGCGAAACAGCGCAGCACGTCGCTCTGGCCGGGAATATCGACCTGCAAATCCGCCAGCAGGCTGACGGCACCCTGATTGCGCTCAAATCCTTCGGAACGAAGCAAGGTGAGCAGAAGTTGCCACGCAAAGTTGCCGCGTATGTGGTCGATGCAAGCCGGGAGGAAGAGCCGTTGCACGCCTTTCGGATCGAGTGGACAGGCGGCGCGGGGCAAATCGTCAAGGTCAATGTCGAATCGAGCGACGATCTCAAATACTGGCAGCCCAGAATCGCCGGCGCCCCGCTCATGAATCTTGAATACGGCGGCGCAAGTCTGGTGCAGAAGCGCATCGAGTTTGCGCCGTGCAAGGCGAAGTACTGGCGTCTGAGCTGGGATCGCGCGACATTCGAAATTCAGTCTCTTCAGGCGGAGATGCCCGAATCCGCCATGCAGCCACGCTTCGCCTCCATTGTTCTCCAGGGGGTTGCGGGCGAGAAGACGGGTGAATACCTCTTCGACCTTGGCGCCACTCCCCCCGTGCAGCGCGCGCAACTGCTGCTGCCGCAATCGAACACCGTGGCGCCGGCGCAGATATTCAGCCGCAAGGATGGCAAGACCGCATGGCGTGCGGTTGTTGCGGCGACGTTTTATCGTCTTAACCACGAGGGCGCAGAAGTGGTTTCTCCCCCGTCATCCTTTGCGCCGCGCAGCGATCGTTACTGGCTGGTGCGCGTCGACCAGCGCGGCGGCGGCCTGGGTGCGGACACGCCGCGAATCGAAGTGAGCTGGCTGCCGCGCCAGGTGGTGTTTGTAGCGCGCGGCGAAGGGCCTTATGCGCTTGCGTATGGCAAGGCGAATGCCACTGCTGCGGATTTCCCCGTCACCAGCCTTATTCCCGGGTACAAATCCTACGCGGAATTCGCGCTCCCGCTCGCGCAAGGAGGCACGCCGCAGGTAACAGTCGGAGGCGGCTCTGCATCGGCGGCTGCATGGTTGCGCGAGGCCGACTGGAAACGCATCGCCCTCTGGTCCATTCTGATCGGCGGCGTGGCGATGCTGGCGTGGATGGCGTGGCGGCTGGCGCATCAACTCGGTACCTCACAGAAAGCTACGCCCGATTCGGAGCAATAGCCGCCATTCGGAAAGTGGGTTCGGCCGCATGATAAAATGCAAGCGTTCCGTCTTCCATCTCAAGAAGAATTCCAGTCATGTCCGGCAGCACGCTCGGCAAGCTTTTTACAGTCACCACCTTCGGCGAATCCCATGGCCCGGCCATCGGTTGCGTGGTCGATGGCTGTCCGCCCGGCATGGCGCTTTCCGCAGAGGATATCCAGGGCGACCTCGACCGGCGCAAGCCGGGAACTTCGCGCCACGTGACGCAGCGCCGCGAGGATGACAAGGTTGAAATCCTCTCCGGGGTGTTCGAAGGTTGCACCACCGGCACGCCGATCGCGCTACTGATTCGCAACGAGGATCAGCGCAGCAAGGATTACTCGAACATCGCGCAGAGTTTTCGCCCCGGTCATGCCGATTACACCTATATTCAGAAATACGGCATTCGCGATTATCGCGGTGGCGGCCGTTCCTCGGCGCGCCTGACCGCTCCAGCGGTGGCGGCGGGCGCCATCGCAAAAAAATGGCTCGGCGAAAAATACGGCACGTTGATACGCGGGTATGTTGCTCAGATTGGCTCCAACAATATCGCCTTCAAGAGTTGGGATGACGTCAATGCCAATCCTTTTTTTGCGCCTGACAACGCTTTGGTTGCGAACCTGGAAGCATTCATGGACCAATTGCGCAAATCGGGTGAAAGCTGCGGCGCGCGCATCAATGTCGTGGCGAGCGGCGTTCCTTTGGGTCTGGGGGAGCCGCTGTATGACCGTCTCGATGCCGATATCGCCCACGCCATGATGGGTATCAATGCGGTAAAGGGCGTGGAAGTTGGCGCGGGGTTTGCCAGTATCGAGCAGCTTGGTACGCAACACTCCGACGAAATCACCCCGCAGGGCTTTGTCTCGAACAACGCCGGCGGGATTCTCGGCGGCATTTCCACAGGGCAGGATATTGCCGTGTCGATCGCCATCAAACCCACTTCAAGCATCCGCCTTGACCGTCACAGCATCAATCAGCAGGGTGAACCCGTCATCATCAACACCCACGGCCGCCACGACCCGTGCGTGGGCATTCGCGCCACTCCCATTGCCGAGGCGTTGCTTGCGATCGTGCTTATGGATCATGCGCTGCGTCATCGTGCGCAGAACGCCGATGTGATCAGTACGACCCCCGCCGTTCCCGCGCAGGCGCCCGCGCAGGTTGTGGCAAAGCTTAAATCGGGCCGCGCGCTGGACAATCCCGACCCGAACGAGGCATGACATGGCCGAGTCCGCGCGCGTCCAAAAATTGAAGACGGCCCTTCCCCGCTATTAGACGCTCAGGCAAGAGTGCCTCCTGGAAGTCCAACAGGAAAATCAACCCGGATCCGGGTAGTTCCGATTGATGATCATGTCAAGGTCAGCGAGCTGAAATGAATTCCGTCGTGCCGTACTGGCGCCTGTCCGCTTTCTACTTCTGCTATTTCGCATTCATCAGCGTTTTTGCGACCTATTTCAGTCTTTACCTGCAATCGATCGAGCTTGCGCCGCAGGAAATAGGCATGCTCATGGCGCTGTTGCATGCGGTGCGTATCCTCACGCCCAATCTGTGGGGGTGGCTGGCGGACCATCTCGGACTGCGCGTAGCCATTCTCCGTTCTGCATTTCTGGCTGCGACGATCGCTTACCTTGGCGTTTTTGCCGGCGCCACCTTCTGGTGGCTGTTCGCGGTGATCGTCCTGATGTGCGGTTTCTGGTCTGCGGCCATGCCGCTTTTTGAAGCAAGCGTCATGACCTATCTGGGCGGCGATGCGGCGCTCTATGGACGCATCCGCCTATGGGGTTCGGTCGGTTTCATCGTTGCGGTGAGTGCGGCGGGATGGTGGCTCGATCGCGTTTCCATCGGGAATCTGTTGTGGCTGGTGCTCGCGCTCATGCTGGCGACCCTTGTCTCGGCCTTTACGCTCGAAGAACAGCCGGTCGCTCCACACGAACACGACGGTGTCCGGGTATGGCAGGTGCTCAGGCGCCCCGCGGTACTGGCGTTTTTCTGCGCCTGCTTTCTGATGATGCTGAGCCAGGGCGCGTCTTACGTGTTCTATTCGATTTACATGGTCGAGCAGGGGTATTCAAAAACCATTGTCGGCATACTCTGGTCGGTGGGAGTAATCGCGGAAATAGTGGTGTTCCTGTTTCTGCCGCGCATCTTTGCGCGCTTCAGCCATTACCAGTTGTGGATGCTGAGTTTTGGTATGACCGTGGTGCGTTATGTGCTCGTTGCATGGTTCCCCGAGATGCTCGCCCTGCAGATTCTCGCCCAGGCAATGCATATGTTTTCCTTCGGCACATATCATGCAACGGCGCTGGCCATGCTGCATACGATCTTCAAGGGCAAGTTGCAGGCGCGCGGACAAGCGCTCTACACCAGCGTGTCGTTCGGACTGGGCGGGGCGGCTGGAAGTCTCCTGAGCGGCTTTACCTGGGCGCAATGGGGGGCGGCATGGACTTTCATGTTTTCCGCGCTGGCGGCGCTGCTTGGGCTGTGGCTGGTGGCGGCAAGGCCTGTCGGACTGTTCACCGTGTCGGGGGAACCGTCGAAAAACACAGAATCGGGTTAAAATTACAGATTCGACATTGAAACGGCATTGGCTGTGCAGACGCTGTACCAAAAGTTGTGGAATGCCCATCTGGTTCACGAAGAGAACGATGGCGCAACCGCCCTGATTTATATCGACCGTCACCTTGTGCACGAAGTCACCAGCCCGCAGGCATTCGACGGGCTGGCGCTCGCCGGGCGCAAGCTGTGGCGCGCCAGTTCGATCCTTGCGACCGCCGATCACAATACGCCGACTACCGGCAAGTCGCTCGGTATTGCCGACCCGGTTTCGAAGCTCCAGGTCGATACCCTCGACAGCAACATTGCCAAGTTTGGCGTGGCTCAGTATTTTCCGATGCTCGATCATCGTCAGGGCATTGTGCACGTCATCGGTCCGGAGCAGGGCGCCACGCTGCCGGGAATGACGGTGGTGTGCGGCGATTCGCATACCAGCACGCACGGCGCCTTTGCCGCGCTGGCGTTCGGCATCGGCACCAGCGAAGTCGAGCATGTCATGGCGACGCAATGCCTAGTCGCAAAAAAGGCGAAAACCATGCTGGTGCGGGTGGAAGGAAGCCTGCACGCCGGCATATCGGCCAAAGACATCGCGCTGGCGGTGATAGGAAGCATCGGCACCGCGGGCGGCACCGGTTATGCCATCGAATTCGGCGGTACGACGATTCGCGCGCTCACGATGGAAGGGCGCATGACGTTGTGCAACATGGCGATCGAGGCGGGAGCACGCTCCGGATTGGTGGCGGCAGACGATAAGACCATCGCCTATTTGCGCAATCGCCCCTTCTCGCCGCGCGGCGCGCAATGGGACAGGGCGGAGGCTTACTGGAAAACCTTGCACAGCGATGCGGGGGCGCGCTTCGATCGCGTGATCGAAATCGACGCGCGCGCCATCAAGCCGCAGGTGACATGGGGCACGTCGCCTGAAATGGTGACAACCATCGACGCTGCGGTTCCCGATCCGGACCAGGAAAAAGATCCGGTCAAGCGCGAAGCCATGGCGCGCGCACTGCAATACATGGGGCTCACGCCGCGCACGCCGATGACCGCCATCCGTATCGACAAGGTGTTCATCGGGTCATGCACCAATTCGCGTATCGAGGATTTGCGCATTGCCGCGGCGGTGGTCAAGGGCAGAAGCAAGGCCGGCAATGTACAACTGGCGCTGGTGGTGCCCGGCTCGGGGTTGGTGAAAGCCCAGGCCGAACAGGAAGGGCTGGATCGTATTTTCAAGGACGCCGGATTCGAATGGCGCGAGCCTGGCTGCTCGATGTGCCTTGGCATGAACGACGACAAGCTCGCTCCGGGAGAGCGCTGCGCGTCGACATCCAACCGGAATTTCGAAGGCCGGCAAGGCCCAGGGGGTCGCACTCATCTGGTCAGTCCCGCCATGGCTGCCGCAGCAGCGGTTGCGGGACATTTTGTTGACATCCGCTCGTTAAGTTAGGAGATTTGTGTCATGCGAAAAACGATAGTTGCCTTGCTTGCAGCAGCATTTCTGGCGGCCGGTTGCAATACCGTCGAGGGCGTCGGCAAGGACATCAAAAAAGGTGGTGAAGTCCTCGAGAAGGCCGCCGGGAAAGCCAAGTCGTAATGCAAGCCTTCACCGTACTGCAGGGGCTGGTGGCGCCGCTCGACCGCGCGAATGTCGACACCGACGCGATCATCCCCAAGCAGTTCCTGAAGTCGATCAAGCGCACCGGGTTCGGGTCCAATCTGTTCGACGAGTGGCGTTACATGGACATGGGGCAGCCGGGGATGGACAATTCGCGGCGCTCGCTCAATCCGAAATTCGTGCTCAACGCCCCACGGTATGCGGGCGCAGCGATTCTGCTGGCGCGCAGGAACTTCGGCTGCGGCTCTTCGCGCGAGCACGCGCCCTGGGCGCTGATCGATTATGGATTCCGTTGTGTCATCGCGCCTTCTTTCGCCGACATTTTTTTTAACAATGCGTTCAAGAACGGCCTCTTGCCCGTGGTTCTGAGCGAGGCGCAAGTCGACCGGCTGTTCGCCGAGGTGCTGTCGTTTCCCGGTTACAGAATCACGGTCGATCTGGAGCGCCAGACGGTGACGCCGCAAGATGGCGAGGCGTTGCATTTCGAAATCGATCCCTTCCGCAAACATTGCCTGCTCAACGGACTCGATGAAATCGCTCTGACCTTGCGCCACGCCGATAAAATTCACGCTTATGAAGAACGCCGCAGACAGTCCGAACCCTGGATATTCAGTTGAGAACTCAAGTATGAAAATTGCATTGCTTGCCGGTGACGGTATCGGCTCCGAAATCATGAGGGAAGCTCTCAAGGTACTCGATGTCCTGAGGAGTGACGGACTCAAGGTCGAAACCGAGGCGGCGCTGGTGGGCGGCGCCGCTTACGACGCGCACGGCGACCCCTTGCCGGCTGCCACGCTCAAGCTGGCCAGGGAAGCCGATGCCGTGCTGTTCGGCGCAGTGGGTGGACCGCAGTACGACACGCTGCCGCGCGACAAACGGCCCGAGAGGGCGATACTGGGTCTGCGCAGGGAATGCGATTTTTTCGCCAACCTGCGGCCCGCAACGGTTTTTCCCGAACTTGCCGATGCTTCGACGCTCAAGCGCGAGGTGGTGGCGGGTCTGGACATCATGATCATTCGCGAATTGACGGGCGACATCTACTTCGGCGAGCCGCGCGCTGTCACCGGCGCGAAAGGCAGCCGCGTCGGCGTCAACACCATGCATTACACCGAGGCGCAGATCAGCCGTATCCTGCATGTCGGTTTCAGGACGGCGCGCCAGAGGGGCAAGCGGCTTTGTTCCGTGGATAAAATGAACGTCCTCGAAACCATGCAGCTTTGGCGCGACATCGCCCTGGAAATCGCTCCCGAGTACCCGGATGTGGAATTGACGCACATGCTGGTCGACAATGCCGCCATGCAACTGGTGCGCAATCCCAGGCAGTTCGACGTGATGGTGACAGGCAACATGTTTGGCGACATACTCTCCGATGAAGCGTCGATGCTCACGGGATCGATCGGCATGCTGCCCTCGGCATCGCTCGATGCCAAGGGCAAGGGATTGTATGAACCGATTCACGGTTCGGCGCCGGATATCGCCGGCAAGGGTCTGGCCAATCCGCTGGCGATGATTCTTTCCCTGGCCATGATGCTGCGCTATACCTTTGCCAGGGTGGAAGAAGCGGTGCGAATCGAAGCGGCGGTGCGTAAGGCGCTTGCAGGAGGATTGCGAACCGGAGACATTGCCGCGCCTGGTGAAAAGAGGGTAGGCACGCGCGAAATGGGCGATGCGGTGGCGGCAGCGATGTGACTGTTGGGTGAGCGGTGATGGGTGATGGGTGATGGGTGATGGGTGATGGGGAAAGAGTAGGCACCTGTACCGTTTACTCAGTTCCAAAAATTTGAATCTACAACGTTAGGAAAATTGCACAGATGTTGAAAGTGGGCTTTGTGGGATGGCGCGGTATGGTGGGTTCGGTACTCATGGAGCGCATGCGCGCGGAGCAGGATTTCGCGCAAATCGAGCCGACCTTTTTCACCACCTCGAATGTGGGCGGCATGGGTCCCGCCGAAGCATGTGGAACGCCCCTCAAGGATGCCCACGATCTCGCCGAACTCAAGGGCACGGATGCCATCGTAACCTGTCAGGGTGGCGACTATACCAAGAAGGTATTCGCTGATTTGCGTGGCGCAGGCTGGAACGGCTACTGGATCGATGCGGCTTCCACGCTGCGCATGCAGGACAACGCGGTCATCATTCTCGATCCGGTCAACCTGCCGGTGATCGAAAGGGCGCTAGTCTCGGGCATCAAGGATTATATCGGCGGCAACTGCACCGTGAGTCTCATGCTCATGGCCATGCATGGCCTGTTCAAGGCGGACCTGGTCGAGTGGATGACGGCAATGACCTATCAGGCGGCAAGCGGCGCCGGTGCGGCCAACATGCGCGAGCTGGTGACACAGATGGGAGAGATACATCTGGTGGCAAAGAACCTGCTCGACGATCCCGCGTCTGCGATTCTCGATATCGACCGCGAAGTTGCGGGTATTTTGCGGGACGACAAATTTCCCACCGAAAATTTTGGCGTTCCCCTCGCGGGAAGCCTTATTCCCTGGATCGACACCGACCTGGGGAACGGGCAGAGCCGTGAAGAATGGAAGGGTATGGCCGAAACCAACAAGATTCTCGGCACAGGCGCCAATACGATCGCGGTGGATGGCGTGTGCGTGCGCGTGGGCGCGATGCGCTGTCACAGTCAGGGGCTGACCGTGAAATTGAAACGCAATATCCCGCTTGCTGAAATTGAAGCAATACTGGCGTCTGCCAATGAATGGGTGAGGGTCGTGCCCAACAATCGCGAAGACTCGATACGTGAACTCACGCCGGCAAATGTCACCGGGACGCTGAAGGTTCCCATTGGCAGGCTGCGCAAATTGCCCATGGGAGGCGACTATCTGACGGCATTTACGGTGGGAGATCAACTGTTGTGGGGGGCAGCCGAACCCTTGCGGCGTATGTTGCGCATACTCTTGGGACGTTGATTTGCCGCAGTTTTTTTTCGAAATGTTCTTGTGTTTTTCGCTGCTTGCGCGATAATGTGAGAAATCGTTTGAGGTTGCAACAATAACTACTTGATGTTATTTTAGTTTGTCGAACTATTACTGGGTTGGGGTGCGCATGATGAGTCCAGCGAAAAAGATAATGTGGATCAAGCGGGGATTGCTGACTTTAGTAATCGCGGCGCCGCTCTGTGTTCAAGCTGCGGGCCTAGGTAGATTGAGCGTAATTTCCGCGCTCGGTCAACCCTTATCTGCTGAAATCGAGTTGGTGTCTTTGCAGCCCGGCGAGCTGGAAGCGCTGAATGCGCGCCTAGCGAACCTTGAAGCATTTCGCGATGCAAAAATCGATTTTTCCCCGGCGGTGCGCCTGATACGATTCAACGTCGAAAAACGCGCCAACGGTCAGCCGATTATCAAGATCAGCAGTATTGCGCCGATCAATGAGCCGTTCCTCGATGTGTTGGTGGAATTGACCTGGCCGGCTGGGCGCCTGCTGCGCGAATACCCGATACTGCTCGATCCGCCGGGTTTCAACGAAGCCAAGATCTCTGCTCCGGTAGTAACCGCCCCCCCCGCGCCGTTCGTCGCACCGCTCGCTGCTGTAAAACCTGTCGAATCTGCCACCCCCGAGGTTTCGCCCGTACCCATGGCCGCCGTTCCCGTAGCTGCCGCCGTTCCTTCGGATACCTATGGGCCGGTCAGGAAAGGCGATACGCTCAATAAAATTGCTACGCAGGTGAAACCTGACACGGTCAGTCTTGAGCAAATGCTTGTCGCGCTGTATCGCGAAAACCAGAATGCTTTTATTTCCGGAAACATGAATTTGCTCAAGACTGGCCAGATTCTGCGTGTGCCGGCAACGCCGGATATGGAGAAGATTTCCCAGACGGAAGCGCGCAAGGAAATCCAGGTGCAGGTAGAAAACTGGAAATCGTACCGTGATACTCTCGCCTCCGCGGCGGCTTCCGGGGCTGCCCGTCCCGAGAGCAGCAACCAGGCGGCCGGCAAGATTGTCTCCGCCAGGCCCGATAAACCCGGCCCGGAGGCAGGCTCAAAGGATATTCTCAAGCTGACCAAGGTGGAAAGCGGCGCCGCCAAAACTGGTGGTGCAGGGGCAAAAGGTGGTTCTGCCCAGGATCAGCTCAACGCACTCAAGGAAGAAGCCATCGTCCGTGAGAATGCGCTCAAAGAAGCAAATAGCCGCGTTGCCGTGCTGGAAAAGCAGATCCAGGATATGCGCAAGCTGCTCGAGTTGAAGGGCGTTACGCCGCCCCCTGCCAAACCGGTCGAGGCGCTCAAACCAGCCGAAACTAAAATAGCGCAAGCGCCCGCGCCCAAGCCAGTGGAGCAGCCCCCCAAGCCTCCTGAGGTTGTCAAGCCTGCCGAACCTGCGAAGGTTGAAGCCGCAAAGCCCGAGGAAGCAAAAGCTGCCGGCAAACCAGCAGACATCAAACCGGCCGTACCGAAGGCGGCTGCGAAAGCGCCTCCGCCTGCCCCGGAACCTGACCTGATGGCGATGGTGATGGATAACCTGCCGCTTATTGGTGGCGGTGTAGCGGTAGTCGGTGTTCTGGGTCTCGTTGGTTTCATGCTGGTCAAGCGTCGCAAGGATAAGGAATCAGGCACCTCTCTGACGCGTGCATCAAGCGTATTGCCCAGCGATCTCAAGCCCAATACCACTACAGGCAAGTCTGCCGGCGGATTGATCGATACCGGCAACAGTTCTTTCCTGACGGACTTCGACAAGGTCGCGCCTGGCGCCATCGATACCGATGAAGTCGATCCCGTTGCCGAGGCCGAAGTCTATATTGCCTATGGCCGCGACGCACAGGCCGAAGAAATTCTCAAGGAAGCGATGGCGCGCGACAAGAGCCGTCATGAAATTGCTCTCAAGCTTCTTGAAATCTATCATTCCCGCAAATCCGCGCCGGCTTTCGAAAACCTGGCGAAAGAGTTCAAGGAAACTGTCGGCGAAAGCAACCCGTTGTGGGCAAAGGCTGCGACCATGGGGGCACAGATTGACCCCAACAATCCGCTATATGCCGGGTTTGGACTGGATATATCTTCAACAGGCTTGGCATCCACTTCTCCAAGCGAAGCGGGAGCGGCTGCGCATCCCAATCTTGATTTCGATCTGGGATTCGATTCACAACAAGCGTCCCGGGCTAGTGTCGATATGCCTCTCGATGTGAAGTCAACGAGCCCCGAGATCAGCTTTGACCTCGATTTGGGAAGCGAGCAACAGACTCCCGCAGCACAACCTGCAGCGGCTGGCCTCGACTTCAACATAGGACTTGACGAGACGCCCGCCGCCGCGTCCGCCACAGCAGCGGCAAAGCCGGCGTTTGATTTCGATCTCTCGGAGCTATCGAGCGGCAAGCCTGCTACGCCAGCGGCGCATGTCAAGACCGCTTCGATGAACCTGGGAGACATCAGTCTCGATCTTGATTCGCAGCCTGCTCCTCCTTCCACTATGGAGGGGGACGCAGGATCGGCGGTTGCTACCAAACTCGAACTGGCCAAGGCGTATGCTGAAATCGGCGACAAGGATGGTGCGCGGGAAATCCTTCAGGAAGTACTGAAGGAAGGCAACGCGTCGCAGCAGGATGAAGCCAAGACGCTGATGGCATCGTTGTAAGCAACTATTGCAACGAAATTGAAAGGCGCGGCCCGGTTCCGCGCCTTTCGCATTTTTGCAGTTCACACGGCATTAGCATGCGCATAGCCCTTGGAATTGAATATGATGGCGGCCCCTTCAGTGGATGGCAAACGCAACCGGGCGGGGAGGGTGTGCAGGACCATCTTGAAGCGGCGCTGTCCTGCCTTGCCGACGCTCCCATTGCCACCATCACCGCCGGCAGGACCGATGCCGGAGTGCATGCCCTCGGCCAAGTGGTGCATTTCGACACCGATGTCAGGCGCGCAGAACACTCCTGGGTGCGCGGCACCAACTCGCATCTCAATGCGCATATCCGTGTGTTGTGGGCCAAGCAGGTATCGCAGGAATTTCATGCGCGTTACGGCGCGCGACTGCGCACCTACGACTATCTGCTGCTCAACGATGCGGTCGATGCGGGCGTCTGGAAGGGCCATGTGGGATGGTTTCACCTGCCTCTTGACGTGAAGGCCATGCAGACAGCGGTGCGCGATCTGGTTGGAGAGCATGATTTCACCACATTCAGGGCTGCCCAATGCCAGGCCGCTTCACCTGTACGCACCATCACGGCTGCCGAGGTATCGCAACAAGGGTTGATTGTGCGTTTTTCATTTTCCGCCAACGCTTTCCTGCACCACATGGTGCGCAATCTCGTGGGCAGTCTGGTGTATATCGGCTGCGGCAAACAGCCCGCCGGCTGGATGGCAGAGCTTATCGGGGCGCGCAATCGCGGTCTGGCTGCGCCGACTTTTGCACCGGATGGCCTTTATCTTGCGGCGGTCGAATACGATGCACAATGGGGCTTGCCGGTTTTTCCTGCGCGCACACTTCCAATTCTATGATCCGAGTCAAAATCTGCGGCATTACCCGCCCGCAAGATGCCCTGGCGGCCGCGCAAGCCGGGGCGGATGCGATTGGCATGGTGTTTTATGCGGGTTCGCCACGCGCCATTGACGCAGAGCGCGCTGTCGAAATTGTTGCCGTGCTGCCGCCCTTCGTGACGGCGGTCGCGTTATTTGTAAATGCCACAACTGCCGATGTCGCAAAATTGCTCGATTTGCAGCAAATCGATTTGCTGCAATTTCATGGTGACGAGGATGAGGTGTACTGCTCCCAGTTCGGCATGCCCTACATCAAGGCGATCCGGGTCGGCGCCGACACCGATTTGGTACAATGTGCGAGGAATTTTCACAGCGCGAAAGGGCTGTTGCTCGACGCGCAGGTTGCCGGCAGCTACGGCGGCACCGGTCATACCTTCGACTGGCAACGCATACCGAGAGACTTGACCAAGCCGATCATCCTCTCGGGCGGGCTGACGCCGCAGAATGTCGGTCTGGCCGTGAGCAGTGTGAAGCCATGGGCGGTCGATGTTTCAACGGGTGTCGAGGCAGCCAAAGGCATCAAGGATGCGCACAAAATTGCAGACTTCATCAATAAGGCCAGAAATGCAGATGTATGACCTACCCGACGAACGCGGACATTTCGGGCCGTATGGCGGGATCTTTGTCGCCGAGACGCTGCACGCGGCGCTGCACGACCTCAACGTTGCCTATGAGGCGGCTCGTCATGACGCGCAATTCCAGGCAGAACTGCAATATGAACTGAAGCACTATGTGGGGCGCCCCAGCCCGGTTTATCACGCGCGGCGCCTGTCGGATCAACTGGGAGGAGCGCAAATCTATCTCAAGCGCGAAGACCTCAACCATACTGGCGCGCATAAAATCAACAATACCATGGGGCAGGCTTTGCTCGCGCGGCGCCTGGGCAAGCCGCGCGTGATCGCGGAAACCGGAGCCGGACAGCACGGCGTGGCGACCGCGACCGTGGCCGCGCGCTACGGACTCGAATGCGTGGTCTACATGGGTTCCGAGGACGTCGAACGCCAGGCGCAGAATGTCTATCGCATGAAGCTTCTCGGCGCGACCGTGGTGCCGGTCGAGAGCGGATCGAGAACCCTCAAGGATGCGCTGAACGAGGCGATGCGCGACTGGGTGACCAATGTGGGCAGCACGTTCTATATCATCGGCACGGTTGCCGGGCCGCACCCCTATCCGATGATGGTGCGCGATTTCAATTCGGTGGTGGGCAAGGAATGCCTGTGGCAAATGCCCGAGCTTGCCGGACGCCAGCCTGATGCCATTCTTGCGTGTGTCGGTGGCGGATCGAATGCCATGGGAATTTTCTACGATTACATCGCGCAAGATGCCGTGCGTCTCATTGGCGTGGAAGCGGGTGGTCTGGGGCTCGCGAGCGGCAAACATGCTGCGTCGCTCACGGCGGGAAGGCCCGGCGTGCTGCACGGCAACCGTACCTATCTGATGCAGGATCAAAATGGCCAGATCTGCGAGACACATTCGGTCTCGGCAGGCCTCGATTACCCCGGCGTCGGACCCGAGCATGCCTGGCTCAAGGATATCGGGCGGGCCGAGTATGTCACCATTACCGATGACGAAGCACTCAAGGCATTTCATGCTTTGTGCCGAACCGAAGGCATTATTCCTGCTCTCGAATCGAGCCATGCCATCGCCCAGGCAATGAAAATGGCGCCTGTCATGCCCAGGGACACGATACTGCTCGTCAATCTCTCGGGACGCGGCGACAAGGACATGGCCACGGTAGCCAAATATTCAAACCTGACTTTTTAGAAAACCAGTTAACCACGGAAGCCGCGGAATCCACGGAGAGAACAATAAAAAATTTCTCCGTAGTCTTGGTGGCTGAAAAAATGTCGCGAATATCCACAACTTTCCAGCAATTGAAAGCTTGCAGGCGCAAGGCGCTGATCCCCTTCATTACCGCCGGTGATCCTGCCGCGGATGTGACGGTGCCGGCCATGCACGCTATGGTCGAAGCGGGCGCGAATGTGATCGAGCTTGGCGTGCCGTTCTCCGACCCCATGGCGGATGGCCCGACCATCCAGCGCTCCAGCGAGCGTGCGCTGAAGAATGGCGTCAGCCTAAGGGATGTTCTGGACATGGTTGCGCGATTCCGTAAAAGCGATGCTCAAACACCGGTCGTGCTGATGGGTTATGCCAACCCCATCGAAGCCATGGGCGGCGAGCAATTTATCGCAGAGGCCGCAAAGCATGGAGTCGATGGCGTGCTGGTGGTCGATTACCCGCCCGAGGAATGCGAGCAATTCGCCGCCTCGCTAGGGGCTGCGGGAATTGATCCGATTTTCCTGCTTTCTCCCACCTCGTCGGATGAGCGCATCGCCAAGGTCGCCAGACTGGCGCGAGGTTACATTTATTATGTTTCGCTGAAAGGCGTGACGGGTGCGGCGAATATCGATACTGCCGACGTGCAGAAAATGGTGGCGCGCATCAAGTCCTTTTCAGACTTGCCGGTGGGCGTCGGTTTCGGAATACGCGATGCCGAGACGGCAGGACGCGTCGCATCCTGCGCCGATGCGGTCGTCATCGGCAGCCGCATCGTGCAGGAAATCGAATCATCGCCGGCGGATAGGGTGCTCGACAATCTGCGCACGCTGTTACGCGGCTTCAGGGCAGGGATGGATAGCCAATGAGCTGGTTCAAGAAACTCCTGCCGCCCAGGATCAAGCGCGAAAACACCGCGGTCAAAAAAGCGGTTCCGGAAGGGTTGTGGAGCAAATGCCCGTCGTGCGAGGCAGTGCTGTATTTCACCGACCTGGAAAACAATCAGCATGTCTGTCCGAAGTGCAATCACCATACCCGCATCTCGGCGCGCCAGCGCCTGGATCTGTTTTTCGATGCAGACGGGCGTGCCGAGATCGGCTCGGAAGTGGTTCCCGTCGACAGCCTCAAATTTCGCGACAGCAAGAAATACATCGATCGTCTCGAAGATGCCGCCAAGGCTACCGGGGAAACCGATGCGCTGGTAGTGATGCAGGGGACGGTGCGCGGAGTGCCGATGATTGCCGCGGCATTCGAGTTTCAGTTTCTCGGCGGGTCGATGGGCTCGGTGGTGGGAGAACGCTTTGCGCGCGCGGTAGAGGCGGCGCATGACGAGAAACTGCCTTTTGTATGTTTTACCGCCACGGGTGGGGCACGCATGCAGGAGGGGCTTCTTTCGCTGATGCAGATGGCCAAGACGACTGCGGCGCTGCATCGGCTTTCATCCTCCGCTCTGCCTTTCATTTCCGTGCTGACCGATCCCACCATGGGCGGCGTATCCGCGAGCTTCGCCATGCTGGGCGATGTCGTCCTCGCGGAACCGGGTGCATTGATCGGATTCGCCGGTCCGCGCGTGATCGAACAGACCGTTCGCGAGACGCTCCCGGAAGGTTTTCAGCGGGCGGAATTCCTGCTGGAAAAAGGCGCCATCGACATGATCATCGATCGTCGCCAGATGCGCGACAAGGTTGCGCAGCTCGTCACGCTGTTGCAGCGCGAACCAGCTCCGCAAGCGTAATTTGCCTGATCCGCGCACACTCGAAAGCTGGCTCGAATACATTTCGACCCGGCACCCCGCGGAGATCGATCTCGGCCTGGAACGTGTCCGAGTCGTGCACGAGCGTATGACGGGGCATGACACCTCATCCGGCGTTCCCATCCGCATCACAGTTGGGGGCACCAACGGCAAAGGCTCGACCTGCGCCTTTCTGGAGCGCATTCTAGCCTGCGCCGGATATCGCGTGGGATGCTATACCTCGCCACATCTGCTGCGCTACAACGAGCGTGTACGCATCGGACTGAAGGAAGCGGGCGATGCGCAACTGTGTGAAGCTTTTCGCGTAGTGGAGCACGCGCGCGGCGACACACCGCTCACCTATTTCGAGTTTGGCACGCTTGCGGCGCTATGGCTGTTCCAGCGCGCTGCTCTCGATGTGGTTGTGCTCGAGGTCGGCATGGGGGGGCGGCTCGATGCAGTCAACATTGTCGATGCCGATTGCGCCATCGTTGTCAGCGTCGATCTCGATCACCAGGCTTACCTGGGCAACACGCGGGAAGCCATCGGCTACGAAAAGGCGGGCATATTCCGCAACAACCGCCCCGCGATTTTCAGCGAAACCAATCCGCCGCAATCGTTGCTCGAACATGCAAAAAATATCGGCGCGGACCTCATGATTCTGGGGCGCGATTTCGGCTACACCCGCTTGGCGCACCAATGGCGTTTCAACGGCAGGAGCGGCAAGCATTCGGCGCTGCCTTTTCCGGCCTTGCGCGGCCCATACCAGCTCAAGAATGCGTCAGCCGCCATAGCGGCACTTGATGTATTGCGCGACCGCCTTCCCGTCTCGCAGAGCGACATGAAGCGCGGGTTGCTCGAGGTCGATCTGCGCGGCCGCTTTCAGGTTCTCCCTGGTCAGCCAACCGTGATACTCGACGTGGCGCACAATCCGCATGCGGCCCAGGTGCTCGAGGATGCGCTGGGATCGATGGGGTTTTATGAAAATACCCTGGCTGTATTCGGCATGCTCAAGGACAAGAATATCGATGGTGTCATCGAGGCCGTATACGGTCGCATCGATCGCTGGTTCGTGGCCTCGCTGCCGGGGGAGCGAGGCGCTTCATTCGAGTTGCTTCATGGCAAATTGCAGGCGCTGGGTCTGGGTGATCGCGTCAGGCAATTTTCCGATGTCGGGTCCGCTTTCCTGGCTGCCCGCGAGGCAGCGGGAGCGAGTGATAGAATTCTTGTTTTTGGTTCGTTTTATACCGTTGCCGATGCCTTGAGGTTGCTTGCACGGCGCTGATTCCTTCATCACCGAGATCGCATGCCCGATACCCTGACCCCAGAATCACTTGAACTGAAGCGCCGCGGCCGCCGCCGCCTGATCGGTGCGATCGCCATTGCATTGTTGCTGGTAGTCTTTCTGCCGATGTTTTTTGATTCCGAACCCAGGCGCGGCGGTGCAGATGAAAAGGAAGTGGTACTGACACTTCCTGCCAAAGAGGGCTTGCCTCCCTTGCCGGCGCCGGTTCCCGTTGCAGCCGCAGCCTCCGTTCCCGCTTTGCCTTCCAGGGCTGAAACGGCGGTTGCGGCAACGGCAACGACAGTAACGCCGCCGGCCAGAGTCGATGCAGCGCCGGCAGCGGCAAAGCCGGACGTGAAAAGCGCTCCGCCGGCTACCGTGGGCAAGGCCGATGGAAAAGCGGGCCAACCTGCGCCACGGGAAATCAAGCCCGCAACGCGGAGCGAGATTCCCTCCCCGGCGAAAGCTGCTGCTGAACTGAAAAAAGAAGGCTTTGCAGTGCAGCTGGGCGCCTTCAGCGATCCCGATCACATCAAACAGCTCAAGACCAGAATGCTCGAAGCAAAAATTCCCGTTTATACCGAGGAGATCAAGGTGGCCAGCGGCGCGGCCCTGCGCGTGCGCGCAGGCCCCTTCAAGACGCGCCCAGTCGCGGAAAAAGCATTGCAGAAGATCAAGGCGGCGGGGATTGCCGATGGTAAGGTTGTCCCGCTCAAGCCAGAGACACCATGACGGTACTGGACTACGCAATTCTCGGCGTTGTCCTGGTTTCGCTTCTTATCGGCATCTGGCGCGGCGCAATTCGCGAGATTTTCCACATTGCCGGCTGGGTGATCGCTTTTTTTGCCGCGCGTTCGCTTTCACAACCCTTGTCGTGGCATCTTGCAGCCTGGATTGCGGATCCGCTATTGCGTGTTGCGATGGCCTGGCTAAGCGTGTTTCTTGTGGTCCTGTTAATCGGCAATCTTGTAGCTAGCCTGATTTCCGGTGGCGTGAGAAAATTAGGCCTTGGACTTCTGGACCACAGTCTGGGTGCGGTGGTGGGATTGGGGCGCGCGGGACTATTCGTATTGCTCGCGACGCTCGCAGCGGGCATGACCAATCTGCCGCAGTCTCCGGTCTGGAAAGAGGCGCTATTCTCCCCGTTTCTGGAAATTATGGCGCTTTCCGTGAAAACCCTGTTGCCGGAAAGTCTGGCAAGACGCATCAGCTATCAGCATTCCGCTCCCAGGAAGGTGTTGTGACCCATGTGTGGAATTATCGGTATCGTTTCGAAGAGCCAGGTCAACCAGCAGTTGTATGACGGTTTGACTGTGCTGCAGCACCGCGGCCAGGATGCGGCAGGCATCGTGACCGCCGATGGGCACACGTTTCACATGCACAAGGACAAGGGGCTGGTGCGCGACGTGTTTCGCACGCGCGACATGCGCAATCTCGTCGGTAACATGGGTATCGGACATTGCCGTTATCCCACGGCAGGTTCGGCCACGAATGCTGCCGAGTCGCAGCCATTCTATGTGAATTCCCCGTTCGGCCTGGTGCTGGGGCATAACGGCAACCTGACAAACGCCCACGAACTCAAGCGCGAACTGTTTCTCGATGATCGGCGCCACGTCAACACCAATTCCGACTCGGAGGTGCTGCTCAACGTGCTGGCGCACGAACTGGGCGATGCGGCGGCGGGAGCACGGCTCGACCCCGACGCGGTATTCCGCGCCGTGGCAGGCGTGCACCGGCGCGTGAAGGGCGCCTATGCCGTCGTCGCCATGATCGCGGGTTACGGACTGCTGGCCTTCCGCGATCCGTTCGGCATCCGTCCGCTAATCGTCGGCAAGCACGAAACGCAAAACGGCGTCGAGTTTCTTATCGCTTCCGAAAGTGTCGCGCTCGACGCGCTGGGATACACCATCATGCGCGATGTGGCTCCCGGTGAAGCGGTCCTCGTCGACCAGTCGGGCAATCTTTACAACCGCCAGTGCGCCGAAAACGCCAGTCTCAATCCGTGCATTTTCGAATATGTCTATCTGGCTCGCCCTGATTCGGTCATCGATGGTATTTCCGTGTACGAGACGCGCTCGCGCATGGGGGTGTCGCTCGCCGGCAAGATTCTGCGCGAGGTGGGGCATCTCGACATCGACGTGGTGATCCCGATTCCCGATTCGAGCCGCCCGAGCGCCGTCGAGGTCGCGCAGAAGCTTGGAGTGAAGTATCGCGAAGGTTTCATCAAGAACCGTTACATCGGCCGCACCTTCATCATGCCGGGACAGGAACAACGCAAACGCTCGGTGCGCCAGAAACTCAATGCCATCGGCATCGAGTTCAAGGGCAAGAACGTCCTCCTGGTCGATGACTCGATCGTGCGCGGCACCACCAGCAGGGAAATCGTGCAAATGGCGCGCGAAGCGGGCGCGCGCAAAGTCTATTTTGCCTCGGCGGCGCCCCCGGTGCGTTACCCAAATGTTTACGGTATCGACATGCCGACGCGCGGAGAATTGATCGCCACCGGACGCGACGCGCAGGATGTTGCCAAAGTAATTGGCGCGGACGCGGTTTTCTACCAGGATCTCGAGGACCTGATCGACGATGTGCGCGCGTGCAATCCGGCGATTCGCAATTTCGACGCTTCGTGTTTCGACGGCGTATATATCACGGGTAATGTGTCCTCCGAATATCTTGCCGGTATCGAGGCTTCGCGCAGCGATGGCGAGACCCTTTCAGGGGACGGTCCTGCGGCGTCGCAGCTCGATCTCGGTTTTTCCACGGTTGACTGATGACGAAATTCGACCCGGAGACACTGGCGGTCAGGGCAGGGCTGAACCGCAGCAACTTTCAGGAGCACAGCGAAGCGCTGGTGCTGACCTCGAGTTTTGTCTTCAAGAGCGCAGAGGAAGCGGCGCGGCGTTTCGCCAATGAAGAACCGGGTAATATCTATTCGCGTTTCACCAACCCGACGGTAACGATGTTTCAAGATCGTCTCGCCGCGCTCGAAGGCGCCGAGGCGTGCGTGGCGACCGCGACCGGCATGGCGGCGGTGGCATCGACCGCGCTGGGGCTGCTCAAGTCCGGCGATCACATCATTGCCTCGCGCGGCGTATTCGGTACGGTAACCGCGCTTTTCAACCAGATACTCAAGCGTTTCGGTGTCGAGACCACCTGGGTCGATGCGACCCGCATCGTCGAATGGGAAAAGGCGCTGCGTGCCAATACGCGGCTGCTGTTTCTCGAATCGCCCTCCAATCCGCTCGCGGAGGTATGCGATATCGCTGCGCTCGCCAATTTGAGTCACAACGCCAATGCGCTTCTCGCGGTGGATAATTGTCTTTGCACGCCGGCATTGCAGCAACCCATCGCGCTCGGAGCGGATCTGGTGATCCATTCGGCGACCAAGTATATCGACGGACAGGGGCGCGTATTGGCGGGCGCCATTGCCGGGCGGCGCGATCTCGTTACCGGGCCGATTTATCAGTTCGTGCGTACCGCCGGTCCATCGCTCAGTCCGTTCAACGCGTGGGTCTGCCTGAAAGGCCTGGAAACGCTGCAACTGCGCATGGATGCACAGTCGGCGCGCGCGCTCGAGATCGCGCGCTGGCTCGAAGCGTATCCCAGGGTCGAGCGGGTCTATTACACCGGGCTCGCATCGCATCCGCAACATGAACTGGCCATGCGGCAGCAGGCATCCGGCGGTGCGGTGCTGTCGTTCGAGGTCAAGGGCGGGCGCGATGCCGCGTGGCGCGTCATCAATCATGTCGAGATGATTTCGATTACCGCCAACCTTGGCGACACCAAGACCACTATTTGTCATCCCGCCACCACCACGCATGGACGCCTTACCAAGGCGGAACTGGAAGCGGCAGGAATAAGCGATGGCCTGCTGCGCGTGGCGGCCGGACTGGAGAGCGTCAGGGATATTTGCGCCGATCTTGAGCGTGGTTTGATCTAAGCGGCGTCCCCACGAGGGGCGCCGCCACGAGGGGAAAAATGAACAACAAGAATATATTTCTGATGTGCCCGCCGGAATATTTCGACGTGTCCTACATCATCAACCCGTGGATGAAAGGCAACATCCGCGCCATAGACAACGCGCTCGCGAAGAGGCAGTGGCGCAACCTCTACGACATCGTCTGCGACCATGCGACCGTGCGTCTGGTGCTTCCGCAACCAGGCTCGCCGGACATGGTATTCACTGCCAATGCAGGGCTGGTGCTGGGAAACAAATGCATCGTCAGCCGCTTCCGCTACCCCGAGCGCCAGTATGAAGAACCTTACTTTGCCGACTGGTTCATGGATCGCGGCTTCGACGTTATGTTGATGCCGCGCGATATAGCCTTCGAGGGGGCGGGTGATGCGCTGTTCGATCGCGACAGCAAGCGGCTATGGCTGGCTCATGGCCACCGTTCGCTCGAAGACGCCAGAGAACATATCGAGAAATGGCTGATGTGCAAGGTGGAGGCGCTGAAACTTGTCGATGACCGTTTTTATCATCTCGACACCTGCTTCTGCCCGCTTATTGGCGGTTACGTGCTGTATTACCCCGCGGCCTTCGAAGAGGCCTCCCGAAAACTGATACAAAAGCGCATTCCGGCGAACAAGCTTATCGCCGCCGGAGAAAGTGACGCACTTGCTTTTGCCTGCAATGCAGTGAATATCGGCGAGGTGATAGTGATGAACAAGGCAACCGATGCTTTAGTCTCACGCCTGGGCAAGGCAGGCTTCCGCGTCATCCAGACGCCTATGTCCGAATTCATGAAGGCCGGCGGCTCGGCGAAGTGTCTGACGTTGCGCTTGAATGAAACCTAAGTCTAGCCAGGATCGGCAAGATTCGGCGCATATGTTATCCGCCAGTCTAAATCATTGGCTGCCCGAAATTAATGGTTACTCTGACCCTCATGTCACTCCCCCTGTATTTCCGCGGCGAACAATCAGGCAAACATCAAACGCCCGCGAGGCTGGGGAATAGGGCGGCCCAATTCTTTCGCAGTCTGAATCCATTCTTTGACAATCACCTCCACATTGGCAACTGCTTCCTGATAGGTTTTTCCATCAGCCATGCAACCCGATAGCTCGGGTACCTCCGCGACAAAGGCGCCATCCTCATCGCTCCAGTAGATGATAATTTCGTAATTACTCGACATCTGACGCCCCCAGCTTATATCTGACGATAACGGCACGAACCTGCTTGACTTGATAGGGCTTCGCCGTGGATCCCTTGGGCTGCAAATTGAGAATATCTTCTATCCCGTCTTTGGTGTAGATGTGGTGATCCCCGCGAATACGTTCATCAAAACCGAGCCGGACCAACAATCGCCGCAGATCATCGAAAGAAATACTTTTATCGGATGCACCGCTTAATAGCCTGACTAGCAGTTTGTCGTATTTACCCATGCAAATAATGTATCAGGTTTTAGGATAGATCAAAACATTGTATCGGTTCTCGTTTATGTGTGACTCTTGATCATGCACACAGCACAAGCTATTTTGCTTTTCCGTCACTTCCCCGGTAAAACTCAATACCCAGAACCGCTATGAAGGACACGACGATTTTCACCGAGTATCTACTCCCAACGCGACCAATTCGACGATCTGCAAGTCATCCCGCCCGCTTGCCTTGAGGTACGCTCCCGTCTCATACCAGTCAGGCAGCACCCAGCGCACGCACAGCCTCCCGTCTATAGTCAGGGTATGTCTTGCCGGCCGGTGTGTGTGGCCGTGAATCAGGGCAGGGCAGGTGTATTTCCGAAATGCATTTTCGACCGCAAACGCCGAAACATCCATGATCTCGGGCGACTTGGTCTGCTTGGCCAGCTCGCTCTTTTTTCGCAGGTCCGTTACCTCGGCGCGGCGCTCTTCCAGCGGGCGAGTCAAAAACGCAGATTGCCATTGCGGGTTCCTCACCATTTCCCGGAAGCGCTGGTAGTCGGCGTCACCGGTACACAGCGTGTCGCCATGCATGAGGAGGGTGCGGCTGCCGTAAAGATCGATCAGGGTGGGATCGGGAAGCAGTGTCAGTCGCGCGGCGCGCGCGAAACGTTCGCCAATCAGGAAATCGCGGTTGCCGTGCATGAAGAAAGTAGTTGTGCCGCTCTCTGCAAGACCCGCGAGCGCCTTCACAACCTGCCCATTCAAGCCGTCATCGATATCGTCGTCGCCGATCCAGTACTCAAAAAGATCACCGAGAATAAAAAGCGCTTCGGCTGTGGATGCCGTTTCCTTCAGGAAGCGAAAAAAAGTTTCATTGATTCGCGGTCTGCTTGCGCATAAATGCAGGTCCGATATGAAGAGGGTGCGGGGCACTTCAATTCACCCCTT
>Ga0315281_10002879_pt1 | contig 25425 bp, 21 predicted proteins | sample YL17G07_0_MG_FD_204540 | JGI IMG/M metagenome (GOLD analysis project Ga0315281, IMG submission 204540) | Sediment microbial communities from Yellowstone Lake, YNP, Wyoming, USA - YL17G07_0 | ecosystem: Environmental > Aquatic > Freshwater > Lake > Sediment | place: USA: Wyoming | collected... | reverse complement strand
CGCAAGCAACCTGCATGGTCCGAACCGCTGGAGAAACGCCGTTTGACCACCATATTGGTGCTCGTCCTCGCGGTATCCGCAGTTAAAGTGAGCGAAGATGTACTAGGCGGAGAATCGGGTCCGATCGACAGGGCCATCCTGCTTTTCATCCATAGTCACGTTCCGAGCACGCTAACCGGATTCTTCGAAGCGGTCACGTTTACAGGGTCACCAATGGTTCTGTTTCCGCTCGCGGCTTTGGCGACCATCGCACTTCTGTACGCAAGGCACCGCTTCGAGGCTCTACTTGTCGCAGCTTCGGTGATCAGCGGTGCGATTGTGATTTACCTTGTCAAAACGGTGGTCGGCCGAGCTCGGCCGGCGCTGTGGGGCACAGAGTGGTATTGGGGTTCCAGCTTTCCCAGCGGGCATACCCTGGTCGTCGCGGCATTCGCTATCGCCGCAGCTCTCTGCGTGAGCCGAATCAGGCCGGCTTCGCGCAATTTCGCGCTGTCGATAGCAATCTTATGGATATCTCTTGTCGCCATTTCGCGTCTGGTGCTTGGTGTGCACTGGCCGACTGACGTATTGGTCGCTGCGTGCATCGGCGCGTTTCTGCCCCTGGCGATAAGCGTTGCACTTGAGTTGCGTCAGTCCTGACGATGCGCCCCAGCCGACCGCCTCAGCCGGGGCTGAGCTTGGACCTCAGAGGATAATGGTCACACTGGTCCTGCTCCCTGGCATGGACGGCACGGGAACCTTGTTTGAGGCTTTTGTTGCTGCTCTGGGGTCCGAGTTCAAGGTGAAGGTGGTGAGTTACCCCACCACTGAGGCGCTGGGCTACCCGGAGCTTGAATCTATTGCCCGCACCGCACTGCCAGCAGAAGACCCATTCGTCATTCTTGGCGCACTTCCTTCTACAGGCCGCGCCCTCTGAGGCAGCTCGAATTGTTGCCGCCTTCGTGCGCGAGGTTGAGAATGCCCTCTAACCCTTTCTACGGACTTCCTCCTCCCGTCAAGTAAAACATCCCTGACGCCCGGTGAAACCGGGCGTTGGTGTTTTGCCGTTGTACTTCTACTGCTTCCCTGCAATCACGCAATAGCTTCAGGAACAGACTGCATCTCTCGGATTGAAATGGTATTCACTGCCACGAATTTTGATTGACAAATGAAGTGCCTTTGAAAGATTAATTGACCAAAAGTGGTAAGCTTTACAAGCCGGTCTACTATTAGTCTATTTTTAAAAATTAAGAAGCCGTTACGAGTTAGTAACGGCTTCTTTTATTTGCTCCTCGACCTAGCTAAAACCAGGGGCATAAAGATTATCAGCCCCATATAAAAGGGCTCTAAAATGCTGGTTTGCGGGAACTGTAAACATCGATAAACCCTTTTCCATTGTCGGGAGGCCAGGCACTTTCGTGTCTGACCCGGAGCAGATTCGCTCGGCCCCTGTTCCGTGGCTTCGCGGTAGAAACAGGGGCTTCTGGGAACTGCGTTAGAAGGTGTACATCAAAGTAAGTAAGAAGTTGTCTTTGTCGCGGAAATTGCGTCCAGTGCTGGTGTTGAGACAAGCACCACTCGTCGTATAGCAGTCATCTGCGGTGTAGTGGAAATATTCGACTTTCCCGCTCCAGTTCTTATCGTAGGCATAAGCGGCCGAGAGATCGAGTTCCTTGCCGTAGTGGTTGCCAGAAAAACTGGTCGAAAGGTCGCCGGTTGTTCTGAAGTCTTTGTCTGAATTGAACCAGTGGTATTCGCCCGACAGCTGGATGTCAAAAACTTTCCCGCCAAAGCTCAGGAAAGTGTCTTCCATACCCTGCTTGGGTGTGGTCAGGAAGGTGTCACCCAATCCCTGAAACAGGTGACCGGTGGCCAGTGGTGTTTGGAAACCATACAGGCCATCGTTGCTGGAGAGCATTTCCCGATCCAGTCGCAGATACCAGCTCTGCCAACCGGCCCCGGCCCCCAGGCGCCAGTAGTGGGCGTCGATCCGGTTGTCACCGCCACGGTAGTTGTCCTGTTTAGCGTATTCGGCGGTATAGAGCGCTTTCCAGTTATCGTTGATCTTGTGGCCGCCGTCGGCACGCAGCCCCAGGGTGCGGCTGGAGTTGTCAGAAAAGCCAGTGCCACCGTATGTGGTGTGAGCGTTGTTGGTGTAGGGATTAAAACCGTTATAGGGCATGTTCTGGAGATAACCGTAGCCCGTCAGGCTCTCGGTGGGCGAGTACTTCCAAGTGGCATGTGCGATATCTACATTGCCGTCACTCAAATACTTGGTGTTGATGCGCATGAGTCCCTCGAAATGAGCTGCATAAATCTCGACATCGGGAATACTCTTGTTTTCGACGGCAATGCCGTCGAAAACTTGCATGACTTGTCGAAATTCGACATTGCCGACAAAGCGGACGTTATCGAGCTTGACCGATTGGCGACCGACACGGACTTTGGTGTTCGGCAGGCCTGTCCACTCAAGATACAACTGGTTGATGCCGGTGTAGTCAGGGTCAGCAACAATAGGATACTTTGACTTGTTTGCTGGAACAGCGACTTTGCCGAATACGGCATCGGTGCCGTCTTGAAAATCGTCATTGAATCGGGTGACATTGATCAGCTGTGCCGCGATACTGAAATGGTTGAACGGCGCAGTCTGCCAGCCGATCAAACTGCGCAGCGTCCAGGCATTGGCTTCATCGAGGTTCCTTGTTGTGGCTGCCACCCAACCATCCTGATCCACGTTCTCGTAACGCAGCCGGAAACTGGTCATGGGCTTGCCGGCTTTGATGGCCTCCAGCAACGAAGCGGGTGGTGGTGCCTTGGCGGCGTCTTCGGCTAAGGCGGGTAATGCGTACATGACAGCAATTGCAGCCAGCAAGCAGATATTCAATGAACGATTCATGACAATCTCCTAAACCTTTTTAAAATATATCGGGATGAATTTGATCAGCCATCCGCCAAATGTGGCTCGCCACAGCGAGGTGGAAAAGATAAAACCGTCCGTTTATAGTGAAGGCATGATATTTAACTTACTTTGCCGGGTAATTGACCTAGATCAAGAAAGTGAAAATTTTAAAAAGGACATTGCCCCAGGGGTTTGCCGTGAATCAGTGGCTGGTGCCTGCGGAACGGGTGATTTTGTTGTAAACATTATATTTTCCCGAAGGCTTGTTCATCGGCAGGCGTTTGATTTCGCGCAGGGTTTCTGAGTCATACACCACTAGAGCGCCGTCGTTCTCCCACACACTAACCAGCGCATACTTGCCATCGCGGGTGAATTCAACGTGCGCCGCAGTCTTGCCTGGTGCAGGTGTGACGGTGGCGGCTATTTCCAGCGTGTTTTTATCGATCAGTTGCAGTGTATCTTTCTGCGCCCCCATGGATACGTCGGTCCAAGCATAGCGGGTGTTCTCGTGGCTACGTATGAAAAAGCCCGGGCCTGGGGTCTTGATCTGCTTCACCACCTGCCAGTTCTGCATGTCGATCACCGTCACCACGCCGTCCTTGAGATTGGGCGTGGCCAGCACCGGCCTGCCCTGCCATTCCCAGGTGATGCCGGAACCGAGGTGCGGCATGCCGGGCAGCGGAAGATCGGCCACCTTGCGCCGGATGTCGAGGTTGACCACTTGGCCCTTACCTTCGCGAGAGGCACCGATCAGGTAGGCGTAACTCTGGTCGAAGAAGAAATCGTCGAGAACGGTTTCCAGCGGCGTGCGGCGCGGGTTGAGTTTGCCCGCGATGGCAATGGATTCGGCCATCTTGTAGTCGTGTACCAGTCCGGGATAGATCGGTGGCGCATTGTCATCGTAGCTCACTTCCCACAGTTCCGGCACGTCCTTCAATGCCACTACAAAGCTCTTGCGAGGCGCGGCATCGTAAACCGCTGAAACACGTGAGCTGCGCCCTTTTTCGTCTATGGCAGGCATGGTTTTGATCAACGACAGATCGATGGCATCGAGCACCACCACCGTATGGGGCAGATAGTTGGCCGCCATCAAATAGCGCCCGTCGCTGGAAACGGCAATGTTGCGGGTGTTGATGCCAACCCTGATTTCGGCCACCGTTTCAAGGTTCCAGATATCGAACTTGGAGACCCAGCCGTCGCGGGAAGCGAAATAGACGTAACGACCGTCCGGCGAAAACTTGGGCCCGCCATGCAGAGCAAAGCGCGTGGGGAAGCGTCTGATCGGCTCGAAAGTGTCACCGTCCAGCAAGGTGGCGTGATGGTTGCCGGTTTCCACCACAATGAACAGGTTGAGCATGTCGGTCTTGAATGCCGGCTTATCCGGCAGACTACCAGGCGCGTGGAGTTCGATTCGTGAGGCACGGATTTCCGCCTCGGCCCAGATTGGCGGCTGCGCGAGTGGTGTGTAAAGGTAGTCCACCAGTGCCTTGAGATCGTCAGCAGACAATTTGCTGACGAATCCCGGCATGCGCGTGGCGACCCGGCCATCGGTAACGGTCCTGAGCGCTTCCAGCTTTTTCAGGCGCTCAAGACTTTCTGGCAACAAGGCTGGACCTGTCATGCCCAGACGGTCGCGCCCGTGACATTCCGCACAGTGCTGCTGGAATAGTTGCGGAGCATCGGCGAGGCTGTTGTGACAGGCCAAAACAGCCAGCAAGGCAAGGAGTGCCCGCATCATGCGACTTGCAACGGGATTTTTCTGTATGGCGTGACCTTGATGCGTTCGCGGTCAGAGCTCACGCCGATTTCGTCGTCGCTCAAATAGCAGGCCGGATCTTCCTGCCATGGGTCACCGGTAAGCTGTTGCGCACGTACTCGGGTGTTGCCGCCACAGATGTCGAAATAATCGCATTCGCCGCAGCGGCCCTTGATGGTTCTGGGACTGGCTTTCAGACCCACCATCAAGGGATCGGAAGTGTCCTGCCATATTTCGGAGAATGGACGTTCGCGCACGTTGCCCAGCGGATAGTGCCAACAGAAGGTGTCTGGATGGACGATGCCCAGATTGTCGATATTAGCGACATTGACACCGCTGCTGTTACCGCCCCACTGCGCCAGCTTGGCGCGGATATGCTGTTCCAGATGCGGGAAATGGCGGCGCACCCAGAACAGCAGATAGACGCCGTCGGCATCGTTATTGCCGGTAACGAATTCTCGGTGCCGCCCCTGCTGGACATCATTCCAGCAGGTATCGAACAGCAGGTCCATGGCTTTTCTGGTGGTTTCCAGAAAGGCATCATGGCCGCGATTCTTGTTGCCGCGTCCGGCGTAGTTGAGGTGGGACAGATAGAATTTATCGATGCCTTCGTCCTCCACCAGTTGCAACAGCGCCGGCAGGTCGTACGCGTTGTCCTGTGTCAGCGTGAAGCGCACACCTACCTTGATGCCGGCATTTAGACAGAGGCGGATACCGTGCAGGGATTCCTTGAACGCGCCTTGTTTACGGCGGAATTTGTCGTGGGTAGCCTCGATGCCGTCCAGGCTGACGCCGATGTAATCGAAGCCGATGTCGGCAATGGCGCCGATGTTGGCTTCAGTAATCAGGGTGCCGTTGGATGACAACCCGACGTAGAACCCCATGGCTTTAGCGCGCCGTGCAATGGCGAAGATGTCCGGGCGCAGCAAGGGCTCGCCACCCGAGAGAATTAGCACTGGCACGCGGAAGGATTTGAGGTCGTCCATTACCTTGTAGACTTCATCGGTGCTCAATTCCCCCGGGAAATCCTTGTCGGCGGAAATCGAATAGCAGTGCTGGCAGGTGAGGTTGCAGCGGCGCACCAGGTTCCAGATCACTACCGGACCGGGCGGATTGCGCTTGGGGCCGAGCGGTTTCGGATCTGCAATTTCCTGCATGTATTGTGAAATGCGAAACATTAAATCCTCAATCCGGTTTTTTTCAGAATTTTCGTACTGTAAAGAATGGTATGGGCACGGCAATGCAGCCCAAGTAGCGCCGCAATCTCTTCGGCCTTGGCTTCCACTTCTGCACGATCGCGCCCGTGCACCATTGCGAACAGATTGAAGCGCCAATCCGGCAGGCGGCGCGGGCGGCGGTAGCAATGGCTGACAAACTCCAGTGCGCCGACCTGCTGTCCCAGTTCGTCGATATAATCGTTCATCACGTCCCACACCGTCATACCGTTGGCGCTCCAACCCAACGCATAGTGATTGGGCACTGCACCGATGCGGCGAATCACGCCGTCGTCCAGCATCGTCTGCATGCGCCGCATTACTACCTCGGGCAATACGCCGATCTGCTCAGCAATGTCATGGTAAGGCCGCGCCGTCAGCGGCAGCCCAGACTGCGTGGCCTGCACGATGGCTCGGTCGATGGCGTCCAGTTTATGGCTCATGCGGTGAACCTCGTACCGACGAAATATTCTTTTTCCTTTGGCATGTTATAGACAGGCAAGCAGCTCCCCGCTTCGATTCTGGCAATGGCCTGGTTGATGCCCTCAGGCGCTTCCGTCGCCAGCACGAACCACATGTTGAAATCATGCTCGCGACGGTAGTTGTGTGCGACTTCCGGCAGCTCATTGACGATCCCGGTCACGCGGTCGTAATCTTCCTCTGGCACTTTCATCGCTGCCAGGCTGAAGGCGCCGCCCATGCGTTCGATCTGGAACATGGGTCCGAAGCGTGTCAGTATTTTTTCCGCCAGCAGCTTTTCCAGCCGCTTGATCAATTCTTCTTCGCTGATGCCAAATTGCTGTGCCATTTCCCGATACGGCCGCTCGCAAATTGGGAAGCCACCCTGCAGGCCGTTGACGATATCACGATCAGTTGCGTCCATCTGCCACATAGCGTGCTCCGCATTGTTTGAAGCGGCGGCAACTGAACAAGACCTGCGTCTGGAAGCCATCCAGGCCGGTATTTTTGGCAAGTGTTGAAATATGCGCCCGTACCACGTCGCGGTCAGTGCCGTGCACCATGCAGAACAGGTTAAACGGCCAATCCGGCAACTGGCGCGGGCGCCGGTAGCAGAGTGTGACTCCTTCCTGTTTTGAGGCCAGTTGGCCCAATCCGCTGACCTGCTCGTCAGGCACGTCCCATACCACCATGGCATTTTCACGATAACCGAGTTCGTGATGTCGCACCACTACGCCAAAGCGTTTGATTACACCCTGGCCGCGCCAGTCGAACACTTGGCGTATCACCGCATCTTCGTCCAGATTGGCGCTTACGCTGAGGGCAGCAAAGGGCTGTCGTTCTAGTTTGATCCCCGATTGCAGCCCGGCGACAATTGCGGTTTGTGCGCTGTCCAACTGCACGCGAGTGCTGCTGCCTGAAGATCTACGCGAGGAGCAGAACCGCCCATTGAGGTCAAAGCCCAAATCGATATGAAAGCGCTCCACCAGGGGCAGGACCAGCATGGGCCAGCCAGATTTTCGAGCGATCTTTTTGAGCACACTATCCAGCCACGATTGGTCGGGGGCGGCAGCGACGAACCACAGATTGTAGTCATGCTCGCGTTCGTAATTATGGTTGATCTCGGGCAGGGCGTTAATCCAGTGGGCCATTTCGTCCAGTTGTTCGGGGGGCACGGCCAGTGCCGCCAGTGTGCTGGCGCCGATGCAGCCGGGGCTGAACACCGGCCCGACGCGGCTCACCGCACCCCGTGCACTTAAATTTCCGAGACGTTCGATCACTTCATCTTCCTTGATGCCCAGCTGGTCGCCGATGGCGAGAAACGGGCGTTTGACCAGCGGAAAATCGTGCTGGTATTCATTCAACAGACGCTGTTCTATGAGGTTGAATCCGTTCATGGTCAGAACCCGATCTTGCCCAAACGATGCGTGAAGAAAATGCCGCTGGGTGAAGAGGCGGGGAGTTCGGCGACCGGTTCCAGCGTACCGGTGTCGTAAACGATGACCTTGTTATCGTCGCGCGAGGATACCCAAGCCGCCTCGCCGCGTGGGGTGAATTCAAGATGCAGCACGGCGCGGCCCGGTTGCAGCGTTTGCGTGACCTGCTGGGTCTCGGTGTCGACAATCTGCACCTGACCGTTATCGGGAAAGGCGAAGTTCACCCAAACCTGCCGCCCATCAGGCCGCGCAATGGCGAATACCGGCTGGCCCGCTACTGCAATCCGGCCTACCTCATGCCAACTTTGCGTGTCAACCACCAATAACTCATGGCGACCGATGGCCGGCAAATAGGCGCGTGTGCCAGCCACCGCCCATCCGCGCAGGTGCGGCATCTTGTAAACGGGCAGTTTTTCCTCGCCATGCCCGTAACCGTCGAGAATGCGCCGCGTTCCTTTTTCCGGGTGCCAGAGATCAAGCATGGCCAGCCCGTCCTCACCAAACAGTCCGGCAATGTAGTAGCGGCCATCGGGCGTGATCAGCCCGTCGTAGGGTTGTTTGCCGGCGGGGAACTTCTGCATCTCTGGCGCGGATGGATCAGAAATATCCGCTACCCATATTTCCCCGGCGTCGAACAGGCTGAAGACAAATTTATTGCCCGGCGCATCGGTAAGGCCGACCACCTTGGACAACTGACCATCGCCGTATGCGGCTGGAATATTCGCGACCAGATTGAGAGTGGCGGCATCAAACACCTTGACGCCACCCGGGGTGTAATTTTGTGCCGCCACATAGCGGCCGTCCTGCGAGATGGCCCCGCCGATGCTGTTGCCAGCCTGCAGGATGCGCTTATCAATCCCACGCTTGAGCAAATCGAGCTTGGTCAGCCCGCCGTCGCGCCCAAAAATATAAGCATAACGGCCGTCACGACTGTAAACCACTGAGGCATGGGACAAATCGCCCAAGCCGGCAATGGTCGCCAAACTTTTGCGGGCGGAAGTATCCACCACCTGCACACGCCCGACATCGCGCTCGATGACGACCCCGAGATCGCCCGTGCCGCGCAGCGGCGCACCGGTACAGCCAACAAGAGCCAGCAGCAAAGACGTCAGGCACCACCTAATGCACATCCGGGAACCCTTTCATCAACTGCTCCACAACCCAGTTCGCCTCTGCTTCACTCAGAAAACTTGACCACGGCGGCATCGCAGTGCCAGCACGTCCGCGCAGAATGGTTTCGCGTAAGCCTTCCGGCGACTTTCCTGCCAACGCCACTGGTATTAATGAAAGACCCAGACCACCGTTGAGTTTCAATCCGTGGCAGGAGCCACAGTCGTTACGCACCAGCCGCACCAGTTCAAGCTGCCGATACTGGTCGACTTCCTCAGCGGCATAAGCACCCAGACTAAAAAGTGCAGACCAGCCGAGAAAAAAAGCAGGGCTTGCGCCCCGCACTCGAGTTACCCATGGAGGAAGCAAAATAACAACCTACTGTGACAGAACCCAATCCACGACTGTCTTAAACTCATCGTCCGACAGTTTGCCAGCGTTGGGAGGCATTGGTATAGGGCCCCACACGCCGCCACCGCCGGCTTTAACCTTCTTGATCAGCATTTCCTCAGCCTCTTTCTGGCCCTTGTATTTGGCAGCCACGTCCTTATAGGGCGGCCCAAGAATTTTCTTGTCCACGCCATGGCAGGCCAAGCATCCGCCCTTCTGTGCGAGGGCAGCGCCATCTGCCGCCACCGCACCCTGCATCATCAGGCCGAACATGCCGACAGCCACCGCTATAAATAATTTTTTCATGCTTGAATCTCCTTGATTAATAAACGTCGTGCTGCGTGTTATAAACGTTGAATTTGCCGGTCGGCGTAATCAGCTTGGGATCCTTGATCACTGCTTTGAGCGTGCGGGTCTTGTCATCCACCACCACAATGGCGGATTCCTTGTCCTTGGCGCTCCATACCGAGAACCATACCTCATCGCCGGCCTTGTTGTATTCCGGCTGCACAATGCGCTTGGCGCCTTCACCCAGGCCGGACCATTCGCCGATTGGCAGCATAGTGTAACCCTTGTCGAGGTCATTGATGTCATACACCGCAATCGATTGACTGACCTTGGCATCCGGGTGAAGGGGGGTATCCACCCACAGGTTCTTGGACTTGGGATGGGTCTTGATGAACAACGAACCGCCTCCCTGACCCTTGAGCGTGCGCACCACCTTCCACGCCTGATCCTTGTGCTTGATCGGATCGGTGCCAATCAATGAAATGGACTCGTCGCCGAGGTGGCCTGTGGCCCATACCGGCCCGAACTTGGGATCGATGAAGTTGGCGCCACGACCCGGGTGCGGTGTCTTGCCCACATCAACCAGAGCAGTCAGCTTGTCTTCCTTGGTATCCACCACAGCCACCTTGTTGGACGCGTTGGCCGCTACCAGGAAATAGCGCCCGGTGGAATCGAAGCCGCCGTCATGCAGGAAGCGCGCGGCATCGATGGTAGTGGTCTTGAGATTTTTCAGATCACTGTAATCCACCATCATGATCTTGCCGGTTTCCTTGGCGTTGATCACAAACTCCGGGTGATAGTGCGAGGCCACAATGGAAGCCACACGCGGTTCCGGATGGTATTCTTCCGGCGCCACCGTCAGGCCACGGGTGGAGACGATCTTCAGCGGTTTCATGGTGTCGCCATCCATGATGACATACTGTGGTGGCCAGTAAGTTCCGGCAACTGCGTACTTGTCCTCATAGCCCTTGTATTTGGAGGTTTCCACCGAGCGCGCTTCCAGACCGACCTTGATTTCGGCCACGGTCTCCGGCTTGGTCATCCATAGGTCGATCAAGTTGATCCTGGCATCGCGCCCGATCACATACAGGTAGCGCCCAGAGGCCGAAATGCGCGAGATATGCACTGCATAGCCGGTCTTGATAATATTGACGATCTTCTTGCTGTCACCGTCAATCAGCGCAATCTGGCCCGCATCACGCAATGTCACCGAAAACAGGTTATCCAGATTGAGATTGTTTTCCTTCTTCTTTGGGCGTTGTTCTGGTGGCACAGTCACCTTCCAACTCGCCTCCATTTCCTTCATGCCATATTCCGGCGGGGAAGGCGGCTCCTGTTGGACATAGCGCGCCATTAGGTCGACTTCCGCATCGGTCAGTTCACCCGAGGTGCCCCAGTTCGGCATACCGGCCGGAGACCCGTACTTGATGAATACCTTGAGATACTCAGTGCCGTTAGGCAGCGTTTTATCGGGTGTCAGCGGTTTGCCGGTAGCCCCCTTGCGCAGCACGCCATGACAACCCGCGCAGCGCTGGAAGAAAATATCCTTGGCAATCCCGAACTCCTTTTCCGTCATCGGCGGAGCCTTGGGGTTGATGTTCTGGTGCATCTCCTCGCCTGCCAGCGGGGAACTAGCCGACTGATACTGTGTTTCAGGGCTTTTATTGCCCTCGGCGTATACCGAATTTACCGCCAGCGCAAGCGCGGACATTGCCAGCATTCCCATCCATTTCGTGTTGCGAGCTTTCATGATTCAGCCTCCCGTGATTAGTTAAGAAGATTGGTTTATCGGAATTAGCGGTTAGAATGTGTCATATTCATTTTCGTTTCCTTGACTTGAATCAAGTTTTCCATGAATTGATTCAGGATAAATTACACCCATGAATCAGTTCCCCATTTTTATTCAAGTACGCGACCGACGCTGTGTGGTCGTCGGCGGTGGTGAAATTGCCGCCCGGAAAATTTCGTTGCTGTTGCGTGCGGAAGCTCAGGTGCTAGTAGTTGCGCCAGCGCTTTGCGCTAACCTCGCTGCATTGCATGCGGAAGGAAAAATTACCTGGGAAAAGGCTGAGTTTGACCCCCGGCATCTCGTCCAGGCATGGCTTGTCATCGCAGCCACGAATGACAAGTCCGTCAACGAGGCGGTTTCGCAGACTGCGCAGGCGCACAGCATTCCAGTGAACGTGGTGGATCAGCCCGCACTCTGCACCTTTGTCATGCCCTCTATCATCGACCGCTCACCCATCGTTGTCGCCATCTCCAGCGGTGGCGCGGCACCGGTGCTTTCGCGCCTGTTGCGCGCCCGGCTGGAAACGCTGATTCCGGCGTCTTACGGGCGGCTGGCCGCGCTGGCCGGAAAATTCCGCAAGCAGGTTCAGCAGCAATTGCCAGAAGGTTCGGCCCGGCGCATTTTCTGGGAAAACGTGTTCGAAGGCCCGATTGCTGAGCAGATGCTGGCAGGGCGTGAAGATGTGGCAGTCAGCGCCTTGCAGCAATCGCTCGATCATGCTGCCAGCCAGCCAGCCAGCGGCGAGGTCTATCTGGTCGGGGCAGGCCCAGGAGCCCCCGACTTGCTGACTTTCCGTGCATTGCGGCTGATGCAGAAGGCCGACGTGGTGCTTTACGACAATCTCGTCTCCGATGGCGTGATGGAACTGGTGCGGCGCGATGCCAAGCGCATCTATGTCGGGAAAAAGCGCAGTAACCACACCCTGCCACAGGAAGAAATCAACACGCTCCTGGTGCGATTGGCAAAAGAAGGCAAGCGTGTGCTACGAATCAAGGGCGGAGACCCGTTCATCTTTGGCCGGGGCGGCGAGGAAATAGAAACGCTGGCCGAACACGGCATCCCATTCCAGGTAGTGCCGGGGATATCTGCCGCTAACGGGATTTCCAGCTACGCCGGCATCCCGCTTACCCATCGTGACTATGCCCAGGCCGTGACCTTCGTCACCGGTCACCTCAAGGACGGTACGGTCAACCTCGACTGGCCTGCGCTCGTTCGTCCGCATCACACGGTGGTCATCTACATGGGACTGGAAGGGCTCTCCGAAATCTGCAAAAAACTCATTGAACACGGCCTGCCGCCGCAACACCCCATCGCCGTCGTTCAGCAAGGCACCACATGCCACCAGAGGGTAATAACCGGTACGCTGGCCGATCTGCCAGGACGGGTGGCCGAGGCCGGGTTCAAGGCGCCGACGCTGACCATCGTAGGTGAGGTGGTGGGGCTAAGAGATAAACTGGCCTGGTTTGAACCAAATCCAGCGGTGCGTCAGGTTTGACGCGATATACTTTCAAACGATGCCAACTGCACCATCTTGCTGAACAGATAGCCCCGATAGTTGTGGCACCCGTGCAAAAAAAGTAAGTCGCGTTGGGTCTCGGTTGCTACGCCTTCGGCGATCACCTACGGGCCCATCTCCGATCGTTTACCGATCTGCGGCCAGCAACAGCCTAATGTCCTGCGCAAGTAGTTCAGCATGCTGCCCGTAACGAGAGAGCAGCAGTGGCTGGCCTTTTGTACCAATCAAAAACGTGCCGTCGGAATGAAGCAAGGTATAGCTGCCTTTCTTGTAATACTGCTTCTCATAGACGACCCCAAACGCCTTGGCTGTCTGTGCAGTGGCCCGTGCATCGCCATATAACCCCAAGAAAGAGGGGTAAAAGGAGGGAATAAACTTCGCCAGCAATTCAGGCATGTCGCGTTCAGGGTCTACTGTGACAAACAACACCTGCACCCTGTCCGCATCTTTACCAAGCATGCGCATGACCTTTGCAAGATTGGCCAGCGTGGTTGGACAAACCTCAGGGCACTGGGTATAACCGAAGAACAGCACCACCACCTTCCCCCTGAAATCCGCCAGATTGCGGGACTTGCCATTAAAATCGGTAAGGTGAAAATCAGCCTGCCCAAGCTGCCAAGTGACATCTATAGCGTGATAGGGCGAAGGCAACTCATGCTCCCCGCAGGCAGTAAACAGCAATGTGCACAATATCAAAAATAATTTACGCATCAACGTGTCAACCCTCTGTCCGACCATGCGCTGCAAAGTTACCTGGCCACCACATTCCAGCAGAAACACAAACCACAAAAATGATAAATCTGTTTGTCATTTTTTCTGTTTTTGAAGCCTGTAATTCAACAACACCAGCGTAACCAGCAACAGCATCGCCACCGCGTTATGCAGGACTACGCCTGTAAGTGGCAACCCGAGCAGCACATTGGAGATGCCCAGCACAAACTGAAGCACAACCAATCCCAGCAGGACCTTGCCGATTGTGCGCAACCCCTCCACCACCATGACACTGAAAGACAGCCAGACCAAGCAGGGTAGAGTAAGCAGCGCGCCAGCCCGATGCATCCAGTGAATCGCCGTCAGTTTTTCCACGGAAAGCGGCAGTCCATATCTATCCAGGCTGTATGAAAAATCCATCGGCGGCAGCAGCAAGCCTTTGCAAAGAGGAAACTCAGTGCAGGCAAGCGCGGCAAAATTAGAACTTACCCAACCGCCCAGCATGATCTGAACCAGCACCAATACTAGGCCAAGCCGCGAAAATCCGCGCCAGCACTGCGCCTCGCTAACGCCCACTTCGCCAGTCGGTGCCATCAGGCGCAACGCGATCCACGTCAGCAGCATAAGGGTGGCGATCCCGCCCGCAAGATGTACCGGAACGATGACCGCCCGCGGCAGATAGGAAAATGCCCAGATGCCGAATGCCGCCAGGAATGCCATCAACGCTACCAGCAGGGTCGGCAGCAAAGGTGATTGCCGCAATTCCCTGCGCTTCTGCCACGAATGCCCACAGACAGCGATGGTTAGGATTCCCAGCAATAATCCCACCAGGTTCTGCAGCTTCCACTGCCACGAATCATGCTTGCGTGCAGCATCAGGCTGGGGAGGTTGCCTTTGCTTAAGCGCATTTTCCTCATAGCAGGCAGGCCAGTTGGCACAGCCAAGTCCAGCGTCGGAAAGCCTGGCATAGGCACTGAACACTACCGCGCAAAAAGCGAGTAAGCAGGTTGCCAGAACAAGTTTTAAATACATGTGATATGCACTCCGCTGACCTTTATTTCAGGCAACTGCTGTTATTGATGCTTCTGTCCGGCATGGTGGTATTACAAAATTTAGCGTCTTGCAGAATAGTGTTTCGCAAGTCTGCACCAAGCAATATCGCTTCCGTAAGATCGACGCGGGTAAGGTTGGCATCGACCAGGCTGGCCAGGGTAAACACCGCCCCTGTCGCATTGCCCCCGGTCAGATCGGCTCCTTTAAGATTGGCCAGCGATAAGTTCGCGCCTGCAAGGTTGGCCCCCCTGAGGTTGGCACCCGGCAAAGCGCTTTGAGACAGATCGGCTTTGGTCAGATTTGCACGCGACAAATTAGCCCTGTTCATATACGTTTCGGACAGATCTGCCCCGGAGAGATTGGCATTGGACAGATTCGCTTTTATCAGGTTGGCTTCTGTGACCCTGTCACCGCTCAGATCGGCACCTGAAAGGTTGGCTCCCGCAAGATCAGCACTAGCCAAATTAGACTTGGTCAGGTTCGCACCGGAAAGGTTGGCGCCAGGGCAACTGGCCCTACGCTTGATCTGACAGCCGTTGATCGTTTGCCGCGCTTCGGTTGCGGAGATGAACAATACAGCGATAATCAGCAACCAATTTGCAAAAGTTTTCACGGAGTCGTCCTTACAGATTGGAGTATCTTGCACCCTCGCTGTACCGCAGAGGGGCGATGCACAACTGAACAGCAGCCTTTGGATAAATGGTTTCGATGGCCTCCGGGAATCCCTTCAAGCCATCCATAGTTTTCTGCCCGCACTTGAGCCGCATTGCTCATTTTTGGACCGCCTTCATATCGGGCTTTTTCGGGGAAGCGTAAGTCAGCCTTACACTATGCGGCTCACTTTTTTCCACAACGTAATCGCTGCCAGAATCGAAGCTCCACATCCAGGCGCCGGCACGACGAGTTTTGAACGTTGTATCAGTCCAGTATTTGCCGGGCAGGGATTCTGGGAAAAAAGATTTGGGAATGGTAGGCCCTGGGTATAAAACGCTGGTGTCCACTATAGTGTTTAATTCATAACGGCTTGGCAGATACCAATCAGTAAAGCCGCAAAGTTTTTTTGCATTGATCGTTTTGATGTAGGACTCTGTATCACAATCACTGCCGGTACATACTCCAGCGTTAGCTTTGCCGGCCCAGCCGCCGTTGGTGTTTTGATCCGAATCGTACCAACTGTAAGTATTATTGATATTTTGCAAACCAGGTTCTGATTTTTTTACTTCCCAGATCAAACCTGATTGATTGTCCCGCACACAATCCCATGGTCGTTTGGCATAGTCATTGCCGTTATTCACACTGCCATTTTGGTTAAGACGCGTCATGTCAAACACAAATGGCTTGGGAGTGAGCGTGTCATCACAACCTGCGATTATCAAAGGGCACAATAACAATAAAGCAATGTCGTTGTAAGAAGAGATTGAAGTCTTAGGCAGCATGCTTTTGTTGATCATTTTTTTCATTTAGCTTACCCGGAAATAAATGTGAAATATCTGTTTAATAGTAGGTATTATCATTGAATCGCGTGGGTTCCCGCCAGCTACTTTAATACGTTTACATTCTCGGTCAGTCTACGCAGACTGGAGCGGAATGACTCCAATTCCAAGGCCAATTCTCTGAAATCGGCGGAAGAAGCCCAGAATTGCCTGATTCGTTCACGCTCGGCGCGACTGCGCAGGCGCGGCTCCCGTTCTGCAGCCAGGCGCTGCTCTGTCCACAGCACACCCAACCGGTGGTAGCAATCATTCTCGCGACTACCGGTGATTAATACACCATCAACATGATGCTCATGTAGCGCATATTCAATGAAGGAGGGGGGCAACATGGCTATACATGGCAGGCTTAATACGGCCACACTTTCACTGCGCAATTTCTCAATATTCGCTGCATTATCACAGCCAAAAATCATGATACGAACATCACCCTTAAGCTTTAGCAAGTCATTCATCATTACGGTGCGTAGCCTGGATATCGGCAGTGATGGCATTTCGATTCCGCTTACATATCCAGCTTCGCTCCTGAAGGGATTTGATGAGGGGCATGCCCCGACGCAAATACCGCAACTTACGCAACGGCCCTGCACAACCACCGCCTCTTGCAAAAAGTGCATGCCATCGCTGCGAGGCCTCATCACTACCGCCTCATAGGGACAATCGGCGACGCAAAGCCTGCATCCGCTACAATCCTTAAGGCTTACTTCGGCAACCGGTATCTGCTTATGTCTAGTTGGTAGCCACGGCAACACGCTTAGCAGCATGCTGAGTCCGATTGCCAACGCCCATACCTCCCCTGCTGACCATATATCCAGCAACGGATAAATATACAAATAAAACCAGTCAATCCTAAGGTTGCCTGGCTCAATTCCCATATCTGCCGGTCCTTGGCTCAGCACCGGTTTTACCAATGCCAGAATCAGCAGGGTCAGCAGCATCCCCAGCACAAGCGCACGCCTTGGATTAACTACGGGGTTGCTTATGCGCATGATATGTATCCAAAGAAAAAACAGGATAATCAGCGGAACGGTCACATGTGCGAACGATATCAGCGAAAAGAAACGGTCATTGAGCACTTCCCGCGAAATAAAACTTTGCGACATCGGTTCGCTGAATATCGGCAACCAGTCAAACCACTCCATTGTGGCTACGACGGAATATTGAGCCAGCTTGTCCCATACCATCCAGTAACCATTGATGCCGGCGGCAAATATCAACCATATCAGCAGCACCCCAGTGATCCAGGCAAACCATCGTGCTCCGCGATAGTGTCCCAGAATGAATTCACGCAACAGATGCAGCACCATTACCACTACCAGCGCATCGGAAGCATACCGGTGCAGGCTACGCATGACCCCGCCGAGATACCATTGCTCATGCGTGAGATATTCAACAGAAGGATAGGATAATTCAATGCCAGTCTTATAAAAGGCGTAGATATAGGCGCCGCTAACAACAACCACCCAGAAAAAATGGAATCCCAGCGCACCAAGATAGTAAACAGGGTTGAGATCATGGCCGAAAATTTTATTCAACATACCTTCAAGCCGAAGCAGTATCCTGCGCGCGAATGACTCAGTGGGAATGGAGGTGATCAATTCAGAGCCCTTGCATCAATACCATCAGCATCACAGCTGAAATAATTGGTTGAATCCTTCTCTTCAAAGACCGGCGGCATAATACAATGTGCGTGCGTAAATTATTTATGGGGCATTAACTTGGAAGTCATTTACTACACATTGATCGCTGGCGGCCTCTACTTTATGTCCGACTGGATACTTGACCGCATAGAAATCTCGCGCGGAGAACGTTTCCAAAATCGCGGCTTACGCAGTCTCGTTTTCTTTTTGATTATTCTGGTACTGGCTTTTATCTCGTTCGGTTTTATCAATTATCTTGTACAACCCTCGAAGTAAAAAAGCTGTTATTGATTCATTGGGGAAATTTGTCATTTTGAGCTACCTCAACCTCTGCATGGCTTTAAAAACCACTACCAGGAACATGATGCCCCCAACAACGGCTATCAGCCCCCCCAATCCCATCAGTCCCATACCTGCTGTCTGCGCAAAGCCATGCAGCCCTCCTGCGATCTTGCGCTGTACGCCATAACCGCCGGACCACAGCATCCCAAGAATGTGGAGCAGTTGCCCCGCACCGTACACGTAAGACATCCGTGTTGCCCACTTCAAATCCGGCTCACGATAACCGAGGCGTGGCAGCAGATGGAAGGTCAATCCCATGAAGGCCAGACTGACTGCTCCACCGGTTCCATGATAGTGTGCCGTGATGATCGTGTTGCTATCCTTGATTAGCAGGCTTATCCCACCACCAATAGCAAACAAGAGCAAGGACGACAGCAATGCCGCCCGTTGGGGAGCTGTCGCTGAAGTGCGGCCACCCCCCATCATCCCGTAAAGAACCGCCAAACCAAGTGGCACGGCCGCAAAAGTACCCCCAACCCTCATCAACCGGGTGAACTGTCCCATATAATCACCCATCACCCCGCTATAAGACAGGTAAATAACGGGAACGTACAAAACCGGCAACAACCCCAGCACAAAGAAGAATGACGCTACCCGCGGAGTCAACGGTATTTTCGCGCCACACGCATCTGCCAGCCACAGCCAGCCAGCCGACATCAACAGCGTATAGGTGAACTGCAGCACATGGCCACCGCCCCAGAATAGAACATCATAGTAAAGTCTGCTATCCAAAATCTTGGGAATCATGATGTACGACCAGCTAAAAGCGGCCAGGGCAAACAGCAGGGAAATGGAAGCAGCACTAAACCCGATGCGTATCGAACCTTCCCCCCCGCGCCATAAATTGACAGAAGGCACCGCTATCATGCTGCGCAACGCCAGCAAGGATATGCCTACAGCAAAAACGATCAATCCAGTAAAAAAGAAAGTGCTTTGAATTACCGGCACATAATTGCTCATCAGCGGCTTACCGCTATCAATAAAAGGAGATAAGGCGATCATCGCGGCCCCACCGGCAGCCAGCAGCAAGGATAGCCAGCCAATGCCAAGGAATCTGGATGATGAATTCAGGCTCCACAACATTCCGGCGAATGCCAGGAACCACAGCAGCACGGACAGATCCACATGAACCACAAGTGCAGTGTGGAAAAAGTCGATCCAAGGAAAAACGTCCTGGATATAAGGAGTGCGCGAAAGTACCACGAGGAAGGCGTACACACCGGCTCCCACCAGCGATGCCATACCGAGCTGCAACCAGCCGGAAGCCAATCTACGACTGGCATCCGACGGCATGGAAATCGCGAATCCGCGCTCACTACTATCCTCTGTTTTGGTACCTGCTTGCAGATATGCTGAACTCATCATTTGTCCTCAGGTTGCATTTTTGTTCTTGAAAATAAATCCACCAGTCGCGGCTTTAAAATCGATCACCATGATCCGTCCCGGAGCAAGGTTCACGGTTTCCTCATGCACATAATTGAAATCATCCCCGGCATGATCCTTAAGGCTGGCCTTCAGAGCATGAAGGCCAGCCTTCACCGGGATGCGCCGGTAAATATTCGAATTGCTGCTGTGTGCCCAGCCAGTCGGCCTCAAAACCTCGTGAAGGATTTGCTTCCCATCCATTTCCAGATCAACGACCACATCAGCCCGCTCGCGTGGACATTCCTTAGTCCCTTTGCGCTGGTAAGAAGGCAATTTGGCAAGTTCTTCCGGGGTACGTTCGCGACACTCTTCTATGAGCTGGCCGGCATGTCTGAAACTCAGTTTGATCAACGTTTCACCCGGTGGCAGATGGGTATATGTTGGGGAGGTGGAAAAAAAGCCAATCACAGCCGCGAACATAGCATAAAACAATCCCTGTCCCAGGTATTGTAATAGTTTAGCCATGCGTCAACCCCTCAGAGGATACTGGTACTACCGCAACTGAAGCCTTGTGAGAAGCATCCAGAAACGCGTCAGTAAAATATTGGTCTTCCGGCAATCCCTTAGCCATGAATGGCGCACGACCTGCATCAACCATCAAAGGCGGACCGCATGCATATATCTGATAGCTGTTCAAATCCTGATAATCTTGCAGGATCGCTTCAGTAACCAACCCGGTTCTACCATGCCAGTCATGCTCCGGTTTTGGTTCGGACAACACCGGTATAAACTTGAAATTGTTATGCTCCTGTTGCCATTTTTTCGCCAAATCCGCAAGGTACAAATCAGTAGGCGTTCTGGCGCCCCAGTACAACACCATGGAACGCTTTAGCCCGAGCTTAAAGGCATGCTCCACCATGCTTTTGATGGATGCGAAACCAGTATTCCCAGACATGAAAATAATGGGTTTATCACTTTCTTCATGCAGGAAAAAAGTGCCGAGTGGACCTTCCACTTGCAGCACGTCGCCCTCTCTCATCCCATCGAAGACGTAACTGGTGAACTTGCCACCCTTTACCAAGCGGATGTGCAATTGCAGGTGGTCTGATTCATGCGGGGCATTTGCGATGGAATAATTGCGCTTGGTGCCATCATCCAGCTGCACAGCGACATACTGGCCGGCAATAAAGTTCATCTGCTCATTACCCACAGGCCGCAATTCGAGCAGCATCTCATCCTGCGTCGCCCGCTCCATTTTTTGCACTCTGAACTTTATTGTCTTTACCGGGAATGCCTTTAACTCATCAACTTCATCACACTCTATATCCAGATCAGATAATGGTTTGGCACAGCAGAACAGGGCTTTGCCTTCCTTCTTTTCCGCATCGCTGAGCACGCCTCTCTGGTAAGTACCATAATCAACCGTACCTCTCAGTATCTTGCCCTTGCAGGTTCCACAAGCACCGTCACGACATTGGTAAGGCAGATTTAATCCCTGGCGTAGTGCCGCCTCAAGTATGGTCTCACCTTCCTTGGCTGTAACCTTACGTCCACTGGCAATAGAAGTGATTTCATATTCGTTCTCGCCGCGTTTTCTCCCTCCCAGGAACGGCAACAATAAAAGAAAACCGGTAACACCACCTGCCAATACCCATACCTTGCCTGGCCCCCAGGAATAAAGTAAGGGATAACTCCATAGATAGAACCAATCCAGATTCAGAATGGATGGTGAGGAGTCCAAGTCCGCCGGCCCTTGGCTCAACGCCGGCTTGACCAGCGAAAGCACTATCATGGATAGAATCAGCCCGATTTTAAGCGCTCTTGGTGGTGATGTCTTAGCCTGCGAAACGCGTTGAGTGTGAATCCAAATGAGCGCAAAAGCACCCAAGGGAACACCAATGTGAACAAATGAAAGCAGGGAGAAGAAGCGATCATTCACACTACCCTGTTCCAAGAAATTGCGCACCAGAGGCGCACTAAAGATCGGCAAAGCATCCAGCCATTCTGCGGTCGCCACAGCAACGAACTGCGCCAGCTTGTCCCAAACCAGCCAGTAACCGTTTATACCGGCCATATAAACCAGCCACAGCACTGCGATACCCGTGTACCACGAGAACCGGCGGAAATTTCGGTAACGGCCAAAAACGAAATTACGTACCATATGCAAAATAGCAGCCAGTATCATCCCGTCGGAAGCGTAACGATGCAGGCTGCGCATTATGCCGCCCAGATACCATTGCTCATGGGTTATACGCTCCACTGAATTGAAAGCATCTTCCACACCGGTATCGTAAAAGGCATAAATGTAGAAACCACTGGCTACGATGATCCAGAACATCCAGTAGGTGATTGCGCCCAAATAATAAAGCGGATTCAACACTGGCCCAAAGATGCCATTGAGTGCGCCCTCCAGACGTAAAAAAATACTCTGCCCGATGCGATGTATGAGTTTAATCACTGGGAATTTATAGTAAGACGATTATGACAAAATCCAGGGGGGCAACAAAAAGCGGCGTCGGCTCGGCCTATATCAATCATGTTGTGGATAGCTTCGCTTGGGGCTGCGACGATACTCACTCACGATCCACCATGTAATGAACAGAGAAACGAGAACCCCCAACCCAATACCATAAAAATAACTGTAATCAACATTATATTTTCCTGTCTTGGCGTCATAAACAGTGCAAAAGAGCCGCACCCTGTTGGATAGGGCAGAAAATCCAGACTCTTCCGCCTTGAGGTCGTATATCATATTTTTTAGCGGCTCGAGCAGTGTCTTATTATCAAATTCATCTCCGTAAATTTGTTGATAAACACGGCCTTGTCCATCAATAAAGGTCGTTTGCGTTATATGATCAAACCCGCCCCTGGTGGAAGGGGAAAAAACAAATCCCAAATCCTTGCTCAGCTTTTTTATCGTGCCCGCGTCGGCGCTCACAAATTCCCAGTTGTCTATTTTTGCATCGATACGTTTGGCAAAATTATCCATTGCCTCTGGAGTATCATTCTCCGTATCGAAACCAATCGTTATGACTCTGAAACTGTCAGCCCCTAATGCATCCCGTGACAGTTTGAGTGCGTCCAGATTGCGGGTCTTGGTTGCACAGACGAACGGGCAATGGGTATAAATCATGTCGATGACCAACGGCTTGCCTCGATAATCGGACAAGCGCACTTTACGCCCGCCACGGCTCAGGAAGGTGTAATCACCAAGTTGCTTACCTATCGCACGCTGACTTACCTTCAGTGCCTCTTTTTCATCCAGAGCCTGATAGCTTGTATCTGTCGGTTTTGCCTGTAGTTTTGCCGCCGTTACAGCATTCTCATATAGCTTTACACCACTGGTAACACTTTCCTGCGCCAGGGAAGACGGTGCCGCAGAGGCTAAAACTACCAAAATTAGTATCCATAAGTGGTGGCGATGTATCATTCATGATTCCGTGAGATTTTGACTCATAGAAATGGTGGCGTCCGGGTATGGCGGTGAGTTTTTTCCCGTGATGAAACAACCATCCCATCTGCGCGAATGCTCATATGGAATGAATATTCGGGCAATGTGGCGGTCAGGTGGCGAAACCCGCTTCCAGCATCAGTGCGAACAACAACATGCCAAGCTGCACCATGGATGCAAAAAAATTGGACATGGCCGTTTGTTTGGTGGGGTTGCGTACTAGCTTCACGCTTTTAACCAGGAAGTAAATGCCTCCCGACAAGGCACCGGCGAGATAAATCCAACCTAGACCGTAGTACACCGGCAAAAGGGAAACCAGCACCAGAAGGATGGTATGTCCCAATATAATACGCGCTGCTTTATGATCGCCTTTTACCACCGGCAGCATGGGTACACCAGCTACGGCATATTGATCACGATAGGCTATCGCCAGACTCCAAAAATGCGGAGGGGTCCACAGGAACAACACTAAAGCCAGCAGCCAGGGAAGCGGGCCCAACGACGGATCCACTGCCGCCGCACCAGCAAGCACCGCGAAGCTCCCGGCCAATCCGCCGAATACAATATTCAGCCATGTGCGCCGTTTCAGCCATACTGTATAAACAATCGCGTAGGCGAATGCACCGAGGAAAATGTTCAATGCCGTCATCGCATTCAACACGAAGGACGCAGACATTACCGCAACCATGAGTAGCACCCCGATTACCAACAACCACTTGCGACTATGCTGAAAAAAACCACTCACGAAAGGACGGTTTTTTGTCCGCGTCATTTTCGCATCAATATCGCGCTCGCTGTATTGGTTAAAGGCCCCAGCTGCCGCTGATCCCATCATTACCGTCAGAAACAAAACCAGCATTTTCCATATCGGCAAGGACTGTCCCGGCGTAATTGCCATGCCGCCCAGCGCGGCCAAAGCAATCACAAAACCAATGCGTAACTTAAAAACGTTGATGTATTGTTTAAGCATTGTCTCAGGTCCATGTGTTCTCTCTCCGCCATCCGGAGAAGAGGTGGTTGATTTTTCCGGATTTTACTTCTGAATACTACTAACCTAAACCGTGCAACTCGAGGTGCTGCCGCCCGCTACAGTTCTCTGGCTGCACATTTTAGGTTTAGGTTAGAGGTCTCCTCCTAACTAAATTCCTGCTTTATTCTGCATGAATCAGGGAGGGATGCCGTGGCATCCTTCCCATCATCTTATTTCTTCAGGACATGCCCCATACTGTTGACAGATACTTGAAGTTAATAAAGTAGTACAACACGAGGGTCACGAACAGGATCATAGCAAGTACAAAAGTACCCGGTGCTTCCATCCCAGCGATGCCAATATGTCTCTTTCCGGTCTTCTCAAACACAACATCGGCATCTTCTACTTTCGGCCATGGCACGGAATCTTCCTTGATGCGCTCACCTTTAAAAATGGAGGCCAGCACGACCACGATAAACATGATCGCACCAACCGACATGATCACAGCGAAGATCTCGCTAAAATCCATCAAGCCCTTGGCGATTTCCGGGTATTCATAAGCCAGAGGTTGACCGGCAAAGGTGATATCTGCATGACGGCGCTGCACCCCCAGCGTACCGGCACCCATCAGAGAAATTGAGAAAACCCATGCGCCCAGACTAAAGATGTAGGGTTGCAATTTCGCCACCCTTGGCAAAGCTATCTTGCGCTGGAACACCACCGGAATCAGCCAATAAGTAACCGCCATGAACGCCATGGTGGTACCGGCTACGAGGGTGCCATGGAAATGGCCTGGCAGATACATGGTGTTGTGAATGAGCATATTGATCTGTTCCACGCTCATCACCACACCAGTGATGCCGCCGATGAAGCCAAAGCCGACCAACGACAAGAACATGCCGGAGAAGATCGGGTTGCCCCAAGGTGCCTTGCGTAGCCAAGTAAACAGGCCAGCATCAAGCCCCTTCTTGCGTTGTGCGACTTCAATGGAGCCCGGGACGGTCAAACCATGAATCATGCTGGCCAGCACCGCGAGATAAAGCATGTAGCTGGTGTTAAATATCTTCCAGGCGGAAGTCAAGCCCGGATCGGACAGCAGGTGGTGCACAGAACCAAGCTGCAGGAACAGGATATACAGCAGGAACGCAAAACGGCTTACCTTCTCGGACATTGGCTTGGCGCCGAATACCAATGACGCGATGAGATACCAGATAGAGATATGGGCGACCACGTTGATTTGCTGCGAGGAGTGACCGAACGCCCACCAGACAATCCGGTACATCATGGGATTAATGTGGCTGATCAGTCCCACCGACCAGAGAAAAGTCGGGATCAGAATCACCGCGCCGGAAACGATGGTGAAAATGGCAATCACGCAGGCCGTCACGCCGCCAAAAACAACCAGCGGAATTGATCCGCTATATGTTTTTTCTCTCTTTGCCACCACCAGGGTGCCAAGGAACACAAAACAGCCGATCAACGCACCCACGGCAAACAGGATTAACCCCAGATAAAAATGCGGAGCCGCTTGAAGTGGCGGATAGGAGGTCATCATTACGCTTGACCG
>Ga0315281_10002878_pt1 | contig 25426 bp, 27 predicted proteins | sample YL17G07_0_MG_FD_204540 | JGI IMG/M metagenome (GOLD analysis project Ga0315281, IMG submission 204540) | Sediment microbial communities from Yellowstone Lake, YNP, Wyoming, USA - YL17G07_0 | ecosystem: Environmental > Aquatic > Freshwater > Lake > Sediment | place: USA: Wyoming | collected... | reverse complement strand
GACTCTCCGGAGAAGAACTCCAAGCTGTGGCGAAAGTGGTGCCGGTTCCGGACCGCGAGCCTGACCGATTTCCTCGACGACCTCGTCAACGGCAAGGGGGGCCTGCGCGCGGCCGGGCCGGGAAAGAAGATATGCGTGTGGACGCTCGCGCTCGACGAGCCCAACGGCGTCCAGCGGGTCATGGACGACAGCGGCGAGGATCCCGGCGAGATCACCCGGGTCGTCAAGCCCGATGTCTACTGCCTCCAGACGCACTGGCCGGACTGGGTGAAGCCGGACCTGGCGCCGGACTACGTCAAGGCTTACCAGCCGTTCATCGACGCGATCCGGGCCGCAGCCCCGAACATGCCGCTCATGATCCAGGCGGACACGGGGTCGAACAAGGGGAACCGCCGGAGCTGGGCCTGGATCGAGGCGTTCGAAAAGGCCTGCCACGCCCTTGGCGTGGGGAGCACGACCTTCTACGAGTACGCGATCGGGCTCTACATCTACCAGGACCCGCCCCGGATCGCGGAGGCGTCCTGGCAGGGAAGCGGTATCCGGCTCCTGTTCGACAAGCGGCCGGCCGCGGACTCGGCGGGAGATCGCGGCAAGTACTCGCTGTCGGTCGGCCGTGTTGCGGCCGTCACCGTGGACGGCACCGTGGTCACCCTCGCCATAGAGGGCGTCAAGCCCGGAGTCCCGGTCACGCTGAGGGTGAAGGGAATCGCGGACGATCCCGACCGCCGCATCTACGACGACTTCCCGGCGTGCGTCCTCGCCGAACAGGCGGTCGCGATTCGCGACTGACCGGGTTGACTGATAACTTGACTTATACTGGACTTATCGGTAGGCTGTCCGTATGAGCTACCAGCCGCGGTTCACGGTCAGTCCCCGCCTCCTTGCGCTCATCGAGGAGATCTCGGTCCTCCGGGAGCGGGTACTGTCCTCGGCCGTCCAGGTTCCCTGGGTCCCAGTGCTCCAGAAGGAGGCCCGGGAACGGAACACGCACGCGTCCACCTCCATCGAGGGCAACCGGCTCGGGCTCGCCGAGGTCGGGATGCTCGACGAGGGCCATGACGTCCTCTCGGCCGACGAGCAGTCGAAGCGCGAGGTTCTCAACTACCTGACGGCGCTCCGCCAGATCGAGAAGGGTGAGCGCAGGCCCCGGGTCTCGCACGACGACGTCCTGCGACTGCACGAGACGGTCATGCGGGGCATCCTGCCCCGGGAGCTGGCGGGCCGCTACCGTCCGTTCGGGGTCCGGGTCGGCACGCACGTGGCGCCGCCGGCGGAGAGGGTCCACGCCCTCATGACGGACCTCCTCGGCTGGATCAACGGGGAGTCCCGGTCGTGGTCCCCGGTGGTATCTTCCGCGATCGTCCACTTCCGGTTCGAGGACATCCACCCGTTCGCGGACGGGAACGGCAGAACCGGCCGTCTTCTCGCATTGTGGGAGCTCTACCGGAGGGGGTTCGACACCCTGCACATCTTCTCCGTGGACGAGTACTTCTGGGAACACCGGCCGCTCTATTACCGGGCGATCGAGGAAGTCAGGGACCGTGAAGGGGACCTGACGATGTGGCTTGAGTTCGTTGCGACCGCGGTCAAGGCGACGCTCGAGGGTGTCGCGAAGCGGACGGCAACCCTCTCCGCGCGGGCGAAAGGCGCCACGCTGGTCCTTCGCCCCCGGCAGGAACGGCTCCTCGAGCTCCTGCGGGAGAAGAAGAGCCTGGCGCCCTCCGAGATCTGGGCCGCCCTCGGTGTCTCTCGTCAGGGCGCGCTCGACCTGCTCCGGCCCCTCATCAAGGCCGGGCTAGTCAAGCGCATCGGCACCCGCAAGTCGGGGAGATACGTGATCCGATAGGCTGGCGGCGCCGGACGGGTCCCCATCGACTAACGGTCAGGTCATCACCCTTTCAAGGTGGTAATGCGGGTTCGACTCCCGCTGGGGACACGGAATGCTCCTAACCGCGTGAGGACACCAAGAGCCTGTGTGGGAAGAACTGCCCGCACAGGCTTTCCTCGTTCTCGGGGCTGTTTGATTTCGAATCAGTGACGGCTCGCCCGGCCGGATCCAGCCGTCGGGTGCCAATTGGTGCCTGGTGGGGAACCGGTGGGGAATGGAGTGGGGAATGGAACCGCTCGGCGTCGAGGTCGGCTGCATCCGTCGTCAGCCCGACCCGCATACCTGCGCCGCGATCTACAGGCACGGGGGAATCCCCATCGAAAGTCCCTCCGCACTTCCTGGGGCCTGTGCGCACGAAGAACGGGACCCCTTGACCTGCGGCAGTAGGGATCGGATGATTCGTACCGACATGGCTGTGGGGCGCAGATAGGTCATGGGGCACGGCGATGCTCTGAAGAAGATCAGGTACGGATACTCGTTCCTGTGCAAGCGGCTCATCCACGTCAACCTGCAGGTAGGGTATGCGTGCAACTTCCGTTGCCGGATCTGCGACTTCTGGAAGGAGGACTTCCACGACCGGCCCAGGATGACACTGGAGCAAGTCCGGACCATCGCCGACCGGCTGAAGCAGGCCGGTCCCCAGATCATCTCGATCGGCGGCGGGGAGCCCCTCATGCATCCCGACATCGTCGAGATCGCCCGCGTCCTCTCGCGCGACAACTTCGGCGCCATGATCTGCAACGGCTGGTTCATGACCCCGGTGATCGCCAAGGCCCTGTTCTCCGCCGGGATGTACGAGATCAGCATCTCCGTGGACTACGCCGATCCCGCGAAACACGATGCGCAGAGGGGGAGCCGGGGCGCCTTCGACCGGGCCATCCGGGCACTGCGAATGCTGAACGAGGCCCGGGTCCACCCCGAACAGCGGGTGCACATGATCTCGGTCGTGATGGACGACAACATCGACGAGATCGAGCCCCTGATCAGGCTCTCCCGCGAGATTGGGGTGACGTACCTGGTCACCCTGTACAGCGACAACCGGGGCACGAAGCCCGCGCGGTCGCCGTCGCGGGATGTCAGCGCACACCTGCTGGCCCTGAAGGAGCGCTACCCCGAGTTCGTGGCCGTACGGGGCTACCTCGAGCGCTTCACCGAAGCGGTGGAACGCGGGGGGATCTACCCGTGCCAGGCGGGCCGCAACCTCATGAACATCGACAGCCAGGGGCAGGTGACATACTGCATCGACCACCTGGAGAACCCCGCGGGGAACATCCTGTTCGATCCGCTGGAGGGCATCCTGGCCCGTCTGGAGGCCCAACAGCGTGAGAACGCATGCCATGGGTGCTGGACCAGTTGTCGGGGCACGGCGGAGTCGCTCATGTACGGGGGGCATTTCGTGCGGAACATCCTCGACTACCACCGCATGACCAGGCCCGTTCCGCTGGTGAGATGAACACGGCACGCGGAGGCGTCCGTGTCCCCGAGGGAGGGCGGAGGTAGTGGCGGGGGCGGCCGCGAGCTGTCTCTACCACGAGTTCATCGACGGCCCGGACCGGTGGTATCCGGTCCTCTCGGTCTTCTACCTCACCAACCGATGCAGGTTCCGTTGCCCCTACTGCAGCGATGGGGCCGGGAAGCCGTACCACGAGCTCGATGACCGGATCCTGCCGGCGCCGGCAGCGGTCTCGCTTCTTGGGGCGATTCGCCGGCATTGCGAGCACGTCGTGATCACGGGCGGCGAGCCGCTGGAGCATCCCGAAGTGGACGCGGTACTGGAGGGCACGCGCGGTGTGGGGTTCAAGAGCGTCGTTTTCACGACGAACGGCCACGAGCTGGACCAGCATCTTGACACCATCGCGGGAACTGTGACGAATCTCGTGGTCAGCCTGGACACACTGGATGGCCGGGAGGGTGATGCCCAGTACGGGGCGGGCGCCGGCGTGCACGCGCGCGTCCTCAGCAACATCGAAAGGGCGGCGGAGCTTCCGGGGCGCCGGTTCGAGATGACGATCTCGAGCGTAGTCACCCCGGGGGGAATTCCCGATCTCCATGCCGTCTATGCATGGGCGAAGGAGCGGGACTTCACTTTCGCGGCGTGTCCGCAGTTGGTCGGCGTCAAGGCCCAGGGCGACCTCGTGGGCAATCCCCGGTACCGGGAGTTCTACGACTTCCTGATCGCGGAGAAACGTCGAGGCGGAAAGGTATTCGGCACGGTGAGGTATCTCGAGTACATGCGGGATCTCAGGAAGTTCAGGTGCCGGCCCTTCACGATGTTGGTTGTCTCGCCGCTGGGGCAGGTCTTCTACCCATGCCTGGAACAGGGGCATCACGCGGGGAACCTGTTGGGGAAGGCTGACCTCCATGCACTGAGGAGGGAGGCGAGGAAGGTCTTCGGGCCGCAACCGGATTGCGACAACCGCTGTCACTCGGCGTGCGCGCTGGGGTTCGGGGTCGGCTTGGCGTACCCGTCCTCGTTGGCTTCAGAGGCTTGGTTGCAGGTCAGGGCGGCGATGAGGCGCGGTTCCTTGCGTTTGCGGGGGGTGCGCCCATACACTGGTCGGGGAATCGGCTGATCTACGAACTGCAGAAGAGAAAAGAGGGACCATGAACAAGCTTGTGAAGGCGTACCTGCGGCACCCGCGATTGATCGGGTCGCTGTACTGCATCCTGCCGACGTGCGCATTCTTCATCGGGGACCTGGCCATGCTGGAGTTCCGCCCGGTCTACCTCCTGCGGCTCGCCATCTCGGTGGTGCTGGGCGGTTGGCTGTCGGGGTGGCTCAACGAATTCGGGCTGAAGCTGGTCCTCATCAAGCATCGATCCAAGGAGGGGCCGGCCACGGTCCTGGACGGGGCCGTGGTCGGGGCGAGTGTCGGCATCGGGTGCGCGCTCATTCCCGCGGCCAGCCTGCTGATCTCCAGCAGCCATCTCGAGTACGCCAAGTGGGCGGTCATCGGGCTCTGGTTCGAGGGGCTGGTGTCCGGCGGGATGGTGGGGGCCATCCTGGCCTCGGTGGGTTTGAAGCGTATCCCGCGCAAGTAGGGGGGGATCGGTCGGACCCGACACACGGGAGGTGAATGGATCGTGAGATTCCATCTGGTGGACCGGATCGAGGAGGTCTGTTACGGGAAGTACATCACGGGGGTGAAGTGCATCACGCTGGCTGACGACGTCTTCAACGAGCATTTCCCCGGCCACCCGATCTTCCCGGGGAGCCTCATCCAGGAAGGCATGGCCCAACTGGGCGGCTCCTTCTTCGAGCTCACAATGAAGGAGCAGGGACTCCCGCTGAAACGGTCCGTGCTGGTCATGGTGACCCGGATGAAGTTCAAGAGGCCCGCGGTTCCCGGGGACCGGATCCTGTTCCGTGCCGACTTGGTGACCATGCAGGAGGAATACGGAGTTGTTTCCACCCGGGCCGAGATCGACGGAGCCTTGTGCGCGGAAGGAGAGCTCATGTTCTCTTTCTTGGACATCCCTGATCCGCAACTGCATGCGCACCGGCAGGAGGTCTACAACATCTGCATGAAGAACGCGAGGATCATTCCGGGATGATCCTGTCGTTCGATGCCTTTCCCGCCGGCGAGCCGATTCCGGCCCGGGAGTTCCTTGCCGACCGGAAGCTGGAGAAGTACTTCAGCCGGGAGACAGCGGCCGCCGTCGTCAGCATGGGGCGCCTTCGCCGGCAGTGCGCCTTCGGCGACCGGGTGCCCGTCTACTACGCTACGGGGATCGGCGAGTATGAGGCGTTCGGGTTCGCGGATATGATGAAGGCGTCGCGCGGGGCCGACGGCGCATTCTCTCCCGAGGCGTTCCTGGGCCGGGGAGTCGCACTCGTCTCGCCGCTGACCCAGTTCAAGATCCTGTCGAACATGCCTCTCTGTCTTGTGTCCATTGCCTATGGCCTGCGGGGCGACAACGCCGTGGTGTACTCCTACGCCGACGGCCTGCTCCTGCAGGCACTCTATGGAGCGTCGGAGTACCCGGTCGTGGTCGGGGCAGGGAAGGTCTACGCCGATGGACGGGCGGAGGCGGGCTTCGCGGTGGTCTCCCGGGAGGAGGTCGAGGCGGCGCCGTTCCGGGGCTCGCGGGAGGAATCCATCAACCTGCTTCGCTACTGGGCTGGTCGCGCATGAGCCGGCCACCGGTGGTCATCACCGGGATGGGCATCGCGTCGCCGGCGGGAACCGGGATGGCCGAGGTCATGGAGGCCATCGAGCGCGGGGTGCCGGGGGTCGGGATCATCCAGGGATTCGACAGCGAAGCCTATCCCGCCAGGTTGGGAGCGGAGGTCCGGGCAGGCGGTCAGGCGGTCCTGCTCGAACGGCGTGCGGACCGGAAGGCGTCATTCATCCGGACGGCGCTGGCCGAGCTCGCCGGCACCCACCGGGGCTTCGGGAGGTACGCGGCTTCGGACCGGTACATCTTCATGGGGACGGGCATCGACTACTTCGACGTGGAGGGACTGGCGGGCGAGTGGGATGGCACTGCCGGCGGCTGGGAGCCCCACTGCCGCCGGTCCTGCGAGATTGTCGCGCGGCTGGCCGATGAGTTCGGCATCTCGGGTGGCATGAGCGTGAACGTCTCGGCCTGCGTGGCCTCCGCCCAGTCCATGGGGCTCGCCTTTCGCATGCTGCGGCACGAAGGTGGACGGCTCGTCGTCACGGGCGGGTTCGATTCGATGCTCAACCCGCTGCACTACATTGGCTTCTACAAGCTGGGGGCGCTTGCCGATTGGAGCGGCGATCCCGGGGGGGCGTGCCGTCCCTTCGACCGGAAGCGGAGCGGACTCGTGATTGGCGAGGGCGCCATGGCCTGTGCGATGCAGAGGGCGGAGGAGGCGGACCCCGGTAGCGTCATGATGGAAGTGGCAGGCTACGGCTCGACCATGGACGCCTATCTGGTGACCGATCCGGATCCGGAGGCGCGGGGACTCGTCGAGTCGATGCTGATGGCGCTGGCCGATGCGGGCATGTCCCCTGACGACGTGGACTGCGTCCATCTGCACGGCACGGGCACGATCAAGAATGCGTATGCTGAAACCCATGCGATGCAGCAGGTATTTCCGGGGCGCTGGAAGGATATCCCGGTCTACTCGATGAAGGGCCAGATCGGGCACCTGATCGGCGCGTGCACGGCCGTCGAGATGGCCGCGGTTGCCTACTGTTTCGAGCGGCAGGAGATCCCACCGGTGGTCGCGGACGAGGAGCCGGATCCCGACATCCCGCTCCGGGTGGTCCGGCACACCCCGGTGCGAATGCCGATCCGCACGATCCTGAAGCTGAACGCCGCTTTCGGCGGGCAGAACTCGGCCCTTGTACTGAGGCGCGCCGGTGCGTAGGGTCGTGGTGACTGGCGCCAGCTCCGAGATCGGTCTGGCGATCTGCCGCGCGGTTGTCCGCGAGGGCGACCGGCTGACGGCGCACTACCGGTCACACGGGGACGCCGTGGCGAAGCTCATCGCCGAGCTGGGCGGGGCTGGTGAGGCGGTGGGCGCGGATTTCGGGAACGACGGCGAACTTGCGGACTTCTGTCGGCGCATCGCCGAGACGGACGTCCTGGTCAACGTCGCAGCGGTCACCCGGACGGGGCTGTTGCCCGAGATGGCGGATGCGGACATCCGGACGATGCTGGCGGTCAACGCCGCCGCCCCGGCCATGCTCTGCCGAGCCGTCCTCCCCGGCATGGTCTCCCGGCGATCCGGATGCATCGTCAACATCTCGTCGGCTGCGGCCAGAAGGGGTAACCCGGGCCAATCCGTATATGCGGGCACCAAGGGCTTCATGGAAGCGCTCACCAGGGCGCTGGCGGCCGAGTACGGCCGGCGGGGGATTCGGGTGAACTGCGTGTCTCCGGGCCCGATCGAGGCGGGTAGCATGAAGGACCTGCTGGCCTATGCGGGAGACGAGGTGAAGGGGGGCGTGTCCCTGGGAAGGCTGGGCACGCCGGCGGAAGTCGGGGCCGCAGTGGCCTTCCTGTGCGGCGACGGCGCGTCCTACATCAACGGGGTATGCCTGTCCGTCGATGGTGGGCAGATGAGGGGGCTCTAGGGCCATGGCGACGACACCGGACTACGAGGCGCTGGCCGGGCTGTGTGCCCGGCGCAGGAGCGTCCGTCAGTTCTCCTCGAAGCCGGTCGCGCGCGAGGACATCGACCGCATTCTCGCAGTGGCGCGGACCTCTCCCTATGCCTCCGGCAGGACGAACTGGGAGGTCGTGGTCGTGGACGACCCCGGGACGATCCGTGCAATGGCGGCGGCGGTGCGTGCCAAGGCGCACGAGCTGTCCATGACGGTGCGGGACGACATGCGCGAGAGCTTTGCCGGGTATTCTGCCAACTTTGCCGCGTTCGAGACCGCACCGCTCGTGCTGGTGCCGTGCTTCCGGGTCACCGACGTCATGACGATGATGCAGACGGAGCCGCGTGCGGACGCGGCCCGGCTGGAGCGGGACAGTTGCGTGAAGTCGATCTCGTGCGTGGCCATGCTCATCCTGCTGGCAGCGGAGAGCCTGGGGCTGGGAGCCTGCTATATGACCGGGTCGCTGGTCGCGGAGGCTGCCCTCGCCGGATTGCTGGCTGTGAAGCCGGGCCGGAGTATCGGCGCGGTCATCCCGGTCGGGTATCGTGCGGAGGGAGGCGGCATTGGATAGGCAGCAGGTGGAGGACAAACTGCGGGAGCTGCTGGTGCCCGTGCTGGGGCGGACGAGCGCGGAAGAGATCATGCCGGAGAAGTCGCTGGTGCTTGATCTCGGAGCCGACAGCATGGACTTCGTGGAGATCATCTACCTGGTCGAGAAGAACTTCGGGGTCGTCCTGAAGATAGGGGAGATCATTACGGGCGGGACCGGGATGAAACCGGAGGATCTTTTCGTGGAGGGCCGGCTGACCGAACATGGGGCGGGCATCCTCCGCGAACGGCTGGCGGCCAAGGCCGCCGAGATCAAGCCGGGGCTGTCGAGGGTGGACCTCTTCGGGTTGCTCACGGTTCGCGACTTGTCAGAGATCATCGCGGAGCGGATGAAGAAGGCGGGAAAGTGATGCTGAAGGGCAAGACGGTCTTCGTATCCGGAGGGACGGGATACCTCGGGGCGGGAATCTGCGCGCTGGCCGCGGAGTACGGGGCGCGGGTCATCTTCTCGTATCACCGTCATGAGGCCGAGGCAACCGAGCTGGCCGGGAAGACCGGAGGGACTGCGGTGAGAATCGATATGCGGGACATCCCCGGGATGGCGGCCATCGTGGACAAGGTGGTGAGCGAGGCCGGGTCCGTCGACGCCCTCGTCAACAACGCAGCGGTCAGTGACATCATGCCCCTGGCGATGCTGGAGGAGGAGGACGTCGACACGGCCCTGGACGTCAACGTGAAGGGTACGCTGTTCCTTACCCGGGCGTTTGTGCGCGGCATGATCGCGAACCGCCGCGGGTCGATCGTGAACGTCGGCTCCATCGCGGGGAACCGCATCCTGGACGTTCCCGTCACCTATGCGGCCTCCAAAGCCGCGATCAACGGGATGACCTACGCGCTGACGGCCGAGCTGAAGCGGTTCAAGATCAGGGTCAACTCCGTGATCCCCGGCATGCTCGAGGGCGGCGTGGCCAAGGCCGTGCCCCCCGAGCACCGGGAGGACTTCCTTCGCCACTGCGCTCTGGGCCGGCCGGGGACCGCGCGCGAGATCGCGGAGGTGATCTGTTTCCTGGCTTCCGACCGCTCCTCCTACGTGAACGGCCAGCAGATCGTGGTGGACGGGGGCGTATAGTGCCTGCCGCTCCGGGGACGTTCCTCCGGACGACACTGGCTTGGTGTCCTGATTGCCGCGGCCCGGAGCTGGCCATGATGACCGCGCGGGACGGAGGGGTCTTCATGGAGCGCATGTGCCCCCGGGGTCCCGCGGAGCCCGAGAAGGTGGCGGCCAGCCGCGACTGGTACGCCGAACGGTCGGCCGACCCGCAGGAGGACGCCATGGAGGCGGGAAGGCGTCCGGCCACCCGGGGGTGCCCGCACGACTGCGGACCGTGCGCGTCGCATGTGGGGGGCCTGCGGCTTCCCGTCTTCTCCATCACCAACGACTGCAACCTGGCCTGCCCCAAGTGCTTCACTTACAACCGTCCGGATCGCAAGTACTACAAGACTCCCGAGGACACGCGGAAGATCATCGACCACATCCTGGAGCGGGCTGGAACGGTGCAGCTGATCAACCTGACCGGGGGGGAGCCGACCCTGCACCCGCAGTTGGAGCAGATCCTGGCGGAGTGCCGGCGGCCCGGGATTGGCCGGGTGACCATGAACACGAACGGCGTCAGACTGTCCGCCGATCGGGGGCTGGCGCGGATGCTCAAGGAGACCGGGGTCCAGGTCGTCCTGTCCCTCGACACCCTCGATCCCGAGACGAGCGTTCGGATGAACGGGAGGGACGTGACCAGGGAAAAGAGGGACGCGCTGGCCGTGCTCGAGGAGATGGGCATTCCGACGACGCTCCTCATGGTTTGCGCGAAGGGTGTCAACGAGCACGAAGTGGCGACCATGTGCCGCGACTTCCTTGGGAAGGAGTTCGTGAGGAGCATCACGATCCAGACCATGACCTTCACGGGGCACAACGGGAGCCGATTCACTCCCCGTCAGCACATCACGCTGGACGAGGTCGAGCTCCTGCTGGAGGGCCCCGGCGCCTTCTCCCGGGACGACTTCTTCGGGCACGCGTCCTATCATCCCCTCTGCTATTCCATGGCCTACTATCTGGTGCGTGGCAGTCGGGCGGTTCCGCTGACGCGAAGTCTGCCGTCCGGGACATGACCAAGGGCCGCTACTACATCGACCCGGGGTGCAGCTCGACAGAGCTTCTGCGTGAGGGGATCAACCGGCTCTGGGCGGAGACGGGCGACGACCAACTGGTCAGGGATCTGCGTGGGATCATGGAGCGCGCCTTCCCCCGGGATGGCACAGGGACGGGCGGATCAGCCTCCGGGGATGCGGACAGGTACTTCAAGGCGATCCTGATCCACGCCCACATGGACGAGGACAACTTCGATCTCGACCGCGTGAGCCGGTGCGGGGATCTGGTGCCCGACGAGGATGGCCGGATGGTACCGGCCTGCTCCTACAACCTCTTCTACCGGCAGTCGGATCCGCGATTCTGGGTGGAGACGGCGGTGCAGGCGAGATGAAGACCCGCGCGGACTGGTGGAAGGACGCCTCCGCGGAGTCGGCCCGGGTGGCCGCCTTTCTCGCCGGAAGCGGCCGCCGGTTCGTCTTCACGGTCGGCTGTCCCGTCGAGATCCGCATCGCGTACATCTACCGGGTCATCTTCCCGGGGTTCCGGATTCTGCGGTTCTATGGCCGGTTCATGGTGGCAAGGGTGGCCCAATGGTCGGACTTCCCGCCCGTCAAGCGGCTGCTGTACCGACTCATCGGCGTACGGGTGGGGCGGGGCGTCTTCATCTCGCCCGACGCGATCATCGATCCGCATTTCCCCTCGCTCATCACCATCGGGGATCACGCCGTCATTGGGTGGGGAGCCAAGTTGTTCGCCCACGAGTTCGACGGGACGAAGTACACGATGGGCAGGATCGATATCGGCAGAGGGGCCATCATCGGGGCCTTCACGATCGTGAAGAACGGGGTCAGCGTCGGCGATGGGGCGATGGTCCATGCCGGCGGGGTGGTCCTGCGGGATGTATCCCCGGGCGCCAGGTACGGCCCGGTCGCGGCGATACGGGACATCATGGCGGCGGTGGATGAGTAGCCGACCGGGAGTTCCAGCGGTCCACTACCAGACGATGGGGGTCTGTCCCGAGTGCGTCAAGAAGGTCCCGGCCCGGATCCTGGAGGCGGACGGGAAGGTGTTCCTGGAGAAGCACTGCCTGGAACACGGTGTAAGCCGGGCCATGGTGTCCTCCGGAGTGGAATGGTTCAGGAGGTCCATGCACTATGCCAAGCCTGGGCAGGCTCCGCTCGCGAAACGGGAGTCCGGGTTCTCGGGGTGTCCGGACTCGTGCGGATCCTGCCGGGAGCATCGCCAGCACACGTGCATGCCGGTTGTCGAGATCACGAACGAGTGCGACCTGGCATGCCCCGTGTGCCTGAAGTCGAACTCGAAGCCCTTCCGCCTGGATCTGGAGGAGTTCTCCCGCGTCCTGGATGCGCTCTTCCGGTATGAGGGCAGTGTGGATGTCATCAACTTGAGCGGCGGGGAGCCGACCCGTCATCCCGGGCTGGGCGACATGCTCAGGATGGCGGCCGACCGCGGGGTCCTGCAGTCGAGCGTCTCCACCAACGGACTGACACTCGCCGAAGACGCCAGTCTGCGCCGGGTGTTCCGGGAGACCGGCGCGATCGCGGCCCTCCAGTTCGACGGGTTCAGGCCGGAGACCTATGCCGTCCTGCGGGGACGGGACTTGGCGGGCATGAAGCGTGAGCTGGTGCGCATGTTGGAGGAAGAGGGGGTGAGGTATTCGCTCGTGGCCACGGTGGCCCGGGGCGTCAACGACGGTGAGATACCTGCCCTGTCGGACTTCCTCTTCGAGTCGCGTGCGCTCAGCCTCATGCTCCAGCCGGTTGCCTTCACAGGGCGGTGGGCGGGAGAGGATCCCGATCGCTACCGGATGACCATCTCGGATGTCGTGGACGCCATGGCGGGTAGCCGTCACGCGAAGCCGGCCGACTTCAATCCGTTGCCGTGCAGCCATTTCTCCTGCTTCGCCCTGTCCTACTACGTGGCCGACGAGGCCGGCCGGTACGTGAGCCTCAAGGAGTTCCTCGGCGAGGCGAAATTGCTCGATGTCATCTGCAACCGGACCCTGCCCGGACTCGACCCCGAGGGCCTTCAGGCGATGCGGGAGCGGCTGATGGAGCTGTGGTCCGCGGGCGACGCTGGCACCACCGGCGGGAGGGCGCTGGAGCGGATGGCCCGTGTGCTCTCGGAGATGGACGCACCGGGCTTCGACCGGAGAAAGGCGCTGGATCTGGGGGTGGGGAACATGAAGGCCGTGTATATCCACCAGTTCATGGACCGCCACACCATGGATCTGGGCCGGCTCGTCAAGTGTTGCCACCCGTATGTCCGACCGGATGGTACGCTGATACCGATGTGTGCCGAGAATGTCTTCCGCGCGGGGAGATCATGACTCGCGGAAGGATGATTGTCCTGGTCAGCGTGATGGCGATTGCCGGGCTGGTCAGCCCCCTGCACCTGTACCACACCTACATCGGGAGCGTGCCAACTGCCTCGCCCGAGGAAGCCTGTGAGTCGATCGGCGAATCCGGCGGTCGTGCCGTACTCGTTGACTTGAGGGACAAGGACGACTTCAGGAGCCTGCACATCGAAGGGGCGGTCAGCCTGCCCTTCGGCGAGCTGGCCAGGGTCCGCTCGGCGGCCGACCTGCCGAAGGGTCTCTCCGGCAAGAGGCTCTTCCTGGTCTGCTACAGCGGCATTCGCGGCGCGCGGGCGGCCGAGGCGCTGGGGGCTCTTGGCGTGGAGGCCACCAACATCAGGGATGGCATGCAGGGCTGGATAGGCTATGCGTGGGAGCCATGCGTGAAGCGGCTGAAGGCTGTCCGCGCCACGGGTGGCGCGAGCGGCTGGCCGTTCCGGGTCTCGCCATATCACGAGCAGTTGGCGCTCTTCGTCTCCGGGTACATCGTCAAGCCGTTCTACATGTTGCTGGCTTTCGCGCTCATCATCGTGCTCGCGCGGATCAGGAGCGCGGATACGATCGCGCTGGCGATCGGGATGGCGTTCTTCCTGGCCGGCGAGGATGCGTGCGCCGTGGAGTATCTGTTCTTCAAGCACGGGAGCCACCTCTACGAGTTTCTGCATAGCTATGGGATGCTGGTGGGGTTCGGGTTCATGACTTGGGGATTCATGGAGATGGGCGATCGACGCCTGATCAGCTACAGCGATCCGGCGAAGCGGTGCGCGGCGATCCTCTGGTGCCGGGAATGCATCAAGTACAAGCCTGTGCCTTGCGGGCTCCGGAATCTCTTCCACTTCACGATCCCCGCGATGATCGTGTTGACCGCGATACCGCTCACGGCCAGCCCGGTGTCTGTTTCCTACAACACGGACATCTTCGGGGTGCCCTACAACTTTTCCCACAGCGTGATCTACCAGTTATACGAGACGCGCTGGTGTCCCATCGCGGCCGTCATCCTCCTTGTGCTTGCGGAGGCGGCCCTGCTGTTCGCGCGTACTGATCCCGTGGGCTGGGCCCGTGTCTTCTTCGCCGCGGCCATGGGGCCGTTCGGCTTCGGCATGCTGCGGCTGGTGTTCGTGCAGGTGTACCGGGGCAACCTCGTGTGGTTCAACTTCTGGGAGGAGATCACGGAATTGCTGTTCGTGGCCGGCGTGGCGGTACTGCTCGTGGTCTTCCGGAAGTCCTTCTTCCTCAGGGAGAAGGGCGTTGTAGGATAGGTCTGATGGAACTGCTTCCCCTGATCGTTGGGATCGACTTGGCTATCTTCCTCCTGCTCTGGGCGGTCATTGCCTGGGGGACAGGCTTGTTCCGCCTCTACGCCCTTGAGTCCTTTGGCACTCCTTTGGGTATTGGAGGTGTCTGTTGGAGCTTCTCGCTGCTGATTCGATATCTTCTGCCGCCACGGGACTTTGAGATCATTGCCATCAAGACGGTCATCTGTTTCATAGTCTGCATTCAGGTGATCCGGAGCGCCCTGAACCGATGTGGGTCGGTGCGGGAAACGCCTTCCTCGGAATTCCAGCCAGATGCTCGCGAGATCCTGCCAACGAGCCTGTTGGAGGGGGCACTGATGTGGTCTCTGCTGGTTTCCTGGATTCTTGTCCACGAGGGTTTCGGGTGGCAATACGACAGGGTACAGAGGCCCGCGTGGGCGATGAGTTTGGCCGCCGGTGTGGTGGGGGTTCTGTTCATCTCGCGTCTGCTCTGGAAGTCCGCCTCGCGGATCTCACGGACACGAGGTGAGTCCGGACGCAAGCCGGATGAATCCTCCGGGCAGTGATGCGGGAGCACGGGATCGTCGGTGACAGGCTGGCCGTTGCACCCATAGTGGGCCCCAAAGACCCCGCGATCTTCCGGAAGTCCTTCTTCCTCAGGGGCGGACGAGAGTGAGTCGTAGGACGGGATAGATGGGCCTGATCGCTGTGATCATTGCCGTGGACCTCAGCATCTTCCTCTTCCTCTGGACGCTGCTTGCACAATGGACGCGCTTGTTTGAGGTGTATTCCACGGGCAGTCTCATCGTGCCCATGATCTTCGGCAGTGTGTGCTGGGAGGCCTCACTGCTGATCCGATACCGTAATCTGGGTGATTTCGGATGGCTTGTGATCAAGACCGTGATCTGCTTCATGGCTTCGATCCAGGTGATCCGGACCGCCGCCAACCGGCTCGGAGCGGCCCGGACCGGGTCCGCCGGGGAAGCCGCACCCAAGGTGCGCGAGATCCTGCCTGCAAGCGCGGGCGAGTGGATGGTGATGTGCCTGCTGTTCACCGCATGGGTCGCGATCATGCGCACGCTGGGGTATCGGCAGCTGATGATGCAGCCCGTTCATTGGGCGTTCGCCTTCGCGACAGGGGTGTTTGTGGTTCTCTACCTTTCAAGCTTGCTCTGGGGGCTCTTCCGCCGCACCGCGAACGAATGAAGAGAGTTCGCACAGAGCACGGACGTGCGTGCGTACGGCATGCGGAATGAGTCAGTAACGTCGCTAGAAGGCGTACGCCGGGTTCTTGGGGTCGAAGTCGGCGGCGGTCAGGCCGGCGTCCAGCTTGAGGCCCTCGTACCCGTAGTCCTCGACCAGCCGGCCGTCCCAATCGTAGATCTGGACCTCGAGGGGGATGCTCAGCGCAAGGTCCATCTGCAGGATGGCGCGGCTGCAGTAGTAGCCCCGGGATCGATCGGCCGTGAAGCTTCCCTCCAGGCGGCGGGAACGCCGGCCATAGACCGCATCCTCGCCATGATCGGTGAACTGGAACTCGCCCGCCCGGACTGCCTTTCGCACATCGCCGCCGACGATCCCGAGGAGATGATCGAGGCCGGCATCGGTGACGGGGTGGCGGTTCTGCCGCATGGCCAGCGTGCCCCGTGGGTCGAGGTTGAAGTTGAGGATGTTCAGGATCCCGCCCTGGTGCGCGCGAAGCCGATTGCCGTTCCAGCCTTCGACATAGATGACCTCGGTACCCCGGTTCGGTGGCTTGATCCACTTCATGTATGCCATGAATGGCTTCTTGAACTTGAAAAAGACCGTCTCCTCCGGTCTCAGGGTACCGCCGACCATCTCCCGCTTGTGAAAGGTCGCCGTGTAGTTGTCGGTACGGGCCAGAACGGCTTCCGCCCGCGCGATCCAGGCGAGGCAATCGCGCGGCTCTGCGCCACGCACCGGAGCGGCGGCTAGGAGGAGGGCGGCGACCATCGCGGGCAGGTTGAGCCCGTCGCAAACCCGCAACAGCCATGGCACGGGCGCCGCGCGCGGGCGTTCCTTCACGGAGCTATTCTCTCGTGTTGTGGAGGTGGATGACAATGCCACCTCGAGGCCGTGTCTCGCCGCGTGGAGACGGGGACGGCGTTTGGTTCATTGAGTTCCAGGACGAATCCTGCGAATGTGAAGAGTGTCTCTCAGGTTAGCCCCAAAAGATGTGGGTGTCGTCCCGGTCGACGGCCCGGATCAGGTCCGCGAGGTCGCGCGACGGCGGCTCGGGCGTGAACCTCCACCACTTCCGGTTCCGGTCCCGGCAGTAGAGCGTCCACAGCCCGGTGCCCTTCGCGTATCGGAACTGGGCCACCTCTGACAGGGTCCACAGGAGCGGCTTCTGGTAGTGCGGCCGTTCCTCCAGGAGGGTGATGGTCTGGCCCCTGACCTTGAACAGGAGGCGGACCTTCTCTGCGGCATGCGCCGGAACCCGTGCCTCGCAGAACCGGCGGAGCAGTTCCTCGGCGTGGCTCCGGATCTCGACCGGCAGGTCCATGGAAACAGGATAGCCGAGTTCCTCCCGGCGCTTCGGCAGTGGGGCTTTTCGCCGCGCGGGCAGGCTGGGGCTATCGGATGATTGTTCTGTCCCTGGCCAGGAGGACGAGCCTGCCCGCGCAGGCTTCAACAGTTGTCCGGCCAAGGAATCCTTCCACGAGGGCGATCTCGTCGGCTGCCGTGAGATTCCCGTGCACGATATGGATGATGCCGGCGGTCAGCGAGGGGTCGAAGCGGACGGGATTCGTGAAATGGGCGTCCCGGGTGACCAGGATTGCGCCGAGCTGGCGGGCGGAGGAGAAGACGCCTTCGTCGTTCCGTCCCCGGGAGGCCTGTTCGGCGATCGCGACCACTTCGTATCCCAAGGTTCGCAGGCGCGATGCGAGAGCGAGGCTTACATTTTCGTCAAGCAGGATCGGCGGCTTCACGCCACCCGTTCGGCCGCGAGATAGGAGGCGAACTCGAGGCAGGCTCGAATGTCGGCGTCCTTGAGGGCGGGGAAGTTGGCGACCACTTCAACGGAGGTTTCCCCCGCCGCCAGATGGCTCAGGACCACCTTGACCGGGATGCGGGTGCCCTTGACGCACGGCTCACCGCCGCAGATGCCCGGATCGGCTACGATCAGTTCGTTCATGATTCCATCCTAGGTCAGCGAGGCCGCATATTCAACCACATGTAGGGTCCGGGACAGTGTCTGGATCATCGGGTTCCGGGGCGAATCCTGCGAATGCGAAGGCTGTCCCTGCGGGTTACGTTGAAGTTGTTGGCGAAGTTACGCGCGATGCAACTGAGTTCTCGGGCATCAAGGATGCGGTGGAGGCGCGTCTCCGGAAGTAGCACCGCAATCTGCGGGGGCGAATCCGCCGCCGATACGCAGTATTCCTGGGGAGTTCTGGCTGAGAATCAGCAAAAGCCTGAAGGAAATACCATTCCGCACCCAGTGAACAGCCAGCTTGCACCCAGCCTGCACCCAGCAACCGGCCTGTTTGGCCTCATTTGCAGAGGTCTTGGGTGTGCATGCGGACAAATCCAGACGAGGAGAGCATTTGTCATAGTTCGTGGGGCCGGATGGGGGTCTTGCGGACGCGGTGTGCCGCCTTGGCTGGCGCCATGCTCCACCGGAGAGGCGAGTGCCAGAGGCCGTCGCCTCCGGAGGAGCGAGAAGGATCGGAGGGCAGGTCGCGCATTGACTGAATTCGGGGGGAGCGTAGAATGAAGGCGTAGGTTTCAAAACAGAGAACAGGTCTCCCGCTTGGCCGGTGGGATCAGGTTCCCCTCAATTTGCCGAGTAACAAAGAGTACAAAGAAAATCATAATAGTGGGGGCCGCCTGTACGTAACTCGAACCAGGAGGCGTACAGATGTCGGCGAACCCAAATCTGCCAACGAAGCCAGAAGCACCAGCGAGCGCCAATCCCTCCGCCGCACCAGCGGTCGCCGGAGAAATGCTCACCCTCCGTCAGGCGGCCAAGTTCCTCGGGTTGAGCAAGCGAACCCTCAAGCGTGACGCGGCGAGGGGAGCGATCCAGCTCACCCGCGGCGCGAGCGGCCGTCTCTGGGTCCGAAAGACGGACCTGATCATTGCAGCCATCCTCTCCCCGGGCAAAGCCGCGGGATTGTTCGGCCTCACGTACGACGACTTCCGGAAAGCCATCCGCAGGGCTGAGCCGGGGAAGAGCATCGCGGCGGCGAACGGACTTTCCGTCAGGCGGTTCTTCTCCTATACGCAGGCGCAGGCGCTGGCGGAACTCGTCAAGTTGCAGAGTTCCTCAAGGACGGTTCAGGAGGTCCTGGATCAGAACACGGCGCTTGCGTGCATCGTGGGAACCAGGGACCCGCTCGCCGCGGCGGCACTGCTGGCGAGGCAGGCAGCGACTGCGCACGCGAAGCAGGTGCGATTCAGGCTGAGTCCGACGCGAGCGCGGCAGGCCGAGAACAAGCTCCAACGCGCAATTGCGATCTTGCTTCTGGTGTTGAAGTCGCGGCCCGGGGTGGCAAAGGAAGAGATCCTGGAACTGGCGAAGAAGGCCATCGGGGACCGTCGTTACGGTGAGGCACTGGGCGGCTGGATCCTGACCGTCCTGTATCCGAAGTGACGGCTCCGCCGACGGTTCCAAGCCTTGCTCCCGGACCGGTGGCAGGCGAACCTGCTCCCGCAAGTCCGCAGGATGATGTGTATCTGACCCCAGAGGATCTCGCCCGGCGGTGGAAGGTGAGCCTGGAGACGATCAGGTCCATGCGCAAGGAGGGGAGGCTGCCGGAGGCCGCCAATCTCGGCCTGCGGGTCGTCCGGTGGCCCCGGGCGGTCATCGAGCGGTTCGAACGGGAAGGGCCCCGGCGGAGGTCCCGGAGGCCGGGTACCAGTGTAGAATCAGTCTCGGTGTTCCCACGCACCATGGGAGGTGCGTGATGAAGGGGGCTGTACCCTTGGGAGCAGGGCTGTACCAGTACAAGTGCAAGAGCGGTCCGCGGCGGTACTACCTGCGCCGTGTCGAGCGGGTCTTTGAAAACGGAAAGAAGGTACGGAAAGAGCGATGGGTTTCGCTCGGGGCGGATGCCGTGCATGCCCGCACGATGGTGAAGAAGGCGCGGGAGAAGCGGGAGGCCCTGGAGCGCGGGGAAGCACCCCGGATCGACCTGACGCTCGGACAAGCTGTCGACTGGTTCGTCTCGGACATCCGGGATCGGCGAAAGTTGCTGGGCTGGAAGGACGTTCGGAGGAATCTGGGTGCTTTCCTGGCGGCGGTGGGGGACGTTCCGTTGCGCCAGATCGGACGCGGGGACATCATGAACTACCTGCAGGCCAAGAAGGGCACGCTCCGGCCGGCGACGATCAACACGATTCTGCGGGACGTGAAGAGGCTGTTCAATGCGGCGATCGACGCCGGGTATCTCGAAGTGAACCCGGCGCACCGCATCAGGCCCGAACGCGTCAAGCTGCCGGTTCGCCGGTTGCCGAAGTCGCTCGAAGTCGAACGGCTGATGTCTGCCAGTCCCGTGTGGCTGAGGAGGATCATCCTCATGCTGGCCTCGACGGGGTGCAGGCTCAGCGAATGCCTGACGCTGGACTGGTCCGACGTGGACCTCGCGAACGGGACCGTGATCCTGCGGCGGCGGAAGGTCGACGACGAGCTCGAACTGCCGATGACCGACCGGTTGAAGAGCGAGCTGTGGGTCATGAACATGGAGCGCGGCGGCGCGACCGCGGGGAGGGTGTTCCTGAATGCCCAAGGACGTCCCTGCCCCAAGGAACGGGTCTGGAAGGTCATGAAGGACATCGCCACGGGGCTCGGATGGCCGTGGTTGATGCCGAAGACATTCCGGAACCTCGTCGCCACCGAAACCTACCGGGCCACGGGCGACATGCGGGTGGCGCAGAAGACTCTCGGCCACTCGACGATGCGTGTCACCGAGACGGTGTACGTGCAGGGCGACGCCGAGGCCCGGAGCAAGGGGATCGCGGCCATGAACAGGTTCCTCGGTCAGAAGGAACCGGAGCCGGTGGGGAATGGAGTGGGGAATGAGACCCCGGCCGGCAGTGGTTCGACGAGGGGATGATAGAATCAGAGTGAAGCAATCAAAGGGCATTTCGTTCGATCGGTCCCATGAACTTGAAAGCGAGGCCGACTCTCTTTCAAGGTGGTAATGCGGGTTCGATTGAGGCCGGGGACACCCGTTGCCCGAGTGATTGCGAACGGCCGGCTGGAGAATCCAGCCGGCCGTTCGGTTGAGAGGCTCCGCCGGGGTTACTTTCCCCCGCCCAGCTCCTTGTGGATGGCCTCGGCCGCCCGCTTGCCGGCCCCGGCGGCGAGAATCACGGTCGCGGCGCCGGTCACGGCGTCGCCTCCGGCGTAGACCCGCTTCCGCGAGGTCAGCCCGGACTTCTCGTCCGCGACGAGGCACCCGTGCTTGTTCGTCTCCAGCCCTTTCGTCGTCTTGACCAGGATCGGGTTCGGGCTCGTCCCGATGGCGAGCACGACGTTGTCGGCCGGGAAGATGAACTCCGAGCCCGGGATCGGCACCGGGCGCGCGCGTCCCGACGCGTCGGGTTCCCCGAGCTTCATCCGCTGGAGCTTGAGCCCCGTCACCCAGCCCTGGTCGTTGCCGATGACCTCGATGGGGGCCGTCAGCCAGTTGAACTTGATCCCCTCCTCGAGCGCGTGGTGGTACTCCTCGACCCGGGCCGTCATCTCCTTGTCGGAGCGCCGGTAGACGATGAGGCTCTCCTCCGCGCCCATGCGCATCGCCGACCGCGCCGAGTCCATGGCCGTGTTGCCGGCCCCGATCGTCGCGACCCTTTTCCCCACCTTGAGCGGCGTGTCCGCCTCCGGGAACTGGTAGGCGCGCATGAGGTTGATCCGGGTCAGGAACTCGTTGGCCGAGTAGACGCCCATGAGGTTCTCGCCCGGTATCTTCAGGAACTGCGGCAGTCCCGCGCCCGTGCCGATGAACGCGGCCGAGTAGCCGAGCTTGTCCATGATGTCGTCGAGCGTGATCGTCCGGCCGACGATGACGTTGGTGACGATCTCGACGCCCAGGTGCTTCATCATCCCGATCTCCCAGTCCAGGATCGCCTTCGGCAGGCGGAACTCGGGGATGCCGTACCGCAGGACGCCGCCGGGGGCGTGCAGTCCCTCGAAGATCGTGACGGGGTAGCCCATCCGGCCGAGCTCGCCCGCGCAGACGAGTCCGGCGGGCCCCGCCCCGATGACGGCCACCTTCTCCTTCCGCATCGTGCGCTGGGGCACCGGCGGCGGCGGCTGCGAGCGCTCCCAGTCCGCGATGAACCGCTCGAGATGGCCGATGGCCACCGGCTGGAACCTCTTGACCATGTGGCAGGTCATCTCGCACTGCGACTCCTGCGGGCAGACCCGGCCGCAGATCGCGGGCAGGGGGTTGGCCTGCCGCATGATCCGGGCCGACTCCGCGAGGTCGCCCTTCGCGATCGCGTAGATGAACTGCGGGATCGGGATGTTGACCGGGCACTCGTCCACGCACTTGGGCTCCTGGCACCTCAGGCACCGGTCCGCCTCGAACATGGCGTGCCGGAGCGTGTAGCCCTGGTTGACCTCGAGGAAGTCCTTGTTGCGGACGTTCGGAGCCCGCTCCGGCATCTTGGTCTTGGTGGCGCTCTTGACCGGCATCAGACTCCTCCCGCCGCCGCAAGCTTCTTGGCGGCGACATCCTGTTCCTGGACGTACATCTTGCCCCGGCGGACGGCCTCGTCGAAGTCCACCTGGTGGGCGTCGAAGCACGGCCCGTCCACGCACGCGAACTTGACGGCCCCGCCGATCGAGACCCGGCACCCGCCGCACATCCCGGTCCCGTCGATCATGAGCGGGTCCATGGAGACCTGGGTCGGGATCCTGGCCTCCCGAGTTGCCTCCGCAACCGCGCGCATCATGACCATGGGGCCGATCGCGATCACGTGGTCCGGCTTGCCCGGGGGCCCGCCCGCGACCATCTGCTTCAGCCGCTCGGTCACGAACCCCTTGAACCCGACGGACCCGTCGTCCGTGCACAGCTCGAGGTTCTTGCATGCCTTCCTAAGATCATCAACCAGGATCAGGAGGTCCTTGTTCCGGGCCCCGTTGATGATCGTGGTCAAGTCCCCGCGGGCCGTCAGCTCCTTCATGAGGCACAGGAGCGCGGCCGCCCCGAACCCGCCGCCCACGCCCACGACGTGGCCGCCGGGGGGGACGATGGTCGGGTTGCCCAGAGGCCCGACGATGTCCAGGATCTCCTGGCCCGCCTCGTGCGCGCCCAGCCGCCGGGTCGTGGCCCCGACCTCCTGGACGACGATGATCAGGTGCCCCTTCGCGCGGTCGAAGTCCGCGATCGTGAGCGGGATGCGCTCCCCGCCTTCCCGCACCCGGACGATCACGAACTGCCCGGGCTTCGTGGCGGCCGCGACGAGCGGCGCCTCGATGCGGAACATCTTCGTAACCGGCGTCAGCACTGTCTTCTCGACGATCTTGTAGGGCATGGCGTTATAGCTCCGGGTGGGCGTGCATGGCCTTGAGTCTGCGCCAGCGCCGGTCCACCTCGGCCTGGGCTTCCTTGAGCAACGCCTCGTTCTTCATGAGATGCCTGGTCTTGCCCATCATCTTCAGCCAGTCGGCATGGGGAATCCGCCGGCCGATGACGTCCGGATCGTAGGTGATGTTCGTCTTGCCCTTCTCCACCTCGTAGAGGGGGAAGAAGCAGCAGTCCACGGCGGCCTGGAGAACCGGCTGGGCCGCGTCGTCGGCCGTCCGCCAGTTCAGCGGACAATACGACAGGACCTTCCCGAAGACGAACCCCGCGTGGCGCGCGTACCACTGCGCCTTGGCCATCTTCCGCATGAAGTCCTCGGGGTAGCCCTCGGACGCCTGGAAGACGTACGGGATGTGGCACGACGCGAACATCTGGACCGTGTCCTTGTGGTGGTAGAGCTTGCCCGGGAGCTTCGACCCGACCTCGGAGGTCGAGGTCCGGTGCCCCATCGGGGTCTCGTACGACAACTGCGCGCCCGTGTTCATGTACGCCTGGTTGTCGTACTCGAGCACGATCATCCTGTGGCCGCGGTGGGCGGCGCCGAGCGTCGGACCCATCCCGATGTCCATGCCCCCGTCGCCGGAGACCATCATGAACGTCGGATCCTTGACGTCCGGAAGCTCGCCGCGCCGGGACCGTTCGTGGTACATCTCGACCAGCCCGGACAAGGTCGCGGCGCCGGACTGGAACAGGTTGTGGATGTACGTGATCCGGTGCGCGGTCGTGGGGTACCCGGTCGTGACCACCATGGCGCAGCCGGTGTGGAACAGGACCACGAGGTCGCCGTCGATGACCCGGTACGCCTGCTGGAGCGACGGGAAGATCCCGCACCCCGGGCACGCGCCGTGGCCGGGCGCGACCCGGCTCGGCATCGCGGTCATGGCCCAGAGCGGCTCGAGGTCCACCTTGAGCCGGCCGGTCGCCGGGTCCACCTCGACTTTGGCCATCCCGCGCGAGACCTCTTCGACCGTGAGGGCCGGGAGCCCCATGGGCGGGTTCCTGTCCTTCTTGCCTGCCGTGATCCCGTAGTAGTCGTTCGCCACCTTGACCTTGCCGGTCTTTGCCGCGTCGAGGGCCTCCTCGAAGAAGGCCTCCGCGTCGGCGGCGTAGAAGTCCTTGCCGCCCAGCCCGTAGATCTTCGAGATCGTGCGGGTCCTGCTGTCCGGGTCCTGCTGGAGGGCCGCCCGGATCTCGATGGTCATGTTCCCGCCCTCGCCGCCGTAGCTGTCGGCGCGGTCGCCGATCAGGCAGGCCTTCGTCTTCTTGAGCGCCGCCCGGAAGAGGTCGCCCGGGAACGGCCGCAGGACGTTGGGCGAGAGCACGCCGACCTTGCGGCCCTTCTCCCGCATCCGGTCCGCGACCTCCTTCGCGGTCTCGGCCGCCGAGTTGGCCAGCACGAGCGCCGCGTTCGCGTCCGCCATCCGGTACTCGTCGAGCACCGGATAGTGCCGGCCCGTCAGCTTCCCGAATTCCCCGAAGACCTGGGGGATGACGGCGGCGGCGGCCTTCATGGCGTCCGAAAGCTGTTTCTTGTTGTTGATGAGGTCCGGGTCGTTCATGTACGGTCCGAAGGTCACCGGGTGCCTGGGGTCCAGCGCCGTGCGGGGAGCCTTGCGCTCGCCCAGGAACTTCCTCATCGCCGGCTCGTCGTCGAAGACCCAGAGCCGCCGCTTCTGGTGGCTCGTGAAGAACCCGTCGTAGCAGACCATGACCGGGAGCTGGACGTCCGGGTGCTCTCCGATCCGCACGGCGCAGAAGTTCATGTCGTAGGCCGCCTGCGGGTCGCGCGCGAGGAGCATGATCCAGCCCGCATTGAGCGCCATGTAGATGTCCGAGTGGTCGCCCCGGATGTCGAGCGGCGCCGAGATCGTCCGGCAGGCGATGTCCAGGACCATGGGCTGGCGGGTGCCGGACTGGACCGGCAACTGCTCCATGGCGAAGAGCAGGCCCTGCGCGGACGTGGCATTGAGCACGCGGCCGCCGCCAAGCGCCGCGCCGTAGCAGATTCCCGCCGCGCCGTGCTCGCCGTCGCCCGCGATCATGACGACGTCGTGAATCCCGTCGGCCAGCATCTTCGACATGTTCTCCGCGACCTCGGTCGACGGGGTGATGGGGTAGTACCCCATTACGTGGAACCTGATGTCCTTTCCCGCGAGCGCGGCAGCCTCGTTGCCGGACTTGAACTCCTGCTTCTGCCTGGCCGTGCCCTTCGGGATGGAAACCGACTCGGTCTTGCTCATGATGGCCTCCTCATTTCACGAATCCGGGGAACTGGGGAACCCGGAGCTTGTTGGCCAGCCCCGGAGTCTCGGGCTCCTTCGAGAATGCCCCCGTTGGGCACGACTCGACGCACCGGAAGCAGCCCTTGCAGTACCGGTAGTCCACGCCCGTGAGCTTGGCTTTCTTCGGCACCGGCCCCGTGCCTTCGAACTCCCACACGAGGCACAGGTCCGGGCAGACGAGGTCGCAGACCCCGCAGTTGATGCACTTCTTCTGGTCCAGGACCGGGATGAAACCCATGCGCGACGTCGTCATGTCGTTCCACGCGCTGTTGCCCGGCGTGGGCAGGGCC
>Ga0315281_10002876_pt1 | contig 25434 bp, 28 predicted proteins | sample YL17G07_0_MG_FD_204540 | JGI IMG/M metagenome (GOLD analysis project Ga0315281, IMG submission 204540) | Sediment microbial communities from Yellowstone Lake, YNP, Wyoming, USA - YL17G07_0 | ecosystem: Environmental > Aquatic > Freshwater > Lake > Sediment | place: USA: Wyoming | collected... | reverse complement strand
GAATTCATTGAGGACCTGGACACTCACGATCGCGCCCTCAGCCAGTTTTTCTTCAATTAGGTCGGCCTTGGCCGCATCGGCCGAAAGCAGATAAATCAGGACGTTGGTATCGAAAAACCGATCAGCCACGCTGATTTGCTTCCAGCCGGTCAAAGCGGAAGTCCGCAGGCAGGCGCCCCCGGTACTTTCTCAGACGAGCAAGAACTTCACGTGCGCCAGGTTTTCTGACTATCTCGAACGCGTTACGCCCGGCGACATGGATTTCGATGTCATCGCCTTCTTTGAGGCCCAGGGCCTCGGTAACCGAGGCGGGCAGACGAACGGCTAAGCTATTACCCCATTTGGAGACTTGCATGTTCATCCTTGATCTGAAAGATATACATCTGAAATTGTATATCCATCGGTGCGATAGGGCAAGCGTTTCGTCGCCCTTCGGCTGACTGCGCACCGAGGAGCAGCTATGACGCGGGGTTTGACGTAATGACCGATTTTCCGGACTCCGGCCAACTCGATCTGTTTGAGCATTCGCGCGCGGTTGCTCTTGCCAACGATGTCATCGACGCGCTCCTCGCGCGCGACGCCGCTCTCTCAACCGAGCGCTTCAACGGCCTCTGTATCGAGGAACCGGGCCATAGGGCCTGCGAGTCGCTGCAAACCCTGTGCCGCGCCTTCGGCGAGTGGCCGAGGCCGTCTGCGAATCCGGCCGAGGTCGCCGAGGCAGTCCGTTGGCTCGATGGCAGAGTGCATCCGGCGGCCCTTTCGGCCTTGGGCGACAAGGCTGCCGATTTTATGCGGCCATTCTGGCGCGAACTTGCGTGCGTGGCCGGTCAGCATGCCTACGACTCGGCGTATCCTGAATCGCACAGTGCATCTCTGTATCTGCGCTGTGGCGATGCCGTGGCAGCAGCAACGGCCGCACGCGCCGTTCCGAATTGCGACGGCAATGTTGACGCGCTGCATTGGATTGCTGTCGCACGCTATCGGGTCGAAGGGTTGAATGCCTGCCGGGCCCAGCTCATGCGGCTTGCCCTGCTGGCGCCACGGCGCGTGCCTGCGTTGCTTGCCGAGATCGATGAGCCGTTGCTGAACCGGGACTGGCGCGCCTTCCAGGCAGACTGCCACTGGCTCGATTCGGAAGACGACACGGCGGGTTCCTGGTATCCGGCATGGCAACTTGTCGAACATCCGGGTATGGAAATAGAGATCGGCGAGCTGGCAACGTTGCCGGCCACCCGGGCCGGTCAGACGTTTGTGGAGATAAGGCGCCTGCTCAGCCTCGAAACACGTGGATACAGCGCCGCGCTTGTTTCAGCCAGAAGCCGCCTGCGCGAACTGAGCCGGGAGGTGTTCGCGTTGTACATGGCGCGCCGCGACGTGTGGCATCGGTAATTCTTGCCCGTTTGCTCCGCAAAAATCCCACCTGCGGTGGCGCGATCTGGTGTCGATGAACAGACCGAGAAGCATGGAACGCGAATTCTCGAGCAGCGCAGCTCCGCCGTTTGCTCGAGCCCCGCGTGCATCATCGGTTCGGGGTGCTCCACGGTGTACCAAGCTGGCGGTTTTCCCTATGAAGTCGGTCCAGTCCATCATGGGCGCAATGCACAGGCGGTGAGATCGCGTTGTCTCGGTCACGAGGCATTTGACCACCGGATCGCATGGTGGGACAATCCCACCATGATTCTGACCCTCGATGCCAAGCGCCGCCTGACCGTCCCGGCCGGCCTCGCCCCGGCTTCGCCCGGGGATGCGTTCGAAGCCCGGTTCGATGCGGACGAAAACGAGATCGTGTTCCGCCGTATCGCGGGCGCAGGCGACTGGCTCGCGGTGCTAGGTGAGTGTCCGGTGAGCATGGACGATCTGCCGCGTCGCCGGAAGGCGCCCGCGAGGCGCCGCCGGATTTGAACTGGCTGCTGGATACCGACGTAATCTGCCAGCCGGCCAAGCGCCTTGGGGACGCCCGCGTGGTCGCGTGGCTGCACCAGGAGCGCGACCGGTGCTACACGAGCGCCATCGTCATCGCTCAACTTGCTTACTGGGTGCGGTCGAAGGAGGGTCGGCAGCGCCGCGATTTGCAGGACTGGCTGAAAAGGTTGGTGGATGCGCTCGGCGGCCGCATTCTCGGCTTCAACGTCTCGGTTGCCCATGTTTGGGCCGATCAGGAGCATCAGTTGGAAAAGCATGGGCAGCGCATGCCCGTGGAGGACGGCTACATCGCCGCCACCGCACGGCGTCACAGTCTGACGATCGTCACTGGAAACGACAAAGATTTCCGCCGGCCCGGCTTGAAGGTCTTCAATCCGTTCAAGGAACTGCCTCCGGTCTGATGCAGCAGATCGAGGGAACGGGCGTCTGTGCAAGCTGCGGATCGCCGACGCCGTGGCAAAGGCAAGCGCGGCGGACTCCGGGTATCGAGGAGGTCAACGTGAGATCTCAGGTGAAGATCGATCGAGAACTGGTCCGCGTGCGGCAGCGCCTCAAGCTCTCGCGGGCGCTCTTCGCGGTCTACCTTCGTACGAATGTCCGCACGCTGGAAAACCGGGAGAGTAGGGACGAGCGAATCCGAACGAACGCGCAGGCGGCGTTGCTGATCAACTTGGTCAAGCAATCCCCGGATACGGTCGCACGGCCCGCCGCCATCTGAAGGAGACGCTTGCAATCCACGCGGTCGTGGGTTCGATTCGGGGTGTACCACGGTGTACCAGGCTGCGATCGCGCTCTATGAAATCAGTCCAATCCATCATGGGGGCCGTGCACAGACGGTGAGCGTTCGTTGGTTCGGTCACTCTAGACGAACGGATTGACGAGGGTCAGGCCAAGACCGGAGAAGTGCGCGGTATTGCGCGTGACCAGCGTGAGGTCATGGGTCAGGGCGGTCGCTCCAATCTGTTTGTCGATTGCGTTCTCTGGATGCGGAACGCGCAAGCGGCCCCACACCTGGGCTTCGTCGTGTGAGAAATCCAAAATCTTGTCGCCGAACTCTTTCAGCACCGCGGTCAACCACGTCTCGAGCTGTCGCGCCTGCCTGGTGTCACCGCGGTGGCGGATCGCTTCGGCCCCCCGGCGGATCTCGCCGACGGTGATGACGCTCAGATAGAGCGCATCGCCCTTGGTCCGGGTGTCTGCAAAGAAGCGCCTGACGCCCAGGTTGGCCTTGGCGCGCTTGCGCGCTTCGCTGACCACGTCCGTATCAACCAAGTACATTCGGGCTGGCGTCGTCGTCGATTCTGGCAAAGTCGGCATCCTTGCCCACGTTCGGAATCGAGGCGAGCACCTCCGCGAATGATTTCGCCCTGGACTTCAGCAACACGGCCGCGAGCAGTTCCCGGTGCTCGGCCTCGGCGCTGCGGCCGTGTTTCCCGGCGCGAGACTTCAACGCGCGAACGATGCGTTCGTCGACGTTGCGGACGATCAGATTGGCCACGATGTTTGCCCCCAGCGCAAGTGCGCGGAGCGGATGATAGCATTGATAGCACCGCTGCGCACCGGTCTCCCTTCGCCTACCTGTATTGCCCCGTCGATTCCGCGCGCAGGCGCGCCAGGCCGGCGAGGCTTTCGGTGAACGGCGCGGCGACGCCGGCCTTCTTCGCGATCTCGAGCGTGCCGGTAAGCAGGCCGTCGATTTCCAGCTTCTTGCCGGCTTCCATGTCCTGCAGCATCGAGGTCTTGAACACGCCGAGCTTGCGCGCCATGTCCAGGCGCGCCTCCGGGTCGATGTCCGCATCCACGCCCACGGCGCGGCCGATGGCGAGGCACTCGTGCATGATCGTGATCATGTAGGCCTTTACGTGCTCATCGGCGATGAGGCGGTTGGCGGTCGACAGCGTCAGGGCGGACACGGGGTTGAAGCTGATGTTGCCGAGCAGCTTGACCCAGAATTCCTTCTCGATGAAGTCGCTCTCGACGGCCGCGAAACCCGCCTCCCTGAGCGCGGCGGCAAGCGCGCGGGTGCGCGCGGTGTTCGCGCCGCCGGGTTCGCCGAGGATCAGGCGCTGCCCCATGTTGTGGCTGATCAGGCCGGGCTCCGGTGTGGACGCGGCAAGATGGATGACGCAGCCGACGATGCGCCCGGTCGGCAACGCGGCGCGAATGGCCCCGGCGGGATCGAGCGTATCGAGGCGCAGTTTGCCGCCGCCGAACTTCAGGCGGTCGAAAAACCACCACGGCACGCCGTTCATCGCGGTGACGATGGACGTCGCGGGGCCGAGCAGGGGGCCGATGGCCGCGGCGACCTCGGGCAGGCTCTGCGCCTTGACCGCGACGAAGACGTAATCCTGGGGGCCAAGGTCGGCAGGCTGGTCGCTTGCCTTCAACGGCACGCAAGATATGTTGCCGTCCGGCGTGCGGATCCGCAGACCGTCCTTGCGGATCGCCGTCAGGTGCGGCCCCCGTGCGACGACTGAAATCTCATGACCGGCCTTGGCGAGCCGGCCGGCGATCAGGCCGCCGACCGCGCCCGCGCCGTAAATGCAAATTTTCATGCTCTAATTCTAGCGTCCCTGTTTTCGGAGCACTTTATGTTTGCTTTCATGAAGAAAATGAAGTCGCTGCTGCCCGCCGATGGCACGTTGCCCGGGCGCGCTGAGAAAGTACGGGTGCCGGAGCGCCATTTCATCACCGGCAACGCGATCGAAGCGGCGTTTCCTCAAGGCATGGAGCAGGCGGTGTTCGGCCTGGGCTGCTTCTGGGGCGCGGAAAAGCTGTTCTGGAACCTTCCCGGCGTCTACAGCACCGCGGTCGGTTACGCCGGCGGTGAAACGAAAAATCCGACCTACGAGGAAGTCTGTTCCGGATTCACCAACCACACCGAAGCGGTACTTGTGGTGTTCGACCCGAAGAAGGTCGGCTACGAGACGCTGCTCAAGGCCTTCTGGGAAGGCCATGACCCGACGCAGGGCATGCGCCAGGGAAACGACTCGGGGAGCCAGTACCGCTCCGCTGTCTACGCTTATGGAGAACAGCAATTGAAATCGGCCATCGCTTCGAAGGACGCGTTTCAAAAGGCATTGAAGGAAAAAGGCTACGGTTCAATCACCACGGAAGTCCGTGCCGCCCCCGAGTTCTACTACGCCGAGGACTACCACCAGCAATACCTCGGCAAGAACCCGAACGGCTACTGCGGGCTGGGCGGCACCGGCGTGTCCTGTCCGGTCGGGGCGCCGGCAAAAGCCTGATCCGCCGCGATGCGGCTCGATAAATGGCTCTGGGCGGCGCGCTTCTTCAAGACGCGCGGCCTGGCGCAGGACGCCGTTGCCGGCGGGCGCGTAAAGTTGAATGGTGATCGCGTAAAGGCGGCGCACGCGATAAGGCCGGGCGATTCGCTGGTTATCCGGATCGATGAAATCGAATGGCAGGTCATGGTTCGCGGCCTCGCCGAACGGCGCGGGCCCGCGCAGGAAGCGAAGAAACTCTACGAAGAAACGCCGGCTGGCCTGGCCGAACGCCAGAAGCTGATGGACCTGCGCCGTTGGGGTGCCGAGCCGGCCTTGCGCCTGAAGGGCCGGCCCACCAAGCGCGACCGGCGCTTAATGGAGAAGTTCGCGGATTCTGCCGACGAAAGTTAGGTCGGGCACGTAGGCCGGGCGCGGCGCCGAAAGCTCACGACCTACAGGCGTCGGAGTGCGACCGAGCAGCGCGATGAGCATGTTCTCGCGCGGCAGGTTGTCGCGCCAAAGCAGTTCCAGCGCGGCGATGCCGTAGGGCGTGAGGTGCAGCAGGTCGCACAGGCCGGCCGCGACCAGCGACACCAGGTTCGGAACCGGCAGGCGCAGCGGCGGGCGATCATCCGGCCGGGGGCGCAGGGCCATCAGGTGCTCGGCAAGGGTGCGCCGTGCGCTGCCACCAAGATCCACTTCCCGCCATTCAGTCTTGCCGCGGGCCTCGCATAGGACCGCGATGGCCTCGGCGAGGTCGCGCACGTCCAGCGCGTCAAGACGCCCGCGCGCGGCCATCGGCACGCAATGCACCGGCCAGCGCGCGAGTTTGCGCAGCCAATCGGCGGCGTAGCCGCCTTCGCCCTCCAGCAGCGACGGCCTGACGATGCTGTAGTCGGCGCTGGTGTCCGAGATGGCGCGTTCGGCGGCGGCCTTGGAGCGGATGAACCCGCTGTGCGCCCGCGGCCTGAGGCCAAGCGCGGAGACATGCACGAGGCGCAGGCCGGCGCGTTCGCAGGCGAGGGCAAGGGCGGCCGGCGCCATGTTGTTGACCCGGTCGTAGGTCTGGCCGCTGCTCTCGCGCAGGATGCCGGCGGCGTTTACCACCACGTCCACGCCGGCGAGCAGCGGTTTCCAGACATGGCGCGTGGTGAGGAATTCAAAATGGATTTCGCGGCGCTCGCAGCCCAGGGCTTGCGGGGGCAGGCGCCGCGCGGCGCGGCGGGGGCAGCGCGTGCCGATGACCACCGTGTGGCCGCGCGCGAGCAGCGCCGCTACGGCGTTCCGGCCGACGAAACCGGTGCCGCCCAAGACCATTACTTTCATAATCTGGCCTTTCTGTAATTTCTGTCTTGACAGAACAATATGACAAGTCTAGCCTTGCGTCAAGCCATGGCCGACACCGCAGAGGATGCTTTGACCGACGCCGCGGGCGCCACGGGGGCGCGCTTCGTGCTGCACTGGGGCGAGATGGGCACGCGCTGGGGCGTGAGCCGGACCGTGTCGCAGCTGCATGCGCTCCTGTTCCTGCTCGGCCGGCCGATGCACGCCGAGGAGATGGCGGAGATCCTGCAGGTGGCGCGCTCGAACGTGAGCAACAGCTTGCGCGAGCTGCAGAACTGGGACCTGGTCCGGGTGGTGCACCTGGCGGGCGACCGGCGCGACCACTTCGAGACCGCGCAGGACCCCTGGGAGCTGATGCGGGTCATCGTGCGCGAGCGCAAGGAACGCGAGATCGACCCGACGCTGGCTTTCCTGCGCGGCTGCGTGGCAAGCCGTGACTTCGCGCGCGAGGGCGTGGCGGCGCAGAAGCGGCTGCGCGAGACCTTGTCGCTGGTGGAGGGCCTGTCAGCCTGGACCGACGAGATGCTCCGGCTGGAAACGCCGGTGCTGAAAAAACTGCTCAAGCTCGGCGCCCGCGTGCAGGCGCTGTTGCGCTAGAGAGCGCCTAGCGCTGCAGGGCTTCCCAGTCGGCGAGCCGGATGCGCGCTACCGTCCAAAGTAGGGGTTGCCGTGGCTGGAAACGACTTTGTTTCTGCTAAGCCACTTTCACCTTCGCAGGCCCGGCCTTGGAGATCAGCTCGCGCAGCACGTAGGGCAGGATGCCGCCGTGCTTGAAGTAGTCCACCTCGATCGGCGTATCGATTCTGCTTTTCACCTTGATTTCTTTCACAGAACCATCAGCGCGCTTGATCGTCAGCGTCAATTCCTGCTGCGGATGGATGTCGTCCAGCCCTGAGATCGAGATCTCCTCGTCGCCCTTGATGCCGAGCGAGGCCGCGCTGTCGTTGCCGAGGAACTGCAGCGGCAGCACGCCCATGCCGACCAGGTTGGAGCGGTGGATGCGCTCGAAGCTGCGCGTGATCACCGCCTTGACGCCGAGCAGCTGCGTGCCCTTGGCGGCCCAGTCGCGCGACGAGCCGGTACCGTATTCCTCGCCGCCGAAGATCACCGTCGGCGTGCCGTCGGCGATGTAACGCATGGCGGCGTCATAAATGGGTAATTTTTCATTCTTATATGAAGTAATCCCACCCTCGGTTCCGGGAAGCATCAGGTTCTTGATGCGCACGTTGGCAAACGTCCCCCGCATCATCACGTCGTGGTTGCCGCGGCGCGCGCCGTAGCTGTTGAAATCGGCCACCGCGATGTCGTTCTCCTGCAGGTAGAAGCCGGCCGGCGAGGTCGGCTTGATCGAGCCCGCAGGGCTGATGTGATCGGTGGTGACCGAGTCGCCGAACACGCCGAGCACCTTGGCGCCGGAGATGTTGCCGGGGCGCCCGGGCTGCATGCTGAAGTCCTTGAAGAACGGCGGCTCGGCGATGTAGCTCGATTTGGGCCAGCTGTAGACCTGTCCGGAGGGCGCCGAAATTTTCTTGAACATCGGGCTCGCGTTGGCGAGGTCGCCGTACAGCCTGCGGAAGGTTGGCGCGTCCATGGCGAGCTTCATCAGCGACTGGACCTCGTCCGCCGTCGGCCAGATGTGGCCGATATAGACGTCCTGGCCGTCCTTGGATTTCCCAAGGGGTTCAGTTCTGAAGTCTTTCAAAACAGATCCCGCAATGGCGTACGCAACCACGAGGGGAGGGGAAGCGAGGAAGTTGGCGCGGATGTTCGGGTGGATGCGCGCTTCGAAGTTGCGGTTGCCCGAGAGAACCGCGGCGCATACCAGCTCGTTCTTGACGATGGTTTCCTCGATCGGCTGCGACAGCGGTCCCGCGTTGCCGATGCAAGTGGTACAGCCGTAGCCGGCAAGGTAGAAGCCGAGCTTCTCCAGGTAGGGCAGCAGGCCCGCCTTGGTCAGGTACTCGGTGACCACGCGCGAACCCGGCGCAAGCGAAGTCTTGATATGCGGCTTCACCGTCAAGCCCAGTTCGACCGCCTTCTTCGCCAGCAGCCCGGCGGCCAGCAGCACGCCGGGGTTGGAAGTGTTGGTGCAGGAGGTGATCGCCGCGATCAGCACGTCGCCGTTGCGGATATCGAGTCCGTCATAGGTCCGGTAGGGTTTTTGCAATTCTTCGGGTTTTTTCGCGAATCCACTGTCCTTGAGCGCAGCGGAAAACAGATTCGTGAAAGTCTTCTTTACGTCGTCGAGGTTGATGCGGTCCTGCGGGCGCTTCGGGCCGGCGAGCGAAGGCATGACGCTGGAAAGATCCATTTCCAGGTCCTGGCTGTAGTCAATCGAGCCCGCCTTCGGCACGCCGTACATCTGCTGCGCTTTGTAGTAGGCCTCGAAGGCGTTGATTTCGGCTTCGGTCCTGCCGGTGCCCTTGAAATAGGCGATGGTCTTGTCGTCCACCGGGAAGAAACCCATGGTCGCGCCGTACTCGGGCGCCATATTGGCGATGGTGGCGCGATCCGTGACGGAGAGCGACGCGCAGCCGTCGCCGAAGAACTCCACGAATTTGCCGACCACCTTGGCCTTGCGCAGCATTTCGGTGACGGTGAGCACCAGGTCGGTCGCAGTGCACGCCGGATGCAGCTTGCCTTTGAGATTGACCCCGACCACGTCGGGTGTCAGGAAATACACCGGTTGCCCAAGCATCCCGGCCTCGGCCTCGATGCCGCCGACGCCCCAGCCCACGACGCCGATGCCGTTGATCATCGTGGTGTGACTGTCGGTGCCGACCAGGGTGTCGGGATAGTAGATAGTAAGACCCGCGCCGTCCTTCTTTGCGTGCACGCCGCGCGCGAGGTACTCCAGGTTCACCTGGTGCACGATGCCGATGCCCGGGGGCACGACCTTGAAGGTATCGAAGGCCTGCATGCCCCATTTCATGAACTGGTAGCGCTCTTCGTTCCTCTTGAATTCCAGCTTCATGTTCAGGTCGAGCGCACCCTTGCTGCCGTAATGGTCGATCTGCACGGAGTGGTCCACCACCAGGTCCACCGGCACCAGCGGCTCGATCACCTTCGGATCCTTGCCCATCTTTTGCGCCACGTTGCGCATCGCGGCCAGGTCGCAGAGCAGGGGCACGCCGGTGAAGTCCTGCAGCACGATCCTCGCCAGGACGAATGGAATTTCGTCAGTGCGCGTCGCCTTCGGTTTCCAATTGGCCAGCTGCCGGACGTGTTCCTCGGTGACTTTCTTGCCGTCGCAGTTGCGCAGCACCGATTCGAGCACGATCCGGATCGACAGGGGAAGCCTTTCAATTTTTATTCCCAAGGATTTACCCAACTGGGGAAGCGAGTAGAACTTTCCGTCCTTGAGGGTCCGGAGGGTGTCGTGCAGGTTGTGGGCCATGGTCAGCTTCCTCGTTTTTACTTCGATTGCTTGTAAGCCGCGAAACTCGCGTCCCGGTAGGCGCCGCTCGCGACGTATTCGCCCAGCAGCATGAATTCCGCAGGATCGTAAATGGCCCCGATGTGCGTGGCGAGCAACGCACCGTCGATGCCGTGGAACGCAAAGCTCGGCGTCGCGCGCACGCCCGCCGCTCGCGCGTAGGCGTTCTCGGGCAGCGCGCGGCCGTCAAAGCCGGTGATCTCCCCGGCGCCGCGCGTGTCGATGGCGATCGCGCGGAAGTGCTTGCGGTAGTAGGCCTGCACCTCCGGACGGGACAGGATGTCACGCTTCATCCGGGCGCAGTAGGGGCATTCCTCGAAGTGGTACATGACGACCACTCCCTGTTTGCCGGATTTTCGCGCGTCGGCGGCTTCGGCGCGCAGGTCGCCGAACGAGAGCTCGAAGAAGCGTTCCCAGCCTTCCGCGGCGCACGCCGGAGTAAGTGCGAAAAGGAACAGCAAGGCGGCGAGGGCCCGCCTCAAGACGCCCGTCCGCCGTCGTTGGCCCAGACACCGAGCCGGGTGCAGCCGCTTGATTTCTTGAGTTCATTCAACAGGCGTGAACGCTCTTCGATCAAGCCGCTCAACTGCTCGTCGCAGCGCGCGATCGGCGTCGGGTAGTTCCGGATTTCCCGGGACAGCTGCTCGATTCGCCGCAGAAGTTCGCTGCGCATTGCGGGGGCTATTTCCCGTACTTCTTGCGCAGTTCCTCGGCCATGCGGCGCGCCTGCTCCGGATCCATGGCGCCGGTGGGCATTCCCTGGACCGCCACGTCGCCGGGTTTCTGGCCCGGCGCGCAGGGGCCGCTGAGGCGCGCCTGGAAGATCATCTTCGTTTCGGCGCTGCCGTGCAGCGGCGGCGCGAACCTGGTGATCATCTCGCCCTTGTAGGCGCTGGCGAAGTCGCCCGTGAACACGCCGCGGGTGGTCGCCGTGCTGCCGTCGATCTGGCACACGGACTCGACGATGACATTGCCGCCTTCACGGCGCACGCTCTTCTTGGAGCAGTTTTCCGGGCCGCCGCGCGAGGGCGCCTTGCCGAAGTCGTCGGTGTTCTGGTCCACGCATTGGCGCGAAACCATCGGCGCGGGCATCTGCGGGCTGGTCATGCTGATCTCCCAGAGACCCGATTTACGCTTCGGGGCGTCCTGCGCAAGCGGGCCGGAGGCAGCGAAGCAGGCGAGTGCAAGAAACAGGAGGCGGTTCATGTCGGTTCCCTCAGGTCACCCTTTGCTGTCCGCCAGCGGCTTGAACAGGTATTCGTTGCCGCCCGCCTTGGGCGCGTGCTGCACGGGGTCCGGCAGCGTGCGCTGGTCGCCCGCGTGGTCCCACCAGACGGCCCGGCCCTTCGCTTGGGAATCGCGCTCCCCGGGATGCTGCTCGAGGTACTCGCGCATGAATTTCGTCAGGTCGGATTCGTACATGTTCAGCTCCTGTCCTTGAGCGGCAGCCACTTGCGGTTCTCGGGGCCGGTGTAGTTGGCGCCCGGCCGGATGATCTTGCCGTCGATGCGCTGCTCGATCACGTGCGCCGCCCAGCCGCTGGTGCGCGAAATCACGAACAGCGGCGTGAAATGCAGCGTCGGCACGCCCATCTTGCTGTACGAGACGGCGCTGAACCAGTCGAGGTTGGCGAACATCTTCTTTTCCGTCCACATCACCGACTCGATGCGGTCGGCGATCCGGTACTGCGTCATGTCCTTCGCTTCCTTCGACAACTGCTCGGCGACGGCCTTGATCACCTTGTTGCGCGGGTCGCCGATGGTGTAGACGGGGTGGCCGAAGCCGATGACGATCTCCTTCGCCGCCGTGCGCCGCAGGATGTCGGCTTGCGCCTCGTCGGCGGATTTGTAGCGCTTCTGGATCTCGTCGGAAACCTCGTTTGCGCCGCCGTGCTTGGGCCCGCGCAGCGCCCCGATTCCTCCGGTGATGGCTGAATACATGTCCGAGCCGGTGCCCGTGATCACGCGGCAGGTGAAGGTGCTGGCGTTGAACTCGTGTTCCGCGTAGAGGATGAGCGAAGTGTGCATCGCCCTCACCCACGCATCACTTGGTTTCTTATTGTGTAACAACCTTAAATAGTGGCCGCCGATGGAATCGTCATCGGTTTCGGTTTCGATGCGCTTGCCGCCGTGCGCGTAGTGGTGCCAGTAGAGCAGCATCGAGCCGAAGCTCGCCATGAGCCGGTCGGCGATGTCGCGCGCACCTTCGACCGGGTGGCTGTCTTTCTCGCGCTCCAGGGTGCCGAGCACCGAGCAGCCCGTGCGCATCACATCCATGGGGTGCGCCGATCCGGGTATCTGCTCGAGGCAGTTTTTCAATTCTTTCGGCAAGGAGCGCAGGGACCTCAATTTTGTCTTGTACGCGTCCAATTCCGCCTTGTTGGGCAGTTTCTCGCGCACCAGCAGGTACGCAATTTCCTCGAATTCCGCCAGGTCGGCAAAATCGAGGATGTCGTAGCCGCGGTAGTGCAGGTCGTTGCCGGTGCGCCCGACAGAGCACAGCGCGGTGTTGCCGGCCGTGACGCCCGACAGGGCGACCGATTTTTTCGCTTTAGGAGCGTTCTCGGGTGAAGAGCTCATCGAGCTTCTCCTCGTAGGAGTGGTAATTGAGGTAGTCGTACAGTTCGTCGCGGGTCTGCATGGTGCCGACGACGCCCGCCTGCGTCCCTTCCTTCCTTACCGCCTGGTAGACCCTGGCGGCCGCGAGATTCATGGCACGGAACGCCGACAGCGGGTAAAGCGCGATGGAAACGGCCGCCTCGCGCAGCTCGTCGAGCGTGAACAGGGGCGTCTTGCCGAATTCGGTGATGTTGGCGAGCACCGGCACTTTCACCGCGTCCGCGAACTTGCGGTACATCGGCAGGTCGGTGATGGCTTCGGGGAAAATCATGTCCGCGCCCGCTTCGACATATTTCAAGGACCTTGAAAGCGCGGCGTCCAGGCCCTCGTTCGCCAGGCTGTCGGTACGCGCCATGATCACGAAGGAGGGATCGGTGCGCCCGTCCACCGCGGCCTTGATGCGGTCGCACATTTCATCGGCGGAGACGAGTTCCTTGTTGGGGCGGTGGCCGCAGCGCTTGGCGCCGACCTGGTCCTCCATGTGCATCGCGCCGGCGCCCGCCTTGATGAGCGAGCGCGTGGTACGGGCGACGTTGAAGGCGCTCGAGCCGAACCCGGTATCCACGTCCACCAGCAGCGGCAGGTCGCAGACGTCGGTGATGCGGCGCACGTCGATCAGCACGTCGTCGAGGTTGGAGATACCCAGGTCGGGCATGCCCAGCGATCCCGCGGCGACGCCGCCGCCAGAGAGATAGATCGCCTTGTAGCCGCTACGCTTGGCGATCAGCGCGTGATAGGCGCAGATGGCGCCGATGACCTGAAGAGGCTTTTCCTCTTCGAGGGCTTTCCTGAATTTTTCTCCCGCGGTCATTTGCCGAGCAAGTGCTTCACCCCGTCGCGCTCTTCATGCAGCTCTTTCAGGGTCGCGTCCATGCGCTTGCGGCTGAAGTCGCTGATCTCGATGCCTTTGACGATTTCGAATTTGCCGCCTTTGCACGTCACCGGGTAGCCGTAGAGCACGCCCTCGGGGATGCCGTAGCTGCCATCCGAGGGGATGCCCATCGAGATCCAGTCGCCGTCCCGGGTGCCGAGCGACCAATCGCGCACATGGTCGATCGCGGCATTGGCCGCGCTCGCCGCCGAGGACAGGCCGCGGGCTTCGATGATCGCCGCGCCGCGCTTCTGCACCGTGGGGATGAAAGTGGACTCCAGCCAGGCCTGGTCGTTGATCGCGGGCCAGACCTTCTTGCCCTCGGCCTCGGCCTGGAACAGGTCCGGATACTGGGTCGCGGAGTGGTTGCCCCAAATGGTTATTTTTTTAACTTTAGATACTTCAACCCCAAGTTTCTGAGCTACCTGGGATGTCGCTCGGTTGTGGTCGAGCCGCATCATGGCCGTGAACTGGGTGGGCTTCAGGCTGGGCGCGTTCTTCATCGCGATCAGGCAGTTGGTATTGGCTGGATTGCCGACCACCAGGACTTTGACGTCGCGCTCCGCCACCTTGTCCAGTGCCTGGCCCTGGGGACCGAAGATCTTGCCGTTGGCTTCCAGCAGGTCCTTGCGCTCCATGCCGGGGCCGCGCGGGCGTGCACCGACCAACAGCGCGACGCCGGCGTCCTTGAACGCAACCATCGGGTCGGATGACGGGATCATGCCGTGCAGCAGGGGAAAGGCGCAGTCGTCGAGTTCCATCATCACGCCCTTGAGCGCTTTCTGGGCCTTGTCGTCCGGAATTTCCAGCATTTGCAGAATCACCGGCTGGTCTTTGCCGAGCATTTCGCCGCTGGCGACGCGAAACAGGAGCGCGTAGCCAATCTGGCCCGCGGCGCCGGTGACGGCGACTCGGATGGGGGATTTGGACATTGAGAACTCCGGCAAATATGAAGCGGAGGGATGATTCTACCGCACCGCCGCAGAGATATAATCGTTCCCATGTCCGAAGCAGCGGTCAAGACGCCGGCCAGGAGACCTCGGCCGAAGTACCTCAACCTGCAGGCGCTGATCTTCGAGATCCGCTTGCCGCTGCCGGGCTGGATTTCGATTTTGCACAGGATCAGTGGGGCGCTGCTGTTCCTCGCGCCGGTCTGGCTGCTGTGGATGCTCGAGCGCAGCCTCGCCTCCGAAGCCGCGTTCGACAAAATAAGGCATTACGCCGGCCTCTGGCCCGTGAAGCTGTCCCTGCTGGTGCTGGTGTGGGCCTACTGCCACCATTTCTGCGCCGGCATCCGCTACCTGTTCCTCGACCTGGACAAGGGGGTCGATCTGGCGACCGCGCGCCTCACCAGCTGGCTCGTCCTCGGCGCCAGCCTTGCTTTCAGCGTGTTCCTGGGTTGGAAAATCTGGTGACCAACCGAATCGTCACCGGCGCGCGCTACGGCCTGCGCGACTGGCTCGCTCAACGGATCACCGCCGTGATCATGGCGGTTTACTCCATGATCGTGGTTTTTGTTTTATTGACGGGTAAACCCATTACCTACGGCGTCTGGCGCGACCTGTTCACGCAAGGCTGGATGCGGGTGGCGACGCTGCTGTTCATGGCGAGCCTCGCCTGGCATGCCTGGGTGGGGGTGCGCGATATCCTGATGGATTACATCAAACCAACCGGGCTGCGCCTGGCGCTGGAAGTGCTGGTGCTGCTCACGATTGCGGCCTACTTGGGCTGGACGATACAGATTCTCTGGAGATGAGCTTGGGGCTGCCGGTGCGAAGGTTCGATGCGATCGTCGTGGGGGCTGGCGGGTCGGGCATGCGCGCCGCGCTCGAGCTCGCGCGCGCCGACCTAAAGGTCGCGGTGCTGAGCAAGGTATTTCCGACCCGCTCGCACACGGTGGCGGCCCAGGGCGGGATCGCGGCGCCGCTCGCCAACTCCTCCGAAGACAACTGGCACTGGCACATGTACGACACGGTCAAGGGCTCGGACTACCTGGGCGACCAGGACGCGATCGAATACATGTGCCGGCGCGCCAACGAGGTGGTGGTCGAGCTCGAGCACATGGGCATGCCTTTCGACCGGCTGGAGAACGGCAAGATCTACCAGCGCCCGTTCGGCGGCCACACGCAGGATTACGGCAGCGCCAAGATGGCGATGCGCGCCTGCGCCGCGGCCGACCGCACCGGCCACGCCATGCTGCATACGCTGTACCAGCAGAACCTGCGCGCCAATACGCAGTTTTTCGTCGAATGGATGGCGCTCGATATCGTGCGCCATCCCCAGGACGGCGCGGTGCTCGGGGTGACGGCGATGGAAATGGAGACCGGCGAAGTGGTCCTGTTCCAGGCCAAAGCGACCCTCTTCGCGACGGGCGGCGCCGGGCGCATCTTCGCGGCAAGCACCAACGCATTCATCAACACCGGCGACGGGCTGGGCATGGTTTCGCGCGCCGGGCTGCCGCTGCAGGACATGGAGTTCTGGCAGTTCCACCCCACCGGCGTCTATGGCGCGGGCGTGCTGATCACCGAGGGCGTGCGTGGGGAGGGTGGCTACCTGCTCAACAAGGACGGCGAGCGCTTCATGGAGCGCTACGCGCCCAACGCCAAGGACCTCGCGAGCCGCGACGTCGTTTCGCGCGCCATGACCACCGAGATCAAGGAGGGCCGTGGATGCGGGCCGGGCGCCGACCATGTGCTGCTCAAGCTCGACCACCTCGGCCCCGAGGTCATCAATCACCGATTGCCTGGAATCCGCGAGATCGCGATCAAGTTCGCCAATGCCGATCCAGTGCGCGACCCGGTGCCGGTGGTGCCTACCGTCCATTACCAGATGGGCGGCATCCCCGCCAATTATCTGGGGCAGGTGGTGGCGCCCGAAGGCGCGAGCACCGAATCCATCGTGCCGGGCCTGTACGCGGCGGGCGAATGCTCCTGCGTCTCGGTGCACGGCGCCAACCGTCTCGGCACCAATTCGCTGCTTGACCTGCTGGTTTTCGGCAAATCCTCGGGCGAGCAGATGGCGAAGGACATCCGGTCCGCGCCCAAGCCGCATCGCAATCTGCCCGGAGACGCGAGCGAGTTGTCGCGCGCGCGGCTCTCGCGGCTGGACGCGAACAGCGCCGGCGAGCGCGTGGCCGACGTGGCGGGCGACCTGCGGCGGTCCATGCAGGCGCACTGCGGCGTGTTCCGGTTTCCGGAGGAACTGGCCAAGGGGGTCGAGAAGATGAAGGAAATTGCCTCGCGTTCCCAAAGGATTTTTATTCAGGACAAATCGAAAGTCTTCAATACCGCGAGGGTCGAGGCACTGGAACTCGATAACCTGGTCGAGACGGCGATGTCGACAATCGTCTCGGCGCAAGCGCGCAGGGAAAGCCGCGGCGCGCAGGCGCGCGCCGATTTCCCCGAGCGCGACGACAAGGACTGGATGAAGCACACGCTCTGGTACAAGGAAGGCAACCGGCTGGCCTACAAGCCGGTGCACCTCAAGCCCATGACGGTGGATTCCTTCGAACCAAAGGTCAGGACCTACTGATGAAGATCTCCATCTATCGCTACGATCCCGACAAGGACGACAAGCCGTACATGAAGGATTACGATGTCCGGCTCGAGCATTCGGACCGGATGCTGCTCGACGCGCTGATCCGGGTGAAGGAGATGGACGACTCGTTCGCGTTCCGCCGCTCCTGCCGCGAGGGCGTGTGCGGCTCGGACGCGATGAACATCAACGGCAGGAACGGCCTCGCCTGCGTCACCAAGATCGCCGATCTGCCGGACCACGTGACGCTGCGGCCGATGCCCGGGTTGCCCGTGATCCGCGACCTGATCGTGGACATGACGCAGTTCTTCAAGCAATACGAGTCGATCAAGCCCTATGTGGTCAACCACGACGCGCCGCCCGAGCGCGAGCGACTGCAATCGCCGCAGGAGCGCGAGGAACTGAATGGCCTGTACGAGTGCATCCTGTGCGCCTGCTGCTCGACCTCGTGCCCGTCGTTCTGGTGGAATCCGGACAAGTTCGTCGGCCCCGCCGGCCTGCTCCAGGCTTACCGCTTCATCGCCGACTCCCGCGACCAGGAGACCGCCGCGCGCCTGGACGACCTCGAGGATCCCTACCGCCTGTTCCGCTGCCATACGATCATGAACTGCGTGGACGTGTGCCCGAAGGGCCTCAATCCGACCCGGGCGATCGGCAAGATCAAGGAACTGATGGTCAAGCGCACCGTTTGATGGACACCGCCGCCCACAACAGGCTGAAGTGGAAATGCAGGCGCGGCTTGCTGGAGCTGGATCTGGTTTTGCAGGGTTTCATTGAAAGGCACATGGAAGAAAACGAGCTCAATACACTGAGCGAACTGCTCGATCTGCAGGATAACGACCTTTGGGACATCGTCAGCGGGCGCAGCGAGCGCTATGACGCGCGTTTCGGCGGGATCGTGGCGCGGCTACGCGCCGTCTAACAAGGAGCATTTCATGGACAAAAAAGCCAGCCTTACCCTGCCTGACGGCAAGACGCTCGAATTCCCGGTGATGTCGGGGAGCGTCGGCCCGGACGTGGTCGACATCCGCACGCTCTACGGCAAGTCGGGGATGTTCACCTACGACCCGGGTTTTCTCTCCACGGCGAGCTGCAACTCGACCATCACCTACATCGACGGCGATGCGGGCGTGCTGCTGTACCGCGGCTACCCGATCGAGCAGCTGGCGCAGCACTGCGATTTCCTCGAGGTCTGCTACCTGCTGCTGCACGGCGAGTTGCCGAACCAGAAGCAGAAGAAGGAGTTCGTCGGCATCGTCACCCACCACACGATGGTGCACGAGCAGCTGGCGCGCCTGTACCAGGGTTTCCGGCGCGACGCGCATCCGATGGCGGTGATGGTGGGCGTGGTCGGCGCCCTGTCGGCGTTCTACCACGACGCGCTCGACATCGGTAACCCCGAGCACCGGACGATTTCGGCGTTCCGCCTCATCGCCAAGATGCCGACCATCGTCGCCATGTCGTACAAGTACTCGATCGGCCAGCCGTTCGTGTACCCGAGAAACGACCTGTCCTATTCGGCGAACTTCATGCGCATGATGTTCGCGGTGCCCACCGAGGAATACAAGCCGAATGACGTGCTGGTGCGCGCGATGGACCGCATCTTCATCCTGCACGCCGATCACGAGCAGAACGCCTCGACCTCGACGGTGCGCCTGGCGGGATCCTCCGGCGCCAACCCGTTTGCCTGCATCGCCGCGGGCATCGCCTGCCTGTGGGGGCCGGCGCACGGCGGCGCGAACGAGGCCTGCCTCGAGATGCTGGAGGAGATCGGCGACGTCTCCAAGGTCGGCGAATTCATCAAGAAAGTCAAGGACAAGCACAGCGGCGTGCGGCTGATGGGATTCGGCCACCGCGTCTACAAGAACCACGACCCGCGCGCCAAACTCATGCGCGAGACCTGCCACGAGGTGCTGAACGAGCTTGGACTGCACGACGACCGCCTGTTCAAGCTCGCCATCGCGCTGGAGAAAATCGCGCTCGAGGACGAATACTTCGTCAGCCGCAAGCTGTACCCGAACGTGGACTTCTACTCCGGCATCGTGCAGCGCGCGCTCGGCATCCCGGTGGCCATGTTCACCTGTATTTTCTCGCTTGCGCGCACCGTGGGCTGGATCGCGCAGTGGCAGGAGATGATCTCGGATCCGGAGTACAAGATCGGCCGCCCCCGGCAGCTGTACAAGGGAGCCACGCGCCGCGAGGTGATGCCGATCGGAAAGAGGTAACGGATCGTGATGAAACAGTTCCTGGACAACTCCCACCTGTTCGGGGGCAACGCCCCTTTCGTCGAGGAACTGTACGAGGCCTACCTCGCGAACCCCGGCGGGGTGCCGGAGGAATGGCGCAGGTACTTCGACGCGCTGCAGCTGCTGCCGGGCAACGCGGCCAAGGACATCGCCCACGCTCCGGTCGTGGAATCCTTCGCGCAACGCGCGAAATCCGGTGGCCCGCGGGCGGCCGCCCCGGGCGACCTCGACCGCAAGCAGGTATCGGTCATACAGCTGGTCGCCGAGTACCGCTTCCGCGGCTGCCTGCTGGCCGACCTGGACCCGCTCAAGCGCCAGCCGCGCCCCCACATCGCCGAGCTCGAGCCGGCCTACTACGACCTGGGGGAAGCCGACATGGACACGGTGTTCAACACCGGGTCGTTCATCGGACCGGAGCAGGCCAGCTTGCGCGAAATCATTCGCGGGCTGCAGGAAACCTATTGCGGCACGCTCGGCGTGGAGTACATGTACCTGTCCAGCCGCGTGGAAAAGCGCTGGATCCAGGAGCGCCTCGAGCCGAAGCACTCCAAGCCCGCCTTTTCCTCCGACTACAAGAAGCACATCCTCGAGCGCCTCACCGCGGCCGAAGGGCTGGAACGCTATCTTCATACCCGCTACGTCGGCCAGAAGCGTTTTTCCCTTGAGGGTGGCGAGACGCTGATTCCGGTGCTCGACAACCTCCTGCAGCGCGCGGGCGAAGCGGGGGTCCAGGAACTGGTGCTCGGCATGGCGCACCGCGGCCGCCTCAACGTGCTCGTCAACACGCTGGGCAAGATGCCGAAAGACCTGTTCGGCGAGTTCGAGGGCAAGCACGACGACGCCCTGCAGGCGGGCGACGTCAAGTACCACCAGGGGTTTTCGTCGGATATCAACACGCCGGGCGGGCCGATGCACCTGACGCTCGCCTTCAATCCGTCGCATCTGGAGATCGTCAATCCGGTGGTTGAAGGCTCGGTGAGAGCGCGGCAGCACCGGCGCAAGGACCGTGGCGGCGACCAGGTGCTGCCGGTCCTGATCCATGGCGATGCGGCCGTGGCAGGGCAGGGCGTGGTGATGGAAACGCTGAATCTGTCGCAAACCCGCGGTTACGGCACCGGCGGCACGGTGCACATCGTGCTCAATAACCAGATCGGCTTCACGACCTCGGATGCGCGCGACATACGCTCGACGCTGTACTGCACCGATGTCATGAAAATGATCGAGGCGCCGATCTTCCACGTCAACGGCGACGACCCGGAAGCCTGCGTGATGGCGATCGAGGTCGCGCTCGACTACCGCGGCAAATTCAAGAAGGACGTGGTGGTGGACATTGTCTGCTTCCGCAAGCTCGGTCACAACGAGCAGGACGAACCGATGGTGACCCAGCCGCTCATGTACAAGAACATCAACCAACACCCCGGCACGCGCAAGCTCTACGCCGGCAAGCTGGCGGCGCAGGGCGTGACCGGCGCGGAGGAGGCCGACAAGCTGGTCGCCACGTTCCGCCAGGCGATGGACGGGGGCTTTCACACCAACAAGACCATCCTGTCGAATTTCAAGCCGCCGTTCGCGGTGGATTGGTCGAAATACAAGAACACCAGGTGGAACGAAAACGACGACACCACGCTGCCCCTTGCCGACCTGCAGATGCTCTCGGAGAGGCTCACCGCGATTCCGCCCAACTTCAAGCTGCATCCGCGGGTGGAGAAGATCATCGCCGACCGGCGCCTGATGGGGCAGGGCAAGCTGCCGGTGGACTGGGGCATGGCGGAAAACCTCGCCTACGCCTCTTTGCTCAAGGACGGTTTCTCGGTGCGCATCTCGGGCCAGGATTGCGGGCGCGGCACGTTCTTTCACCGCCATGCGGTGCTGCACGACCAGAACCGCGAGAAATGGGATTCCGGCAGCTTCATCCCGCTGCAGCACATCGCGCCCAACCAGGGCGATTTCGTGGTCATAGATTCGGTGCTCTCGGAAGAGGCCGTGCTCGGCTTCGAGTACGGCTATTCCACCTCCGAGCCGAACGAACTGGTGGTCTGGGAGGCGCAGTTCGGCGACTTCGTCAATGGCGCGCAGGTGGTGATCGACCAGTTCATCGCCTCGGGCGAGGTGAAGTGGGGCCGCATCTGCGGCATGGTGATGATGCTGCCGCACGGCTACGAAGGGCAGGGGCCGGAGCATTCCTCGGGGCGGCCCGAGCGCTTCCTGCAGTTGTGTGCCGACTACAACATGCAGGTCTGCATTCCGGCGACCCCGGTGCAGATGTTCTTCCTGCTGCGGCGCCAGATGATCCGCCCCTACCGCAAGCCGCTCGTCATCTTCACGCCCAAGAGCCTGCTGCGGCACAAGGAGTCGGTGTCGCCGCTGCCGGAATTCGCCGAGAGCAAGTTCAGGGCGGTCAACGGCGACTGGGACGAAAGCATCAGGCCCGAGAAGGTGAAACGCGTCATCTGCTGCAGCGGCAAGGTGTTTTTCGACCTCATGGCGGCGCGCAAGGAAAAGAACGCCGAAGACGTCGCCATCGTGCGCATCGCGCAGCTCTATCCGTTCCCGCATGACGAATTCCAGGCGCAGATCGACCTCTACGCGAACGCGGGCGAGGTGGTCTGGTGCCAGGAAGAGCCGGGCAACCAGGGCTCGTGGCACCGGGTCCAGCATTACGTGCTGCGCCACATGCGCTCCGACCAGGTTCTGGGCTATGCGTTGCGCGCGTCTTCGGCTTCGCCGGCGGTGGGATACCTCGCGCTCCACAATGCGCAGCAGAAGGAACTGGTGAACGCCGCCTTCGCGCCGCTCACCGACAACCTCGTGCTTCCGGTGCAGGGAACGGGCCGCAAGAGAAGGAAGAAAAATGCTCATTGAAGTCAAAGTGCCGCAGCTCTCGGAATCGGTCTCCGAGGCGACGCTGCTCGCCTGGCACAAAAAGCAGGGCGAGGCGGTGAAGCGCGACGAGAACCTGATCGACATCGAAACCGACAAGGTGGTGCTGGAATTGCCCGCCCCCGCGGACGGGGTGCTGGTGAGCATCGTGAAGGGCGACAAGAGCACCGTTGTTGCGGGTGAAATCATCGCCAGGATCGATACGGAAGGAAAAGCTTCCGCGATTGCTTCCATTCCCGTTCAGGAAAAACCCGCTGTAGAAAAATCCAAACCGGTTCCCGCGGTCATGCCCTCGGCGCAGAAAATTGCCGCTGAGAAGGGCATCGATACCGCGCAGATCCAGGGCTCCGGCAGAGACGGACGGGTTACCAAGGGAGATGTTCTCGCGCAACCCGAGAAAACTCCTGTATCAATACAAAAGACGGCCCTTCAACAACCCCCAGCCCCGGTGAACACGGACAAGCTGCTGGCCGGGCGGCCCGAGCAGCGCGTGCCGATGTCGCGCCTGCGCCAGCGCATCGCCGAGCGTTTGGTGCAATCGCAGGCCACCGCGGCGATCCTGACGACCTTCAACGAAGTGAACATGCAGCCGGTGATCGACCTGCGCAAGCGCTACCAGGAGCGCTTCGAGAAGGAGCACGGCGCGAAGCTCGGTTTCATGTCGTTTTTCGTCAAGGCGGTGGTGCATGCCCTGAAGAAATATCCGGTGGTGAATGCGTCGGTGGACGGTACCGACGTCGTCTACCATGGCTACTTCGACATCGGCGTCGCGGTCGGCAGCCCGCGCGGCCTGGTCGTGCCGATCCTGCGCGACGCGGACCAGCTGTCCTTCGCCGCGATCGAGAAGAAAATCGCCGAGTTCGGCAAGAAGGCGCAGGACGGCAAACTGTCGCTGGAGGACCTGACCGGCGGCACCTTCTCGATCTCCAACGGCGGCGTATTCGGTTCCATGCTCTCGACCCCGATCATCAACCCGCCGCAAGCGGCGATCCTCGGCGTGCATGCCACCAAGGAGCGCGCAGTGGTGGAGAATGGCCAGGTCGTGGTGCGGCCGATGAACTACTTTGCGCTGTCCTACGACCATCGCATCATCGACGGCCGCGAAGCGGTGCTGGCGCTGGTCGCGATGAAGGAAGCGCTCGAAGACCCGGCGCGTCTTGCTCTCGAAATATGAAAGCTTTCGACGTCGTGGTCATCGGTGGCGGGCCGGGCGGTTACATCGCCGCGATCCGCGCCGCCCAGCTGGGCCTCGCCACCGCCTGCATCGACGAAGCGAAGGGCGCGGACGGCAAGCCGGCGCTCGGCGGCACCTGCACCAACGTCGGCTGCATCCCCTCCAAGGCACTGCTGCAGTCGTCGGAAAATTTCGAGCAGGCCGGGCACCATTTCGCCGACCACGGGGTGATGGTAAAGGGACTGGCGCTCGATCTCGCGCAGATGCTCAAGCGCAAGGACAAGGTCGTCAAGCAGAACAACGACGGCATCGCCTACCTGTTCAAGAAGAACAAGGTCACCTTCTTTCACGGCAGGGGTGGTTTTGGCAGTTCTGCCGGTGAAATTCTTGTCTCAGGTGAAAAGATAACGGCGAAGAACGTCATCATTGCAACAGGATCGAATCCTCGTTCCTTGCCGGGCGCGGACTTCGACGAGAAGCTGATCCTCAGCAATACCGGAGCGCTCGCCATCCCCGAAGTGCCGAAACGCCTGGGCGTCATCGGCGCGGGGGTGATCGGCCTGGAGATGGGCAGCGTGTGGCGCAGGCTGGGCTCGGATGTGACCATCCTGGAAGCGCTGCCGGCGTTCCTCGGCGCGGCCGACGAACAGATCGCGAAGGAAGCCTCGAAGGTTTTCCTGAAGCAGGGTTTGAAAATGGAATTCGGGGTTGCGATATCAAAGGTCGCGATCTCGAAGAATTCAGTTTCCGTGCAGTACAAAAACCCCGCGGGAGAGAGCAAGACGCTTGATTGCGACCGGCTCATCATTTCCATCGGCAGGACGGCGAATACCGCCGGCCTCAACGCCGAAGGCGCGGGGTTGAAACTGGAGCGCGGTTTCATCGCGGTGGACGAGAATTGCCGCACCAACCTGCCGAACGTCTGGGCGATCGGCGACGTGGTGCGCGGCCCGATGCTCGCGCACAAGGCCGAAGAAGAGGGCGTGGCGGTCGCCGAGCGCATCGCCGGCCAGAAGCCACACGTCAACTTCAACACCATTCCCTGGGTGATCTACACCTCGCCGGAGATCGCGTGGGTCGGCAAGACCGAGCAGCAGCTGAAGGCCGAGGGCGTGGAGTACCAGGTCGGGACCTTCCCCTTTTCCGCGAACGCACGGGCGCGGGCTTTGGGCGACACGAGCGGATTGGTCAAGTTTATTTCAAGTAAAAAAACAGATGAAATACTCGGCGTGCACATCATCGGGCCTATGGCCTCCGAGCTGATATCGGAAGCGGTGGTGGCGATGGAATTCCACGCCTGCGCCGAGGACATCGGCATGATCTGCCACGCGCACCCGTCGTTGTCAGAGGCGATGAAGGACGCGGCCCTGGCGGTAGACAAGCGTGCGCTGAACATCTGAGCGCGGCGTCCTCCAGGCGGACGCTGAGCCCCACGGTCCGCGGCATGCTCTGGATGGTGGCCGCCGGCGTCCTCTTCACATTGCTGAACGCCACCATGAAAAAGCTCGCGCACGAGCTCGATCCCTGGCTGGTAGGTTTCCTGCGCTACGTGCTGGGCACGGTGGTCATGTTGGTGCCAGCCCTGCGCTTGGGCGTGCGTGCGCTCTGGCCCAAGGCGCCGCGGCTGCAAATCGCGCGCGGCCTGTTTCATGCCGGCGGCATGCTGTTGTGGTTCGCGGCACTGCCGATGGTGTCGATCACGGAGCTGACCGCGGTCGGCTTCAGCGGCCCGATCTTCATCTGCTTGGGGGCGGCGCTGTTCCTCAATGAGCGCATGACCGGCGCGCGCTGGGCGGCCGTGCTGGTCGGCTTCGCGGGCGTACTGTTGGTGGTGAATCCCTTTGGCAGCGGCGGATTTTCCGGCATCTCGGCGGGGATGTTGCTGATGCTGGCTTCGGCGCCGGTGTTTGCCGGATCGTTCCTGGTCGCCAAGGTGCTGACGCGCTATGAGCGCTCGGACATCATGGTCCTATGGCAGCACCTTCTGGTGTCGCTGCTGCTGCTGCCGTTCGCCTTCACCGGGTTGATGATGCCCGCGCCGGGCCAGTGGGCTTTGCTGATCGTTTGCGGATTCCTGGGCGCTGGCGGACACTACTGCCTGACGCGCTCGTTCCGCGTCGCCGATATCTCGGCCGTGCAATCGGTGAAATTCCTCGAACTGGTATGGGCTGCAATTCTCGG
>Ga0315281_10002875_pt1 | contig 25439 bp, 11 predicted proteins | sample YL17G07_0_MG_FD_204540 | JGI IMG/M metagenome (GOLD analysis project Ga0315281, IMG submission 204540) | Sediment microbial communities from Yellowstone Lake, YNP, Wyoming, USA - YL17G07_0 | ecosystem: Environmental > Aquatic > Freshwater > Lake > Sediment | place: USA: Wyoming | collected... | reverse complement strand
GGCCTGCGTGCGGATCTTCGATGAATTCGACGAAACGATGAGACGTGTCACGTCTCATCGTTTCGTCGAATTCATCGAAGATCCGCACGCAGGCCGAGAGCCGCACGCAGTGCTTCAATCGTTCACGGTTGCGATCGACGAAATCCCAGAACAGCGGGTTGTAAGGGCAGGCGTCGGGACCGACGGTCAGGCTCGGATCGAACCGGCATCCGGGACAATAGTCCGAGTTTTCGCAGATCTCCCGGGCGGGCGCGACGGGAGGTCCTTCTCCCGCCGTTCGACCTCCGTCGGCGCCCAGACCGAATCCCAGAACGTTGGGCCGGTCCATCCCTTCATGGGAGTCGATGTAGGCGGCCAGATACCAGTCGAGCACGAGTTGCGGTTCGGTTTCGGCGATCACGAGAAAATTGCCGAGAATTTTTCGCCGCTGGACGTCGTGGACGAACCCGTGGTCGTGAACCTGCTTGAACGTGTCGGCGAGACAGCGCATCGGCGTTTCCCCGGTGGTGACCATCGAAGGCAACGATCCCCGATGGCCGAAGACGTTGGGCGACGAGTAGAGATCGGGATGGGCGCGGGCCATTCCGGTCAGATACTCGCGGACGCCCAGACATTGGCGGAGGAAGGCATCGGCGTCCGAAGGGCTGATGGCCGCGCTTCGGGCCAGCTCGCGAACCCTTTCGATCACACCCGCAGGCGTGACGAGGCCGAGATTCAGGTAGGGGTCGATGATCGAATGAAACAGGAAGGGCTCGGCGTGCCTCATCGAGCTCCGGGTTCCGCGCCAGCTCGGAAGCCTGTCGACGAGAAAGTGATCGAACAACTCGGCCACCTGCCCGGCCTCGACCGGAAGATTGAATCCTTCGGAAGTGCCGAGATGATTCGGGAATCGGCGCTCGACGAAATCCAGGACTTCGCGCGTGATCCGGTCACGCGGAAAAATCGGGAGTGGAGGAACCGGTCTCGTCTCGCTGATCGGAGCGCCTTCGCCGGGGAGAGCCGAAAGCGAAGTGAGCCCGAGCTCGTCGCGGAAGGCATCGCAGAATTGGTCAAGCGTCGGAGTCTCGACTCCTGCGAGCCAACCGTCGAATCGCTTCGGATCGCAGAGGAGCGATTCGTCCGGAACAATTTCGACGTCGAATCCCGCTTTCCCGGCAGCCGACCTGGCCTCGCTGATCCGAAGATCGTCGGATTGGCATTGAAGAATGAGCCGTCCGGCGCCGCGGCGAACCGCAAAACCCGCCAGAGCCGTGTCCCAGCTCTCCTCTTCGGTGAAGTAATGAACGGCGTGTCCTTTTCGAGAGAGCTGACGCGCGAAATGCCGCATCGCCGAAAAGGTGAGTACGAGTTTTTTCTTGTGGAAGGGGAGGCGGGCCGCCCACTGGCAGGATTCGATCAGGATGAGATCGGCCTCGCCGGGGACGAGCCTCGATAGGGGGCCAGCCTGGTCGCTGAGCTGGTTCTCGAGGATCCAGAGGGCGGGGCGGGAGGTTGCGGCTGGAAGCCCGGCCGTGACGCTACTGCTGGACGCATTTCCCCGGATCGGCATGGCATTCTCTCCTCGGGAACATCGGATTTCGCGATTTTTCTGTTGCGCCCCGCGCACATCAGGGAAAGCGGGCGGCGCCGCCGTCGTGGATTCTCGAGGAAGTGTAGCGCAGCCGTCGTGACAGACCGGTTAGGCCCGGACGGCTCCCACGGACTCTCGCCGAAACCAGAGGGCGGTCGCCTCGATTCCCCGGTCGAGCGGTGTCATCGGAGGGAGATCGAGAGTTCTCGAAAGGAGCGAAGCGTCGACCACACTCCGTTTCTGTTCCCCCGGTTTGGCCGGCGCCATTTCAGGTTCCCGGTCGACGCCGCAGGCGCGGGCGAGTGACCGGTAGAGCTCCAGGACGTTGGTTTCAATTCCGGTTCCGACGTTGAAGGTTCCGGCCGTTCGACTTTCGAACGAGAGCCGAACGGCTCGGGCCACGTCGCCGACGAATACATAGTCGCGGGTCTGGAGTCCGTCGCCGTTGATGAAACAGGGATTTCCGGCGAGAAGCCGGTTCAGGAAAATGGCGACGACTCCAGCCTCGCCGTGCGGGCTCTGACGGGGGCCGTAGACGTTGGCGTACCGCAGGATCGTGACGGGCATTCCGTACTGCGCGGCGTAAAAGCGCAGGTAAGCCTCCCCGGCGAGCTTGGAGCATCCGTAGGGAGAGAGGGGACGGGTCGGATGGGATTCATCGCACAGCTCCCCCTCCGGCTCACCGTAGATCGCCCCGCCGGTCGATGCGAACGCCACGTGGAGACGGGGATTCTTCCGGGCCGCCTCGAGCAGACGAATCGTCGACAGGATATTGGTTTCCGCGTCGAAAACCGGATCGGCGACGGAATTTCGGACGTCCATCTGGGCGGCGTGGTGCGAGATCGCGTCGAACGACCGCTCTTCGATCAATGCGGGAAGCGCGTCCGAACGAATGTCACCGACGACGAGCTCCGAGCTTTTTGGAAGGTTCTCGCGCCGTCCCGACGACAGGTTGTCGAAAACGGTCACTTTCCATCCGGCGGCCGTCATCTCGTCGGCGACATGCGAGCCGATGAAGCCCGCACCTCCCGTGATGAGAATTGATTTCATGGGGGCACCTTCCTGAGTCTCGAGAGTCTCAGCTCGCTCCGCCGCCGGGGTCATCGGACGTTGGCGGCGGCTTGGGCGGGACAGGCGGAGGAACCTGGCCGGAGCGGGGGGGTGGTGAAGATCCGGCGAGCGTGGCCGGGCCGGGAGGATTCGGCGGCAGAGGCTGCGGCGGCCATGGCGGGGAAGAGGGAGCGGATGACGCCCCGGCGCTTCCTCTCGCGGGGTCGAGAGCCCCCAAAACGACGAGAATCAGGCCGGCGCCGCACATCATGAAACCCAGCAGGCGCCCCATCTTCAGCGTCGTCTCGTCGCCGCCGTGCCGCTCGTTCCATCCACCCCACCACCCAAAATGCCGCCAGCTCGTTCGTTCGAGCTCCGAACCGCAGTAATAAGCGACGAAGATTCCGGCGATCAGAAGAATCACTCCCAATACGACTTTCTGTTTCGAGTTCATGATCCGATCCTCCCTTTCGTGCAGTCTTCAGGCGGTTCGAAAAGAGCAACTCATGATAGACCGGGCGCCAAAACCCCGTAAGCCCCGGTTCCAGGAGCAACCGCCGCCATTCACGGTACGATTCCTGTCCTGGAGGACAGGTTGAAACTGCTGCTGCCAACGAGTCGCATCTACTGGAAGCTGCTGACGGTTTTCATCCTCTTCGCGGTTCTGCCTCTCGGGTACGAGTCGGTGCGAGAAATTTATCTTCTTCATCATCTCCGTGAGGGAGTCGGGAAAAAAGCGAAAGAGATCCTGATCGAAGAGTACCAGAATGATCTTTCGCGGACCGGCCGCGAAATTGCCGATCGAGTGGCCAAGCGCGCGGAGGCCCTCGAAATGGAGATGCGCCGGGTTGCGGACAAGCTCCCGGCTCTTTTGGAATCCCCGGCCGGTTCCTCCGCATCGGACGCGCGCCTGCTGGAAGAAAAGCCGGGCGAGGCGCGGTGGGGCTGGGGGCCGGAACGCAGATCGGTGATGATCGTTGCAAAGAGCGCGTCGAAAGCGGTTCTGCCCGACCTCGCCCGGGCGCCCGGAATGATTCGGGAGCTTGAAACCGTTTCGATGCGCAGCCCCTCGGTGTCGTCGATTTTTCTCTGGACGTCGAACGGCCTCTGTTTGTCGATTCCGGGTTTCGATCCTCGAGAGGCTTTGTCTGGCGGAAGAATCGCCGCCGACTGGTCGAAAGAGATCTTCCGGCGCTTCCCCGAACGGGTCGATCCGGAATCCCCGCCCTCCCGCCCTTCCTGGACCGAGGCCTACTACGATCATTTTTACGGCGGGGGCTGGGTATCGAGCTGTTTGATACCCATCTACGATTCCAAAGGGAGAATTCGGGCCGAGCTCGGCGTCGACTGGAACGTTCAATCGGTCGTGAAGGACATCGTCGGAACTTCCAAAGTTCAAATCCTGCTCCTCGATCCCAGCTCTCAGGTTCTCGGCGAAACCGCCGGCGCGCTGGCTCCGTTCGGTCTTTCGGAGAAAGAGGAGTCGTCGGTCGCCGGTAAGCGGTTGATCGGGATCGTCGAGCCTCGCGCCACGCGGATCGTGGAGCGGCTCCTTCGCGGCGAGAATGTGGTCAGCCCGGAAGGAGAGCGCCTTCCGTGGATGTTTCAGGCGGTCCCGGTGCGGGGACGAAACTGGACCGTCGTGACCGAAGGAGCTCTCGAATCGCGGCTCGGCGCCGCGCTGGCGGTCGAGTCGGAGGTGGCGCACGAGTTTCGGGCGCTCTATGTGGGGCTTTCAGCCAGTTTTCTCCTGCTGGTGGGATTCGCCATCGTGGCCGCCTGGCTCGCCTCTCGAAGTTTTTCAACTCCGCTCGAGCGGCTGACGAGCGCGGCGGCCTCGATCGGAGCCGGCGGGCCCCTGGGGCCGCTGCCGGTCGAGCGAAGCGACGAGCTCGGAGTTCTCTCGCGGGTGTTTCAGGAGACCGCCCTCGCGCAACAGCGGAAGATCCGTCTGCTGACGGTGCTTCACGACATCGCCTATTCGGCGCGACACGTGGGGGACTTGCAGGTCGTCGTGCAGGAGCTCTCACGAAACTTCGCCTCCTTCCTCGACGCCGAACGCGCCGCGGTCCTGGTGTGGGATCCGGACCGCGACGTTCTCGCGGCATTGCCCCACGCCTGCGGAATCGACGATGCCGGGCTCGCTTCGCTTCGCATCAAGGACCCGAAGTCGCCCCTCTTTCGCAGGGTCTTCAAGGACGGTGAAACGTGGTCGGATTCGAGCCCGCGCGAGTCGGGTGCGGTCACGCCGGAGGCGATCGATCGCTTCGGAATTCGATCTCTTTCCGCCGTCCCGCTCGACGCCGAGGGGGAAAGGATTGGAATTGTCGTCGTCATCAATCCGGACCCGGAATCCGGCCAGGAGGAGATCGAGGCTCTGAGGCACTGCGCCGACCAGGCGGGACTCGTGCTGCGGGTGGCGCGACTGGTGCGAGCTCTGGAGGAGAGCAGCCGGGATCTGATCGACGCCAACCGGCAGAAAAATTATTTTTTGCAAAACCTCAATCACGAGATCCGAACGCCGCTCACGGCCGTCAGCGGTTGGGCCGAGGTCCTCGAAGATTTCGAAAAGATGACCTCCGCCGAAACGAAAGACGCGGTTCTGCAGCTCAATCGTTCGACGACGAACCTCCTGACGCTTGTGGAGGATCTTCTCGACATGTCGCGCGTCGAGAGCGGATCGCTCGCAGTGCGGCTCGAGGCCACTCCCGTCCAGGCAACACTGGACGACGTGCTTTCTTCCCTTTCGCCGGCGGCCGGAGCCAAGGGCGTCAGGTTGTTCGCAGGATCGATTGAAGCCGAGGGGGGGAGCTCGACCGTCTGGGCCGATCCCGTCCGGCTTCGCCAGGTTCTCTCGAATCTTCTGGACAACGCGGTGAAGTTCACGCTCCGCGGAGGAAGCGTCGAAGCGTCAGCCTGGCGGGCCGGTCAAGTCTGGACCTTCAGCATCCGGGACACCGGACTCGGGATTCCCGCCGACGAGTTGCCGCGAGTTTTCGACCGGTTCCGGCAGGTCGATGGGGGAGTGTCCCGCCGGCATCGCGGGATCGGAGTCGGCCTCAGCCTCGCTCGATCCCTCGTCGAGCTGATGGGAGGGCGGATCTGGGTGAAGAGCCAGCTCGGTGAAGGGAGCACGTTTCTGTTCTCCATTCCTGTGGGGCCGCCCGGGCGGAAGGACGACCGGCCCGGTACGATTCTTGTCACCGGCCCCTCGGCTCCGGTGATCGTGGAATCTCTCAAGGTGATCCTGTCGCCTCATCGGCGCCAGTTCGAATCGATCGTCACCGCCGCCGATCTCATTCCTCGAGCGCTCGAAGTCGTTCCCGACGCGATCCTGTTCGATCTCGACCGCGGAGACCTCGATTCCGTCGCCGCAACCGCACGTACCCTTCGATTGGAACCGTCGCTCGCGTCCGTTCGGTTCGTGGGCGTCGGGGCGGAAAAAAACTGCACGGATGCGACGCGAGAAGCCCTCGACTCGATCGTCGGACGCCCGCTGGCGCCGCTGGCCGTCCGCCTCGCGCTCGGCATCGACCAGAATCCCTGACGAAACGCACGGCGAGCCAGGGGGGGGGCTGGCGACAGCGGGAGCGAGACGAAGTGGCGGTAAGGTGGAGCGCCACGCGCATCAGTCTGCTTCTCGTGGAAAATTGAGCGGCGCGCTGCGAATGGTAAGGGGCCGCCCTGGACCCCTGATCTAAGTATTCCGGTTCGAGCAGAATTCGCCAATTACCACGGCCCCTCCGCATTGCAATTGGCGTTATAAGCCGCTACTTCGAAGTAACACATTCCACCGCAGCTCTCGCCGCTCGAGTCGACGATCTGAATGTTCGGCGTCCCTGGATCCGTATCAACGGCGTTACTCCCGATTTTCGTCCATGGGCCAGTGGCCGCGGCAGAACGATAGACGTTGTAGCCGGTCACATTTGACGGAGCGTTCGAGTCAGTAAAGTTGAGAACGACATGGCCGCTCAAATTGAGGCCGGCGCGATAGATCAAGGTCGGCGAACCGGGTGTCAAGCAAGGGCACGCGGGAAAATAGATGCTGCCTAGATTGAGGCCTTCAATAACAGAAATACCGTCCCAGCCACCCCAGACGATCATCTCGTTCCCCGTCCAGACTGCCGTGTGATACTCGCGTCCTGGCCACACGCCGGTGGTGGCCGTCGGCATCCACGAATTCCCTGCCGGATCATAGCGACCGCCCGTGTTGAGGTAAGAGCCGTCGAATCCGCCCCAGACGATCATCTCCGCCCCCGTCCAGACCGCCGTGTGCCAGCTGCGCCCCGAGGGTGCTCCGGTCGTCGTGGTTGCCAACCAGGAGTTCGCCGCCGGGTCATAACGCCCGCCCGTGTTGGAAACACAACAAACGTTCCAGTTCTCACCGCCCCAGACGATCATCTCCGTTCCGGTCCAGACCGCCGAGTGCCAGCCACGCCCCAAGGGCGCCCCCGTCACCGTGGTCGCCGCCCAGGAGTTGGTCGCCGGATTGTAGAGACCACCCGTGTTGAAGAAACAACAAGTTGAGGAGTCGCCTCCCCACACGACCATTTCCGTCCCGGTCCATACGGCCGTGTGGTTCACCCTGGCAGCGGGCGCTCCAATTGTTGTGGTCGCCGCCCAGGAGTTCGCCACCGGATTGTAGCGGCCACCCGTGTCTACGTTGCTGCTAAAGTCCCATCCTCCCCACACAACCATTTCTGTACCTGTCCACACGACGGTGTGCCCGCCGCGTGAGGAGGGCGCGCCCGTGGTCGTGGTCGCTATCCAGGAATCTGCCGCCGGATTGTAGCGGCCCCCGGTATTGTCAAAGCCACCCCAGACGATCATCTCGGCTCCAGTCCATAGGGCCGTGTGCCCCTCCCGTCCCGAGGGCGCGTCCGTTGTTGTGGTTGGCGTCCAGAAGTTTGCAGCCAGGTCGTATCGGCCGCCCGTGGGGCCGCCGCCATACCCGCCCCAAACGATCATCTCCGCCCCGGTCCATACCGCCGTGTGATGGTAACGTCCCGAAGGGGCGCTCAATGTCGAGGTCGTTAACCAGGAATTTGCGGCCGGGTCATAACGTCCGCCCGTATCGAAGTATGTGGCGCTCGTGCGGCCGCCCCAGACGACCATCTCCGCCCCCGTCCATATTGCCGTGTGCTGGTAGCGAGCCGAGGGAGCGATGGACGTTGCCGTCGGTGTCCAGGAATTCGTCGCCGGGGCATAGCGGCCGCCCGTGCTTAAGTAAGAGCCATTCCAGCCGCCCCACACGATCATTTCAGTCCCAGTCCAAACAGCCGTGTGGTATTGGTTTCCTGAAGGCGCTCCCGTCGTAGTGGTTGCCATCCAGGAATTTGCCGCGGGGTCGTACCGCCCGCCCGTGTTCGAAGCAATGGGACCGCCCCAGACGATCATCTCTGTGCCCGTCCAGACGGCTGTATGCGCGTACCGTTCTGCCGGCGCGCCGGTTGTGGTCGTGGGCGTCCAGGAGTTTGCCGTCGGGTCGTATCGGCCGCCAGTATTGAAGTAAGTGACGCCGCCATTGTAGCCACCCCAAACGACCATCTTTGTTCCGGTCCATACGGCCGTGTGATATTGGCGGCCAGATGGCGCGCCCGTCGTCGTGGTCGTCGTCCAGGAGTTCGTCGCCGGATTGTAGCGGCCGCCTGTGTTCAAGTTGGTGGAGAAGTCGTAGCCACCCCAGACGACCATTTCACTCCCAGTCCACACGGCAGTGTGAAATCGACGAGCCGATGGGGCGCCCGTCAGAGTTGTCGCCGTCCAGGAGTTGAGGTTCGGATTGTAACGTCCACCGGAGTTTGTCATTCCGGTAACGCTGTCGTATCCACCCCAGACGACCATCTCCGTACCCGTCCAGACGGCCGTGTGGTTATACCGTCCCGAGGGCGCGCCCATCTTCGTAATCGCCGTCCAGGAATCCGCTGCGGGGTCGAAGCGCGAGCCCGTGTTGGAGTAACCCGGGTCGATGCCGCCCCAGATGATCATTTCGGTTCCCGTCCAGACGGCCGTGTGATTGTATCGTCCCGCGGGTACACCGACGCGGGTGTCCGCCCATGTGTCCGGCGCACAAGCCGCCGTGGAAGAGATGATCGTGGGCAAGGGCTGAAACTCGATGCCGGTTGCAGGAGAATCAACCTTGACGGGCGAGGTGAAATACGAATTTCGGGCGGATTCGGTGAGACCCTTGGCGGCGAGTTTCAACCACGTTTCGTAAGTTCGCTTATGCAGGATGATGGATTCGATTTCCAGCGACTCCACTTGAGGCATCTCATTCTCAGGGAGTGGGCTTCGGCCCTGCCAATCAATCGGGCTTCGCCCGGGCAATTCCATGGTCCTGCCCCCGACAGGGTCGGGTTTTTCGCACCGTCTGGCTTCTTTCGGGATGACGTTGGCCAGTCTCTCGATGATGAATGCGTCCTCCGTCACCAGTAACTCGGGCGCATTCTCGGTTCCATTCAGCTCGGCATAGCGGCGAGACAAGAACTCCTCATCGACATCGATGGCGCTGTCGGGCGCCCCCAAAGGGACATTTGCAGGCGGCCAATTCGGTGAAACCCTTGCCGGAACGGCGCGGAGCATGATTTTTCCATACTCGCCATCGTAGGTTCTCGAAATCTCCTCCATCCTCTCGCCGCGAAGTTGAATGGCCTTGGCGAGCATCATCTCGGCCCTCTGCCGCTCGGGCGCGTGGAAGTCCCCGTCGGAATCGTAAAGGCCCCGTGACATCTTCTCAGCAAGAATCGGGCGCACGAAAACTTCCTTGACGAGCCAGGCGTTGTTCTCGAGGGCGCCGAAAATCTCGCGGAGCATGGCGGGCGCCCTTGTCGAGCCACAAATTCTTTCGAGCTCTTTTTGCAGAGCGCCATCAGTGATGACCGCTGGCCCGACAACGGAATCCTGCAGGAGATATTTTTCGACCTTTTCTTCGAGTGCTTTACGCGGGACGGCCCGCTCGAAGGGCAGCTTGGTTCCCGTCCTGTGATTGAAATAAATGCGTTCGATTCTTTCCTGATAATAGACACGGTCGGAAAATTGCAAGGTGTGGAATCCGCGCCCTTCTTCGAGGCTTGGCAATCCCGCCCATGCGTTGTCGACGGTAGCAGCGAAAGCCCACAAAGCTGCTGTTGCCGCCACCATCAACAACATGCTTCTTCCGCTTCCTTTCCATCGTCTTGAGGTGAACCGCAAGACGATGGATGGAATGGAGGCTTGTCTTTCGTTTCGGGCTGTCGTTCCAAGCATCGGACTCACCCCTTTTGAAAAGCTTGTGTACTTCGCTGGATATTACCACCCTTGGACCGCGGCGCGAACCGGGAGCTTTTCGCTCAAACGGCGATCTCAAGCTCGCGAGTTTCGATGGTGAGGGGCATTCCCTGTTCGGCCCGCACTTCGAGACAAGCCTCGATCGCCTCGCGGATGTTCGCGAGGGCTTCGGTCTCGGTTTGCCCCTGGCTCATGCAGCCGGGAAGGGCCGGGCACTCGGCCGGGATCCGGCGCTGCGGCCGCACCTCGATTACCGCCGCGCCGCTCCGTGAGCCCGCACTTCCAGAGCAATTTCTTCCGGGCCGAACGAGCTTTTTTGAAGAATGCGTTTGACCGATCCCTCGAGGCGCGCTTCGTCGGTCGAGGAGAGCGGCGATGGCGCGAGGGCGATGATGGGGACGTCTTTCCATTCGAGGTGTTTTTGGATTTCCTCGACGAGCTCGAATCCGTTCATGACCGGCATGGCCAGGTCGAGGAGGATGAGATCGATCGAAGACTCGCGAAGGCGATCGAGGGCGACGCGCCCATTTGCCGCTTCCGAGACGATCCATCCGTCTTTCCGCAGTGTTTCCGACAGCTTCTCGCGGGTATCGACCTCGTCCTCGACGACGAGAACCCGGCTCCCGCGCCCCTGGCGCCGATGTCGATTCAGAATGGCGGAGAGGCGGCTGCGTTCGATGGGCTTGGTGACGTAGTCGGCTGCGCCGAGAGCGAAGCCCATGTTCTTCTCGTCGACGACGGTGAGCATGATGACCGGAATCTCCGAAAGCTCCGGATCGGCTTTGAGCTGGGAGAGGACGGTCCAGCCGTCCATTTCCGGCATCATCACATCGAGGGTGATGATCGCCGGACGGATCTCGCGCGCGAGACGCAACCCTTCGGCGCCGCTGCCGGCGATGACGGCCCGCAGACCTTCCCGTTGGAGAAAACCGACCATGAGATCCTGAATCGTCGGGTCGTCGTCGATCACCAGAACCGTGGTTTCGCGCTCGGCCGAGGAGGAATGATAGGCCGGGACGACACCCAAAGTGGGCCGGGTCCGTTGCTGCTCCCGCTCAGGAACCTCCTCGGGAGGCGCGACCACGGCGGGGATCCGTGCGGTCATCTTCGTTCCTTTTCCCACCTCGCTCTCGGCCGTGATGTCCCCGCCCATCAACTGGCAGAAACGGCGGCTGATCGCGAGCCCGAGCCCGGTTCCTCCGTATTTCCGCGTGGTGGAAGAGTCCGCTTGAGTGAACGGGAGGAAAAGCTGCCCGAGCTGCGCTTCCGTGATCCCGATTCCGGAGTCTTCGACCCGGATGACGATCCAGGAGGTATCGCCGGCCAGTTCCCGCCGAGCGTCGAGGAGCACCGTCCCGCCCTCGGTGAATTTGGCCCCGTTCGACAGGAGATTCAAGACGACCTGACGCACTTTGGTGAGATCGGCCTGCATCGTGGAAACATCGTCGGCGCAGCGGACCTCGAGACGATTGCCGTTTTTCACCATGAGTGGCTGCACGATCGAAGACAACTCGTCAAAGAGCGGCCGAACCGGAAAAGTCTCGATGAACAAACCCATTTTCCCGGCTTCGATCTTGGAGAGGTCGAGGATGTCGTTGATGAGACCGAGAAGAAGCTTTCCCGCTTCGCGAATTTTTTCGAGATCGGGCAGGTACTCGGGCCGTTCGTCGTCCTGCACGTGCTCCTGGAGCATTTCGGAGTAGCCGATGATGGCGTTGAGCGGGGTGCGCAGCTCGTGGCTCATGTTGGCCAGGAAACTGCTTTTCGTCCGGCTCGCTTCTTCGGCGCGGTCGCGCGCCACGGTGAGCGCGGCGTTTCCGCGCTGCACCTGCGCCAGCATCTGGTTGAACCCGTCGATGAGGAGTCCGAGCTCGCCGCCGGCGATCCTCTCGGCGCGTATCGAAAAATCGTTTCGTTCGGCGACCATTTTCGCCCTCTCCACGAGATGCAGAATCGGACCCGAAACGAGCTTTTGCAATCGCGAGGAAAGAACGAGCCCGACGAGGAAGGACGCGGCGACGATCGCTGCGAGGAGCCCTGCGTAACGCGCGATTCGCCCGTTGAGCTCTTCGAGGTCGGAGATGACGCAAACGTCGCCGATTTTTTCGGTTCCGTAACGAAGATGAGTGTGAAGGATCAGGCGGTCGTTCTCGAAACGATATCCGGGCGGTTCCGGCGATGGCGCCGTCGAGGCGAATTGAGCGTCGGCTCGCAGGTAACGAGCCACCAGGGTTCCCTCCCTCGAGAAGACGTGGGCGGAAATCAGGTGAGGCTGCGCCTTGAAGGCATCGAGGGTTTCTTTGACCGTGGAGTTGTCGCCGAACAGGAGCGCCGCTCCGGTGTTGGCCTCGACCATGCCGGCCACCAGCTCGAGGTCGCCCACCAGTTTTTTCCGGCACGAGAGGTAGTCGAAGATGAAAAGCTCGGCACAGGCGAGCAGGAGCACCACGCCGGCGGTCGCCATCGTGATGACCATGAGCTGCCGCTTGATCGGAAGCTCGCCGAACTCGAGTTTCACGGCCGAGTCCCGGCGATCCGAAAAATTTCGATTTCCCCTTTGCCTTTCGCCTGAACCCGGCCGAGAGATTGACCCTGAAAAAGAGTGTTGACCTTTTCCCAGGCGGCCGAGCTGACATTGACGGCGTTGGCGGCTCCGGCGCTTTCGACTCGTTGTGCGGTGTTGACGGTGTCTCCCCAGAGGTCGAACAGGTATTGCCGGCGGCCGATGACTCCCGCAACGACCGATCCGACGTGGATCCCGATTCGGACTTCCCAATTCGGAGGAAGCCTTTTGGATGCTGCGGCCATTCCGAGCCCGAACCGGACGCAGTTGGCGACCGGGTTTTCCTCTTGATTGAGCAGCCCGGAAGCCGCCATGAACGCGTCGCCGATCGTCTTGATCTTCTGGACACGGTTCTCGAGGGCGAGATCCTCGAAAGCGGCCGTCAGATCCTGAAGATACGAAACGACCTGCTCCGGCTCGTTTCCGTCGCAGAACGCAGTGAAGCCGACGATGTCGCAAAAAAGCACGGCGACGTTCTCATAGCGCCGCGGGCGGACCTGGTTCGTCGCTTTGAGCTCGTCGACGATGGTCTCCGGGAGAATCACGCGGAGAAGGTCGTCGGATTTCTTTTTTTCGACCTGCAATTCGCTGAGCAACGCGGCTTCCTGATCGCGAAGCCGTTTCTTTTCGAGGCAGTTTCGAAGCCGCGCTTCGAGAATGTCCTTGTTGAACGGTTTGGCGAGGTAATCGTCGGCTCCGATCTGAATGCATCGCACGACGCTTTCGATGGCGTCGACCGCCGTGATCATGATCACGGGGATGTGTTTCAGGCTTTCGTCGGCCTTCATCTTTTCGAGAACCTGATACCCGTCCATGCGGGGCATCATGATGTCGAGGAGAACCGTGTCGTACTCGCTTTCGCGGAGCCGGTCGAGCGCCTGGAGGCCGTCTTCGGCCGTGACCACTCGATACCCCTGCCGTTCCAGACGACGCGAGAGAACGTCCCGGTTCAGCTCGTTGTCGTCAACGACCAGGACTTTCGCCGGAATCACTTCGCGGCCGGCCGCGAGCGCCGGACTTCGTTTCGGCTCGGAGGAAGTTGGTGGAACTTCGGGAGGCTCGCTCACGCCCGGCCCGATTCATTCGCTTGGTTCGATGCGCTCATGTGCCGATTCCGCGTCCTGCTATCCCTCAGGCGCCCTCGCCAGGCAACTTGAGGAGAGCCTCGATCTTGGAAAGAAGTCTGGGCAGCTCGACCGGTTTGGTGTCGTAATCGTTGCATCCGGCTTCCATCGTTTTTTCGCGATCGCCCGTCATGGCATGAGCCGTCAATGCAATGACCGGAATCGAGGCGGTTCCGGGGGACGCCTTGAGCTTTCGGGTCGCTTCGTATCCGTCGAGAATCGGCAGGCTCATGTCCATCAGGATCAGGTCGGGCCGTTCGCTCTCGGCCATCGCGACCCCCTGCTGTCCGTCCACGGCGATGACGACCTGAAACCCCTTGCGTTCCAGCCGCCGCGAGAGCATGTCGCGATTCATTTCGTTGTCCTCGACTAACAGGATCTTGGCCATCGGTCTGATCGCTCCTTCGTTCGTCCCGACCGAGCTTAACACAGCGTCTCACGAGGACAAGAGCGCTCGCCGGCGGCGGCGGAAGAGAAACGGGGGGCCTTCTCCAATCGACAGGTGAGAGGATCGCCGTGATGAACTACACTTCTCCTTTTGGACGAGAGATCAGCTTCGAGATCACAGAAAGACGACGCCATGGAAGAACGAACAAACGAGGAGCCGGAGAGCCAGGAAAAGGCTCTCTCCCACGCCCGTCACGAGCTTCGAACTCCGCTCAACCAGATCATCGGTTACAGCGAGATGCTCAAGGAAGAGGCCGAGGAGGCGGGGCACGAATCGTTCATCCCCGACCTGGACAAAATCAATGCCGCCGGGCGGAGGCTCGTCGCTCTGATCGACGATCTGTTGCAACCCTCCCGAGTGGAAATCCGGTTCGCCCCTCCCGAAGCGGAAGAAGAGGCCGCGGGCTCGATTTCAGCGCCGCCCGGCGAATCCGGTCTTTCGGCCCCGACGCTCACCTTGCAGGAGGCCGGGAGCGAAGCGGCCGAGGGTTCTTCCGAACCGCGAATGGGAGTCGGGCACATCCTGGTTGTCGACGACAACGAAGGGAATCGCGACATGCTCGCCCGGCGGCTCCTCAAGACCGGCTACGACGTCGAGACTGCGGAAGACGGGTACCGCGCTCTCGAGATGATCGACGCCGGGAAATTCGACCTGATTCTTCTCGACGTCATCATGCCCGGAATCAGCGGGCTCGATGTTCTGCGGACGATCCGCAAGACGAGAACCGTCGCCGATCTTCCGGTCATCGTGGCAACCGGTCGAAACGCGAGCCAGGACGTCGTGGAAGCTCTCGCAATCGGAGGCAACGATTACGTGACCAAGCCGCTCGATTTCGCGGTCGTGCTGGCGCGGGTCGAAACGCAGCTCTCCCTCAAGCGCGCGAAAGACCAGGTCGAAATTCTGGCGGTCGACCTCGAACGGAAGAACCGGTTCATTCAGAAAACATTCGGCCGGTATCTTTCGGACGACGTCGTCGCGAATCTGCTCGAGTCGCCCGAGGGGGCGAGGCTCGGGGGCGAAGAAAGAATCGTCACGATTCTGATGTCCGATCTCCGGGGATTCACGTCGACGTGCGAGAGGCTCGCGCCGGAACAGGTTGTCGGCGTCCTCAATAACTATCTCGGGACCATGGCCGACGTGATTCTCGAATACGGCGGAACGATCGACGAGTTCATCGGCGATGCGATTCTCGCGATTTTCGGCGCTCCCGTGACCGGTGCCGACGACTCAGAAAGGGCCGCGGCCTGTGCGCTGGCCATGCAGCTCGCGATGGAGAAGGTCAACGGCATGAACCGCGAAGCGGGGCTTCCGGAAATCGAGATGGGGATCGCCGTCAACACGGGGAAGGTCGTTGTCGGGAACATCGGCTCACACAAACGCGCGAAGTACGGCGTGGTCGGCAGTCATGTGAACCTGACTGCCCGGATCGAGTCGTTTTCGACGGGTGGTCAGATCCTGATTTCCGAATCGACCCACGCCGAGCTCGCCGAGATGCTCGAGGTCGCGGGCGCAATCGATGTCAAAGCCAAGGGGTTTCATGCCTCGATCAAAGCCTACGAATTGACCGGAATCGGAGGGCGGCACCGGCTGAGGCTTCCGGAAAAAGTGGTGGAGCTGCGGGTGCTCCCGCGACGGCTCCCGCTGCGCTACATCGTGCTCGACGGAAAACACATCGGAGACGTCGATTTCGCTGGAGAGATCTTCGAGCTTTCGGCACGAGGCGGTGTCATGCGGGGAGAGCTCGTCGCCGAAAAGCTCAGCAACCTCCGGATGAAAGTGACCGGGGGAGATGGAAAAAATCTGGAAGGGGACCTCTACGCGAAAGTTGTCTCTTCTTCGGAAACCGCCTTTGCCGTCCGCTTCACTTCCGTGCCTCCTGACGTCGAAGCGTTTTTCGAGGCCGCGCTGAAGGAGCTGGATGCCGGAGCGACCGCGAGCTGAGTCGGCTTCGCGGCAATCGGCGCGAAGCTGGTCTTCCTACGTTGACCGAACGATCGAGAGTCGCCGCTTCGGTCGAGCCCGCTTCCGGCCTCGTACGGGTATCCGGGTTCGACGGGATGGAGGCTAAGCCTTCCCAGCCTGCTGGAGCAGGTTCTTGACCAGGTTCGCCGTCTCGTCTTTCCCGGGAACACAAAGATTCGGATCCTTGTCTTTACCTTCGGCGAGCGCTTTCGCGTACCCCTCGCAATCGTAGCCGCAGGCGGTGCAATCGGTCTGGGCCATTGCGGCGAAGAGTTTGACGAAAAGTTTGTCGTCCGGTTTCTCGAGCTTTTTCTCGCCGATGAGCTGTTCCGCGAGCTCCATTCGTTTCGGAAGAGCCAGCGTCTCGTCGTGAAAAGGGAAGTTTTCCCCCTCTTTTTTCTCTTCCTTGGCCGCGACGTCTTCGACTTTTCCCGAGTCGACCCAGACACCCCACGAAAAGCACTTGGGGCAGGTGAAAGCGTAGTCGTAACCCTCGGGGAGGTGCTTGCCCGGCATGCGCTCGACGATGAGCGCCTCGTTGTCGACGGGACAGGCGGGGCTGTAACGCTCCTGGGCATCCTTCACGAGCGTGCGCAAGTGCCCTTCGGAATATCGAACCTGCTTGACTTTCTGGGTCAGCCGCACGACATCGGGAAACGTCGCGCCCGGCAGGTCCCGAACGATCGGAAGATCGGGCAGCCGGCACTTGGGGCAGGTGAAAATGACCTGGGGCTCGAAAATTCTTTCGACGTATTCGCCGCGCATGAGGAGGCCATGCTTCGGGCAGCGAACCGGGCGTTCGTGCCAGAACGCGTCGAGCATCTCGCGCTTCTGGTGAATGGTCAGTTTCGCTTGAAGCGGGAGCATTGAGATCATGAGCCCTCCAGGCATCGCGCCCGATTGAACGATCGCGGAGCACGGGCAAATATATTCGATTTCGAGAGGAAGGGCGACTCGAGCCCTCTGGGGACTCGAGGGACTGCGGAACTCTTGGAAATTTCCGTGACCGCTATCACAAGTCACTAACAGGGCGAAATCGACAATTTGCATCAAATGTGACCGAAAAACTCCCGCTTGGCTTCTTTCTCATCCGGAGGAATTCTTCTGGTTGCCCCGGATCTTCAATTTGTTCAGAGGGTTGGCGATGAGGCATGGGTATTGCTTCTAGATCTCCTCGATGTGTATCGCAGGTTTCCAGTCGGTTCGGTCTCGACGAGATTGCAGGTCAGGCCGTTGAAGCCGACAGGGACTGGGGAATTGCCGAATTCTGAATCCCGGCATTTTGCCCAGTCCCGTGAAGAAAGGTGAATCCATGATGAATTTCAGGAGAGTGGCGATGGCAACTGGATATCTTCGGCTGAAGCAAGCCGGTCTGCAGGCGATGGCTGCCGGAATTCTTTTCCTTGCGGCCGCAGGATCGGCGCAAACGGTTCCGACCGGTTACCAGGACTACTACGTCACCGGCAACGACGAGCAAGTCTGGCGGATGTTCAACCTCGTTGCTGCAGGTGAAGGGCAGCCGGCATGGTCGGGGCAGGCTTACTCCATCGTAGGCGTCGCTGCATCCGCCGATAATCAGAGGATCACCTACGACCACTGGGAAGGGGGCTACGAAGCCAACATCCTCGCTCCCGTTCAGGCGAACACGCTGGTTCTGGGCGACAACAATCCCGCCAGCGGAGGCGCGCGCTCCTTTACGAACAACCCGCGTCTGACCAGCGACTGTCTCCTCCGGGGAACTGTTCTCACCTTCAGCGTTCGGCAAAAACCCGAACCGGTTGTTACAATTACTCCCACGAGCGGACGGCTCGTCCAGATGCGTCATGACCAGCTGGATTCTCGCGGAGAGGGGGCATTCTCGTAACATGTTGGGAAATATAGGTTTTTTCGTCGAACCATTTACGGGACGACGTTGGGTGCAGGATTTGCAAGAAGTAACGCAGCCGAATCGGGCGAAAGGTCCGATTCCGGTGCATCGAGGAACTCTTTCCCAGCGGAAAGTCGTTGAATCGAAAGAAAAAGGACGTCCAGCCGTAATGCCCTGTAGGAGGGGACACATGAAGGAAGACATCAAGAGCTCCAGGACCGGAGGACGAAAATCCGCCGTCGACCAAATGGGGCTGAGCTGCATCGATTCTGGTTCTCTCGGCCGCCAACGAGGACGAATGGAGTTGTCTGCGACTTTGACGAAATCGCTTCGACTCGCGGCGATTTCGATTTTTGTAATCCTCTTGAGCCTGGGTTCTCCGGACCGAGCCTCCGCTCAGACCTGCAGCGGATCGGGCGGCGGCGGGCCGACCCTCATAACTATCACTCTCGATGGAATCCCTTCCGATTGGAGCCCCGTTCTTTCGAATCCTCTTCAGTACACCGCCGACGGTGAATTCGTTAATCCGTGCGGAGGCGCCAACCCCGTTGATCGGGACTGCACGAATTTCGGTTACACCAACATCTCCGGGCGGGATCTCTCGCAGTTCGCCTGGACTTACGATGCGACCAACGTCTACCTTTACCTTCGACGATTCGGCTCGGACAACAACCAGGACAGCTTCTACTTTTACTGTGACACGAACTCAAACCAGAGGATGAACACCGGGGAAAAGGTCTTCTGGGTTTCGTTTTCGGGCGGTGGCAAAAAGCTCGACGGACACGTGCTCGACTACAACGCATTCGGCGGAATCTACGGCGATGCTGCGGGTGACTACATGGCTGACCCCGCCACGGGTTTCGCCGACGGTTACAAGCTCCACGGCACGGATTCGAACCAGGTCAACCTCTATGCGAACCAGCTCTGGGTTTTCGCGGACGGATCGGGTTTCGAGGCCAACATCCCCTGGACGAACCTCGGAGTGCCCGTCGGAACTCCCATCTACTTTCACGTCTCGTCGAAGAACGGGTCGACGTCCTCGTTTGGGAGCGGAATCGACGACGATCTGGGAGGCCCAGGCGGAACCCTCGGAGTCTTCGGCTTTCGCCTGGCGAGCCTTGTCGCGAGCCAGGCGCAGAACGTTGCGACCGGAACGGCGTTCGTCGATTACGTGCATACGCTGACGAACACAGGAACTCTCAGCGATCGATACAATTTCAAAGGCATCTCCACGCAGGGATGGAAAGTCGAGCTCTTCGATCGTTCGACCGGAACCCCCGGCACATTGATGGCCACCGATCTCACGGGGGACGGCATCTGGAACTCCGTGACTCCTGCGTACGACTTCGATACCAACGGACAGCCCGACACGGGAGCCGCCGCACTGGGGGCGAACGGTACGTTCCTTGTGACACTTCGTCTCACGCCGTTGACCGGCGCGAACAACGTCCAGGACGTGACGACGCTGACGGCGACCTCCATCGCGAGCCCGACCTGCGTTCACCCTTCGGTCGCCGATACGACGGCCATTGGAGACTTGAGTCTCACGCCGACGCCGCAGGCGAAGAGCGTGATGATCAACCAGGCGGTCGATTACGGTCTGAAGCTGACGAATTTCAGCCTCTCCGACACCTTCGACTTCCGCGCCATATCAAGTCTCGGATTCCGCATCGATATCTATACCGATCCCAACGGAGACGGAAATCCGGCGGACGGCGTTCTCGTCGCGACGGATCTCAATGGCAATGGATCCTACGCGGACGCCGGGGATTCGATTCAAGCCGGTTTCAATACGAATGCAAACGGTCTTCCCGACTTTGGAGCCATCGCCAACGGAGGGATCAAGAACATCGTCATTCGAATCACGGCGGGCGCGACGGTCAACGTCGTCGATACGACGACAGTCACTGCCCAGGGAGCTACGTACGGAAAGACGGCAACCGCCGTCCTGACGACCTCGGTTCTGCCTCGATTGTCATTGACTCCCAGCTACACCACGGCGCTGGGAACCAACAAGTTCTCCGGGCCCGGCGTCTCGGTTTTCTATGCGCATCTTCTGGTCAATAGCTTCGGAACCGCCGACAGCGTAACCTTGTCCGGCCTTTCGAATCAGGGATACACGGTTCGCTTCTGGACCGACCCGAACGGCGACGGCAATCCCAGCGACGGCACACTGATCGCGGGGCCGGTCGCGCTCGGGGCATTCGGTGGATCGCTCCGCATCGTCGTCGAGGTTCAGATTCCGACGGGCATCGCCGTCGGAATCATCGACACGACGACCGTCACGGCCGCCTCCTCCCTGGCGCCGCCTTTCAGCACGACGGCCACGGACCAGGTTCGCATCAGCCGCGTTTCCACCTATTCCGACTCGCTGCGCACTCTCAATGCGACGTCTTTCGCCCGTTGCGACACGGTCTACGTCCTGGGCAACAACCTCACGGCTGACATGCCGACCGATTATCAGCTTCGGTACATTAATTCCGCTTCTCTCACCGTCCGGACGTACGTGCTGCCCACCGACGGAAGTGGAAACGGAATCGATCAATACACGTTCACGTCGTCGGATGCCGTCGGGAATTGGACGATTGAGCTTCGGACGGGCGCGCCGGGCTATGCCACGATTCTCGACACCATCACGATCAAGGTCGATCCGGTCGGAACTCCTTCGACGATCGCCCCTCTCGCCCTGGATCAAGCCAGTTACGCTCTTTTCGGGGACAGTCTGTCGATCACGGCGACCTTCAACAATGCGAGCCCAACGACGACGTATGTCTCGACGGTTTTCCAGTACGTGATCGTCAATGCCGGAGCCACGCAGTATCTTCAGGCCGGGGGGACTTTCGCGGCCTACACCGGAACACAGACGACCCGGACGACTTCGCCGCACGATGTCGCCCCTCTCTCCTCCGTCACGGAAACCGTGACCATCGGTTCGGTCACGTTCCCCGCCGCCGGAACCTATCAGGTCCGGATGAGCTGGATCGGAAGCTGCGGGAACACGATCGCGACCGCCACGCTCAACGTGCCGGTGGGAACAACGATTGGAAGCTTCGGCAGCGCAGGTGGAGTCGGCCCCAAGGAGATTTTCGGTACGGGGCAGACGGTGTTTCTCTATGGCTCGAACTATCTCGCCTCGACCGCCTACAAAGTGGCCTACTACTCGCCGGCGGGAACTCTCTTCACGACCCAATCGGTTTCGAGCGACGCTTCCGCCAATCTCTCGACCAGCAATACGACCGCGGCGCTCGGAACCAACGGTCTCTGGCACGTGGCGGTTTATCCCGCTTCCTCCTCCATACCCGCGACCTTTAACGCGCTCGACGCTGGGTCGCTGGCGATGGATTCCTTCACCGTCGATACCGTCGCCCCCACTCTCTCGATCACAAAGCCTACTGCGACTTCCTACGTTCCGCTCAATGACGAGGACTTTGCAACGGCAGGATTCCAATTGACGCCGAACGGCATCATGGAGTTGGGTTCGACGGTTTCGCTCGTCTCGCTCGTGGCGAATTCGGGCGGTCCGGCGCCGACGCTGGGCGCCGTCACCTATCCGACGACGACGAGCTGGACCTTCGCCCAGGCGACGTGGCCGATCGGAAACTACACGTTGACCGTTCGAGCCACCGATGCGGCGTCCAACACGACCGATGTCGCCGTCACATTCTCGGTTCGCCCGGCGTCGCCGATCGTGAGCTCGCCGATACTGGCGGGAGCAACGACGGTTTCCGGGACTTCGGTGTCGCCGGTTGGGTCGGCGATCAATGTTTACGACAATGGCGTCTTGATTGGAACGACGACAGTGCTCGCGGGCGGTGTCTGGACTCTTTCGGGAGTCGGGCCCCTGGTTGACGGCCATTCGATCACGGCGACGGTGACTGTGAACGGCACGGCATCCCTGCCCTCTCAGCCTGTCGTCGTTTCTGCGAATCCGGCCGACGTCACGCCCACTCCGACGGTGAGCAGCCCGATCAATGCAGGAGCCACGAGCATCAGCGGTACCAGCTCGTCTCCGGCAGGAACGCTGATCGACGTTTACGTGAATGGAGTTTTCGCAGGACAAACCACAGTCGGCGCGGGAGGCGTGTGGACGCTGTCCGGAGTCCTGCCTCTCGCCGATGGGGATGCCGTGGTGGCGACGGCGACCGATCTTGCCGGCGGCCACGGAACGAGCGCTCCGAGCCCGACGGTCTACGTGTCGGCCAACGCGGGGGATCAAACACCGACTCCAACGATCAATGCACCGGTTTATTCGAACGACACGAGCGTCGGTGGAACCAGCACGGCTCCCGTTGGAACGATCATCACGGTTTACAAGAACGGAGTGTTTCTGGGCGCGACCACGGTCGGTGCTGGAGGAGTCTGGACCCTGTCTGGAGTTTCCGGACTCGTCGCAGGAAACGTACTCACGGCGACCGCGACCGATTTGGCGAACAATCACGGAACCAGCGGCCCCTCGGCACCCGTCACGGTCATCGCACCGGGGCCGATTCCCAATCCGCCGACCTTGACGTCTCCGGTCTTCGCGGGGGCGACTTCGATCTCCGGGACGTCGGATGCACCCGTCGGATCAGTCATCAAAGTCTATGTCAACGGCGTTCTGGTCGGCACGACGACCGTCGTGGCGGGCGGAACTTTCAATCTGACCGGAGTCGGGCCTCTGGTGGACGGACAAACGCTCACAGCGACAGTCAAGGTCGCCGGTTCGACGTCGCCGCTCTCGGCGCCTGTCGTGGTTTCGGCGAATGCCGCTGACGTAACTCCGAGGCCGACCGTCGATTCGCCGGTCTTCGCCGGAGCGACATCGATTTCAGGAACATCAAGCTCACCGGCGGGAACCCTGATCGACGTCTTCGTCGATGGCATTTACGTCGGACAAACCGCCGTGATCGGGGGCGGAACGTGGTCCATCACGGGTGTGGGGCCGCTTCTCGACGGGCAGGCGATCACAGCAACGGCCACGGACGCCGGAAACAACAAGGGAACGAGCGCGCCTTCCGTGCCGGTGTATGTCTCGGCAAACGCCGGGAACGTGACGCCGCCGCCGGTGGTGACGAGTCCGATTTTCTCCGGATTGACGACAGTGACGGGGACGTCGACTCAGCCGGCCGGGACCATCATCGATGTGTTCGTCAACGGAGTGGTCGTAGGAAAGACGACGGTGAACGCGAACGGAACCTGGTATCTCACGGGTCTTTCGCCGCTTCTCTCGGGTGATGTGGTGACCGCCAAGGCGACGAACCTCGCCGCCGGAATGGGGACGAGCGCTTCGTCGGCTCCTGTGGTCGTGGTGCCCGCGGCTCCGGTGATCTCTTCGGCGCTTCAGGCCGGAGCAACCAGCGTTTCAGGCACGTCGGCCCAACCCGTGGGTTCGACGATCAAGGTGTACGACAATGGTGTGCTGATCGGCACAACGACGGTCGGCGCAGGTGGAACGTGGACGCTGTCTTCAATAGGACCGCTCGTGGATGGTCACACGATCACGGCCACCGTCACCGTGGGATCTCAAACGTCGGGCTTGTCGTCGGCGGTCGTGGTTTCGGGCGGCGCTCCGGATGTGACGCAGGCCCCCTCCGTAACCGGTCCGATTGCCGTCGGCGCAACGACCATTACCGGAACGAGCCTCGAGCCGCCCGGAACCGTCATCGACACATTCGTCAATGGAGTGATCGTCGGAACAACGACCGTGCTTCCGGACGGAACCTGGGTGGTGACGGGAGTCGGACCGCTTTCGTCGGGTGACAGCGTCACCGCGACCGCGACGGACACCGCCGCAGGACAGGGAACCTCGCCGCAGTCGACGCCGGTCGTGGTTGGGCCGAAACCGCCGTTCGTGTCGAGCTCGATTCTGGCTGGAGCGACGAGCGTCAGCGGAACCAGCACCGAACCGGAGGGGTCGACGATCACGGTTTACGTCAACGGGATCGCCGTGGGAACGGCCACCGTCACGCTGGGCGGAGGCTGGACGCTGACTGGAATCGGTCCGTTGGCCGACGGTCAGCAGGTGACTGCGACAGTCACCGTGGGATCTCAGACCTCGGGTTTGTCGGCGCAGGTCACGGTCTCGGCGAATCTGGCCGACGTCACAGCGACACCGACCGTGAATGGGCCGATCATCAAGGGAACCACGACCGTGACCGGAACGAGCAGTGAACCTCCAGGAACGATCATCGATGTTTATGTCAACGGAGTTCTGGTCGGAAGTACGACAGTTCAGTCAGGTGGCACGTGGAGCCTGCCGGGCGTCGGACCTTTGACCACCGGAGACGTGATCCAGGCGACGGCGACGGACGTGGCCGGAGGCAATGGTACGAGCAACCCGAGCACCCCGGTGACCGTGCAGGCGGATCCACCGCAGGTGACGGGGCCGATTCTCGCGGCGGCGACGAGTGTCTCCGGCACGAGCACCGAGCTCCCCGGCTCGACCATCACCGTTTACGTCAATGGAGTCTCGGTAGGAACCACGGTGGTGCAGTCGAACGGAACCTGGACCCTTACGGGCATCGCACCTCTGGTGGACGGGAATGTGATCACGGCGATCGTCACTGTCGGGTCTCTTGTGAGCGGGCCTTCGGGACCGGTCGTGGTTGCGGCCAACGCGGCCGACGTCACTCCTCCTCCGTCGGTTACGGATCCGATTGCGGCTCTTGCGACGAGCGTTTCGGGAACGGGAATCCCCGGCGCGACGGTGAACGTTTACGTCGATGGTGTTTTCGTAGGTACTGCGGTGGTGGGTGGCGGCGGAGGTTGGACTCTCTCCGGTCTTTCGCCTCTTCAACCCGGACAGCTCGTCGCGGCGACTCAGAATCTGGCGCCGGGTGGAACGTCCACGTCATCGTCGCCCGTCATCGTGGGGCCGATCCCGGATCTTCTACGGAATGATCGGGTCACTTCGACGTTTCCAGTCGTCATTCCGTCGGTTTCGGTGGTGTTCAAGCGTTCGGCGAGTCTTCTTCCCGGACCCACTCTCGATCCTTATGGGCCGGACGGGGTTCCTCAAATTGGCGAAGGCATTCTCACTCAGGGCTCCGGTTCGTCGGACGACGACGATTTCTACATGAGGCAGATCGTGAGCGGAACGGTCGATCCGGATCCGACGGTGTTGACCGACTACAGCCGCGTCCTGGTGCTTTACGAGCTGGCCGGCAACAACGGCAACACGCTTCGGCTCGAGAAGTCGGGCTCGAACATTCTGATTACCTACTAGTTTCTGGAGAACGTCGCGGCCGGTCCTCCTCGACCGTCCGCGGCGTTCACTCTCCTGGCGCTTTTCTCTCAAGCAGGGCGCCCCCGGCCGCGTCCTCGACGAATGAGTCTGGATTCACGATAATTCGCTCCGTGCCTTTCGAATTCGAGCTGGCCCTCCTCTATCTGTTTTCACGTCGCGCCCGCGGTCACCGTTCCCGGCTGGTCAAAGTGACCGCCGCAGGGCTGGCTTTCGGTTCGCTGGCGCTGGTCGTTTCACTCGCCCTTCTCGCCGGTTTCCAGGAGGCGGTTCGGCGGGAGATCCGACAGGCGGCGCCGGGAATTCTGATCGTCCCATTGGAAGGGGACGAGCTTGTCTCTGCGAGCCGCCTGGCCGCCATGGCGCA
>Ga0315281_10002874_pt1 | contig 25441 bp, 19 predicted proteins | sample YL17G07_0_MG_FD_204540 | JGI IMG/M metagenome (GOLD analysis project Ga0315281, IMG submission 204540) | Sediment microbial communities from Yellowstone Lake, YNP, Wyoming, USA - YL17G07_0 | ecosystem: Environmental > Aquatic > Freshwater > Lake > Sediment | place: USA: Wyoming | collected... | reverse complement strand
ATCCATCCTCGCCGGTCCACAACCGGCAAGCCACTGTGAGCGGTTGCTCATGGGAAGGCGATGCGCCTGATCCCACAAGCCCGGAGACCGGCCTCGGGTACGCTGCCCGTCACACGATGCATTGCGCGACGGGCTCTGGCGGAAATCCCGCGGGCGGCGGTGACCGACTCGAGCCCTCGCTCGCGGGATTTCCTTTTTGAAGCCGATTCGGCCCGCGGGGACGCTGGCCGTAAGGGAGGAATACCGTGAAACGCAGCCTTGTCATTGCGCTTGCCGCCGGCATAGCGCTCCAGCCCTCGACCCTCGTTCGTGCCGAAGACGCCGTCGTCGTCACAGCGACGCGCTTTCCCGAACGCCTGCTTGATGCGGGGGTCGGCATCATCGTCATTACGGCGGAGAAGATTGCCGCAAGCACGGCAACGACGCTGCCCGAGCTCCTCGCACGCACTGCGGGCATGCACATACGCAACAACTCGGGGTCGCCCGACGTGCAACTCGATATGCGCGGATTCGGCATCACCGGCGACCAGAACACGCTGGTACTGCTGGACGGCATTCGGATCAACGAGAACGACCTCGGTTCGACGCACCTGTCCGCCATTCCGCTCAACGGCGTCGAACGCATCGAGATTCTGCCCGGGGGAGGTGCCGTGCAATATGGTGGCGGCGCCTCCGGCGGCACGATCAACATCATCACCAAGGGACCGCGGCGCGCCGAGAACAGCGGTACTGTCTTTGCCGGCATCGGCAGCTACGGTGCGCAGGAGGCGCGCGCGACCATGAATGCGGCGGGCGACAAGCTCGGTCTGCTGCTCAACGCCTCGCATCAGGGCGGCGACGGCTACCGGCGCAACAATCGCGTGCGCCAGGACAATCTGACCGGCGATCTGCGGTTGTTCGGCGAGAGGTCCGATCTTGCGCTCAAGTTTGGCGCCGACCAGCAACGGCTGGGTCTGCCCGGCGTGCGCGACGAAAACCAATTCCTGTCCGATCCGCGGGGCGCCACCAACCCCAGCGACTGGTCAACCCGCGAGGGGGAATACCTGACCTTGCAGGGAAAAACCGATCTGGGACGGATCGAGCTCGCGGCCGATGCCGGCCAGCGCGACCAGCGCTCATCGGCGTATTACCTCAGCCTCGGCTCCTATCTGGACGTAAAGAGCAGAAGCTCGACGCTTTCGCCGCGGCTGCGCTGGATGGGGTCGCCCGGCGGCGTCGATGCGAGCCTCGTTGCCGGCCTCGATTTTGCAGATTGGGACTACCACCGTCGCATCGCCGGCACTCCGGCCGCGATCGCAACACCGTTCTCTCGCACCGACGGTTTGCAGAGCAACCGCGCCCTGTATTTTCGGGCCAGCGCCATGCTCACACCGGCCACAAAGCTGAGCGCCGGCTGGCGCCTCCAGCATGTACAGGACGATCTCACCAACGCGTTCGGAGGCCCCGGAACACTGCAGCAACAGGCCCGCTCGGCCCGTGCGGGCGAGATCGGTCTGCACCACGCTCTCACCGGACCACTTGCGCTATTCGGTAAGCTGGGTACGAGCTTTCGCTTTGCCACGGTCGATGAGAACGGTTTCACGGCGAACGGCAGCCTCCTCGAGCCGCAGACCGCGCGACATCGCGAGGCTGGGATCGAATACCGTGCGAACGGCTCCCGGCTGCGGGCCACGATGTACGCGATCGACCTCAACAACGAGATTTACTTCAGTCCGCTGGTGGTTCCGTTCGGTGCCAATATGAATCTGTCGCCGACACGCCGCGCCGGACTGGAGCTGCAGGGTGGCACCGCACTCACGCGGGAACTCGAGTTGTCGGGCAGTCTCGCGCTGCAGAGCGCACGGTTCCGCTACGGCACTTACGGGGGTGTCAACGTATCCGGGCGCGACCTGCCACTGGTGCCCCGTGCACTCGCGTCGATGCGCGTTACCTGGCAGGCGACGCCGCGAACCCGCGTGGCAGCCTCCGTCGCGTACACCGGCGGGCAGCGCTACGACAACGACCAGGCCAACGCATTTTCCCGAACCATGCCGGCTTATGCGCTTGCCGACTTGAAGCTCATGCACGAAATCGGCGGCTGGACCCTGGCGGTCGTCGCCGGCAACCTGTTCGACAAACGCTACTACAGCTACGGCATTGTCGACAGCTTTGCCTGTGCGACGCCCGTATGCGTGTACCCGCAACCCGGACGCACACTGTTCGCGAGTGCGGAGTATCGCTTCCGGTAGGCCCGGTACCGGCGCGCGCGCAGCGGATTTTCTGCTATCGTGCGCGCCATGCCGTACGGACCCGCAGACGCTGTCGATCTCTCGCAGGTGCGGCGCGCGCTGGTGGTGAAACTGCGCCACCACGGAGACGTGCTGCTTGCGTCCCCGGTCATCGCGGCGCTGAGAAATCACGTGCCGCACGCCGAGGTTGATGCCCTGGTCTATGCGGACACGACCGACATGTTGTCGCTGCACCCCGGACTCGCCCAGCTGCATGTCGTGGACAGGAAATGGAAAGCGGGCGGAATTCTGGCGCAGGCCGCGGCGGAATGGCGGCTGTTCTCCACGTTGCGTGCGCGCCGCTACGATCTGCTGGTGCATTTGACTGACCATCCGCGCGGGGCCTGGCTCGCGCGCCTGCTCGGCTGCCGCCATTCGGTCGCGCCGGCACGGTTCGGCAATCCCGCATTCTGGCGGCGCAGCTTTAGCCACCTGTTTCCAGCGCCGGCGCAAGGCGGCCGGCACCGTGTTGAACTCGACCTGGACGCCCTGCGGCGCATAGGCGTACAGCCGGGAGAAGACGAACGACGCCTGGTGCTCGTGCCAGGCGCACAGGCCGAGGCGCAGCTGGCGAAGCTGCTGGCGGCCCAGGGTATTGCCCCGGAAGGCTACATTCATCTGCATCCGGCATCGCGCTGGCAGTTCAAGTGCTGGACCCCGGAGCGCACCGCCGCACTCATCGACAGGCTGCACGAGAGGGGCGAGCGCGTCGTGCTCACCGCAGCGCCTGACGAACGCGAGCTGGCGCTGATCGCAGCCATACGCAGCCAGCTGCGCACGCCAGCGGCTGATCTCTCGGGCAAACTCACGCTCAAGATGCTTGCAGCGCTTTCCGCGCGCGCCAAGCTGTTTGTCGGAGTGGACTCGGCGCCGATGCACATCGCCGCAGCCGTGGGGACGCCAGTTGTGGCGCTGTTCGGACCGAGCGGCGAGACCGAATGGTCGCCATGGAAAGTCCCGTACCGGGTCGTGTCCTCCTCAGAGCACCGGTGCCGGCCCTGCGGCAACGACGGCTGCGGCGGAGGCAAGGTGAGCGAATGCCTGACCTCGATCCCGGTCGAGGCGGTACTCGACGCCGTCGACGAACTGCTGCCGCGATGAGGGGTCTGGCCCTGGCATCGCTCGGCGGGCTCGCCGCGCTCGGCGTCGCGTTGTGTGTGATGGGTGCAACGGGTGCAATGGGCGCAGCTGCGATCACGCCGATCACACCGGTTACCCCAATCACCCCGATCACCATGAGCGACGACCGCGGCAAGACCGTATCGCTCGCCGGACCCGCCACCCGCATCGTGACTCTTTCGCCGCATCTCGCCGAGATTGTTTTTGCGGCCGGAGCGGGCGCGAGCCTTGTGGGCGTGTCGGCGCGCTCGGATTTTCCGGAGGACGCGCAGCGCTTGCCCGTCGTTTCCGACTCGGGACGCATTGACCTTGAGCGCATCGTCGCGCTCAAGCCCGATCTCGTGCTTGCCTGGTTGAGCGGAAACCCCGCACGCCAGCTCGAGCTGCTGGAGCGGCGCGGAATTGCCGTGCTGGCGGTCGAGGTGCGGCGACTCGACGATATTCCCCGTGTGCTGCGCCTGGTCGGAACCGCTGCCGGACGCGGCGAACCGGCCGAACAGGTTGCGCGGCAGACGGCGCAATCCATCCGCGGGCTCTCTGCCCGGTATGCAGGTCTGCGCAAGCTGCGGGTGTTCATCGAGATCTGGCACGAGCCCTTGATTACGGTTAGTGGCACCCACCTTATCAGCGACGTATTGCAGGTGTGTGGGGGGGACAACGTCTATGCCAGGGCGGGCGCGCTGACCCCTGCGGTGTCGCCGGAAACCCTGCTCGTCCTGCGTCCCGAAGTCGTGATCATGAGTTCGGGCGCGGGCAGCGAAGCGGAGCAGGCCGGACGCTGGCGCCGGCTGGCGCTTCTGCCGGCGGTGCAGCAGGGCGCTCTCTACGAACTCGATCCGGATCTGCTGCACCGGCAGGGACCACGGTTGATCGAGGCGGCGCGCAGGATGTGCGAGCATCTCGAGCGGGCGCGAGCGGCACAGGGATGGCGCGGATGAGGCTTGCGCTGATCCGTCAGCGCTACAACCCTTATGGTGGCGCCGAGCGCTTCGTCGCGCAGGCCGTCGAAGCCCTGAAGGGGCAGGGTGTTGCGGTCACGGTGTTTGCACGCGATTGGAATACTACAGGGGACATTTCAGGGGACACGTCAGGGGATGCTTCAGGGGATGCTTCAGGGAACGCTTCGGGCGAGATCTCGGGTCAGGGAGTAGCGGCCGAGTTCGTGCGCTGCGACCCGTTTTACTTGGGGCGCCTCTGGCGCGATGCGAGCTTCGCCCATGCCGCGTGCCGGGCGGTGGCGCGGCGCCAGTTCGACCTGGTGCAGTCGCACGAGCGCATTGCCTGCTGCGATATCTATCGCGCCGGCGACGGCGTGCACGCCCAGTGGCTGGACAACCGTTGTCGCGCTCTCGGCGCGTGGGGCAGGCTCGGCGTGCGCTTGAACCCCTATCATGCCTACGTGCTGGCGGCGGAGCGGCGGCTGTACGCGAACGAGCGCCTGCGCGCGGTGATCTGCAATTCGCGCATGGTGGCCGGCGAAATCCGGCGCCGCTTCGCCGTTCCGGACAGCAGGCTGCATGTGATCTACAACGGCGTGGACCTGGAAGCCTTCCATCCACGCCTGCGCGATCAACACCGCCGGGCAGTGCGCGCAAGGCTGGGCATCGCCGAATCCGAAATGACTTATCTCACGGTCGGCTCGGGGTTCGAGCGCAAGGGCGTGCCGCAGTTGATCGAGGCATTTGCAAGGCTTCGCAACCCGGCTGCGCGGCTCGCGATCATCGGCGCCGACCGGCGCACCGACGCTCTGCGCCGGCGTGCCGATGCCATGGGACTGGGCAGCCGGGTCGTCTTTGCGGGACCGCAGGGCGAGGTGCGGTCCTGGTATGGAGCCGCCGACTGTTTCGTCCTGCCGACGCTCTACGACCCGTTTCCGAATGCCGCGCTGGAGGCCATGGCGAGCGGTTTGCCGGTGATCACGAGCTCCAGTTGCGGTGCGGCCGAACTCATCGTCGAGGGTGATAACGGCTTCGTGTGCGATGCGCTGGATGTTGCTGCGCTCGCGGACCGGATGGCGAGCATCGACCCGGCGACCGCAAGGACAATGGGCGAGCGCGCCCGCGCCGCCGTGGCGGGGCTCGGTCTCGCCGCGATGGCCGGGCGGCTCATGGCGCTCTACGCCTCGCTCGCACCCGCGCGCGCACGCCGGCCGGCCTGAACGCCGGGGCGGCGAGCCGCCGCGCGGATACCTATCCGGTTAGAATTCATCATTTTCCGGCGCGGCGATGCCCGACCATTCCCCCACCAGCCTGCAGCTCTATCTGCGCTTGCTGCGCTACGTCAAGCCGTACGCGGGGCAGTTTGCGTTCTCGGTGCTGACCCTGATGGTGGTGGCGGCGACCGAGCCCGCCTTTCCGGCGCTCCTGAAGCCGCTGCTCGACGGCAATTTCATACACCGGCAGGGACCGCTTCTGGCGTGGCTGCCATTGCTCATCATCGCGATATTCCTCGTGCGTGGCCTCGCATCCCTGCTGTCCGGTTATGCGGCAGGGTGGGTCGCGAACAAGGTGGTCATGGATCTGCGCAATGAAATGTTCGCCAAGCTCATCCGGCTGCCTACGCATTACTACGACAATCACACGTCCGGCGGCCTGGTTTCGAAATTCACCTTCGACGTGCTGCAGGTGGCTGGCGCCGCTACCAGCGTCGTCAATGTGTTGGTGAAAGATTCGTTGGCGATCGTCGGACTGCTCGGGTGGCTTTTCTGGCTCAACTGGAAACTGACGCTGGTGTCGCTCGCCGTGGGGCCCCTGGTCGTGCTGGTGGTGCGAGGGTTCAGCACCCGCCTGCGTGCGATGAGTCGCGGCGCGCAGGAGGCGATGGGCGATCTCAACCACGTTCTGGAGGAATCGATAGGCTGCCACCGGGTAGTCAAGGTATTCGGCGGGCAGGAATACGAAGCGCGGCGCTTCGATGCCGGAGGCAACAAGGTGCGGCGCTTCAACATGAAGGCGGCCCTTGCGGCGGCGGCCAACGTTCCGTTCGTACAACTGATCGCGGCAGTCGCGCTGGCAATCATCGTCTATCTCGCCACGCAGCAGGCAGGCGCAGGCGCGATTACCGTGGGCGGATTCGTTTCCTTTCTGACCGCGATGCTGCTCCTGCTCGCCCCGCTCAAGCACCTCACCGGCGTGAGCGAAACCCTGCAGCGCGGTCTTGCCGCGGCCGAATCCGTGTTTGCGCTGATCGATGAAGCACCCGAGGTGGATACGGGAACGAACGAAATCGCGCGCTCGCGCGGCGAAGTCGAGTACATCGACGTCGGCTTCACCTATCCGGATGCGACCCGGCCCGCGCTTGACCGCGTGTCATTGCGCATCGCACCGGGAGAGCGAATCGCCCTGGTAGGCTCCTCGGGAGCGGGCAAGACCACATTCGCCAACATGCTGCCTCGTTTCTACGGCCCGACGCAGGGGAAAATCCTGCTGGACGGGCTGGACATCGCAACACTGAAGCTCGCCAGCCTGCGCGCAAACATCGCCCTCGTTTCCCAGGACGTGGTGCTGTTCAACGACACCGTGGCGGCGAACATAGCCTATGGCCGGCTCGCCGCCACGAGCAATGCCGACGTCGTGGCCGCCGCCGAAGCCGCGCACGCCATGCAGTTCATCCACGACATGCCGCAGGGCCTCGCGACGCTGATCGGTGAGAATGGAGTGCGCCTTTCCGGCGGTCAGCGGCAGCGCCTGGCCATCGCCAGGGCATTCGTCAAGAATGCTCCGGTGCTGGTCCTCGACGAGGCGACCTCGGCGCTTGATTCGGAGTCCGAACGACACGTCCAGGACGCGCTGGAGACGCTCATGCGCGGCAGGACGACGCTCGTGATCGCACACCGGCTCTCGACCATCGAGCGCGCCGACCGGATCGTGGTACTCGATCAGGGACGGATAGCGGAGATCGGAGGGCATGCCGAGTTGCTCGCGCGCCAAGGCATTTACGCGCGGCTCTACCAGCTGCAATACCTGCGCCAGGATGCGGCGGCGTGAGAATCCTTCATACCGAATCCTGGGGCTATTACGATGATGCCTCGGCATGAAAATTCTCCATACCGAGTCCTCATGTGGCTGGGGCGGCCAGGAACTGAGGATACTCGAGGAGGTGCGCGGCATGGCCGGCCGCGGCCACGCGGTGACGATTGCGGCGCCCGCGGAATCGCGCCTCTTTCCCGAGGCGCGCAGGCGCGGGCTGAATGCGGTGGATCTGGCGATCGCGCGCAAGGGCCCGCGCGGAGTCATGAGCCTCTTCCACTGGCTCCGGGGCAACGAGGTCGACGTGATCAACACGCACAGCTCGACGGACAGCTGGCTGGCCGCGCTCGCCTGCGCGGTGTTGAGCAACGCGCCGCCGATTGTGCGCACGCGCCACATTTCTGCTCCGGTGCCCGATAACGCGGCGACGCGCTGGCTCTATGTTTCGGCCACCCGTCATGTGGTGACCACGGGAGAGTCCCTTCGGCGGCAATTGATCGAGGTGAACGGATTCCCCGCCGACCGCATCACCTCGGTGCCGACGGGCATCGACACGCAGCGCTTCGTGCCGGGTGACCGACTGGCAGCACGCCGGGCGCTCGATCTTCCGCCGGCTGCCACACTGATCGGTATTGTGGCGACGCTGCGCAGCTGGAAGGGGCACCGGTTTCTGCTCGAGGCCTTCGCCGGCCTGCAGGGACAGGACTGCGTGCTGGTCATCGTGGGGGACGGTCCGCAGCGGGAGAGCCTGCAGGCGCAGATCGCGGCGCTGAACATCGGCGAGCGGGTGCGGATGACGGGAAACCAGGCGGATGTTCTTCCCTGGCTGCAGGCACTCGACGTTTTCGCCCTGCCTTCGTACGCGAACGAGGGAGTGCCGCAGGCTCTGCTGCAGGCGATGCTGTGCGGACTGCCCTGCGTCACGACTGACGTGGGATCGATCGGGGAGGCGGCCGTACACGAACACACGGCGTTGATCGTCGCGCCGCAGGACCCCGGTGCCCTGCGGCAGGCTCTTGTGCGCCTGGTCGAATCGTTCGGGCTGCGGCAGGCGCTTGGCCAGGCTGCCCGCACCCATTGCGAAAAGCGGTTCAGCTTCGAGCATATGCTGGACCGCATGGAAGGCGTATTCCGGGATGCCGTCGGCAAGACCTAGCCGCATTCGGGCGCGACTGGCGATCATGCCCCGCGCGCTCTGGGTGCTGGCGCGTTGCGCGGGTCGGCGCAGGCCGCCGCGGGAGCCGGCGCGGATTCTCGTCGCGCATAATCTGCTGCTGGGCGATACGCTCATGCTCACACCGCTTCTTGCGAAACTGGCGGCGCGCTTTCCGGGGGCAAGCCTTGTCATGACCGTCTCTCCGGCGATCGCTTCACTGTACGCGGGCCAGCCCTATGGTGTGGGCGTCGTGCCCTACGACCCGCGCGACTCCGCGGGACATTTTTCCGTTTTCCGGGATTCCGGCTACGACCTCGCCGTCGTGCCGGGCGACAACCGCTACAGCTGGCTTGCTGCGGCAGCCGGTTCACGATGGATCGTCGCGTTCGGCGGCGACCGGCCCGCATACAAGAGCTGGCCGGTCGACGAGCTTAGACCGTACCCGGCGAAACCGCAGGCTTGGGGCGACATGATGGCCGGGCTTGTCGATGGCACCGCCCCGGCGCAGTACCGGGTGTCTGATTGGCCCGATCCGCCGTCGCGTCCATTCCCGGCACCGAAGGGCCGTTACGGCGTTCTCCATGTCGGCGCGAGCACAGTGCTGAAGCAGTGGGAGCCGGGGAAATGGCGTGCGCTCGCCGCAGCGCTCGGCAAGCGCGGACTTGGGGTCGTCTGGAGCGGCGGTCGGGGCGAAGACCGCGTGGTCAGGGAGATCGACCCGGAGGGCCGCCATCCTTCTTACGCCGGGCAGCTCGATCTCGCGCAGATGTGGCGCCTGCTCAAGGGGGCGAGTTTGCTGGTTTGCCCGGATACCGGCATTGCGCACATGGGCAGGATCGTGGGCGTGCCGACCGTGACCTTGTTCGGCCCTGGCTCGGCGGTACTGTGCGGGGCAGGCGAGTTCTGGCGCAGTTCGCCTTACCGCTCGGTGACCGTGGAGGACTTTTCCTGCCGCGATCAGCGCATCCTGTTCAAGCGCGACATCCCATGGGTTCGGCGATGCGGACGGGGTGCCGGGGAATGCGACCGACCGCTTTGCATGGAGGCGATCGCGCTCGAACAAGTACTCGTCCAGTGCGACGGACTGCTGGGCAACATGTCTTAGACTGTGGCACGGGATCCGGATTGACGATCAGTATCCGCATGGTAGATTGGCGGGGGTCAGCGCCGGGAAGCTGACCTCAGTGATTGTATTCAGCCGTGTTCGCCGGTCGCATGCGCGATCAACTGGTCGGAGTCGAATTGAATATCACGGTCTTGTCCGTCGCCAAATGGCTTGCGGTTGCGTTTCTGGCTTCGGTGCTGTTTTCGCACACCAATGCACTGCGATTTCTCCTGCTGTTCACTGGAGCCTGTGCTGTTGCGGTGGTGGCAATCCGGGCGCGGGTAGGCGGAAAGCCGGACGGCCTGGCCCTGGTCCCTCCGGCACTGTTTCCGTTTCTGCTCTGGATGGCGTGGGCAGGGGCATCCATGTTCTGGTCGCAGGAGCCCGAACTCAGCCAAAAGGAGTTCACCAATGAATTAGGGTACACGCTCGTGGCATTCTGGTTTTGTTACGTGGCCGGACAGGCACCCGGCGCGGCGCGGGTGCTGGGGTACGGCTTGGGCGCGGCAGTTGCCGGCGTCTGCCTCATTGCGGGGTACGAGTATTTCCTCAACCGGGGCCACTATGAATTCGGTTTGCACGGTGGATCCGGAAACCTGACGAGCGCCCTGATTACACTGGTGCCATGTCTCCTGCTGGCGTCCTGGCTCTCGAGAACAGGGGTCGCTTCTGCGCGGGCTGGCGCACTGGCGTGGGTTTGCCTGGGGTTTGCGGCGCTGGGCGCGTATACCACGCTGAATCGCACCATCTGGATTGCGCTGAGCATCCAGGTGTTCCTGGCCGGTGCGCTGATCCTTTGGCGGCCACACAATGACCGACGTCCGGGGAAACGCAAGCTGTTCGGTTCGGCGGCAGCGGCTGCCGTGGTCGCGGTGGCGGCAGTGGTCACGATCGTGCAGGTCCAGGAAGAACGCATGGAGAGGCTGCGCCAGAGCACCGGCAAGGAGGCGGTGGCAGACCGGCACGGCGATCCGCGCCTTCAGATCTGGCCTTACGCCGTCGATATCGTTCGCGAGCGCCCGTGGCTGGGCATGGGCTACGGCAGGGGTATTGCGCGGAAGCCTTTGAACGACAGATTCACCGTGCGCCAAATCTGGCACGCACACAATCTCGTTCTGGAAACAGCCATTCAGGTGGGAATCCCAGGCGCTGTCCTGCTGCTTGCCTTGATCGGCATTACCGCGGTCTACGGATTCCGGTATTTCCGCAGCAGGAACACGATTCGCGCAGCGTGCGGTATTGCCGTCCTCTGCATAGTGACGGGCATGCTCCTGCGCAACATGACCGACGTGCTATGGGTGCGGCAGAATTCGCTGCTGTACTGGGGAATCATCGGCATGCTGTTTGGGATGGGCCAGACTCATGCTGGATCCGCCGGATCCGGCCCGCGCACCGCGCAGTGATGCCTGCGTCCAGGCGCTCGTCGAAGCAGCACATCCTCGTCGTAAGGCGTGACAACATCGGCGATCTCGTATGCACGACACCGCTGTTTTCCGCGCTGCGACAGCGCTTTCCCGATGCCTGGATAGGCGCGCTCGTCAACAGCTACAACGCACCGGTGCTGCAGGGCAATCCGGACGTGGACGAGATTTTCGCGTACCGCAAACTCAAGCACCGCGAACCGGGCGACTCGCTGCTCTCGAATCTGTGGACGCGCTATCGCCTTATCGCAGCGCTCCGGAGAAAGCGCCTCGACTACGTCATCCTTGCCGGAAATGCGGCGCGAGCCACGGTGTTGGCGCGCATACTGGGCGCAAAGTCGGTAGTGGGCCTTGCCGCTTCGCACATGCCCGCGGACGTTCCAGCGGAGCCGGTTGAAGGCCGGCATGAGGTTGAAATTACTTTCCGACTCGCGCAGCCCTTGGGCATATCGGGCCCGCCTCCCGCACCGTCTGTCGTCCCCGACAAAGCGGCTGTGACGCGCCTGCGGCGCGACGTCGCCACGCGGCTTCCGGGGGGCGCAGGAAGGCTGATTGGCATCCATATCAGCGCCCGAAAACCAAGCCAGCGCTGGCCGATCGAGCGGTTTGCGGAACTCATCCGGGCAATCACGCGGCATCCCGGCGCAGGGGTGCTGCTGTTCTGGTCGCCGGGGCCGGAGAATGATCCGCGGCACCCGGGCGATGACGAGAAGGCTCAGACACTCGCGCTTGAACTGCGCTCCCTTCCGCTTTTTCCCGTCCCGACGCGCGGCCTTGGCGAGCTTATCGCCGGACTGTCTCTCTGCGACCGCGTCATCTGCAGCGACGGTGGAGCGATGCATCTGGCCGCCGCGTTGGCCAAGCCCATCGTGTGCCTGTTCGGCCAGTCGGATGCGGCGCGCTGGCATCCCTGGGGCGTGCCGCATGCGCTATTGCAGCCGGCAAGCCGCGACGTGCGCGATATCGACGTCGTCGGCGTGCTCGATGCGCTGGGACGCCTGGGTTAGTCTGTCCGGCGATATTCCGGCACGAACCGCGCGAGATCGCGCTTTACAGCGTCGGGCTGCGGCGCCGCATCAGCCGTGATCCAGTGCTCGAGGGTCCCGAGCCAGGCCGCGTCCGGCCGGCCATCCGCGCGCGCGACACGCAGCTTGGGATGCGGGGTGGGCTGCGTGGTTTCCCCGTCTGCGAGCAACTCCTCATAGAGCTTTTCACCGGGACGCATTCCGGTGAACTCGATGCGGATGTCCTCCTCGCTGAACCCGGACATGCGGATCATGTCGCGAGCCAGATCGACGATCTTGACCGGTTCACCCATTTCCATCACAAAGATCTCTCCGCCCTGGCCCATCCATCCGGCCTGAAGCACGAGCTGCGCCGCCTCCGGAATCGACATGAAATAGCGCTGCACTTCGGGATGAGTGACGGTGACCGGTCCGCCGCGGGCAATCTGTTCACGGAACTTGGGGATCACGCTGCCGGTGGAACCGAGCACGTTGCCAAAGCGCACCATCACGAAGCGCGTGCCGGTGTCGCGCTGCAGGGCCTGACAGACCTGCTCGGCAATGCGCTTGGAGGCCCCCATGACGTTGGTCGGGTTGACGGCCTTGTCGGTCGAGACCAGCACGAATTTCCCGACGTTGTGCGCCTGCGCGGCCCGGGCGAGCCGCAGCGTCCCAAGCACGTTGTTCTGCACGGCTTCCCAGGCATTTTCGTTTTCCATGAGCGGGACGTGCTTGTAGGCGGCAGCGTGGAAAAGGACCTCCGGGAGGTACTGCGCAAGCGCGGCTTCAACCCGAGCCGCGTTGCGCACGTCGCCGATCACCGGGGCGATGCGCACTGCGGGCAACCGGCCGGCGAACTCCTGTTCAATGCTGTACAGCGCGTATTCGTTCTGTTCGAACAGTACCAGCAGGCGGGGCTCGAACCGGGCGATCTGGCGCGCGAGTTCGGCGCCGATCGATCCGCCTGCCCCCGTAATCAATACGACCCGGCCGGTGAGAAGCTGGTGCAGGCCGGCATCGTCGAGCACGACCTGTTCGCGGCCGAGCAGGTCTTCAACCTCGATGCGGCGTACCTGCGAGACGGTAACCTTGCCCGAGAGCAGGTCGTCGTAGGAGGGCACGGTGAGCACGGTGAGACCCGCATCGGCGGCGAGCTCGGCGGCGCGCCGGCGCACATGCGCCGAGGCGGCAGGCAGGGAAATGATGGCATGTCTGAGCTGCAATTCCTCGGCGAACCCTTTGACCGAGGCGATCGGTCCGAGCACCCGCACGCCCAGCATGACCCGTCCATGGCTGGCGGGATCGTCATCGAGAATGCCCACCGCCTGCCACTCGGAAGAGCGTGAGATTTCCTTCAGCAGGTTGAACGTAATATCGCCGGCGCCGAGGACCAGCACCGGCTCGCCGCTGAGTTGCATCCGCCCGTAGAGACGTTTTTCCTTCCACGCGCGGTAGGCAATCCGGCTGCCTCCCATCATCATCATGAGCAGCATCGGCGCCAGGAGGTATGCCGAACGCGGCACCGGATCCGATCCGCGCAGCAGCACCAGCAGGGTCGGCAGGGCCAGCGCCCCGATCAGGCAGGCGATCAGGATGCGCTGCAGATCAGGCAGACTGGCGTAGCGCCAGATGCCGCGGTACAGGCCGAACATCCAGAACAGCACCGCATGCAGCGGCATGCTGAGCACGATCGTGTTCCACATCGACGGGCGGAATTCGGGCGGTACATCGAGGTTGAACCGCAGCCAGAACGCGAGTCCCCAGGCGAGCGCCGACGCGACGACGTCGTGGAGGAACGCAAGCAGGGCGCGATGGTTGAATTCAGCGGGTTTCAAGAGCGGCTTTTCTTGCGCGGCGCCACGCCGCGTCCACAGCTATCGCAAGGCACGCGTACAGCGCCGCGAGGGCAAGCAGGATGACCACCTGCAAGTATAGCGGCTGGCCGAGCGCCCAGAGCGACGCGACGCCGCAGACAAGCATCAGCACATATTCCGCCACGGCCGTCCTGCGGTGCCCCCAGCCCATCTGCACCAGCCTCTGGTAGTAATGGCTGCGGTGCGCTTCCCAAAATCGCTCACCGCGCAGGATGCGCCTCACGAGCGTGGTGCTCGCATCGACGATGAAAGGCGAGAAAACGGCTGCTGGATACCACAGCGGCCATAGGCCGCGTTGCCAACCCAGAAGGCCGAGTGCTGCGGCCATGAAACCGAGCGGGATCGATCCTGCATCGCCCATGAAAATGCGCGCCGGGTGGAAGTTGTACAGAAGGAAAGCGAGCGCCGCCGCGGCGATGCAGAACCCCGTCAGCGCGGTCGTCACTTCATTCGCGAGGTGCGCAGCCAGGCCGAGGAAGCCAAAGCCGATCACGGTCATGCCGCCTGCGAGCCCGTCGGAACCATCCATGAAATTGTAGAGATTGGTCATCCAGATCACGACCAGCACCAGGGCCAACTGCAGCCACCACGGCAGGGTGCCGAGAGCCAACCAGACGAACGCCGCTGCAGCCAACGCGTGGGCGACGAAGCGCACGGCGACCGGCAGGCCGCGCCAGTCGTCCGCCAGCGAGACGCAGGCAAGCGCGAGTGCGGGCGCGGCAAGGACCATCGGCGCGGGCAGCAGCACGAACGCGGCAAGCGTGCCCGCCATGATCGCCAGGCCACCGGACCGGGGTACCGGCCTCGAGTGGAGCGAGCGCTCGTTGGGCCGGTCGAGCGGCATCCCGAGGCGGCCTCTCCGAAAAAGCTCGATCAGGGCGCCGGCAAGAAGGGCGGCGACGGCTGGTGCGGCGGAAGCGCTGATCAACGCGGGCCTTTGGCGACTGAAAACCAAACTGAGATTCTAACGCTTCCGGCTCCCGGGTCCGCCCCCATGCACCCGTGGCGTCCGATACCATGCGGCAGTTTCGGCGAGGCCCAGCTCCATGCTGAACGGCGGGTGCCAGTCGAGGGCCGTCCTTATCGGCGTCGAGTCGATGGCCAGATCGCCCGTCAGCCGATCGATTGCCTGCTTCTGTCCGGCCAGTACGCCCGCGAGCCGAAGCAGTGCGACCGGAAACGGAAACAGCCGCGCCGGTCGGTCGAGCGCACGGGCAATCCGCCTTACGAGTTCGGGCGTGGAAACGTCTTCACCGTCCGACACGGAAAATGTATGGCCCACAGCCCGCGGGTGGCCGGTGCAGGTGACGAGCGCATCGGCCAGATTGCCGACGAACAACAGGCTCCTGCGGTTGGCAACGCTCGCCAGTGGCAGGGGAACGCCGAAATCGACCAGGCGCATCAGGCGCAGGAAGTTCGCTCTCACGCGCGGCCCGTAGACCAGCGGAGGCCGCACGATCACGCATTCAAACCCCAGGTTACGGGATGCCTCGCCCAACAATCGCTCGGCCTCGGCCTTGGACCGGCTGTACGGGTCGCTCGCGTCATCGTCCCCGGCCTTGGCGCTGCTCACGAAAACCATACGCCTGACGCGCGCGCGCGCGGCGGCCTCCGCGAGCCGCAGCGTCGCATCGACGTTGATTTCCCGGAAACGTTCCCGGTCGGCCGGAGCCCCAACACCAGGGACGTGCACCCGGCCCGCCAGATGCACGACCGCCTCGGCGCCGGCGAGTGCGGCGGACCAGTTGATGGCCGCGCCGAGATCGCCGACGACCACCTGCCGTAGCCGGCCCCGTGTGGTCGGATCGGTGGTGAGATCGGCGAAAGCGGCCGATTCACGCCTGACGACAGCTGTCACATCGGCCCCGCCGCGAACCAGCAACGCGCACAGCGGTACACCGATGAATCCGTTTGCTCCGGTCACGACGACGGTACGCGCCAAGGGGACTCTCCGCGCCGGCTATTTAGGGAGGGTCTCGCGATAGGCGGCGGTGCGCTGCAGCGCGATCAGCTTGGCGTACCTGTTGAAACTGTTCATGCAGCCGATGCACACGTGCACCAGCCCAGGCACACCATCGAGGAAACCGAGTCGAAGGAAATAGAACTTGATGAAACGAGCAACAGGTGCGAGCACGAGGTGCCAGGCGCCGGCCCTTCGCCCCTCGGCATGAAATTTGGCGGCCTGAAGGCTGGTGTAGCGGTTCTGCTTTTCGAGATAACGCTCGAGCGTATCCGCAGACTCGTGCAGCAGATCGCCCGACAGCCGTTGCACCGGAGCCGCGGTAATCACTTTTTCGTGTACGGAGTCGTCGCTCCAGCGCGCCTGGCGACGGTCGAACAGGCGCACGCTCCAGTCGGGATAGCCTTCTCCGTGACGCAGCCACCGGCCGAGGAAGCGGTTGCAGCGCGCCATCGCATACACGGCCGCGCGTGGCGCGCGCAGTTCGGCGACGATGGCCCCGCGCAGGGCTTCGCTTACGCGCTCGTCGGCGTCGAGGCACAGCACCCAGTCGTGTGCGGCTGCGCCGACCGCGAACTGCTTCTGTGGACCGAAGCCCAGCCACTCTTTCGTAACCACTTTGGCGCCGTGGCGCTGGGCGAGCTCGACCGTTGCGTCGGTGCTGCCGGAGTCGATAACGACGATCTCCTCGGCGAAAGACGCGCTCTTCAGGCACGCCTCGAGCAGGCTGCCGGCGTTGTGCGTGATGATAGTGACCGAGAGAGGCATGGAACGGTTTATAATCAAACCTTTAGGCGCGCCATTCTAACCTGAATCGCTGCGCCGCATCGGCGTTGTGCCATGCTCAAGGTCCTCCTCATCAAGACCTCATCCCTCGGGGACGTCGTCCACAACCTCCCGGTTGCGAGCGATATCCGCCGCCGGTTCCCGGATGCCCGCATCGATTGGGTGGTGGAGGAAGGCTATGCACCGCTGGTCGCGCTGCATCCTTCGGTTGCGGGAATCATCCCGGTTGCGATACGACGCTGGCGCGCGCGCCCGCTCGGGACTTCGACTTGGTCGGAGATCGGTGATCTGCGCCGCCTGTTCGGAAACGAGCAGTACGACGCGGTGATCGACACTCAGGGCCTGATCAAGAGCGCGCTGCTTGCCCGCGCCGCGCGCGGCCGGCGCCATGGCTTCGACGCCGGCTCCGCACGCGAGGGGCTTGCCGCCCGCTTGTACGATGTCACGCACCACGTTGCGCGAAATCTGCATGCCGTGACCCGAAACCGTTTGCTCGTGGCGAGCGCACTCGGCTACCGTGCCGACGCCCCGGCCGAATATGGAATCCGGGCCGCCGCCGACGCTGCCGGTACGCAGAGGCGCCGGCGTTATGTCGTGTTCCTGCACGCAACCAGTCGCGCGGACAAGCTGTGGCCGATTGATCGCTGGATTGGGCTGGGCCGGGCGCTCGAGAGGCGCGGAATGCAATGCGTCCTGCCTTGGGGAAGCAGCGAGGAACGGCGGCGAAGCGAGGCGATAGCCGAGGCGCTGAGCACAGCGCAGGTACCCGCGCTCGCACCGGTCGCCGAGCTGGCAGCAGTGCTGGCCGGGGCTGCCGCCGTGGTTGGCGTCGACACCGGTCTCACCCATCTCGCGGCGGCGCTCGGCGTTCCGGTTATCGCGCTTTTTTGCGGTTCGGACCCGGGTCTGACCGGGGTCTACGGCGCTGCGCACGCGCGCAATCTCGGTGTGGCTGGCGAGCTTCCGGAACTGGAAACGGTCCGGAAAGCGCTCGACGAACTGGGGGCCGCGTAATGTGGCGCGTTCTGTGGGAACGGGGCTACACGCTGATTCTCTGGGCGGCGCTCCCGTTTGTCCTGGTGCGGCTTTTCTGGCGTGGACGCCGGGAGCCTGGTTACCGCCGTCATATCGCCGAGCGCTTCGGCAATTACCGCGCGCGGCCGCAGAAGCCCGTGATCTGGGTGCACGCGGTCTCAGTCGGGGAGACGCGTGCGGCGGAGCCATTGGTGCGGCTGCTCGCGGCGCGCCATCCGGAATGCGAAATGCTGATCACACAGATGACCGCGACCGGGCGTGATACGGCGGAGCGTGTGTATGGCGGCGCGGCCACACTCGCCTATCTGCCCTACGACTATCAGTTTGCGGTGAGGCGATTCCTCGCGCATTTCCGCCCGCGCCTGGGTGTGCTGATGGAAACGGAGATCTGGTTCAATCTCGTTCACGCCTGCGCAAGGTCCGGCGTGCCGCTCCTGCTTGCCAATGCGCGTCTGTCGGAGAAATCGGCGCGCGGCTATGAAACGGTCGGGCCGCTGGCGCGGACGGCATTCGGGCGGCTGTCGGCGGTAGCGGCGCAGACCCGCGCCGACGCGGAGCGTCTGGTCAAGCTTGGCGCGCATTCCGTCGAGGTGACGGGCAACCTCAAGTTCGACGTTGCGGCCCCGGCCGAAGCCCCGGCTCTAGGCACGGAATTGCGCCGCCGCTATGGGTCGCGCAAAGTGTTCCTTGCCGCGAGCACTCGGGAGGGAGAGGAGGCGCTACTGCTCGATGCGCTCGCCGGGCAGCCGCCCGGCCCGGCGCTTGTGGTCATCGTGCCGCGGCATCCGCAGCGATTTGCCGAAGTGGCGCGGCTGCTCGAGCGGCGCGGCATCGCGTTCGTGCGGCGCTCGGACGGTGCAGCGGTGCCGGCCAGTTGCGGCTACGTGCTCGGCGACAGCCTCGGCGAGATGGCCTCGTACTACGCCGCCTGCGACCTCGCGCTGATTGGCGGGAGCCTGCTGCCCTATGGGGCGCAGAACCTCATCGAGGCCTGCGCGGCCGGCGTGCCGGTGCTGATCGGGCCGTCTACCTACAACTTCGCGCAGGCGGTGGCCGAAGCGGTGCAAAGCGGCGCCGCGCTGCCTGTAGAGAGCGCCGTGGAAGCCGTGGCGGAGGCGCGCAGGTTGCTTGCCGATGAGCCGGCGCGCAAAGCGATGTCGGTCGCGGGGCTGGCGTTCTGCGCGGCGCACCGTGGCGCGAGTGAAAGGACTGCCGCGATCTGCGAGCGGCTGCTCGCCGCGGCAGGATGCTGACGTCGCGGTCGGCGCGCACGCGGGTCGCCAGCGCCCAGTGCACGCTGTCGTAGTTCCAGATATCGATGTCCTTGTCGACCACGAGAGCGTGTGCATGCGGTAGATGCCGGCGTTGAGTATTTCGCTATCCGGGTCGCGCGTGCTGCACTACCTGCCGCGTGCACAGCATCACACCGTCTAGCATTAGCAATCCGGTCTACGCAGCGGCCGCCGGCAGCACCGCTTCCGTTCTCGTCCGGGCCCGCGGGGTCCGCTCGCTCGGCCGCTATCTCACCGGTTGCGCCCTCATCGGTCTCGGAGCGTTCGCGACCATTTCGGGGACACGAGCGGCGAAATGGACCGGCGCGTCCCGTCTTCTTGACATGGGTCGCACGCATAGGCCGGTCGCGGTTATGACCCTATACGGCTATGCAGTTGTACTCTAGAATTAACAGGCTGCCGATCGGGTGAAAGAGGAGGGTCCCGACCGGTCACGGATCCGCCCGGCCGGCGGTCGGGTTCACCGTTGTCCTTGCTACATCCACACGCATGGAGGAATCCGTGAACGACAAGATTTTTCTCGATCCGTCGGAGATGCCGAAGGCCTGGTACAACATCCTGCCCGATCTGCCTTTTCAGCTCGATCCGCCGCTGGATCCGGAAACGATGAAAGCCATCTCGCCGGACAAACTGGTCCAGCTGTTCCCGGAGAAGGTGGTTGAATTGAACGCGAGCCGGGAGCGTTGGATCGAGATCCCCGAACCGGTGCGGGAGATCCTGGCAACCTGGCGCCCGGTGCCGCTGACGCGCGCGCTGCGCCTGGAGCGCGCCCTGGGTACGCCGGCCCGTATCTACTACAAGTACGAGGGCACGAACATCACCGGAAGCGTGAAACTGAATTCCGCCATCCCGCAGGCTTACTATCTCAAGGAAGAGGGCGGCAAACGCATCGTCACCGAAACCGGCGCCGGACAGTGGGGGTGCGCCGCGGCCGTCGCCGCCGCGGAGTTCGGACTTCAGTGCAAAGTGTTCATGGTGCGCATCAGCTACGAGCAGAAGCCCCAGCGCCTGTCGATGATGCGCGCGTTCGGGGCCAACGTCGTGTTTTCGCCCAGCACCGAGACCAGCGTGGGTCGCGGGGTGATCGCGAAGAATCCCAGCCACAAGGGGAGCCTGGGAATCGCCATCGGCGAGGTGATCGAGGAAATCCGCGAGAACGGAGGCGGCAAATACCTGTTCGGGAGCATCCTCAATACCGTCTGCATGCACCAGACGATCGTCGGCCTGGAGGCGAAACTGCAGATGGAAAAAGCCGGCGAGTACCCGGATATCATCATCGGCTGTCACGGTGGTGGCTCGAATTTCGCGGGCATTACCTTTCCCTACGTCCCTGACAAGCTGAACGGAAAGCCGATCCGGATGATCGCCGTGGAACCCTCGGCATGCCCGTCGCTCACCAAAGGGAAATTCCGGTACGACTACGGCGATCTTTCCCGGACGACGCCGCTGCTGAAGATGTATACGCTCGGCTGCGACTTCACGCCGCCAGCGATGCATGCCGGGGGGCTTCGCCATCACGGTTCATCGCCGATTACCGCGGCTCTGTATCACCATGGGATCATCGAGGCGAAGGCCCTGCCGCAAACGCATGTTTTCAAGCGCTCGCTCGAGTTCCTCAAGGCCGAGCACATCGTGGTCGCCCCGGAGGCCGCCCACGCAGTCGCGGCCACGATCGACGAGGCGCTGGAATGCAAGCGCACGGGCGAGGCAAAGACGATTCTGGTATGCATCAGCGGGCACGGGCTGTTCGACACGTCGGCATACGACGACTATTTCGCGGGACGGCTCACGGACGAGGAATACAGCGTTGCCGCCTGAGCCGCCGCCGGACGCCTGAGCCCCAGGACGCACGACCATGCTGCCGATCCGGCCAGAAATCGAACATCTTCGGGACTCCGCCATCATCGAGGTTTGGCGGCTCGGGTTCGTCGTGCCCGATGTCATCGGACTCTGGGCGGGAGAACTCGACGTACCGACGCCGCGTTTCATCTGCGATGCCGCCTGCGAGGCACTGCATGCCGGGAAAACCTTCTACACGCACAAGCGGGGAATCCCCGAGCTCCGAACCGCGCTCATCGACTACTACCGCAGACTCCACGGCGTCGAGATCGCGGACAGCCGCATTTCCGTCACCAGTTCGGGAATGAATGCGGTCATGCTGATCTGCGAAACCGTCCTCAGAGCCGGGGACAATGCGGTCTTCGTCGCGCCCACCTGGCCGAACGCCATCCGCGCCGCGGAGGTGCACGGCGCGCAGATTCGCGAAGTCGCGATGCGCAGCGGACCCGAGGGCTGGACCCTCGATCTGGAACAAGTGTTCGCGCGTTGCGATGCGCGGACCCGGTTCATCTACTATGCCTCCCCGGGCAATCCCACCGGATGGATCATCTCGCCCTCGGAGCAGCGCGCGCTGCTCGAGTTCGCGCGCAGACGGGGCATTTTCGTTCTCGCGGACGAGGTCTATCACCGTTTCGTCTACGACCGGGAAGTGGCGCCGACGCTGCTTGCGATTACCGGACCCGACGATCCGGTATTCGTCATCAACAGCTTTTCCAAGGCCTGGGCCATGACCGGCTGGCGGATGGGCTGGATGGTTTTCCCGGAGAGCCTCACGATGGTGTACGAGAAGCTGATCGAATACAACACCAGCGGCGGGCAGGCCTTTCTGCAGGAGGGCGCGATCGCCGCTCTGCAACAGGGCGAACCGTTCGTCGCGCAGATTCTCGAGCGCAGCAGGAAGGGTCGCAAACTCGTCCAGGATCGTCTCTCATGCATGCGGGGTGTGCGAATCACGCCCTGCAACGGAGCCTTCTACGTCATGTTCTCGGTGGACTCCGTGACGGACACCCTGGCGTTCTGCAAGCGCGCCGTGACCGAGGCGAGGGTCGGCCTGGCGCCCGGAGTCGCGTTTGGCGCGGGCGCGGAGCATCACGTGCGGTTGTGTTACGCCAAGACCGAGGAGAACCTCATCCGCGCGATGGATCGTCTGGAGCCGTTCCTGGACCGTCTCTGAGGTCCGGACTCCGCCCCCATGCCAGTCCTTTGCGCGGCGATGCGTGGACGGCGACGTTGTCAATCCATGCGGCCTGGACAATCTGACCTCCTCGTCGACAGGGCGCTCCGATTATGATCCCCCTGCTCGCAGCCGAGAACGTTTCGAAACGGTTCTACGCCACGCCGGCGTTGAGCGATGTTTCGCTCTCACTGCTGCCGGGCGAAGTCCATGGCCTGGTTGGGGAGAACGGGGCCGGAAAGTCCACGCTGATCAAGATCTTCGGCGGCGTTTATCGCCCGGATAGCGGACGGGTGCTGCTTAACGGGCGGGAAGTCGAACTGGGCTCACCGGCCGAGGCACTGCGGGCTGGAATCGCCGAGATTCCCCAGGAACTGCGTCTTGTCCCCGGACTCTCGGTCGCGGAAAACGTCATGCTCGGGCACTTGCCCGCGCGCGCGGGCAGGATCGACTGGAAACGCGTGCAGGCGCTGGCCGGGGAGGCGCTTGCCCGGCTGCATCTGGCACTCGATCTGAACGCGCCCGCGAGCGCGTTGAGCTTCGCGCAGCGGCAATCAGTGGCGATTGCCCGTGCGCTGTCGCGCAACGCCCGGATCCTGATCCTGGACGAACCGACCGCGGCGCTCAAGGCCAGCGAAGTGCGTTATCTGTTTCAAGCAGTGGACCGGCTGAAATCGCAGGGTGTCGCGATCCTGTACGTCTCGCACCGGCTGGAGGAAATCGGCCAGATCGCCGACCGCTGCACGGTGATCCGCGATGGCCGGGTCGTCGCGCGCTACGACAGGGGCGGCTATGGCATTCACGATCTGGTGCTGCAAATGACCGGACGCCAAATCGATCTGGAGCATCTCGATACCGGCATGCAGCCCGGCGAAATACTGTTGCGCGACGGCATTGAAGCGCGCCTCGATTTGCGCGAGGGCAGCATCGTCGGTCTCGCCGGGTTACTCGGCAGTGGCGCCTCGCAACTCCTGCGGCGCTTGTTCGGGGCCGAGAGCGGCGCGCGCTACGCCCTGCGCGGCCGGGAACTCGCGCCCTCGCATCCCTCGGATGCGATTCGCGCCGGCATCGGCATGGTGCCCAATGAGCGAATGCTCGGGCTGGTGCTCGCGCAATCGGTGCGCGACAACATCATTTTGCCGAACCTGGAGCGCTTTTCATCGGGCCGGCTCGCGGGACTGAACAATGCCAAGATCGATCGGGTGGTACGCGGGCTGATCGGGGCGCTGGACATCCGGCCGGCGGATCCGAACGCGATCATGCGCTCGCTTTCGGGCGGGAACCAGCAGAAGGTGGCGCTGGCGAAATGGCTCGCCTGCGAAGTGGACGTGCTGCTGCTGGATGAACCGACCCAGGGCATCGACGTCGCGGCCAAGGCGCAGATCCACCGCTTGATCCGGGAGTTTGCCGCACGCGGAAACGGCGTCCTGTTCGCCTCTTCGGAACTGCATGAGATGATGTTGCTTGCCGACAGCGTGCTGGCGATGCGAGAGGACGCCATCCACGCCCGCATCGACCGCGGCCGGGGCCTGACCGAGAAGGCGGTGCACGACGCCATGCACGGACAGTGACAGCATGAACAAGCAGGCACTGATCGAACAGATCCCCGTCATCACGCTGATCGCGCTCTGCGCGGCGATTGCGCTTGCGACCGACCGCTTTCTCACACCGCTCAACCTGACCAATGTGCTGGTCCAGGCTTCGGTGATCACGGTGGTCGCGGCCGGCATGACTTTCGTGATCCTGGGCGGCGGATTCGATCTTTCTGTCGGTTCGACCGTCGCGTTCTCCGGCTGCGTTGCAGCCGGCGTCATGATGAAAGCCGGGATCGCGACGGGGATTGCCGCCGGCATCGCCGCCGGCGCACTCGTGGGCCTGGTCAACGGGTTTGTGGTGACCGCGCTCAGGGTCAATCCGTTCATCACGACTCTGGGCACGATGGTCTCGGTCCGGGGCGTTGTTTTCCTGATTACCGGCGGCGAGCAGGTTCCGGTGGACGGCACCCTGCCGCGCGCGTTTCTGGATTTCGGCGTTGAGCGCCTGTTCGGCGTGCATTACCTGGTGTGGGTGCCCGCAGTCGTCATCGTGATTTTTTCCTGGGTACTGGCCCGAACCCCTTACGGCCGCAGCATCTATGCCACCGGCGGCAATCGCGAAGCGGCTTTCCTGTCAGGCATACGGGTCGAGCGGATCATCACCTCCACCTATGTCTGGTGCGGCGCACTGGCCGGGCTTGCCGGGGTCATGCTCGCCTCGCGGCTTCAGTCCGGACAACCCACCTCGGGGGAGTTCTACGAACTGACGGCCATTGCGGCCGTCGTGCTGGGCGGAGCAGCACTCCACGGCGGCGAAGGCAAGCTCTACAAGACTGTGATCGGCGTCTTCATCATGGTGGTTCTGGGCAACGGACTCAACCTGCTGAACGTCGAGTCGTACTGGCAGCGGGTCGCCGTGGGGCTCGTCATCATCGCGGCGGCAGCGGCCGACCAGTTGCGCAGGCGATAGCGCGCGGTTTTTGGGATGGACAAGCCGTGGAGCCCGGTGCATTATCTTCCGGCAGGATCGACAGGGGGAAAATCATGAATCGAATCATAGCGGCATGCGCTGCAATCGCATCGGCACTGGTCTTCGGGCCGGTGCAGGCGCAGCAGAAAGTCACCATCGGCGTATCTCTACCGCAGGACGACAATCCGTTCTACGTGGCCATGCTGCGCGGCATTCGCGCGCGCGCGGGGGAAGTCGGCATGGAAGTGATCACCGTCAGTTCGCAGGAAGACAAGGCGAAGCAGATCAATGGCGTGCAGGACATGATCGCCCGAGGCGTCAAGGGCATCCTGATTTCGCCGATCGACGCGGTGGGTGTCAACGCTGCCTACGACGCCGCCGCTGCGGCCAAAATTCCGATCGTTTCGGTGGCACGCGCTTCGAACTCACCAAACCAGACCCTGCATGTCGCGATGGATGAGAAGCAGATCGGGCGCGACATCGCCACTTGGACCATGAAGACGGTGGGAGGAAAGGGCAAAGTCGCCCTGCTCACCGGACCGGCCGGCTCTCCGACGTTCAAGAACCTGCAGGATGGCTACATGGAAGTCCTCGGGAAAAACCCCGGCGTGTCCGTTGTGTTCAATCAGGCCGGTGGGCTCACGCGAGAGCGCGGGCTGAAGCAGATCGAGGACGCGCTGGCCGCCAACCCCGATCTGGTGGCGATTTACGCGGCAAACGACGATGTCGCGCTTGGCGCCTCCCAGGCCGTCGCCGCGGCGGGAAGAAAGGGCAAGATCGCCGTGACCGGCATGAACGGCGTGCCCCCTGGTCTGCGCGCAGTCAAGGAAGGCGCGATGTCCCTGACGGTGGAACTCAATCCGGTCAACTGGGGCCGACTCGGCGTAGATGTGCTCGCCGGGTACCTGAAGGGAGAGAAGTTCCAGCAGCAGGTGT
>Ga0315281_10002873_pt1 | contig 25441 bp, 27 predicted proteins | sample YL17G07_0_MG_FD_204540 | JGI IMG/M metagenome (GOLD analysis project Ga0315281, IMG submission 204540) | Sediment microbial communities from Yellowstone Lake, YNP, Wyoming, USA - YL17G07_0 | ecosystem: Environmental > Aquatic > Freshwater > Lake > Sediment | place: USA: Wyoming | collected... | reverse complement strand
GCGACCTGCGCGCCATCGGCGTGCCGGTGCTCACCGAACATGCCGACATTGCCAACGCACGCATCGAGTTCGAGAGCGGCGCGGTGGCGGACGTGACCGCGAGCCGCATTTCCGCCAAAAAGCAGCGCCGTATTCGTGTGTTCGGCGTGAACAGTTACCACGCCCTCGACTTCGCCGACCAGCAGGTGGATGAGGTGATCGCCCATCCCAATCCGGCCGGCGGTCGTCCCGACATCAAGAGTGAAAAACTGTCCATTACGCCCACGCAACCGCTCGATGCCGAGCTGGCCGATTTCGTCAACACCGTGCGCGCGCGCCGTGCGCCGCTCATCGACGGCCGCACCGGTCTCGAGGCACTGCGCGTCGCCCTCATGGTCAAGGAGAAAATTGCCGCATGTCAGCCGTGACCGCCGTCCCGTTTCTCGATCTCAGCACCGCCTTCAAGGCCCTTGAGGCCGAATGGCTGGAAACCATCCGCGCCAGCGGCGCCAAGGGCAGCTTTATTCTCGGTCCGCAGACCGTCGAGTTCGAGAAGGAGTTTGCCCAGTATGTCGGCGTGAAGCACGCCATCGGTGTCGCCAACGGCACCGACTCCCTGATCCTGTCGCTGCGCGCGCTCGGCATCGGCCCGGGCGACGAAGTCATCACCACACCGTGGACGTTCTTCGCCAGCGCCGAGTCCATCAGCATCGTTGGCGCCACCCCGGTGTTCGTCGATATCCGTCCGGATACCTATTGTCTCGACCCCGACAGCATCGTGAAGCGCCTGACGCCGAAAACCCGCGCCATCATGCCGGTGCATATCTTCGGTCATGCGGCAGACATGGACGCCATCATGCAGATCGCGAAAGACCGCAAGCTGGCGGTGGTCGAGGACTGCGCGCAGTCGTTCGGTGCACGCAGCGCCGGCAAGGTGACCGGCGCTATCGGCGACACCGGTTCGTTCAGCTTCTATCCCACCAAGGTGCTTGGCTGCTACGGAGACGGTGGCATGATTACCACCAACCGCGACGATCTCAACGAGCACATCCGCCGCCTGCGCAACCATGGCGCGGTGAAGCCGTTCGTGCACACCGAGATCGGCATGAATTCACGCCTCGACGAAATCCAGGCGGCGCTACTGCGGCTCAAGCTGCGCAGCATCGACAAGGACATCGACGGCCGGCGCGCAGTCGCGGCCGAGTACGTAAAACGTTTCGCGGGGACACCGGTGAAGCCACCGGTAGCGCTCAAGCCGGATGCGCACAGCTACAATCTTTTCACTGTGCGTATGCCGAAGCGCGACTTCGTGCGCGACGCGTTGACGTCTGCAAAAATTGGAAGCTCTTGCTGTTATCCGCAGGGCCTGCATCTCCAGGACGTGTACAAACACCTTGGCCACAAACCCGGCAGTCTGCCGGTATGCGAGCAGGCCAGCAGCGAAGTATTGTCTCTGCCGGTCTATCCCGGCATGCCCACCGAGCATATTGAGAAGGTGTGTGAAGTGGTGATAGCTACTATCGGATAGTTTTGGCTTCCATATGAAAGCCGCACCCAAGTTCTCAGATCAGGTTTCGTAGCAATTCGGTACTGTGGCACCCCTGTGGAGGCGTGGACATAATTTAAGCCTGTAATCGCGTATCAATATCAGAATATTATTAAATAACGGTGTTTACACAAGACCAAGGAAATAGTTTTTCTGGCCGGCGCAACTTGTATGCAAATTGACGATAGATGGATTTATCGCTAAGGTGTTTTGCAAGAAGGGTGGTGGGTTTCATAAATTAGAAATATGGTTGACTGCAGTCCCTGTGGGGCGTTCAGTTCCCCGCTGAGGGTTGTTGCGGCTCATTTCCCACGCTCCCATTCCGGAACCGTCTGGATATGAACGCGCTACCCGCTAAATTATTAGTGAGCCTGCCTTGGCTGTCAGCCTTTCCTGAACTCGCCGCTATTCAGGATAAGGCCGGATTGGCAGCGCTGCATGCGGCCAAACTCCAAACCTTTCCGGCTGGTACCCAGATCGTGCGCCCCGGCACAGTTTGCGAATCATTTATGTTGTTGGTGCGCGGTAACATACGGGTTTATGAGGCAGGAGAGAGCGGTCGCGAAATCGCACTATATCGTCTGAATGCCGGCGAGCTCTGTGTACTGTCACTCACGAGCCTGATGGCCCCGGAGGCCTATTCTGCCGGGGCAATGGCCGAGGGCGAGATCGATGCGGCGATGATTCCATTGCCGCAATTCAAGGACGCATTGGCCGATTCTGATACTTTCCGCAGTTTTGTTTTGATCACGCTGTCGCGGCGCCTGGGTCAGATGATGTCACTGGTGGAACAGGTGGCGTTCCGGCAATTGGATTTACGGCTTGCCTGGCTTCTTGGCCAACTTTTCGGAGAAAGCAGTTCGCCGCGTCTGCGGGTTACCCATCAAGAGCTTGCCATGGAGCTGGGCACCAGCCGCGAGGTGATCAGCCGAATGCTCAAGGAATTTGAGCGCATGGGCTGTATTAGTATGGGTCGGGGCGAGATTGAGCTTCTATCTCGTGATACGCTTTCGCGCCTGACGAATCGCAAGCCTGTGTGACCTCCATCACATAAACTGTATGTGACAATCATCACATACAGCGCCGTCACACACAGTAACAATCGTCTTCAGGGTCATCGTGTGACAGGCACATGACTGTGAGCTGGGAATATTTTGGATAGTCAACAAGGAGGCCGGTACAGGGATAGTCTTTCCCAGGTTCAAGAACTAGGAAGTCCACCTTTTAGTGGAAGGCTGGATGCCAGGCTGCTGATGCAGTCAAGCCAGGTTTACTTGAACGAGGAGTGAAGACCGATGTCAGAAACTAAAAATGCGCGCATGTCAGCGCGTCGATTGTTCGCTGCATTGCTGTTTGTTCCACTGTTCCTCATTTCCGCCGTTTCTCAAGCCGCTTCCTACACGCTCTACATCAAGGCCGGTACCCACACCGTGAATGGCGCGGGCGGGGCCACGCTGAAAGTGTGGGGCTTCACCGATAACCCGAGTACCGGCCCGATGGTGCCGGGGCCGTTGCTGGAAGCACAGGAGGACGAGACCGTGATGGTGACGGTCTACAACCAGCATACGCTGGCCCATAACTTCGTGGTGCGTGGGCTGACGACCGACACGCTCTCGATTCCGGCCGGTTCCAACAAGACCTACAGTTTCAAGACGCCCAAGGCCGGCATCTACCTGTTCTCCGACACTCTCAACAACAACATTAACCGCGAGATGGGGCTTTATGGTGCGCTGGTCGTGCGTGCTGCGGGTGGGGTGAACAAGGCATGGACCAACGGTCCAAGTTTTGACCTCGAACGCGTATGGATTGTTTCCGACATGGACAAGCTACGCTGGAACGATGTGGCCGGCAATGGCGGCACAGTGAGCACCGGTACCTACAGGCCGAATTATTTCATGATGAACGGCATGGGCGGATTTGACGCCATGCACGATCCGAATTCGGTGTTGCAGGACGCACCCGGAAAAATAGGGTTGGTGCGCATTGTCAATGCCGGCCAGTACGACCAGGCGCTGCACTTCCATGCCAACCACTTCCGGATCATTGATGATGATGGTCTGCGCCTGTCCAGCCCGGAATACGGCGATACCATCAATGTCCAGGCTGGCACCACCGCGATGGTGCTGTTCCCCCTCAGGGCCGGCATCTATCCGATGCATGTCCATTCGGCTAATTTGGAGACCGCGAATGGTGTGTATCTGAACGGTGTTGCCACACTGCTGGTCGGCCAATAACGAATGAGGGTGAATCAAATGAATCGCAAACAACTTTCGATGAATATCGGTACTGCACTGGCCGGTTTGGCACTGGTGCTGGCGCCGCTGACCGCGGTGGCTGCGACACGTCTCGGCAACGCCACGGTGCTGAATGCCGCCAACGGCATCAATATCCAGGTGCAGTCGCTGAACAAAACCATGAGCGATGGCAAGTCTGTACTCTTTTGGGTATTTTGTGCCGGTGGCATGGGCGGCAGCGGGGGCGGGGGCTGCTATCCTTCCGGTCCCACGCTTGAACTCGGTGTCGGCCAGCAATTAAATGTGTCGCTCAATATAATGATGGCGCCGCAGGAGAACCCGCCGTACAACGGCCATACTATCCATTGGCATGGTCTCGATGTGGCGCAGTCCGAAGACGGTGTGCCTGAAACCGGTGCCTCGGTGTTGGGCGACAACTACAAATTCTCTGTCGACAGCCGTTATGTCGGCGGCCACATGTACCACTGTCATGTGCATACCGTGAAGCATCTGGAGATGGGCATGTACGCGCCGCTGGTCGTCAAGGCGGTGGACAGCGCCGGCTATTTCACGAATGTCATCAACAGCGGTGGGCCAACCTATGACTACGAGTGGAACCTGATGTACTCGAGCGTCGACCCGGCTTACCACAGCGCGGTCGGCGACTCGACGGTTTTCGCCGACTACGTCCCGAAGTATTTTCTCATCAACGGCAACGAGGGCCGCAGCACAACCGCGCCGGCCGAGACCGTCACGGCCGCGCCCGGCAAGAAGGTTGCAATCCGGCTGTTCGGTGTCCACTCCGTGAACACCAGCTTCGCGATCAAGAACGCCAGCGGGTCGAGCCAGTCGTTCACCGTACACAACAAGGATGGTTACAAGCTGCCGAGCACCCAGACGCTCACCAAGCTTGAACTCTCGCCTGGCCAGACCGCCGACGTGATGGTGACCCTGCCGTCCACGACCGGTAGCTGGTACCCGCAGGTGACGTTCAAGAGCCTGCGTAACGGTAGTGCCTATTCCAATGGCACAGTCTACACTCGGCTGAATTTCTGACGCCCGGATGTAGAGATTCATGGAGAGAATAAAGCACGCGTTGGCGTGCCTGCCGGGGTTTGCCGTGCTGGCGATGCTAATTGCCGGCACGGCGTGCACCGCAGGCGCGACGGCCGCGCTGCCGTCGAGCATGTCTCGCGCCCCGATCGACCCTTTTGACTACAGCTATTGCGGCGGCAAGCCGGTGTATCCGGTGATTGGGTTCAACTTTGCGACCGCCTGCGGACCGCGCAATCAAATCGGGCTCGGGCGGCGCGGTCACCTCATGTGGCTGTTTCCGCCGCGTCGCGAAGGTGACGCCCCGGTACGCGGCAAGCAACTGCTCACGGAGGCTGAACTGAAGCGTCTCAGCCTGCTTGCCGAAGTCGTGCAGATCGCCGATCCGGTGCCGCCCGCTGCGGGTGCCGTGATTTACAATCTTGGGGTTAACTTCCAGGGGCGGCCGGACAAGCGCATGCGCACGCCAGTGTCCGATGCCTACACCCCGGCGAATGCGCTGTTTCAGGCCATGCTGAAACTGGTGCCGGATGCGCCATTACTTCCCGCCTGCGAAGGTGCGCTGCGCGACTTCGATCCAACCTTGCATCCGGCCGAGCGGGTTGCCGGGCCGGCGGCGCCATGATTCCTGCAAACGTGCGCTGCGCTTGGCGCGGCCGGGTTGCAGTACTGTTATCAGCGCTGGTCATGGGAACTGCGCTTGCCGCACCAGCCGAGTTCAATGGCCTGCGGGTCGAGCCACCCAAGGTGCTACGCGGCGGCAAGCTGCTCGACCAGGATGCCCACGACACCGCCTTTCCGTTGAAACGCGACACTTGGCAGCTTGTGTTTTTCGGCTACACACATTGCCCGGATATCTGCCCGATGACGCTGCACAAGACCGGGATGCTGCTCAAGGAGCTCGGTTCCGAGAATGTGCGCGTCACGCCGGTGTTCATCAGCATCGACAGCGGGCGCGACAATCCCGAAGCACTGCGTGCCTTTCTCAAACAGTTTGAAGTGCGCGCGGTGGGGCTGAGTGGCGACCCGGAGAAATTGCAGACGGTGGCGAATGAGTTTGGTGTGCTGGTGCGCCGCTTCCAGGGCAAGACGGCACTGGCCTACACGCTTGAACATTCTTCATTCCTGTATCTGCTCGATCCCCAGGGACGCGTGCGCCTTCTCTATCCCGGCACGGCGGAGATTTCCGCTATCGCCGCGGATCTGCGCCGCCTGTGGCGCGACGAGTCCTTGGATGGACGAGGCAGAACGCGTCGGGAACGAGCGGTCGAGGAAGACGCGGCGCGCCGATAAAGGGTCCGTGTTTCGGGCTGCGCCGCGAACTGCAAGCCAACGCTCAGATGCGTTGCGGTGACGGCGCGCTGGCGGGGAACGCGCTCCCCGTTTCCTGCGTGCGCAGGCGATTGCCCTGGATGAATTCCAGCAGGAATTGGAAAGCCGCCGGATTGGCATCGCGCAGTCGCGTGTCCACCACTAAACACTTGCCCCCATCGATTATTTGCGCCTTGAGAAAGACCATCCGTAAGCGACGGCGGTCGGTCCCGGAATGGGGCCGAAGGTTCGTGCGCCGGTCTTCGCCGTAGGTTGAAAGGGTTCCAATCAGGCGCTCAATCCAGCCACTCGGCCGGAATACCGCACCCTCGACGGTAATGCCTTCAATGACAAGTCTCGGCGGGTCGCTGGACATGTCGGGTATCTATTCCGGCCAATGTTCAACTGCGCAGTCGCGCGCGCCGCAGCGCGTCGTTCAGGCTCGTGGCGCCATGCGCACGTACTATCGAAGCCAGCCCGCGGACGATCTCGCTCACGACGCCCGGACCTTGATAAATGAACGACGTGTAAAGCTGGATCAGATCAGCACCGGCGACCAGTTTTTCCCAGGCATCGTCGGCGTTGCTGATGCCGCCCACGCCGATGATCGGGATGCGTCCCTGCAAGCTGGCATACAGGCGACGAATCACCCGTGTCGACAACGCGCGCAGCGGCCGGCCGCTTAACCCGCCGGCTTCGTGTCGCTGCGGTTCCTGTTCCAGGCCCGGCCGCGTCACCGTGGTGTTGGTGGCGATCACCGCATCCATGTGGTGTTCCACTAACAGATGGGCGATGGCATCGATCGCGTTATCGTCCAGGTCGGGCGCGATCTTGACGGCGATGGGCACATGGCGTCCGTGGACTCGCGTTAGGGTTCCCTGTTCGCTCTTTAACGCGGCGAGCAGGGCAGAGAGCGGCGCCTCGTCTTGCAGGGTGCGCAGGCCGGGGGTATTGGGCGAGGAGATGTTCAGCGTTACGTAATCGGCGTGTGCGTACACGGCGCGCAGGCCGGTGAGGTAATCGTCGACCGCCTGTGCGTCCGGCGTGCGCTTGTTTTTGCCGAGGTTAATGCCGATCAGCCCGCGACGCGGGCAGCGCTTGCCGAGATTCGCCAGAAAGACATCGAGGCCGGAACTGTTGAAGCCCATGCGATTGATGAGCGCCGCCTGACGCGTGAGACGGAACAGGCGCGGCTTCGGGTTACCCGGCTGCGGCTGCGGCGTGACCGTGCCGAGTTCGAGAAAGCCGAAACCGAAATCGAACAGTGGCGCAAGACAGCGCGCCTCTTTGTCCAGGCCGGCGGCCAGTCCCAGTGGATTGGGGAAGCGCAGACCCATCGCTTCCACAGGCAGGGACGGGGTGCGGCCGGCATGGCGGCGGCGCACCAGCGGAGCGATGCCCGGCACTCGCCAGGCGCCACGCAGCAGGCCCAGCGTGAGGTCATGGCTGCGTTCCGGGTCGAGCGCGAACAGCAGGCGGCGAATCAGGGAATACACTGGGCCTCGGTGTGCAGGAATGACACGCGCTATGATAGCGTATCCTGTTATAGCCGTGTGTATCGCGGCGCCATTGTGATTCACGTCTCACCATGCCCCGATTAACCCACAAACGTTCACGCAAGTCGGGTCTGCCGCCGGGCACACCCGTGCATATCGGTGAGCGCAAAACCGGCGAGCCACGCGTGAGCCTGATGCATTACGACGGCGAGCAGATGGTCGAAGAGGAGGTGACGGACGTCACGGCCTGCCGGACCTGGCGGGAACGGTCCGGCGTTACCTGGATCAATGTCGAGGGCGTGCATCAGATCGAACTGCTTGAGCAGCTCGGCAAATGTTTTGACCTGCATCCGCTGGTGCTGGAAGACATTGCCAACACCGGCCAGCGACCCAAGGTCGAGGACTATGGCGGGTATCTCTATATTGTGTTGCGCATGCTGTCCCCGCACGTCGTGACCCAGGAGGTGGTGGGCGAACAGGTAAGTCTGGTGCTGGGTCCGAACTTCGTGATCGCCTTTCAGGAAGGTATCGCGGGCGATCTTTTCAATCCGATCCGCGAGCGCCTGCGCACCGCCAAGGGCCGGGTGCGGCGCGAGGGTGCCGATTACCTCGTGTACTCGCTGATGGATGCGATTGTGGACGGCTACTTCGTGCTGCTCGAAAATCTCAACGAGCGCATCGAGGCGCTCGACGAACGCATGCAGACGAATCGTGCCGGCGAGGTAGCGCGCGCCATCCATTTGCTCAAACGCGAAATGATCTGGTTGCGCAAGGCGGTCTGGCCGCTGCGCGAGGCGATCAACAGCCTGCAACGCGCCGAGTCGCCGCTGATCCGCAGCTCCACCGGAGTTTACTTGAAGGATGTGTACGACCACACCATCGAGGTCATCGACACCGTCGAGACCTACCGCGATGTGCTGTCCGGCATGCTGGAGAACAATCTGTCGTTGCTCACCACGCGCCTGAATGAGGTCATGAAGGTGCTCACGGTGATCTCGACGATTTTCATTCCCCTGACGTTCATCGTCGGTGTTTATGGCATGAACTTCCGTTACATGCCGGAGCTGGAGTGGCGCTGGGGTTACCCGCTGGTGATGCTGGGCATGACCATCATCGGTGTTGCCTTGTATTTTTATTTCCGGCGCAAGAAGTGGATATAGACCGGACTAAAGAGCGTGCCAGTGTTTACGGCAATCTAAGGTAAAATCTCCGCTCACCGATCAAGCGTTCCGAGGAAGGTCATGACCCGCAAGTTGAACCGCTACAGTTCCCGCATCACCGAGCCCAAATCGCAGGGCGCCTCACAGGCTATGCTGTACGGCGCTGGTTTGACCAGTGCCGACATGGCCAAGCCCGAGGTTGGCATCGCCTCGATGGGCTGGGAGGGCAACACCTGCAACATGCATCTCAACGACCTGGCCGTCGAGGTAAAGAAAGGGGTGGTGGCCGCCGGGCTGGTCGGTATGCGCTTCAACACCATCGGTGTGTCGGATGGCATCTCGATGGGCACCGACGGCATGTCGTACTCACTGCAGTCGCGTGACCTGATCGCCGATTCCATCGAGACCGTGATGGGGGCGCAGTGGTACGACGCACTCGTTACGATTCCCGGTTGCGACAAAAACATGCCCGGCTGTTTGATCGCCATCGGTCGGCTCAACCGTCCGGCGCTCATGATCTACGGTGGCACCATCAAGCCCGGTCATTCGCACGGTCATACGCTCGACATCGTTTCGGCGTTCCAGAGCTATGGCGAGTTCATTGCCGGCAAAATCGACGAGGCCACCCGTCAGGACATTGTGCATCATTCCTGCCCGGGGGCGGGCGCCTGCGGCGGCATGTACACCGCCAACACCATGGCCAGCGCCATCGAGGCGCTCGGCATGTCGCTGCCGTACAGTTCGTCCACGCCGGCGGTCGATCCGGGCAAGATCGCCGAGTGTTTAAGCGCCGGTACGGCGATCAAAAATTTGCTCGAAAAAGACATCAAGCCGCGCGACATCATGACGCGCGCCGCGTTTGAAAATGCAATGGTGATCGTGATGGCGCTGGGTGGCTCAACCAATGCGGTGCTGCACCTTATCGCCATGGCGCGCGCCGTGGATGTGCCGCTCTCCATCGATGACTTTCAGAGAACCAGCGACCGTGTGCCGTTCCTCGCTGACCTCAAACCTTCCGGCAAATACGTGATGGAGGACCTGCACAATGCGGGCGGCATCCCGGCCGTCATGAAATACCTGCTGGAGAAAGGCTTCATCGATGGCACGAGCATGACGGTCACCGGCAAGACCATCGCCGAGAACCTTGAATCGCTTCCTGGCCTGAAGGCCGGTCAGGATGTGGTGCTGCCGCTCGAGACGCCGATCAAGGCCAGTGGCCATATCCAGATTCTGCGTGGCAACCTCGCACCGGGCGGATCGGTGGCGAAAATAACCGGCAAGGAGGGACTGCGTTTCGTCGGTCCGGCGCGCGTCTATGACTGCGAAGAAGAGATGCTTAAAGGTTTGGAACGTGGCGAGATTAAAAAAGGCGAGGTGGTGGTGATCCGCTATGAAGGCCCAAAGGGCGGGCCCGGCATGCCGGAGATGCTTACCCCGACGTCGGCCATCATGGGCGCTGGTCTCGGCAAGGATGTCGCGCTGATTACTGACGGTCGTTTCTCCGGTGGTTCGCACGGTTTCATCGTCGGGCACGTGGTGCCGGAGGCGCAGGAAGGTGGGCCGCTGGCGTTGGTCGAAAATGGCGACGTCATTACGCTGGACGCCGGTAACAAGGAATTGAGCGTGGGCCTAAGCGCGCCGGAATTGGCGAAGCGCAAGGCGGCGTGGACGATGCCGCCGTACAAGGCCGCGCGCGGCACGCTCTACAAGTACATCAAGAACGTCAAGAATGCTTCGGAAGGTTGTGTGACGGACGAGTAGGCGGAAAACCGCTCCTGCGTTTGCCTCCGCCGGGACGGCTCTGCGGTCCGCACTTCCGCCATCAGTGCAAGAGGCTTCATTCACTGATGGTGGACCGGATTCGTTCAAACACGCCGTTTGTGTTTTAAAAAATGCGAAATCCGTTAGTGTGGGCGACGCGGGTTGCCACCTGTTTCCGGATGCTGTTGACGGAAAACCTCGATACCCTCGATCTTTTTGTAGCCGAGGAGTAGGGCAAGTTTGTGGATCAAGGTGCGCCAGTTGAGGCTTTCCACGCGCTTGCGCAGCACTACGTTGAGATCTTGCGTTACACGCTCCATGTCACGATCAAGCATCGGCAGGGAATGAAAATACCCGAGCGCGACCACCGCGCAAAGCAGGGGCAAGAGTTTCTGCAGCCAGCCGGTTTCCGGCAGGGCGAACCAGGCCAGACCGGTTGCGAGCATGCAGGCAAGCGCGATCACGCCGTAACGCAGGCTATGCGCGCGCGCCGTCCGGTTCTCGGTTTGTTGGCGGCGCAGATGCTGTTCGGCATCGCGCGTGGCGATGGTGTGACGGTAGTGCATAGTGCGCACCATGCTGAGCACTCCGAGCAGGCGTTCGCAGTGATGGCGATTCTCGATACCGAACGACTGGATGGCGCCTTCGAGCGATTCGAGGAATTCGCGGTTCTGGGGAATGTCCGCCGGTTCTTCGTAGACATCCGCGCTGTGGTTGATGAGATCGCGCAGTTCCAGCACCTCGGCCACGCTGATCGGAAAGCGCATGGCCAGGACGCGCGCGTAAAAATCCGGGAACCCGGCAGTCGTGAGGGTGTATCCGCCGAGCGTGTCGGTGTGTAATTTTCCGGCCATGATTTCCGTTTCCGCTATCCGGCGGGCCGCCAGAATTGAATATCCTCGCCCGCCGGCATTATATCAGCATTACATGCCACCTTTGAAAATTAAGGATGACCGATCCGGTTTGTGAAGAAACTGTTACACGAGATAATAATCTGGTTTGAGGAAGCGCGCGGAACATGAAGGACCACACGCAGAACACTATTCCAGCGCGGCTGGACACGCGTTGTCTCAACGCAGGTTGAGGTTGAAACTGTCGCGCAGGGCGGTGAAGTCGCCGGTACAGAGCGTGAGAGAAGGCATATCGCTGCTGTTCGACAAAAACGCAAACCCGCAATGGCAGCGGGTAGTATTGAGCGGCACGTTTGCCGTGCAGTTCGGACAATCCTTGGCGTCGGCTGACTTGTGCGCGACCATGATCTTTTCCGCCTTGGCTGCCTGATCGTGCCGGAAGGCGCTCGGGGGAACGTTGCCAGGCGCAGCGTCGGCAGTTGCCGCCGGTTGTTCCATCGCCGTTGCCTCGAGTGCGCGTGCGGCGGCTTCTCTGGCCTTGGCGCTCTTCAGTGCCATCAGTACCCCGGCGGCTTTCTGTGCCGTGGTCGTTGTGCGGGAGACAACAGGAGTAGTGGGATTGGCCGGGCTAGCCAGCACAGGCTGGGCAGGTTGCACCTCGACGATGGAAACCTCCATGCGCGCTGCCAATGGCGCAATTTCCGCTGCGATAAACTGGGTGACCGGCAGCACCACCGGTAACGCGCGGCGCAGGGCAGAAATTTTGGCGTGTTGGGCGGCGAGATCGGCCCCCATGGAGTTCGCTACCTCGGAGGCCAGTTCCGCTGCAGACATCCGTTCCGCCTCGTGCGGTTCTTCCATCAGCGCCCGTGTGGCGGCCGTGGCGGCCTGCTTGGCCTGTTCGGCACGCGCCGCGAGATAGGCCTCGTACAATTCTTCCTCGCGCAGCGCCGCTTCCTGCGGCGATAGGTTTTTGGTGGAGGACTCGAAGACATGACCGCAATGGCAGCGTTCGACGCCGACCGACACGCTCAATGCGCAGGCCGGGCAGGGCTTCTGGAAGATGCTGGGTGAAATGCTCATGACGTGTCTATGTGAGGCGACCATAAAATCCTTCCAATGGATGTGTCGGCGGGTGCCGGCAGGTCTACTGGAAAAATGATAGCAGACAGGATTTAGCGTTCTGAACAGTGTCGATGGCTGGCTTTTTTAGCCAGACAGACGGCGGGGATGATATCCTGTATTTGGTTGTTCAGGCAACTCGCCGGCGGACAATGGCAGTCAGCAAAGAACAGGAAACCTACTGAATGGGTTATGGTGGGAGGTGGTGTGGCACAGTAGCCTGCGGCTGCTGGTCGAGCAGGTGTCCAAGGAACAGCGCGAGAGTTTCCAGGCGGAACACCTGGCGGAAGTGGCGTCATTGGTCAGTGCGGATGGGTTGTGGCTGGATGTGCCGATGCTGTTTGCGCGTGGCCACAAGCCTCGGCATCCCGGGGCAACGATTTGACCGGCAATTTTCGGTGCCGAACGGGGCATATTCCCGCTGTTTCGCGGACGCTGTTTCTCCACTACAGTATTCGAACTTATTTACATCTGTTTTTGGCCCATGGGCCTGTACCCGCAGACCCAGGCACGGAGCCGCACCATGCGCAAGTCACAACCTATCGTATCCCGATGACCGAGTCCTCCCGTCACGTCGTCTTTCCCGCCTGCGCGCTCTGCGATTTGCGTCCGCTCTGTCGTCCGGCCCAGCACGGCGCGGAGGTTCTTCCCGCGCCGTGCATTCTCCGCCACCGGCGCACCCTGCGGCGTGGCGCTTACGTGTTCCGTATGGGCGAGCCGTGCCATTCCCTGTGTGCGATCTGTAGCGGTTCTGTGCGCACGTCCGTGCTTAGCGCGGACGGCGGCGCGCAAGTTACCGGCTTTCAGTTCTGCGGCGATCTTCTTGGCATGGGCGCGCTCGGCACGCATGAGCACCGCTGCGATGCCGTGGCGCTGGAGCCGACCGAGGTCTGCGAGATTTCCTTCCTGCGCCTCGAAGAGATCGCGGAGCGCGTGCCGGCGGTGCAGCGCACGCTCATCCACTTGATGAGCGACGAGTTGGCGCACGGTCAGGACATGCTGCTGACGTTTCTCGGCCGGAAAAGCGCATCGGCCCGCCTCGCCGCCTATCTCGGTGCTGTCGCGCAACGCCTGCAGCAACGCGGCCTGCGCCCCGAAGAGGTGTGTCTCAGCATGTCGCGCAGCGATATCGGCAATTATCTCGGCCTCGCCAAGGAGACCGTGAGCCGGCTGTTCACGCGCTTTGCACACGATGGCCTGCTGCGTTTCCAGGCGCGCCGCTTCTGGCTGACAAATCCGGCACGTCTGGCCGCACTGACGGACAGCCAGGACTCACCCGTCTGAGCCCCGTGAAGTATTCAGCTTGTTCCTCGTCCCTGATTCATGACGTCCGTCAATAACCGGTTCAATGCTTATTGACGACCGTCAATATCGGTCCATACGCTCCTTGTTACTATCCACGCAGTTTTTGCGGGATTAATTTTCCCGCAGGCAGTGGAAAATAATTAAGAGGAGGGCGCATGGGCTTGCCCCATCCGCAGTGTGTATCGCAAAGTGAACCGGCCCGTATCGTTCTCCGGGGGAATGCATCCCTGTCGGCGCGCGCCGCGCTTTGTATTTTTCTCGCTCTTGCGGTGTCGGCCACGCTCATCGGTTTCCTGTTAGCGATCGGCGGTGCCTGGCCGGTCATACCCTTCCTCGGTCTGGAACTCGTTGTGGTCGGCGCGGTGTTCTGCCGCATGTGCCGGCGCGCGCGCGATTGCGAGGTGCTCGCGTTCGAAGACGACCGTCTGCATATCGTCCAGCATTGTGGTAAATCCGAACGTCGGCACGAATTCCAGCGTTATTGGGCGCGCGTGACGCTTGAGCCGGTGCGCGACGGCTGGTACCCGCCGCGCCTGCTCATACGTTCGCATGGCCGGGAAGTCGAGATCGGCACCAGCCTCAACGAAGACCAGCGCACGGAGCTGGCGCAGCGATTGCGCCGGGTTCTCGGCTCCGGCGACCACGCTGCCGGAATTGCCGATTGGCTGGCGACCAAACCGAATTAACCCAAATCAATTACAAACCGGAGGAGGAGCAACATGTCTACCGCAGTTCATCACGACGAACACCCGCACGGTCTCAGCCGCTGGCTGTTCACCACCAACCACAAGGATATTGGCACGCTGTATCTGATATTCGCCTTTCTCATGGCGATCGTCGGCGGCCTCATGTCGCTCGTGATACGCGCCGAGCTCTGGCAGCCGGGCCTGCAGATCGTGGACCCGCATTTCTTCAACCAGATGACCACCGTGCACGGGCTGGTCATGGTGTTCGGTTTCGTCATGCCGGCCTTCACGGGTCTTGCCAACTGGCTGATCCCGCTGATGATCGGTGCGCCGGACATGGCGCTGCCGCGCCTCAACAACTGGAGCTTCTGGCTGCTGCCGCCGGCCGCGGCCCTGCTTGTCATCTCGCTGTTCGTCCCGGGCGGCGGGCCGGCCGGAGGCTGGACTCTCTACCCGCCGCTTTCGGTGCAAGCCAGTATGGGTATGGACTTCACCATCCTGTCGGTGCACTTGCTCGGCATGTCCTCGGTCCTCGGCTCGATCAACATCATCGCCACCATCATCAACATGCGCGCACCGGGCATGACGCTCTTGAAGATGCCGATGTTCGTGTGGTCGTGGCTGATCACCGCGTTTCTGTTGCTCGCGGCCATTCCAGTGCTCGCCGGCGCTGTCACCATGCTGCTCACCGACCGCCATTTTGGCACGCACTTCTTCGACGCCGGTGGCGGCGGCGATCCGGTGATGTTCCAGCATATCTTCTGGTTCTTCGGTCACCCGGAGGTGTACATCCTGGTGCTGCCGGCGTTCGGGGTGTTCTCGCAGATCATTCCCACGTTCGCGCGCAAACCGCTGTTCGGCTACACCTCGATGGTGTACGCCACCGCTACTATCGCGTTCCTGTCGTTCATCGTCTGGGCGCACCACATGTACACGACCGGCATGCCGCTGGCCGGTGAGCTGTTCTTCATGTACGCCACCGCGATGATCGCGGTGCCGACCGGCGTGAAGGTGTTCAACTGGATTGCGACCATGTGGCGGGGTTCGATGACCTTCGAGACGCCGATGTTGTGGGCGATCGGTGGCGTAATCACCTTCACGTTGGGCGGTTTCACCGGCCTCATGCTCTCGGTCACACCCGTCGATTTCCAATACCACGACACCTATTTCGTGGTGGCGCATTTCCACTACACCATCATCGGCGGATCGGTGCTGGCCATATTCGGCGCGGTGTACTACTGGCTGCCGAAGTGGACCGGCCACATGTACAACGAGACGCTCGGCAAGTGGCACTTCTGGCTGACCGCGATCGGTTTCCACCTGACCTTTTTCCCGCAGCACTTTCTCGGGCTGGCCGGCATGCCGCGCCGCATCCCGGACTACGCGCTGCAGTTCACCGACTTCAACCAGTGGTCCACGGTCGGATCGTTCCTGGTGGTCGGCGCGCAGCTGGTGTTCTTCTACGCCGTGTTCCAGACGGTGCGCGGCGGCCGGAAGGCCAATGCCAGGGCTTGGGAAGGGGCCGAGGGCCTGGAATGGACCGTACCGTCGCCGGCGCCGTACCACACCTTTGGCACGCCGCCGCGCGTGCCATAGTTCGGTAGACAAAGAACCATGGATAAAGAGGCAACGGCCGTGCGCCAGACCGGCGCGCGGCGGTGTTTGTTGCCGCCTGAATTGATGCCGGAAATTACTCGGTTCTTGCAGGGTGGAGGCGAATGCGATTAGATAACGGCCATCTGGGTGCGGGATGTACTACTGGGGGCCAAGGTGAACACTTTGTACACGAATCCGGAACGGCGCGCGACGCGCCGCATCCCGGCTTCCATTGAAGCGGTGTTGTACTACAACTCGCTCATGTTGCCGGAATGTCAGATCCGCGACATCAGTCCGCAGGGCGCGTTTGTTGTCACCGGTGGCCTCTATCTCCCCGATCGGGCACAGGTGGATCTTGCGCTCAACGTGCCGGCGGCCGGCGGTGTGCCGCAGCGTTTCAGCGCCCAGGTGATGCGCTCAACGGAGGCGGGGGCGGGCGTGCGCTTGCTGCTTACGGATGCAGGCTCCCTGCGCCGCTTGATCGAAACGCTATACGCCGCCTAGGGACGGGGCCGCTCTCGGCCATCCTTGGCCTTCGCGGTACTTGTGCTTCCTGCACGGCGCAAGTGCCGTGAGCGCAGGGATGCGCACGACTCCATGGATGGAGGAGGTAGAGCGAAGCAGGATGCCCGAGCCGAGGAGCGGCCGCCGCCTGACTGTTTTACTGCAGGTCCACACGGACCATGAAGCGCGAGTCGACGCTGCCCGTGTCGCGGCGGGTGCCGAGAATCCGGCGGTTTACCTCGTTGGCCGACTCCACCGCGCCGCCGAGATCCACCCACTCCCCGGGTTTCACATTCAGCACCGTGCGCAGCTCCTGAAAGTTGACGGTCTGCGCGCCTTGATCGCTGCGGAAGGCAAGCCGCGGCGTCACCGTGAGTTGCACCTGTTCCGTGAATGAAGCCTCATTCACTATGCGCGGCTCCACCTCGAAGCCGGTTGCCACATCGAAATACTGGATTCCAGCCACCACACTCAGTCGGTTGCCGACCAGCATCAGGAACGGTTGTACCTGCGATATGGATTCGCCAACGCTCAGATAGGCGCGTCCGCCGTCCAGCACCGTGAGGTTCTGGGTTGAGGCATCACGTTTGGTGGTGACGTGCTGATCGCTGTGCAGTTGTACGTTCCCCTCCGGACCAGTGCGTCCGATGGTCACGCCACCCGTGCTGCGGGTGTCGTTGGTCACGACAATTCGTGTATTGCCGCGGTGCACGTCGCCGGAGATTCCCTGACTTTCCCGCAGATGTTCGTTCGCTCCAGTGTGACGTACCTGGATGCGCAGATTGCGGCGCGGCGTGTCGATCTCGGCCAGCACGCGCTCGACCTGTGCGAAGCTGTGCGAAGAGGCACGCACGATCAAGCGCGAATCCATGCCGGAGACGCTTTCACCCGGAGCGAGCAGTGAACGTACCACCGGCACGACCTCCTCCGCGAGGCGGTGTTTGAGCGCAATGACGCGCAGTTCCGGGTCGGCCGCGTGTGACAGCGGTGTCGACGCAACCCAGAGTGCGCTCGCCAGGGCCGCGAGCAGGAATTGTCGTACGAAGGATTCCATGGTGTTCGTTTTTCTCGTCAGAAGCGGCGCGTGTCGACCAAATGCTTCCGCCAGTAGGGGTCGTTCAGTGTGTCCAAACGCACGCGCTTGCCGCTCGAAGGCGCGTGCACAAAGCGGTTGCTGCCGAGATAGAGTCCGACATGGGAAGAATCCTTGCCTTCCTGATTGAAGAATACCAGATCGCCATGCGCGAGCTGCGCGCGCCCGATCTTGTGGCTGCGTTGGAGCTGGGCTTCGGTGCTGCGCGGTACTTCCAGCCCAGCGCGCTTGAAACTGAAGTGGACCAGGCCGCTGCAGTCGAAGCCCTGCGGTGTGCCGCCGCCGTAGAGGTATGGCTTGCCCACCATGGATGCCGCGACCTCCGCTGCCACCTGGTGGCGTGCGCCACCTGGCGCATCGGCGACCGGTTTACTGGCGCAACCCATTGCCAGCAGCATGCCAGTAATCAGTGCGTACGAAAGCACGATGCTGGAACGGGGCAGGGTTGTGTTCACAGGCGGAAGGTGTGCAGCCCCGGCGCCGGTTCGCTGGCCGCCCAGATGGCCTCGAAGCGGTGCGCAAGCGGAATGGCCAGTTGCGGGGTACGAAAGTCGAGGGTAGCGTCCAGGGACACGACGTCATGCTGGTGAAGGCAATGTTCGCCATCTGCAACCAGAAACATCTCAGCCAGTCCACGGTGCAATTCGCCGAGGCGGTGGATCTGGATCATGTCCGAGAAACGCCGCGTCAACTCGACCAGGCGGACATCGGCCAGCAGCATGTGCTCGGTATCCTCCACGACCACGCGTACCCGGTTACTGGCGCGGCGCGCGATGAAATGGCCGAGCGCCTCCGTCAGGGCGACGCGGTTATAAAGCGCCGGGTCGAGCATGGGGCAACAGATCAGGATTTCACGGCGCGCGCGCGTGACGAGATCAACGGCTGCGCTGTACAGTTCGTCGCGGGTCGTCGGGTGCCGGTGTTCCTTCTCCGGCGTGTCGGTCTGGCTGTCGGTGTTCATGGGGTTTGTAGGGAGCGTCTGCTATGCTTGGCAAATAGCTATACTTTGACGGCTGGCTCATAGCAGAGTATAGCTTCGATCCACCACAACAAGGAGGGGTTCATGGAATCGCAGATTCGATTTACGTTGCTGGTTGCCGCCGCGTTGTTCATGGGCTGGGGTCTGTCGCTGGTGCTGGCGCCCGGGGTCAGCCATGGCCTTATTAGTAACGGTCCCTACGATCCGGTAACCACCGCGATGTTCGGGTCCGCTCTGGTCGGTATGATGATGATGTTCGTAATCGCCGCCTACGATCCGGAACGCGAGATCGTACGCGCCTCGGCCGCGAGTCTAGCGGTGGTCGGCTTCACTGCCGCTTACCTGATTTTCATCGCCAAGGCCATGCCGCTCGGCCCGCTCACCGTGATCAGCCTGCTCGTGGATCTGGGTGCTTGCGCGGTGCTGTTTCTGGCAGCGGCGCGCCTCGACCTGCGTGAGCAGAAAAAGCCGCGGCGCGCGACCGCCTCTGCGCGGCGCCGACACGCCTGATCGTGCGCGGGTAAAGCAGGCGCCCCGGGCGCGTCCCGGGGAGCTTTTTTTATTTTCGTTTCGGAAGCGCACGCGCCTGGAGCGCGGCATTGCCCGTGTAACTGGCGGGTGTGAGGGCCAGCAGCCGCGCCTTGGCCTCTTCGGGAATGGCCAGCTTCCGGATGAAGGCCTGCAAGGATTCACGCGTTACGCCGCTTTTGCCGCGCGTCAGCTCCTTGAGTTTCTCGTATGGATTTTCGATGCCATAACGTCGCATCACCGTCTGGATCGGTTCGGCCAGCACTTCCCAGTTGTTGTCGAGATCGGCATGCAGGCGTGCGCTGTCCACTTCGAGCTTGCCAATGCCGCGCAGGCACGAGTCATAGGCGAGCAGCGAGTAGCCGAATGCCACGCCCAGGTTGCGTAGCACCGTGGAGTCACTGAGGTCGCGCTGGAAGCGCGACACCGGCAGCTTGGCGGCGAGGTGTTCGAACAGTGCGTTGGCAAGCCCAAGATTGCCTTCGCTGTTCTCGAAGTCGATCGGGTTTACCTTGTGCGGCATGGTCGACGAGCCGACCTCGCCGTCTTTCACCTTCTGCCTGAAGTAGCCAAGCGAGATATAGCCCCACAGGTCGCGATTGAAATCGAGCAGAATGGTGTTAAAGCGTGCAATCGCATGGAACAGTTCGGCCATGCCGTCGTGCGGTTCGATCTGCGTGGTGTACGGGTTCCAGGTCAGACCCAGCCCGGTGACGAAGTCGCGTGCGCAGCCCTCCCAGTCGAGCTCCGGATAGGCGGCGAGATGCGCATTGTAGTTGCCCACGGCGCCGTTCATTTTGCCGAGCAGGGTCACGGCCGCGACCTGCGCGCGCTGGCGTGCAAGCCGGTAGCCCAGGTTCGCCATCTCCTTGCCGAGCGTGGTGGGCGAGGCCGGCTGGCCGTGGGTGCGCGCCAGCATCGGTTGATCGGCAAATTTCACCGCCAGGGCTTCAATCGCCGCGATCAGCTTGTCCATCGCCGGCAGCAGGATGTCGTCGCGCCCATGCCGCAGCATCAGCCCGTGTGACAGGTTGTTGATGTCCTCCGAGGTGCAGGCGAAATGGATGAATTCACCGACCTTGGCGACCTCGGCGTTGGCCAGGGTTTTCTCCTTGAGAAAATACTCCACTGCCTTCACGTCATGATTGGTAGTGGCCTCGATCTCTTTCACACGTAGTGCATCGACTGCGCTGAAGCTGTCCACAATGGTTTCGAGCGCCGCGCGCGTCAGCGGCGAGAACGGCGGGACTTCCCTGATTTCGCTGTGCTCGCCCAAGGCCAGCAGCCAGCGGATTTCAACTTGCACGCGCAAGCGGATCAACCCGTATTCGCTGAATAGCGCGCGCAGCGGTGCGATCTTTTGCTCGTAGCGCCCGTCGAGCGGCGACAGGGCGGTGAGCGGCGAGAGGGCAAGGCTGTCGGGCGTCTTGTTCATGTTATTCCTGACGCAAACTGTTAAAGGATGCCGAGATCAGGCTGGTATTCTATCAGACATGGCCGCGCCCATCAGGCGCCGGTCGATAACACCGCCGCCGAGACAGACCTTGCCGTCGTAAAAGACCACGGATTGGCCGGGGGTGACGGCGCGCTGCGGCGAGGCGAATGTGACCTGCACTGACCCGGATGCAATCTGCCCAATGGTGCAGGCCTGGTCGGTCTGGCGATAGCGTACTTTGGCAGTGCAGGCGTGTGGCAGGGTAGGTGGTGCACCCACCACCCAGTGCAACTGGTTGGCCAGCAGGGCCGGGTTGTAGAGTGCCGGGTGATGCTCGCCCTGTTCGACATACAGAATATTTCTCTCGATGTCCTTGTCCACGACATACCACGCCTCGCCGGCTCCGCCGATGCCGAGGCCCTGGCGCTGGCCGATGGTGTAGTACATGGCGCCCTCGTGTTGGCCCTTGTCGTCGCCGGCAAGCGTGCGCATTTCACCCGGCTGCGCCGGCAGGTAGCGTTTCAGAAACGTGCGGAAATCGCGTTCGCCGATGAAGCAGATACCGGTCGAATCCTTGCGCGCGTAATTGGGCAATCCGGCGGCTTGCGCCATGGCGCGCACGTCGGTCTTGGCGAGATGGCCGATCGGGAACAGTGTCCGGGAAAGTTCCGCCTGGCCGAGGGTGTAAAGAAAATAGGTCTGATCCTTGTCGGGATCGCTGCCCTTCAGGAGTTGGTACCGGTCCTCTGCCTCGCGCACGCGCGCGTAATGGCCGGTGGCGATCCGCTCGGCGCCGAGTGTCAGGGCATGATCGAGGAACGCCTTGAACTTGATCTCCTTGTTGCACAGCACGTCCGGGTTGGGTGTGCGTCCGGCCTTGTGCTCGTCCAGAAAATACTGGAACACCCGTTCCCAGTATTCGCTGGAAAAGTTCACGGTCTGGAACGGAATGTCGAGCCGTTCGCACACCGCGCGCACTTCCTTCAGGTCTTCTTCGGCGGTGCAGTGCGCGTCGGTATCGTCCTCTTCCCAGTTTTTCATAAACAGGCCGGTGACATTGTGGCCGGCGCGTTTGAGCAGCAGTGCCGCAACCGCCGAATCGACGCCGCCGGAAAGGCCGACTACCACCTTCGCCATGGTCAGCGCGCCGGACCGGGCGCGTACTCCTTGAGCAGGTCGAGCGAGTAACAGGTGCCGGCCAGATAGTCGTCGAGACAGCGCTCCACCTGCGGGCTGCGCAGGCGGGCGCGGTTGGTGCGGATTTCCTCCGGCGTCAGCCACAGCGCGCGCAGGCAACCGTGATCGAGCACGCGCCCGCTTTCTTCGCGCAGCGCGCGGGCAATGAAGGCAAAACGCAGGTAGGTCACGGGTCGGGTCGGGTGCGGCCAGCGGTACACGCCGAGCAGCGCCTGCGGCTCGATATGCCAAGCGGTTTCCTCGAGGGTTTCGCGGATCACGGCAGCAATCAGGGTCTCACCCTCATCGAGGTGGCCGGCGGGTTGATTGAGCACGACCTGGCCGTCGGCTTCCTCCTCGACCAGCAGGAATTTTCCGTCGCGTTCGACGATCGCCGCCACCACCACGTTCGGTTTCCAGATCATGGCGCAATTGTATCAGCGCGGCATCGGCCTCGCGCCATTCCCCGGGGGCGAGGCCAGCGAGCCGATACGGCCCGACCGCGACACGCACCAGCCGCAGGGTCGGGAAACCGACCGCCGCGCTCATGCGCCGCACTTGGCGGTTGCGTCCCTCGGTAATGGTGAGTTCGATCCAGGTGGTCGGGATGTCGCGGCGCATGCGGATGGGTGGATCGCGCGGCCACAGTGCTGGTTCCGGAATGAGGCGGACTTCCGCCGGGCGGGTACGGCCATCGCTGAGCCGCACGCCACGGCGCAATTTTTCCAGCGCCTGCGTGTCCGCTACACCTTCTACCTGTGCCCAGTAGGTCTTGGGCAGTTTGTGTTTCGGTTCGGCAATGCGGGTTTGCAGGGCTCCGTCGTCGGTGAGCAGCAGCAGACCCTCGCTGTCGTAGTCGAGCCGCCCGGCGGGCCGCACACGCGGAACAGAAATGAAATCGGCCAGGGTCCGCCGACCTTCCTTGTCGGTAAACTGGCACAGGACATTGAATGGTTTGTTGAAGACAATCAGCATTACAGCAGTTCGGTGTCGTCGTGCGCGTACGGCGGTGCGCAGCAGCACAGGATGCGCAGCGGTTCGGTGCCGGTGTTGGCGATGCAATGCGGCGTTCCGGGCGGGATGCAGATCGTATCGCCCATCTCGACGTCGAAGGAGTCTTCCCCGAGCGTCATGCGCCCGCGCCCGGCGGTGATGTGGTAAAGCTCCTCGCTCTGATGATGCTGGTGCAGCCGGGTGGTAGCACCGGACGCCACGATTGCTTCGGCGAGACTCTGGGCGCGGCTGTCATGGGTGGACGGGTGCATTAGCTCGCGGATTTCAGAGCCGTCCTTGGTGATGAAGGCCGGAACTGCAGCGTATCGGGTTTTCATGCCATGAGATTATCAGGACTCGCGCCAGCGATGATAGAATTCGCCGGCGATTATTGCCTTCAACGGAGAAATCATGGCCTTTCAGAAGATCGTCATCCCGGCAGGCGAGAAGATCAGCGTCAACCGCGACAATTCCCTCAACGTACCAAACCAGCCGGTCATTCCTTATATCGAAGGCGATGGCACGGGCGTGGACATCACGCCGGTGATGAAGAAAGTCGTGGACGCCGCCGTGGCGAAGGCCTACGCCGGCAAGCGCAAGATTTCCTGGATGGAGGTGTTCGCCGGCGAGAAGGCGGTCAAGGTCTACGGCGGCAATACCTGGTTGCCGGGCGAAACCCTGACAGCGTTGCGCGAGTATGTCGTATCCATCAAAGGCCCGCTGACCACGCCGGTCGGCGGCGGCATGCGCTCGCTCAACGTGTCGCTGCGTCAGGATCTCGATCTATACGTCTGCCTGCGGCCAGTGCGCTGGTTCAAGGGCGTACCGAGTCCGGTGAAGGAGCCGGCCAAGACCAACATGGTCATTTTCCGCGAGAATTCCGAGGACATCTACGCGGGCATCGAGTGGGCGGCCGGTACGCCCGAGGTGCGCAAGGTCATCGCCTTTCTGGTAAAGGAAATGGGCGTGCGCAAAATCCGTTTCCCCGATTCATCCGCGATTGGCATCAAGCCGGTGTCGCGCGAAGGCACCGAGCGCCTGGTGCGCAAGGCGATTCAGTATGCGATCGATAACAACCGCAGCTCGGTGACCCTGGTGCACAAGGGCAACATCATGAAGTTCACCGAGGGCGGCTTCAAATCCTGGGGCTATGATCTGGCGAAGCGCGAGTTCGGCGCCACGCTCATCGACCAGGGCCCGTGGATGCGCCTGAAGCACCCCAAGAGCGGCAAGGAGATCGTGGTCAAGGATGTGATTGCCGACGCCTTTCTGCAACAAATCCTGCTGCGCCCGGAGGACTACAGCGTGATCGCTACGCTGAATTTAAACGGTGACTACATCTCGGATGCGCTCGCCGCCCAGGTCGGAGGCATCGGCATCGCGCCCGGTGCGAACCTGTCCGACACGGTGGCCATGTTCGAGGCCACGCACGGCACCGCGCCCAAGTATGCCGGCAAGAATCAGGTCAATCCCGGCTCGATCATTCTTTCCGCCGAAATGATGCTGCGCCACCTTGGCTGGTCCGAGGCCGCCGAGCTCATCATCAAGGGCATGAATGGAGCCATCCGCGCGAAGACCGTCACCTATGACTTTGCGCGCCTCATGCAGGGCGCGAAGCAGGTCAGTTGTTCGGCGTTTGGAGAGGCCATGATAAAACACATGGCCGGTCCCGTTTCCGGGAAAGCAAAGAAACCAGCAAGAGAACCCGCACGCCGGGCAACGCAGACGAAGAGCAAGAGGCGGCGGCGTTGATGGGTACTACCAAAATAAAAAGCCCCGGCCGACCGGCCAGGGCTTCAAGGCGCCGCCTTCGCGGGCGCAACCCCATCACTCAGGAGGACTGTCCACGCTACGGTTGTCCAAGCCGTTCGTAGAGCTCACCCCGGCCGCTTCCAGCAGGGAAATGAGTTCGGCTGCAATCTCGCCAAGCTCGGTGCGTTGGCGATACAGTTCATCGAGCAGGCGCTGTTCCGGGTTCAGGCCGTCATCGTGCGGTTTTGCGCCGCGCAAGTTCTGCTTCATGAACCTCCGTTGCATCCTCACCGCCGTTCGGCAAGATTGGACGCCCTGTGTTCCGATATATTTAGCGTAGCAGAGAATATTTGCTTTGCAGGCCGAATGGCGCAGCTGGGCTACAGGAATGGGCAATCTTCAAGTCTAGCTGCTTTAAGGCGGTGCGCGAATGCACGCGGCTTGTGCTCCATTTTAAGCCAGCCTGTATCTCAAATCGATCGCGGAGAAGTGCGCTAATCAAATCATCGCCGCCGCTGCTCGGCGAGATGAACCCGTAGCCCTTGCTGGCGTTAAGCCTCTTCACGGCGCCTGTCGCCACAACCAGAGACCCCCTTTGAGATGCAGTTTTGCTGTTCCAGCCGCCTGGCGCACCGGCTCTGCCGGTCGTCTCGAAGCAAGTGTTTCATGCTGCCCTTTACGCCAGACAGGTCAAGAAACGCCATCCGGGATGGGATGGGCGCGTAACGCGCACGGATATGCCAAAATTGCGTCACGGGTAACCCTACACTCCCAGCGCTTGAATTTTCGCCGGCGCGCCGCAAAATGTAGAAATGGACGTGGATTCGACTACGCTTAAAAGCAGAAGGGTATGAGCGACAAACTTACGCAGCTCAGTGACG
>Ga0315281_10002872_pt1 | contig 25447 bp, 20 predicted proteins | sample YL17G07_0_MG_FD_204540 | JGI IMG/M metagenome (GOLD analysis project Ga0315281, IMG submission 204540) | Sediment microbial communities from Yellowstone Lake, YNP, Wyoming, USA - YL17G07_0 | ecosystem: Environmental > Aquatic > Freshwater > Lake > Sediment | place: USA: Wyoming | collected... | reverse complement strand
CCCGACGGGACGCAGCGCGAACTCGCCTTCGACGGCGGCGTGCTGACGATCGGCCGGGCCGGAGACAATGGCCTCCCGGTGCGGGACGCTCGGGTCTCGCGCCACCACGCTCGACTCCAGTCCCGCCGTGGAGTGCTGGTGTACACGGACCTTGGCAGCGCCAACGGATCTCGCGTCAACGGCGTTCCGGTCGATGAGGTCGCGCTCGGTGTCGGCGATCGCATCGAGATCGGCGCGACCGTCCTGGTCGTCGAGCGCGGCCCGGCGGCCTGACATGGACGGCACGCTGGCAACGCTCTGGCTGCTCCGGATCCTCTTCCTGGGCCTGCTCTACCTCTTCCTGTTCGCCGTCGTGCGGACGCTCCTGCGGGACCTGCGGTCGGCTGCGCGACAGCCAGGGACCGAGCTGGGCCGGCTCGTCGTCCTGGAATCTCCGGCCGGCGATCCACCCGTCGGCCGGGTCTTCCCCCTCGATGCGGTCACCACGCTGGGCCGCGGCGTGAACAACACGATCGCCATCGAGGACTCGTTTGCCTCGGCTGATCACGCGGTCCTCACCTTCCGCGGGCGTGCCTGGTACGTCGAGGACGTGGGCAGCACCAATGGGACGTACCTCAACGGGGGGCGCATCGCCGGGGCGTCACAGCTCGGATTCGGGGACGAGTTGACCGTCGGGCAGGCCCGCTTCCGCCTGGAGCGGGGTCGTTCATGATGTCGCGCCAGCTGCCCCGGGGAGGGGCATGATCCACCCGCGGCCGCGCTGGACCGAGTCCCGACTGCTCGTGCTGGCCGGGCTGACCCTCACCGTCGGATGGCTGTCGCTCCGCGAAGGCGCCCGGTCGCGGGTCGGGTCGGCGCCGGACACCCTGGTCGACCCGACGCCACTCGTCGTGTTCCTCGGCTGCCTGGTCGTCGTCCACCTCGCCCTGGTCCTGGCCGGCCGACGAACCGACCAGGTCCTCCTGCCGACCATGGCGATCCTCGCCGGGATCGGGCTGCTCCTGATGGAGCGGCTGCCGCAGGGGCTCGTGCAGCAGTCGATCGCCGGCCGGACCCTGGGCCTCGCCACGATGCAGATGGTCTGGCTGGGGATCGCCTTCGCGATCGTCCTGGGGTTCGCGGTGTTCGTCCGGTCGGACAGGTGGCTGCGGCTCTACAAGTACAGCTGGGCCCTCGCCGGCATCGGGCTGTTGCTGCTGGTCTTCGTGATCGGTCGTGATGTCAACGGTGCCCGGCTGGTGCTGCAGGTCGGTCCGGTGGCCGGCCAGCCGTCCGAGGCGCTCAAGGTGATCCTCGTCGTCTTCCTGGCCGGCTACCTGTCGGAGAACCGCGACTTGCTGGCCGGCCAGTCGATGTCGCTCGGTCCGCTTCGTCTGCCGCCCGTGCCGTATCTCCTGCCGATGGCGGTCATGTGGGCGATCGCCCTCGGCATCGTCGTCATGCAGCGGGACCTCGGGGCCGCGCTCCTGTTCTTCGCGGTCTTCCTCCTGATGCTCTACGTGGCCACGGCCCGCTGGAGTTACGTCGTCCTCGGCATGGGCCTCTTCGTCGCCGGCGGCGCGCTGATGTACCAGCTCTTCGATCACGTTCGAACCCGGGTCGACATCTGGATCAACCCGTTCGTCGACGCGTCTGGCTCCGGCTACCAGGTCGTCCAGGCGCTGTACGCATTCGGCCGTGGCGGGATCCTGGGGACCGGCCTTGGGGCGGGCCTGCCGATGGTGGGCGGCCGGCTGCCCATCCCGGCCCTCCACACCGACTTCCCGCTGGCGGCGCTCGGGGAAGAGCTGGGCCTGATCGGGATCCTGGCCATCCTCGGCCTCTACCTGGTGCTCGTCGAGCGGGGACTGCGGATCGCGGCGGCGTCGCTCGACGAATTCCGAGCCCTCCTGGCGACCGGCCTGAGCCTGGTCATCGGCGTCCAGGCGCTGATCATCGCGGCCGGCAACCTCAAGCTGGTGCCGTTGACCGGGATCACGCTGCCCTTCATCAGCTACGGGGGCTCGTCGATGCTGACCAACGCGGTCGTGGTGGGGCTCCTCCTGGTGCTCTCTGACCGCGGCGTTGAGCCTCCGCCCCCGCCGGGCAGGGCCCGCCGGGGACTGGCCTGGCTCCCGGGCAGGCGGGACTGATGGCAGGACTTCGGCAGGTGAGCCCAGGCCCGGTCCGTCCGATCGGGCCGGGCGTCGTCCGCGTGGGCGTCGGCCTTGCGGTTGCCTTCGCCCTCCTCGCGGCCGGGGCCGGATACTGGCAGGTCTTCGAGGCAGCGCCCCTGACGAGCCGTCCGGACAACCCGGCGGCAGTGGCGGCGGCCCGCGGCGCCGTGCGCGGGCGCATCCTCGACCGGTCAGGGACGGTCCTCGCCACCAGCCGGCGCGACGGCAACGGCGAGCCCTACCGCGTCTACACCGACCCAGCCATGAGCCCCGTGCTGGGGTACGCATCCGCCCGGTTCGGCACCGCCGGGCTGGAGCGTGCCTTCGACACCGAGCTCATCGGCCTCACCCGACCGGATCCCGTCCGCGAACTCCTCAAGAAGTTCGATCCCGCGCCCTACGATCCCCAGGCGCTCCAGCTGAGCCTCTCGCTGGAGCTCCAGCGGGCGGCCGTCGCGGGCCTTGGGTCAGACCCGGGGGCGGTGGTGATGCTTGATCCGCGCACCGGCGAGGTCCTCGCGATGGCGTCGACGCCCACCTTCGACGCCTCGGCGATCGCCGACCCGGCCACCGCGCAGGGCGCATTCGCGAGCCTCCAGGGGGACGGGCGTCACCCGCTGCTCGACCGGGCCGTGCAGGGACAGTACGTGCCCGGTTCGGTCTTCAAGATCGTGACCGCGATCGCCGGGCTCGGCTCGGGAGCGATCACGCCGTCGACAACGTACCCTGAGCAACCTGCCGCGGAGGCGAAGGGGCTGCTCGTCGACGGGTTCCGGGTCCAGGACGGCCACCACCCGTCCAGCGGGAGCAGGGCGCTTGACCTGGTCGGCGCGACGGAGGTCTCCTGCAACATCTGGTATGCCCTGACGGGCCTGAAGGTGGGGGGCACCCAGCTTGCTGCGTGGGCGGCCAGGCTCGGGTTCGGGGCGCCGATCCCGTTCGATCTGCCCACGTCGGCAAGCCAGGTGACCAACGGCGGCGGCTCGTTCGGCGGGGGGTTCGCGGATGCCATCGAGCTGGCCAGCGCGTCCTACGGCCAGGGTGAGACGCTCGTCACGCCGCTCCAGATGGCGCTGGTAGCGGCCGCCATCGCGAACAGGGGAGTGATCATGAAGCCGTATCTCGTCACGTCGTTCACCGGATCGAGCGGCAGTTCGCGCATGGTTGTCCCGGAAGCGTGGCGGACCGTGCTGACGGGCGAACAGGCTGCCGCCATCGCGACGGCCATGACGCGCGCGGTGGAGAGTCGCGACGGGCAGGCGTTCACCGCGGGCGCGAGGGTGCCCGGGATGCAGGTGGCCGGCAAGTCCGGCACGGCGCAGCTCGGCGGGACGGGTGAGCCGAACTCGTGGTTCATCGGGTATGCCCCGGCCGATCACCCGCAGGTCGCGATCGCCGTCATCGTCGAGCACGGAGGCCGGGGAGGGGAGCGAGCCGCGCCGCTGGCCGGGCAGTTGCTGCGCACGTTCTTCTCGGGTCTGAAGCCGTGAACGACGACCGCCCGACCACCGACGACCGCGGCCGCCCGATCCTGGAGCGGCTGGGCCTGGCCCTGGTCGCGCTGGTGCTGGGGGCCCTCTTCGGGGCCGTGGCCGTCGCTGCGTGGGTCGGCGGCGATCCATTCCTTGCCCTGATGGCCGCGATGGGCACCCTGATGACCGTCTGGGCCGCAGCCCGGACGGTCATCAGGGGCTGACAGAGAGTCGGGCGGCAGGTCACGACCGATCACGCCGGGAACCGGAATCGCGTCGCCAGCGTACTATCGGGAAACGTCACCCCCTGCCGGGTCGCCCGGCTCACCGTCGCCCCGGCGTCACCATGAGCGGAGCGGCGGCCCGCGAGGTAGTGCAATGGCCGAGATCCAGGAATCCGGTGATCGCGTCGTAGCGAACGTGGAACGCGTGATCGTGGGCAAGCACCACGAGGTGCGCCTTGCCCTCGTCGCCCTCCTCTGTCGCGGTCACCTCCTGATCGAGGACGTTCCCGGGACCGGCAAGACCGTGCTGGCGAAGGCGATCGCTCGCAGCCTCGGCTGCTCGTTCCGGCGGATCCAGTTCACGCCGGACCTGCTGCCGTCTGACGTGACGGGCATCTCCATCTTCAACCAGAAGACCCAGGAGTTCGAGTTCCGCCCGGGTCCGATCATGGCCCAGGTCGTCCTCGCGGACGAGATCAACCGGGCCACCCCGAAGACGCAATCCTCGCTCCTCGAGTGCATGGAGGAGCGGCAGGTCACGGTTGACGGGACCACCTGGAAGATGCCCGACCCGTTCCTGGTCATCGCCACCCAGAACCCGATCGAATACGAAGGGACCTTCGCCCTGCCCGAGGCGCAGCTCGATCGGTTCATGCTCCGCCTGCGACTGGGCTACCCGTCCGCCCTGCAGGAGATGCAGATCCTCGACGAGCAGAAGCAGCGACACCCGCTGGACGACCTCCAGGAGGTCTGTCCGGCCGAGGAGCTGCGCCGGCTGCAGGCTGCCGTTCGCGAGATCTACGTCGATTCTGCCGTCAGCGAGTACATCGTCCGGCTCGTGAACGCCACGCGCAACCATCCCGACGTCTACCTGGGAGCGTCTCCGCGCGGGTCACTCGCGCTCTATCGGGCCGGTCAGGCCTTCGCCGGCCTGATGGGCCGCGACTACGTCATCCCGGACGACATCAAGCTGCTCGCCGCGCCGGCGCTTGCCCACCGCCTGATCATCAAGACCAGTTCCTCGATCCACGACGTCCAGGCCACCCAGGTCGTCCGGGAGCTGCTCGACACGATTCCGGTCGATGCGCCGCGGGGTACCTCCGGCCCTGCGACCGGACCCGCGGGGGTGGTCCCGGCGCGGGCGTCGGCCCGGACCAGGGTCGAGTCCTGAGCGGCGTCTCAGGACCAGCCAGCGGTCCCGGGACGTGATGCGCCGCCTCCAGGCCCTGGCGATCGCTGCGGCCGTCGTGGTGGCGGCCTTCTCGACAGGCCTGCCGTTCCTCTTCTACCTCGTCTACCTGGGCATCCTCGTCGTCGGCGGGAGCTACGTCCTGACCCGCCTCGCGCTCGCCAACCTCGAGGCAGGCTACGCCGTCAGCCAGCGCTACGGCCACGTTGGCGATGAGCTCGACATCACCTACACCGTGCGCAACGCGGGGCGGCTCCCGAAGCCCTGGCTGGAGGTCCACAACCCGACGACCCTGCCCGGCGGACTGCCGGGGCGAGCGCTCTCGGTTGGGGCGCGATCGTCGCGCACGTGGCGGGCCCGGCTGCTGCTCACCCAGCGGGGTGCCTACACCATCGCGCCGCTGCAGGTGCGCGCGGGCGATCCATTCGGGTTCTTCGAGGCGACCGCTGGCGTGGGGCAGGGGATCACCCTGCTCGTCTATCCCCGACTGGAGCCACTGCCCTTCTGGCGGCTGCCGACCGCCATGGTCGAGGGGAGCCACGCTCTTCCGGAGCGGACGCACCAGGCCACGGCGCTGGCGACGACGGTTCGACCCTGGGCACCGGGGGATTCCTTCAACCGGATCCACTGGCCGACGACGGCGCGGGTCGGCGAGATCCAGGTCAAGGAATTCGACCTGGAGCAGACGGCCGATGCGTGGATCTTCCTCGACCTCGACGAGGCGGTCCAGGCCGGCTCCGGCGACGACTCGACGGTCGAGGTGGCCGTCCGGGCAGCCGCCTCGATTGCGGACCGGGCGCTGACAGAGAACCGGGCCGTCGGCCTGACGGCGACGTCGCTGCGGACGGTGGTCCTCCCCGCGGATCGCGGTGCACGCCAGCACCTCAAGGTGATGGAGGCCCTCGCGTCGGTGAACGGAGACGGCGTCACCTCCCTTGCGGAGGCGCTCGTCGTGGGGCTGCCGCGGCTCCGGCGGGGCATGACGGCCGTCGTGATCACGGCCTCCACGGATCCGGCATGGGTTCGTCCCCTGGTGAGCCTTCGGCCGCGCGGGGTCTCCTCGGTGGTGATCGCCCTGGACGCGGCCAGCTACGCGACCGGACCGGGGGAGGGGACGACGTCGCCGACCGAACCCTCGGGGGCGCGGGTGCTTCGCCATACGCTGGCCGAGTACGACCTGCCTGCCTACACCCTGCGCGCGGGCCATCGGCTCGCCGATGCACTGGCCCGGTGAGCGGTTCCGCCGGCGACCGGGCGATGCGTCCGGCGAGCTCACCGTTCCTCCCGCCGCCGGGGGCCCGCCGCCCGGCGACGGGACCCGGTCGGCGGTTCGCGACAGCTCCCGCGGAGGGCTGGATCAGCCTTGCGCTGCTCGTCTGCCTGGGCCTGATCGCGGGGTGGTCGATCGACGATGCGCGGTGGGTCATCGGGCGGGGCAGCCTGACCGACTTCCTGCCGCTGGCGACCGGCGCGGCGATCGCCTGGGGCATCCTCGGCGCGAAGGCCGGCTGGTCGGCCGGCCGGACGCACCTGCTGGGCGCGGTCCTGGCGGCGCTCGTCGTCCCGCTGGTGATCGGCTTGAGCCTGCCCGGCGAACATGGCTCGGTCCGGGACTTGTACGTTGCCACCGCCCATTCAAGCGTCGAAGCCTGGCTGGACCTGGCCTGGCGGGGCCGGACCGTGACCAGCCAGTACGGCCACTTCCTGCTGATCCTCGGACTCCTCGGCTGGGCCACGGGACAGGCGGCCGGCTACGCCGCCTTCGGCCACCGGCGCCCGCTCAATGCGGTGCTGCTGCTCGGGTTCGTCCTGGTGGCCAACATGTCGATCACGATCCAGGACCATCTGCCCGCCCTGGTCGTCTTCACGGCCGCCGCCCTGCTCTTCCTGGTCCGCATGAATGCCTTCAGCGAGCGCCGGGGCTGGGCGAGGCGGCGGATCGGCGATCCGCGCCAGGTCTCGGCCGCCTACCTGCGCGGCGGTCTGACGTTCGTCGCGGGGGCCGTCCTGGCCTCGCTCGTACTGACGGCGGGCGCGTCCTCGGCGCCGCTGGCGGGGACATGGAGCGGGATCGACCAGGGCCTCATCGGGCTGGGTCAGCAGCTCCAGCGCTACCTTCCCGGCGGCGGTCCCGGGACGCGCATCACCGGGGTGGCCTTCGGGAGCTCGGCGCCGATCACGGGCCGCTGGGTCACTGACGCTACGCCGGCGCTCTCGATCGCCGTCCCCGTCCGCGACGCCCAGGTCTACTACTGGCGGGCGGTCGCCTTTGACCACTACGACCTGACGGGATGGAGCCTCGGCGACCCGGTGAACGCCCCTCGTGACGCGGGTGCCCCGCTCCTGCCGGGGACCCTCGAGACCCCGGTCGACGCCCCGTTCGTCCGCAAGGTCGAGTTCTCGGTCAGGCCGCTGGCCTTCCACGGCTCGAACATCGTCGGTCCGGGGACCCCGGTCTCTGTCAACGTGCCCAGTCGTATCACCCTGGTGGGGGACGGTCAGGCGTTTGCCGGGCTCGATCTGGCGGGCGGCATCGTCCCGTATCGCGTGACCGCCGTCGTGCCCATCACCACCGCCGGGGATCCCAATGCACTCACGGAGAACAAGCTGCGATCGGCCGGCCGGGACTATCCCCCGGAGATCAGCCGCAGCTTCCTCGACCTGCCCCAGGGCTCCGCGGGCCCCGATCTGCGCCGGCTCGCCGCCAAGGTCGCCGCGACCACCCCCGGCACGAACCCCTACGACATCGCGAAGGCCATGGTCACCTTTATGCGCTCATCGACGAACTTCACCTACACCACAGACGTGACCGACATCTCCTGCCCCGAGGCCAGCGTCGCGGAATGCTTCGCCAGGTTCCGGCGCGGGTTCTGCCAGTACTACGCGACCACGATGGTCGTGCTGCTGCGGCTCCAGGGGATCCCGGCGCGGATGGCGGAGGGGTTCCTGCCCGGGGAGCGTGATCCGCTCACCGGGATCGAGCTGATCCGCTACAGCAACTCGCACGCGTGGGTCGAGGCCTACTTTCCCGGTTTCGGCTGGGTGGACTTCGATCCGACGGGCGGCGGCGTGGCCCAGCTCGGCTCCCTTCCCGCCGGCGACCCGGTCCCGTCCGCCTCGCCTTCGCCCTCGTCCTCTGCCGGCGCGAGTCCGGAGGAGCGGGATCCGCCGCCGATCGCGGGGCAACTGGCCGAGCGACCGGATCCTCCCGGGTCGGGCGGCGCCGGCAATGCGGGCAGCCCGCTCGCCTTCGTGGCGGCCGTCCTGTTCGTGCTGATCCTGGCGGCGGCGCTGGTGGTCCGGCGACGGGAGCGAACCGCGATCGTGGATCCCGAGTCGGTCTACGGCGGGATCGTGCGTCTTGCCGCGCGGCTCGGCTTCGGCCCGCGCCCCACCGAGACCGTCTACGAGTACTCGGCTGCCCTGGCGAAGGTCCTGCCGGACGTGCGGCCGCAACTGGCGCTCGTGGCACGGGCGAAGGTGGAGGTGGCGTACGGGCGGCGCGAGCCTGCCGAGACGCGCCTGGAAACGCTTCGGGCGGCCCGCGCTCGACTGCGCGTCGGGCTGCTCCGACTGCTGCTTCGCCGCCGCGGGCGGGGATAGAGGACGGGCGACGGCCCGGCTACCCCTCGGCGTCCTTCTTCTCGGTCTCGGCGATCCGGCGGCGATTGCCCTCGCGGGTCCTGGTCACCTCTCCGGAGACGCGCATCGGGTTGACCTTGCCCGCCGGACCCGGGGGCGGCACGGCCCGCTTCGCGCCCACGGTCCGCGCGACGCGACGCCCCTCCATCCGCGCGCCGATCGTCTGCTCGTATCCCTGGCCTGACGGTTCGTAGTAGCGCCGATCCCCCAGCGCCTCGGGGAGGTAGCGCTGCTCCACGTCGGAACCCTCGAAGTCCGGCGGGTACCGGTAGCCGATGCCGATCCCGTGCTGTCGCATCCCGCGGTGCGGAGCGTTGCGCAGGTGGAGCGGCACGGGCAGCGATCCGCGGGCGCCCACTTCCTCGGCCGCGGCCCAGTACGCAAGCCCCGAGCGGTTCGACTTCGGCGCGGTGGCCAGGTAGACCGTCGCCTGCGCGAGGGCGTATTGCGCCTCGGGGAAGCCGACCCAGTCGAGGGCCTGAGCTGCTGAGACCGCGACCTGCAGCGCGCGTGGATCGGCGTTGCCGACGTCCTCGGAGGCGCTGATGATCAGGCGCCGGGCGATGAAGCGGGGGTCCTCGCCCGCCGCGATCATCGCGGCCAGCCAGTAGAGGGCGGCATCCGCGTCGTTGCCGCGGATGCTCTTGATGAACGCGCTGACCGTGTCGTAGTGGCCGTCGCCGGCCCGGTCGTAGGCCAGGACGCGCTCCTGGGCCGCCATCTCCACGCTCGCCAGGGTCGGGGCCACGCGCCCCCCCGCGTCGCGCAGGTCCTCGGATTCCGCGAGGGCCGTAGCGGCCTCGAGGACGTTCAGCGCCTGCCGGGCGTCGCCCGCCGCGAGCGACACGAGGTGCTCGAGGGCCGCGGGCTCGAGCGCAACCCCGCCCGTCGGCCCGAGGGCGCCCGCGAGCCCCCGGTCCGGGTCGGCCACGGCTCGTTCGACGAGCGCCTCGATCTGCTCGTCCGCCAGCGGCTCCAGCCGCCACACCCGCAGTCGCGAGAGAAGCGCGGCATTGACCTCGAAGTAGGGGTTCTCGGTCGTGGCGCCGATCAGGGTGATCGTGCCGTCCTCGACGTGCGGCAGGAGGGCGTCCTGCTGCGCCTTGTTGAAGCGGTGGATCTCATCGATGAAGAGGACGGTGCGATGCCCGTCGAGGGTGAGTTGCTCGCGGGCCTGGGTGAAGACGCCCCGCACCTCGGCCACGCCGCTCATCACCGCCGAGAGCGTCTCGAAACGGGCGCCGACGGCCTCGGCCAGGAGCCGCGCGAGGCTGGTCTTGCCGGTCCCGGGTGGTCCCCAGAGCAGCAACGAGGCGAGGTGGCCGCGGGCGATCGACCGGCGCAGCGGTCCACGCTCGCCGACGAGGTGCTCCTGCCCCACGAACTCGTCGAGCGTCCGCGGACGCATCCGGGCGGCCAGCGGCTGGCGTTCGGCAGGCGGACGGAAGAGGGGTTCGGGCTGCGTGCCGGGCGTGCGGCGGGTGGGCATGCTCCCGATGGTACGCGCCCCGGCTGGCCGGCGGTGGCGATCGCCGTCGGCCGCCCCGACATGCCGGCTCACGCGCCCCGGGCGGCCGGCCACCGCCAACCGGGGGCTCGTCAGGCCGTCGCGGCCACGCTCAGGCCAGGGCCTCCTGGAGGGACCAGACCTGTCGCGCCGGCTGGACCAGGCCCGGCAGGGGAGCGTTCTGGGCGGTCTCCATGGCCTGCACGAAGGTGACCGCAAGGTGCGGATCCAGCTGGGAGTCGGCGGCATCGGTCAGACGGCGGAGCGCTTCCTCGACCGGGAGCGCCTTGCGGTATGGCCGCGACGTGGTCATGGCCGAGAAGGCGTCGGCGACGGCGAGGATGCGCGCGACGAGCGGGATCTCGGTGCCCGACAGTCCGTCGAGGTAGCCGCGGCCGTCCCATCGCTCGTGGTGGTGGCGGATGCCTGCCCGCACGTCCCCGAGGTGGGCCATGTCGCGGACGATCAGGTGGCCGAGCGCCACGTGCTGCTTGACGGCGTCGTATTCGTCCTCCGTCAGCCTGTCCGGCTTGCGGAGGATGGCGTCAGGCACCCCGATCTTGCCCACGTCGTGCAGCAGCGCCGCGATTCGGAGCGTTCGGCGCTCGTCTGCGGCCAGGCCGAGCTGTTCGGCGAGGAAGCCGGCGTAGCGGGCCACGTCCTCGGAATGGCGGGCCGTGTAGCGATCCTTGGTGTCGACCGCGATCACGAGCCCCTTGAGGATGTCGAAGTTCCGGGTCTCCGCCGATTCACGCTCCGCCTGGGGGCCCGGCGCCACGCGGATCCCGTTGCCGCCCGACGCCTTGGCGCTCGCCAGCGCCTGGGTGACCGCGGCCAGGAGGTCTGTGGCTGATGCTCCGTGGATCGGGAAGACGGCCAGCCCCACGCCGACGGTCAGTGGGAGTTGTTCCGATGACCCGAACTGCAGGCTCACCGCGGTCAGTCGGTTCCGCACCCGCTCCACGGCCGACTCGAGATCGGCGGTCCGGTCGAGCGGGGAGACGGCGAGGAATTCATCCGGACCGAACCGTCCGATGACGGCTCCGGCCGGCAGCTCCTCCTCCAGCAGCGCGGCCACCTCCCGGAGGCCGCGATCCCCGGCCGCATGCCCGTGGGCGTCGTTGAGCAACCGGAAGTTGTCGATGTCGACAAGGGCGAGGGCGAGGGAACCCCGCGAGGCGCGCACCTGCTCGACGCGTTCCTCGAGGACGGCGACGACGGCCCCGTGGTTCAGGAGCCCGGTGAGCGCATCACGACGAGTCGCTTCCACGAGCGCGTCGGCCTGGCGGCGAAGCCTGTCGCTCGTTGCCTTGAAGATCAGCCGCAGCACGACCGCGAGGAAGGCCATCGCGGCCAGGGTGATCATGAGCACGTCGCGGCGGGTCGCGTCGACGCCGGCCATGATCGGGGCCGCGTCTCGATAGACCTCGAACACGGCAGTGACCTGGCCGCCCATCACGACGGGCAGGTACTCGCTGATGACCGCCTCGGCGGCCAGCGGGAGCGCCCCACGCTCCTCACCCGCGGCTCCCGCGGTGACATCGGTGACCACGTGTCCCTCGAACGCCCCGAGGAGATCGGCGTCGACCTCGAGCCGCTGTCCGCGCAGCGCCGGCACGTCGCTCAGGAGGATGGTGCCGTCCCGGGCCCATAGTTTCAGGCGCAGCACCTCGCCGGGGGCGACGAGCGCCCGGAGTTCGGCCTCCAGCGTCTCGGCCCGCCTGGGGTCCTGGGTGGCCATTGGGATGTCGGCCAGGGTCATGTTCGCCTGGACGAAGGACCTGAGCAGCGACTGGTCGGCCTTGACGCTGGAAGCCACCGCGGCATCCTGGACGTTGGCCGACACTCTCCAGATGAAGACGCCCCCGACGAGCGCCACGATCGCCAGGCTGAGGGCATAGACGACCGTCAGCAGCCGCGGACGGCGGCGTTTCGGGCCGGAACCGGGGCCGATCATGGTTGGGACGAACCGCGGGCCATCAATCCACTGTGCGGCCGGGGGACCGTCGTGTCGATGGGAGATTCGGGGGGTGTTGGTACCAGCGCGGTCTGGTGCGGTTGGACCGGCTCGACGCGCCCGGTGAACGACAGCCGTCGATCAGAGCGTGACGACGCCGGCCACATCGATCAGGACGAAGAGGACCGCCAGGATGCCCAGCAGGAGGCCGCCCACCGTTGCGATCCGGCGGACGTCGCGAACGACGTAGGTGTATTCCTGCTCGGCCCGGGCCGCCAGCAGGCTGGCATCGCGGCCGCGCGACCGCTGGCCGCCGCTCTCGCTGCGGGGTCGCGCCCGGGCTGCCTCGGCCGCCCGCTCGCCGGACAGCAGTGCCGCCTCGAGTTCGGCAGCGCGCGCCTCTTCGGCCTCGGTCAGGCCGCCAGGCGGGACGGGCGTGCCGCCTGGCGCCGGGCGCTCCGCGACGCGAGCCTCCCGACGGGCGGGGCGCAGCTGTCCCGGTCGGCTCCCACCACGTGATCGCTTGGCCATGCTGAACGCGCCTCCACCTGGCCCGATTCTCTGATCGGGTGACCCGACGAGGCCAGAGGATACCACCGCCGGTCCCGGGGTTGGGCACCTGATAAACTCGCCTCGATCAAGCGGAGGACCCGGCGATCGATCTCAATGCCCTCGTGGCGCCCTACCTCGGCGTTGCCCTGCTCGCCCTCGCGGTCGTGACGATGGGATTGTGTCTCGCGCTGGTCGTCCAGTCGCGCCAGATCGCCCGTCTCGGGGAGCGCCTCGCGTCGATCACGGCCGGCGAGGGTGGACGCAGCCTCGAGGCGGTGCTCGGGGCGCACCTGGACAAGGTCCTCGAAGTCTCGCGCGAGCTCGACGGGCTGACCGTCCGGACCGCTGCGGCCGAAGCCGGCGTCCGCAGGTCGTTCCAGCGGATCGGGATGGTCAGGTTCAACCCCTTCGAGGACACCGGCAGCAACCAGAGTTTCGCGCTCGCTCTGCTCGATGGGCGCGAGGACGGCATCGTGGTGAGCAGCCTCCACTCGCGGTCGGGGACGAGGGTGTACGCGAAGGCCGTCGTCGGTGGGCGAGCCGAGGCCACCCTGTCGTCCGAGGAGGCGGAGGCGGTCGAGATCGCCCGCAGCCAGTCGCTCGGCCGGGCCGCGCTCGCCGAGCGGGTCGGCCAGTCGGATCGGGGCGCGGCGAGCGGGGCGTGAGGCACAGGATCGGGCGGCGAATGCCCCCGTCCCTCGCGAGCCCCCGCTGCGTGACGGGTGAGCTGTCACGGTGTCCGCGCATCCTTGCCCCATGGCCGTCCTCCGTTCCCCGCAGGTTGGCGTGACCGTCGCCCGGCCTCGTCGCCGGCCGACGGCAGCCGAACAGCTGCCTGTCTGGACCGACCGCCAGGTCCGCCCCGCGCCCGCCACGCCGAGCGGGCCCCCCGGCCGGTCCGACGTCGAGGCATCCCTCCTCGGCGGCCTGAACCGGGAGCAGCTTCGAGCCGTCACGCACACGGAGGGTCCGCTGCTGGTGGTCGCCGGTGCCGGGACCGGCAAAACCCAGGTCATCACCCGGCGCATCGCCTGGCTCATCGGAACGCGGCGTGCGCGGCCGTCCGAGATCCTCGCCCTCACCTTCACTGACAAAGCCGCAGAGGAGATGCAGGCTCGCGTCGACCAGCTGGTCCCGTACGGCTACACGGACTCCACGATCGCGACGTTCCACGCCTTCGGCGATCGCGTCATCCGGGAGTTTGCCCTCGAGCTGGGCCTCCCCCCGGACGCGCGGGTCCTGACCCGGCCGGAAACCGTGATCTTCCTGCGCGAGCATCTCTTCGACTTCGCGCTCGACGCCTACCGGCCGCTCGGGGACCCGACACGGTTCCTGGCCGGCCTGGCCGGGCTCTTCAGTCGCTGCAAGGACGAGGACGTGAGCCCGGAGCGGTACCTCGCCTGGGCAGAGCGCCTGCGCGCCGAGGCCGAAGCCCAGGTCGAGACGGGTGGCGCACCGCCTCGGCGACGCAAGACGGCCGCGCAGGGGCGGACTCTCGAGCCGCAGGCGGCCGACGCGGCGCTGGAGTACGCCGGCCGCCAGCTCGAGCTCGCCCGCGCCTACGCCCGCTACCAGGAGCTGCTCCACGCCGCCGGGTTCGTCGACTTCGGCGACCAGGTGGCCCTCGCCCTGCGCCTGCTCCGCGAATCGGCCCCGGCACGGGATGCGCTGCAGCGCCGCTTCCGCTACGTGCTCGTGGACGAGTTCCAGGACACCAACCGCGCGCAGTTCGAATTCGTGAACCTGCTGGCGAACGCCCAGAACAACCTGACCGTGGTTGGCGACGACGACCAGTCCATCTACCGCTTTCGGGGTGCCGCGATCAGCAACATCCTGGGCTTCCAGGAGCGCTATGGCCGGGTCCGGCAGGTCGTGCTGCGGCGGAACTACCGCTCGCTGGCGCCGATCCTCGAAACCAGCCACCGCCTGATCCGGTTCAACGACCCGGATCGCCTCGAGGTGCGCAGCGGCATCAGCAAGCGCCTCCGGCCGGAGCGGTCCGCCCGCCACCCGCCGCCGGTCCGCCACGAGCAGTTCAGCACCGCGCACGACGAGGCGGACTGGATCGCCGCCGACATCGCCCGTCGGATCGCAGGCGGAGCCCGGCCCCGGGATCACGCCGTGCTGGTCCGGGCCAACGCGGGTGCCGATCCGATCCTCCGCAGCCTGAACCTCACCGGCATCCCGTGGCGCTTCAGCGGGGCCTCCGGGCTGTATGCCCGGCCCGAGGTGCGCCTGATGCTGTCGTTCCTCCGGGCGGTCGCCGATCTCTCATCGAGCGTGGATGTCTACGCCCTGGCGGCCTCGGAGCTGTATCCCATCGACGGGCAGGACCTGACGGCGATCGTCGGCAGCGCCCAGCGGCGCAGCCGGACCCTCTGGGAGGTGCTCGAGGAGCTGGAGCGCCAGCCGGGGCTCCTGCGCCTCTCGCCGTCGAGCCGGACCGGTGTCGCGCGACTCGTGGCCGACCTGCGCAGCCACGTCCAGCTGGCCCATGAGCGACCGGCCGGCGAGGTCCTGTACCGCTTCCTCCACGACTCGGGCTGGCTGGCCCGCCTTGCCGGGACCGCGTCGACAGCGTCCGAGGAGGCCCTCCAGAACCTCGCCCGCACCTTCGAGATCGTCCGTGCGCAGTCCATGCTCCTGGCGGATGATCGAGCGGTCTTCGTGGCCCGCCATCTCCAGACGCTGATCGATGCCGGCGACGATCCGCCCACGGCGGAGCTTGATCCGGATGCGGACGCGGTCGCGGTGCTCACCATCCACAAGGCCAAGGGCCTCGAGTTTCCCGTCGTCTTCATGCCGGGCCTCGTCGTGGGCAGGTTCCCGTCCCAGGGGAGGCGGGAGCAGCTGGGATTGCCCGAGGCGCTCCTCGACGACCCGCCGCCCCAGGGCGATCCGCACCTGCAGGAGGAGCGGCGGCTCTTCTACGTGGGCATGACCCGGGCCCGTGACGAGCTGATCCTGAGCCATGCCCTCGACTACGGCGGCAGCCGCTCGCGCCGCGTCTCGCCGTTCGTGCTGGAGGCACTTGATCGACCGGTCGCCGCTGCCTCCGGGACGCCGGTCACGAAGGTCGGCACCTCGCTGGAGCGCCTGGCGGCGTTCGAGCCGCGCCCGCCGGCCCCGGAGGCGGCGATCGAGCCGAGCGGCGAGCGGCTGACCCTCAGCTTCGGCCAGATCGAGGCCTACCTGTCCTGTCCGGCGAAGTACCGCTTCAGCCATGTCCTGAAGGTCCCCGTGGCGCCCCACCACGCGATGATCTACGGCGTGGCCCTGCATCGCGCCGTCCAGGAGTTCCATCGCCGCCAGATGCGGGGCGAGGTCATGGACGAGGCCGAACTGCTGGACCTGTTCGAGGCCTCCTGGCGCAACGAGGGGTTCCTGACCCGGGCGCACGAGGAGGCCCGCCGTGACGCCGGACGCGCCGCTCTCCGTCGCTTCCGCCAGGAGCAGCTCGAGCCCGGAGCGGTGATCCCGGCCTGGGTGGAGCGGGAGTTCTCGTTCACCCTCAACGGGGACAGGATCAGGGGTCGCTGGGACCGCGTGGACATCGAGCCTGCCATCGCCGGGGCGGCCGCCGAACTCCTCGAGGCGCCGCCAGCTCCATCCGGGGAGAGCGGCGCAGGCACCGCGGACCTCGCCGCGCTGCCGGACGTCGTCGAAGCGACGCTGCAGCTGCTGCCCGGGGAACGCGTGACGATCACGGACTACAAGTCGAGCGACGTCCGTGACCCCGCGGCCGCCCGCCAGCGGGCCCGGGAATCCTTGCAGCTCACGATCTACGCGCTGGGCTACCAGGCGCTCACCGGCCGCCTCCCGGACGCGGTCCAGCTGTCGTTCCTCGAAACCGGTCTCATCGGTCGCGCGGAGGTGGACGCGAAGCGGATCGCCAGGGGACAGGCGCAGGTGGCCCAGGCCGCTGAAGGGATCCGCGCCCGCGACTTTCAGGCCACCCCGGATCCGGTCGGGTGCACGTACTGCCCCTTCCGCGACATCTGCCCATCGAGCGCGGCGCGCTGATGAGCCGGACGGCCGGCGACGACGGGAGTGACCTGGCCACGGTGACCGCCGTGACCATCGACTTCGGCAACACGCTGGTGCCCGTGCCGCATGACGCGCTCAGGGCGGTGGTCGAGGAAACTGCCCGGCAGGTCGCGGCCCGCTGCGGCCCGTTCGAGCAGGCGGAATTCCTGGCCGTCTGGGCGCAGGAGCGGGATCGCCAGTTCGCCGAGGAGGTCCCCGAGTTCCGCGAGGTCAACCTCGACCAGCGCCTCGTCCGGGTGCTGGCCCGGCTGCGGGGGCTTCCACCCCCCGAGCCCGGCAGCCGCTGGGACGACGCGCGTGCCGCGCGGCATACCGTCCCGGCGGAGGTCGCCTGGGCCGTGGACGTCTACAGCCAGGCCTTCGTGGACCTGGTCCCGGTCCCGCCCGACGTGGGTCCGATGCTGGCGCGACTGGCCCTGCGGTTCCGGCTGGGCGTGCTCTCCAACTGGCCGCTGGCCCTGACGATCGACCGGTTCATCGAGTCCGCGGGCTGGAGCCCCCACTTCCACTCGATCATCGTGTCCCAGCGGGTCGGGACCATCAAGCCGCACCCCGAGATCTTCCGCGTGGCCGCGGTGATGCTGGAGCGCGAGCCAGCCGAGCTGCTGCACGTCGGGGATGACTGGGCGGCCGATGTCGTGGGGGCCAAGGAGGCCGGCTGGCGGGCCGCCTACCTGCGGGCCCGGGTGGCGTCACCGTTGCCGGCGAGCGAGCGCGATGGACGGGTCAGGGCCGATGCCGAACTGGACACGCTGGCCGAGCTGGAGACGATCCTCGGTGGCGGCCACTCCGCCGGAGGCGGCTGAGGTGGGTTGCGGTGCATGGGGCGATCGAGCCGCCGGTAGACTGCCATGCGGTGGAACCTCGTGATCGGCTTGCCAACCTCGGGCTCTTCGCTGCCGCGGCCGCGGTCTGGCTGCTGGTGGGTTTCGTGGTGACCACGATCGACCCGCATCTCGAACCCGGCACGGCCTTCCTCGGTGCCGGGTTGATCGGCCTGGCCCTCGGCCTGACGGCAGCGCCGCTCTTCTGGCTGGCGGCCTTTGCCCGGAACCGCCGCCTCGCCTACCGTGGCGACTGGTTGCGGGCCGGCCGCCGGGGCGGCTGGGTGGCGATCCTGGGGGCCGTCTTCGTGGCGCTCCGGCTGCAGGGGGCGTTCCAGCTCCCGATCGCCCTCTTCGTGCTGGTCATGGTCGTGATCGCCGAAACGACCCTCTCGGCGGACCGTTGAGATGAGCGAGCGCGACGAGCTGAAGCGACGGTCCTCCGCCGCCATCGAGGCGGGCCGGGACGGGCTCCTCGAACTGTCCCGCCGCATCCACGCTACCCCCGAACCGGCGTTCCAGGAGTTCGAGGCGGCCGGCTGGGTGGCCGCGGCCATCCGCGCTGCCGGCTACGATGTTGAGCATCCGGCCGGCTCGCTGCAGACGGCCGTTCGCGGCCGCCTGGCCGGCGGGCGCGGACCCGGACCCCGCATCGCCATCCTCGCCGAGTACGACGCGCTCCCTGGCCTCGGGCACGGCTGCGGCCACAACACGATGGCGGTCTCCGGGGTCGGAGCGGCGATCGCGCTGGCGGCAGTCGCGGCGGACCTGCCCGGCGAGATCGTCTTCCTGGGCACGCCGGCCGAGGAGTTCGGCTCCGGCAAGCAGGTCATGATCGACGACGGGCTGTTCGATGGGCTGGACGCGGCGCTCCTCTTCCACCCCTCGGATCGGACCAACGTCGAATGTCGACTCCTGGCCTGCGAGGACGTGGAGGTGGTCTTCACGGGTCACCCGGCGCACGCCGCCACCGCGCCCTGGGAGGGACGGAACGCGCTCGACGCGATGGTCGTGCTGCTGAACTCCATCGCCCTCTGGCGCCAGCAGCTGCGCCCGGACGCGCGGGTACACGGGATCGTGCTCGAAGGCGGGACCGCCGCCAACATCATCCCGGCGCGCACGGTGGGGCGATTCATGATCCGTAGCACGGACGAGGCCTGGTTCGGCGAGATGGAGAACCGCTTCCGGGCGCTCGTGGAAGCTGCGGCCCTGGCCGCGGCGGTCGACGGATCGGTGGCGTTCTCCGGACGATCCTCGACAATGCGGCACAACCGGGTCCTCGGCGACCGCTTCGCGGCGAATCTCGCGGCCCGGGGGATCGCGGACAGCCCGCCGGACCCGCTCTTCGGCAGCTCCGACATGGGCAACGTCAGCCAGGTCCTGCCAACGATCCACCCGCACCTGGCGATCTGCGAGGAGGGCGTGCCAAAGCACACCACGGCGTTCCGCGACGCCGCGATCCGGCCGCGTGCGGACGAGGCGAGCATCCTGGCCGCCACGCTGATCGCCGAGACGGCGATCGACCTGTTCCTCGAGCCCGGGCTGGTCGAGCGGGCGTGGGAGGAGTTCCGGGCCGGTGCTAGCATTCTGGGCGCGCGCCCCGCTGGACGGCAGGAACGAACCGGCGGCGCTCCCTGAGACGGTGGGACGAGGCAGCGGCCCGACGCCCGACGTCCGGAGGGAGATCATGTCCAGGGACCCCGGGCCCCCCGAGGCCGACGGGACGACCGCGCCGTCCGGCGGGTATGCCCAGCGCAACGGCTGGGACCGGCCCTTCGAGGTCTTCGCCGACTTCGACCTGCCGTCATACGTTGGCCCGGCCACGTTCGCCAACCTGCCCTGGGTCACCGACCCCGCGGAGCTTCGAGCCCGCAAGGTGGACGTGGCCATCGTCGGCGCGCCGTTCGATGATGCCGTCAGCCATCGCCCGGGCGCGCGCTTCGGACCCCGGGCCATCCGGCAGGCCAACTACACGAGCGGCTCGCTGAACTCCCTCCAGCTCGGCGTCTCTCCGCTCGACGTCCTGACCGTCGTCGACGCCGGTGACGCGAACATCGTGCCCGCGTGGCTGGAACGGGCCCACGCGATGATCTACCGGAAGGTCGCCGAGGTGGCCGGGAGCGGCGCCATCCCGATCGTCCTGGGCGGCGATCACTCGATCACCTGGCCGTCGGCGACGGCGATCGCTGAGCTCCACGCGCCGAAGCGGGTCGGGATCGTCCACTTCGATGCGCACGCCGACACGGCCGACGGCGACAGGGGCGTGCTGGTGGGTCACGGGACACCGATGCGCCGCCTGATCGAGTCGGGCGCGGTCAAGGGCTCGAACTTCGTCCAGGTGGGGCTCCGCGGCTACTGGCCCCCGCCCGAGGTCTTCGCCTGGATGCGGGAACAGGGGATGCGCTGGCACCTGATGGCCGAGATCGAGGAGCGCGGCGCCGAGGCCGTGGTGGCTGACGCCATCGACGAAGCGCTGGACGGTCCCGACCTGGTCTACCTCTCCATCGACATCGACGTCCTGGACCCCGGTATGGCGCCCGGCACCGGGACGCCGGAGCCCGGCGGCCTCCTGACCCGCGAGCTGCTCCGGGCGGTGCGCCAGGTTGTCGGTCGCGTGGACCTCGCCGGGATGGATGTCGTGGAGGTTTCTCCCCCCTACGATCAGGCCGAGACGACGGCCATGGCGGCCAACCGCGTTGTCCTCGAGGCGCTGAGTGCCCTGGCGGTCAGGAAGGCGTCCGGCGGACGTGTACGCTGGGAACCGTGACCCCATCCCCGGCGACCGTGCCGCCCGCTGACGCCCAGGCCGACGCACTCGCCCGGCTGTATGACCTCGACCTGGTGGACGACCCGGGGGACCTGGACCTCTACCTGGCGCTGGCCGCCCGGACGGGCGGCCCGATCCTCGAGCTGGCGGTCGGCTCGGGGCGCCTTGCCGGGCCACTGGCTGCAGCCGGCCACGAGGTCGTGGGCGTGGATCTCGACCCGGCGATGCTGCGGCGGGCGGCGGCCCGGGTCTCCGCGGTCGGCCGCGCGGTCGCCGGTCGCCTGCAGCTGGTCGAAGGGGATGCGCGCTCCATCCGGCTGCCGGAGGCAGGCTCGTTCCGGCTGGCGTTCCTGGCCCTCAACTCGCTGCTTGTCATGGGCGGTCGGGCCGACCAGCTCGCGGTCCTGCGGACGCTGGCTGCCCACCTGACCCCTGACGGCACGGCCATCGTCGACGTCTGGCTGCCCGACGCCGGCGACCTCGCGGCCTACGACGGACGGGTCAGCCTGGAGTACATCCGCGAGAATCCCGGGACCGGTCGCCTCGTGACCAAGCTCGCCAGCGCCCGTCACGACACGGCGACCGGGGTCGTGGACCTGGTGACGATCTATGACGAGGGCGGGACCGGCGAGCCGACGGTCCGCTGGACCCGCCGGGACCGGCTCCACCTCGTCGGGGCGAGCGAGCTCCAGGCGATGGCCGTGGAGGCCGGCCTGCGCGTGGAGGTGGTCGCCGGCGGCTACGACCTGCTGCCACTTGGTCCGGGCGACGACCGAGCCGTCCTCCTTGCCGGGCCCCGCCGCCGCCGCCGCGTCCGGCCGTCGATCCAGGATGGCCCGGGCGCACCCGTCCGGAGCGTGAGCCGGGGCTTGGTATAGTCCCGGGGATGTCGACCAACTCGGGTCCCGAAGTCCGGCTGCTCGTCATCGAGGACGTGGCCCAGGTCGCCCAGTACATCCGGACGCTGCTGGCCGCCCAGCCGAACCTGAAGCTGCTCGACATCGTCCCGGACGGCTCGCAGGCGGTGGGCCGCATCGAGCAGCTCAAGCCGGACGTGGTCCTCGTCGACCTGCTGCTGCAGGGCCGGGTCAAGGGCGCCCAGGTCGTGGACCAGGTGCGTCGACTCGAGAACGCCGTCCCCATGATCGTGCTCACCGTTCCCCAGAACCCGGTCAAGCCGGCGCCCGAGCACGGCATCTTCGGGGTGCTGATGATGCCGTTCTCCGGCTACGACCTGATCCATCGCATCCAGGACGCCCATGCTGCGTTCCGCGCCGACGGGGCGCACTCGCGCGGAAGGCTGATCAGCGTCTACTCGCCCAAGGGAGGGGTGGGCAAGACCACGATCGCCTACAACCTTGCCGTCGCGATCGGCCAGCTCGGCCAGTCGACCGTCCTGGTGGACGGCAGCATCCAGTTCGGCGACCTCCGACGGTTCCTCAAGGTTCCGGCGGATGCGCCATCGATGCTCAACCTGCCCACCGACAAGATCCAGGACTCCGACCTCCGCGACGTGCTCTGGCGCGATCCCTCGGGGATCGACATCCTGCTCGCGCCACCACGCGTGGAGATGGCCGAGATGGTCACCGCGCGTGACATGGAGAAGACGCTCTCGCTCCTGCGAAGCGCCTACAGGGCCGTGGTCATCGACACGCCATCCGCCCTGGGAGACATCTGCCTGGGGTTCCTCGACGCATCCGACACGGTCCTCCAGGTGATCACGGCGGACGCTCCGTCGCTCCACGCGGCCGCTGCCGTGGCCGAGGTCTTCGCCACCATCGGCTACCCGGCCGGCAAGGTGGTCTACCTCGCCAACCGGGTGGATGGGACCGGCGGCCAGGCCGCCGCGGCGATCCTGGCGGCCCTCGGTCGGGCCCCCGAGTTCTCGGTGGCCGCAGACGGGCCGCTCGTCGCCCGGTGCACCGACGATGGGGTTCCCTTCGTCATCGCCAGGCCGGACGCTCCGATCAGCCTGGATGTCGCCCGCATGGCCGCGGCCGTGGGCGGCCTGTCCCCGGCCCTCATGGCGGCACGGAGGTAGCGGTGGCCGACGCCCGTCCGATCGGTGTCTTCGACTCGGGGGTCGGCGGCCTGACCGTGCTCGCCGAGATCCTCCGCCGGCTGCCCAGCGAGTCGACCATCTACGTGGGCGACAACGCGCGGGCGCCGTACGGCACGCGGTCGGACGAGGAGGTTCTCCAGTTCAGCCGGGAGGCGCTCGACGCGCTGGCCGAGCGTGAGGTGAAGGCGATCGTCGTCGCCTGCAACACCTCGACGGCCGTGGCCCTGACCGAGCTGCGTCGCCGGTACGACCTGCCCATTCTCGGGGTGATCCGGCCCGGTGCCTCCGCGGCCGCCCTGGCCACGCGGACCCGGCAGGTCGGGGTGATCGCGACGCCGGCCACGGTTCGCTCGCACGCCTACTTCTACGCGATCAAGGACGAGAACCCGGCCGTCGAGGTGTACGAGCACGCGACCCCCGCGCTGGTGCCGCTCGTCGAGGCCGGCGAGCTGTCCGGGCCGTTGGCGGAGGCGACCGTCCGCGAGGCCCTCGCGCCGCTCCTCGGGACGCGCACCGTCGACGGGGAGTTCGTCTTCCCGATGCCCGCCTCTGCCCGCCTCGACACGCTCCTCCTGGGCTGCACCCATTACCCGCTGCTGCGGCAGATCATCGCGAGCGTCACCGGTGATCGCGTGGCGATCGTGGATTCGGCCTCGGCGACGGCCTCGGCCCTGGCCGAGCTGCTCTCGGTCAACGGCCTTGAGGCCCCGGGGACGAGCCGCGGCACCGCCGCCGATTCGGGGCACCTCGGTCACGATCGCCCCGAAGGACGCGCCGTGACGCCGACGCACGACCAGTACACGACCGGCGACGTGGCCGTCTTCCGAGCCCTGGCCGGTCGCCTCTTCGGACCGGAGTTCGCGGCCGCTCGACCGCTGGTCCTGCGCGGGGACGCCGGCTGATGGCAGCTGGCGTGAACCGCCGACGGCGCGACCGGCCGGCGTGGGGCCTGGGATTCGTCCTCGGCTCGCTGCTGGGAGCCGGCGTGACGGTCATCGCCAGGCGCGCCGAGCGAGCCGCCCGGCGGGGCCTGGTCGACTGGCCGAAGGCGGAGGCGATCGCGATCGCCCGGCTCCGCCGCGCCGCCGGGACGCTGACCCCGCAGGAGCTCGCCGACAGCGAGGCGGAGTACCAGGCGGCCATGGCGCGCATCGTGCCGCGGCTCGTCGAGGTCCTGGGATCGGAGTTGCCGGGCGTCGTGGACCGCGCCGGCGTGGCGGACCGGGCGACGTGGGTGCGGGCCAACGCGACGACCTTCGCCTCGTTGATCGGTCGCCTCGAAGCGGACCTGCTGGACCAGGTCATGCCCCGTGGCGGTGGTCTCGGGCGCGCGACGATGGCCCTCACGAACCGCTTCATGACCACGCGCCAGATCGCCTGGATGCTGGCATTCATGGGACAGCGGGTGTTGGGCCAGTACGACCTCGCGCTCCTGTCCGCGGAGCAGACGCCCGGGCGTCTGCTCTTCGTGGAGGAGAACATCCGGCAGGCCGCGGCGATGCTCGACCTGCCGCTCCAGCCGTTCCGGACCTGGATCGCGCTGCACGAGACGACGCACGCCTTCGAGTTCGAGGCTCACCCGTGGCTTCGCCCGTACCTGGCCGAACGGCTCGAACGGCAGCTGGCGGCCTTCTCGCGGGATTCGGCCAGCCTCGGCCGCGACGGGCTCAAGCGGCTCGGCGAGGCCCTCCGCCGGGAGCCGGACGGCACGCACTGGATGGAGCGGCTGATGGGTGAGGAACAGCTCCGGTCGTTCCGCGAGACCCAGGCCGTGATGAGCCTGCTGGAGGGCTTCAGCGACTACATCATGGACGAGGTAGGACGCGACCTGGTCCCGGACGTGGCCCGCATCAGCGCCCGCTTCCACCAGCGGCGAGAGCACCGCAGCCAGCTTGAGCGGGCGATCCTGCGGCTCTCGGGGCTCGACCTGAAGATGGAGCAGTACCGGCGGGGAGAGCGATTCGTGGCGGCGATCGCTTCGGCCGGCGGGAAGACCGCGATCGCCCGCCTGTGGGAGGGTCCTGAGTCGCTTCCGAGCGAGATCGAGCTCGCCGATCCGGGGCGCTGGCTGGCACGCGTCCTGGGGGCGTCGCCGGTGGAGGGACTGCCGCAATGACGGAGCAGCGCGTGGGTGCCGGAGCCATCGGGGCGGGGCGCGTGCCGCCTGCGATCGCCATCAGCCCGATCCTGTCCGCCCGCTACCGCCCGTCCGACCTGGATCGGATCCGTGAAGCCGCGCCGGGATCGCGGTTGGTCATGCTCTCGCGCGACGGGCTTGCCGACGGGCCGCTGGACGATGTCGAGGTCCTCCTGCGGGGCTGGCTCTCGAGCGAAGCGCTCGAGCGGGTCGTTGCCCGCGCCCCTCGACTGGCCTGGATCCACTCCGCCTCGGCCGGCGTCGAGCGCGTCCTCACCCCCGCTGTCCTCGGCCGCAGCATCGTCGTCACCAACGCGCGGGGCGTGTTCAGCGGCCCGATCGCCGAGTACGTCGTGATGATGCTGCTGGCCGTCTCGCGCCGGCTGCCACAGCTGCTGGAGCTGCAGCGGGAGCGGACCTGGCAGCCGCTCGAGGGTCGCGAGATGCGCGACGTGACGGTGGGGATCGTGGGCCTCGGCAGCATCGGCCGGGCCGTCGGCGACCTGGCAGCGGCGCTCGGTTGCCGCGTCATCGCGACGCGGCGGAACCCTTCAGCGTCACGGGGCGAGGCCGACCACGTCACGTCCCCGCCGAACCCGATCCTGACCATCGGCGGGCCCGAGGCGCTGCCCGAGCTGCTGGGGCAGTCGGACTTCGTCGTCCTGACCGTGCCGTTGACTCCCGAGACGGAGAACCTGATCGACGAGGCGGCACTGGCCGCGTTCATGCCGGGCTCCTGGCTGATCAACGTCGCGCGGGGTCGCCTCATCGACGAGCGGGCCCTGCTGCGGGCGCTCCAGGAGGGCAGGATCGGCGGTGCCGTCCTCGACACCGTGCGGGAGGAGCCGCTCCAGCCCGGATCGCCGTTCTACGACCTGCCCAACGTCATCCTGACCCCACACACCTCCTGG
>Ga0315281_10002871_pt1 | contig 25454 bp, 22 predicted proteins | sample YL17G07_0_MG_FD_204540 | JGI IMG/M metagenome (GOLD analysis project Ga0315281, IMG submission 204540) | Sediment microbial communities from Yellowstone Lake, YNP, Wyoming, USA - YL17G07_0 | ecosystem: Environmental > Aquatic > Freshwater > Lake > Sediment | place: USA: Wyoming | collected... | reverse complement strand
CACTGGGCCACTGAATCAGAATGGACCACGGACCACGGACTACGGACGGACGTGGGACCATGGACGGACCAAGCACTAAGGCCCAAGACCAAAGGACGGCCGCTACACCGAACAGAAAACCGCTCTAATTGCCGACTCAATCGACATCCGACACGGCAAGCGCCGACATTGCCGATTTGATCGCCACGGATCGCGGTGAGGGAAGTCGCCGCGGGCCACTCGCTGCGCGCGGCTTTCGAGGATCACGCCGTCGGCGCGCTCCGAGGCGTCCTGCGACCGGCACAGCCGCTGCGCCGGCCGACAGTCAGCAAATCCTTAGATCCCGAGATCCTCAAGTTCTCAAATTCAGAATCGCAGAGTGGAGCGGGCTACGGGGATCGAACCCGTGTCCGAGGCTTGGGAAGCCTCTGTACTACCATTGTACTAAGCCCGCGCTAGACGAATAATAACCTACGACCGAATCAGCGCGAGGACCTCGTCGCGCTTCGCGGCCATCGCCCCGGGCGTCGTGGCCTCGAGATTCAGGCGGAGCAGCGGCTCCGTGTTCGACGGCCGGACGTTGAAGTGCCAGCCGGGATAGTCGACCGACAGCCCGTCGAGTGTCATCTGCGTGCCGTCCGCGTACTGCTTTGCAATCAGGTCGAGCTTGCCCTGCACGAGATCCATGCTCGCGAGCGTGGTGTTGATCTCGCCCGAAATGAAGTACTTCTCGCGCAGCGGCGCCAGCAGCTCGTGCAGCGTCTTGCCGTGCGTCGACATCAGCTCGAGGATCATCAGCGCGGGAATCATCCCGTTGTCGGCGAAGTGGTTGTCGCGGAAGTAGTAGTGCCCGGTGACCTCGCCGCCGAAGACGGCGTTGGTGTCGCGCATCCGGCGCTTGATGAACGAATGGCCGACGCGGTTCATCAGCGCCTTGCCGCCATGCGCGGCGACGACGTCGCGGACGGCGTGGCTGGCGCGCAGGTCGTAGATGATCGTCGCGCCGGGCTGCTTCAGCAGAAACGCCTGCGCGAGGAGCGCCGTGATGAAGTCGCCGGAGATGAACTCGCCCGTCCCGTCGATGAAAAAGCAGCGGTCGGCGTCGCCGTCCCACGCGATGCCGATGTCGGCCTTCTGCGCGATCACGGCCGTGGTGATGTCCCGGCGGTTTTCTTCGATGAGCGGGTTCGCTTCGTGGTTCGGGAAGTTGCCGTCGATTTCGAAGCACAGCCTTGTCGTCCGGCAGGGGAGTCTGTCGAAGATCTTCGGCGCCGCGATCGCGCCCGTGCCGCTCCCGGCGTCGAGGACGACGTTGAACGGCTTGATGACGGACGGATCGATGAACGACAGCACGTGCTCGACATAGCGATCGAGCACGGGCCTCGTCGTGACCGCGCCGCGAGTGGCCGACGGCGGCGGGATCTCGTTCGCGGCAATCATGTCGCGGATGTCGTTGATGCCGGCGTCGCCGCTCAGGGGGAACGCGCCTTCGCGGACCAGCTTCGCGCCGTTGTACTGCTTCGGGTTGTGCGACGCCGTAATCTGCGCGCCGCCCGAGTGGTTGCCGCTCGCGACGGCGAAATACATCATGTCCGTCGAGAGCATCCCGTAGTCGGTGACGTCCACGCCCTGCTCGGTGACGCCGTCGATGAACGCCGCGACCAGCGACGGCGACGACAGGCGCATGTCGTGGCCGACCGCGACCTCGCGCGCGCCGAGGTATGTGGCGAAGCCCGCGCCGATGGCTTTGGCGCCGGCCTCGTCGAGGTCGGTCGGATAAACGCCGCGGATGTCGTACGCCTTGAAGATGTCGGGGTTGAGATTCACAGTCTGCTGAAGTCGGTGACCACCGACTTGTCTCCGAGAATGGCGCCGTTGTCGATAATCGCGCTGCGGCCCACGTGACAGCCCCGCCCGAGCACCGAGTTGCGGACGATGGCCTCCTGGCTGATGCGGGTGTCGGCCCACACGATGGCGCGCTCGACGGAGGCATGCTCGTCGACGTGGCAGTGCCGGCCGATGACGCTGTACGGGCCGATGCGGGCGCCGGCCTTGATGACGGCGTCGGCGTCGATGAAGCAGGGGCCTTCGATGACCGCGCCTTCTTCGACGCGCGCGCTGGGCGAGACGCAGGCGGCAGCGCCGCCAGGCGCTTCCGAAAACGGCGCGGCATGATACCGGCGGTCCATGATGTCGCGGTGGACCTGCATGTATTTCTCGGGCGTGCCGATGTCGATCCAGTAGCCCTTGTAGATGTAGGCGATGAAGGTCTCGCTGCGCTCGATGAGCGACGGGAAATAGCTGCGCTCGATCGAATAGGGCACGTCCGAGGGAATGCGGTCGAACGTGTCGGGCTCGAGGATGTAGATGCCGGCGTTGATCGTGTTGCTCGTGATCTGCTGCGGATCGGGCTTTTCCACGAAACGCAGGATGTTGCCCTGGGCATCGGTCTCGACGAGGCCGTACGCGCTCGGGTTATCGACCGGCGTCAGGACGATCGTCGCTTTGGCCTTCCGCTCGCGGTGCAGCTGAATGACGGCCGAGAGGTCGACGTCCGTCAGCACGTCGCCGTTGAAGACGACGACCGAATCGTCCACGTTGGCCGCCGCGTACTTGATCGCGCCGGCCGTGCCGAGCGGCGCGGGCTCGACCATGTAACGCAGTGACAGCCCTGTATCGCCGCCGTCGCCGAAAATCTCCTCGATGCGCCTGGGCTGGTAATTCAGGCTGAGGATGACTTCATCGATTTCAGAGACTTTCTTGATGAGATCGAGCTGAAATTGCAGGAACGGACGGTCGAAGATCGGGACGATGGGCTTGGGGGTGTGGATCGTGAGCGGGCGGAGCCGCGTGCCCTTTCCCCCTGCGAGGAGAATCGCCTTCATCGCAACCACCGATGTTATCATGTGCGGACGCGCGTGATGAACCTCCCGAATGCGCTCACGCTCAGCCGCATCGTCTTCGTGCCGCTGCTGGTCGTCGTGCTGCTCACGAACTTCGAAGGCCGCAACATCCTGGGTTTCCCCACGGAGCTTGTCGGCGCCGCGATTTTCGGTCTCGCGTCGCTGACCGACTGGCTGGACGGCTATCTGGCGCGCCGGCGCAAGCAGATCACGATGCTCGGGCAGGTCATCGATCCGCTCGCGGACAAGCTGCTGACGTGCGGGGCGCTGATTTCGCTCGTGCGGATGGAGCTCGTCGTGCCGTGGATGGCGACCGTGATCATCGGCCGCGAGTTCGCGGTCACGACGCTCCGCAGCGTCGCCTACGCGCGCGGCGTGCCGATTCCGGCGTCGCGGCTGGGCAAGACCAAGATGGTCGGGGAGGTCGTGGCGATCCTCGCGCTGATTCTGTCGTACGGCGCCGACGGACTCCGTGCGCCGTTGTACTGGATCGGGCAGGGCGCGCTGTGGGTCGTGCTCGCCGCGGCCCTGGGGTCCGCCTTCGACTACTTCCGCCGCTTCAACGCCGTCCTCAACCCGCGCATCGCGGATTTTGAGGCGGCACGCGGGCTTCGTTCTGACAACCGGAAGGCCGGCTAGGCGCCGCGACTTTGCGGCGGTCGGCGGCTTCTGAGGCCGGGGGCTCGGCTCTGACGCCGTCCGCCGCCCGCGGCACCATGAGGTCGCCGGCGAAGATCGCGTCGCGCGCGCTCGTCACGCGCACGAGCGTCATCGACGGCCCCACCGACACGGCGATGGCCTCGCCAATCCGCTTGAGCGGGTTCTGCGACAGACGCAGATCGCGATAGACGGCGAACCGCGCACCGACCTTGATGTCGCGGTCGACGCCGTGGTCGATCGTCGCGAACTCGTTCGTGCCGGCGGTCCGCCGCTCGGTCTCGCCGTGAAGCACCTTCGCGTAGGCGTCGAAGTTGAGCTCGCTCTGCACGAGCGGCCCCATCATGATGCCTTCCGTGACGAGCGGCGGGACGAACGGCTCGAGGTAATCGCCGGCGCGCATCTCGCTGCAGGTGTGCTCCGGGCTGGCGAGCGACATCTGCTCGTTCGCGGCGACGACGCGGACCCAGCCGACCGTCTGCACCGTGTGCGCGACCTTGTCGTGCAGCGTTTCGGCCGTGCGGAAGAGCCGGCGCACGAAATAGACCTCGTTGACCTTGACCCGGGCGGCGCCGGCGCCGAGCACGAGCACTTCAGGCATCCCGAACGTGGTGCGGCCGACGACGTCCTGGGATCCGACGATGCGCAGGGCGCCGGCGGGCTCGGTGGCGAGCACCGGGGGCGACTGGCAGGCCACCGCGGTCTGCAGCGCCGTCAGCGACTCCCCGGACTGGCTCTGAGCCAGGACAGACGACGCAACCGAGAGCAGCGACGCGCAGGCCAGCGCAATAGTCCGAAACCTCATCGATCCTCCTATGACTTCTTTTCGTTCGATGCCTGCGCCGCCTTCAGTTCGGCGATGCGTTTCTGGGCATCCTGCAGATGCTCGTTCTTCGGGAATTCGTTCACGAGCTTCTCGTAATAGGGGAGCGCCTGGGCGTCGCGTTTGATCTTCACGTACGACTCGGCGAGGTAGAAATACACCTCGCCGCGGCTCGTGTACTCGGGATCGTTCTTCAGGATCGCGGACAACCGGTCGATGGAGCCGGGATACCACTTCTGGCGGTAGTAGAAGAGCCCTACCCGGAAGTCGGCACCCGCGATCCGGTCCTGCGATTCCCGGAGCCGGGCTTTCGCCTCGGGCATCAGCGGGCTCATCGGGTAGCGGACGATGAGATTCTGGAATTCCCTGATCGCGTCCCGCGTCTCCGACTGGTCGCGTTCCGCCGCGCGCATCTGCTTGAAATGCGTCATGCCGAGCTTGTACTGCGCGTAGTCAGCGCGCTTGTTCGTGGGATAGAACTGCAGGAACTCGCGGAATTCGTTCATCGCGAGCACGAGGTTGTCGGCGCCGCCTTCTTCGAGGTACGTGTCGCCCACGGCGAGCTTCGCGTCCGGCCTGAGCGGGCTCTGCGTGTAGGTTTCGACCACCTGCTTGAAGTACTCGCGCGCGGTCAGCCATCGCTTCGCTTTGAGGGCGGTGTCGCCCTTGTCGAAGAGAAACCTGTCGGGCTCCTGCGTTCCCGCGGGCACGACCTGGCGCGACGTCGCGCTGGCGCAGCCGACGGTGAGCACGAGCGCCGCACCTGCAATCAGTCTTTTCACAACACTCCCGACAGCCAGGTGAATTCCGCGGCGAGGCCCTGTTCGAGCCCGACGCGCGGAGCAAATCCGAGATCCCTCTGCGCAAGCGTCGTGTCGGCGTAGGTATGCCGCATGTCGCCCTTCTGCGCCTCGCCGCGATTGACGATGAGCGCCTGGCCGGCCACGCGTCCGATGATGTCGATCACCTGGTTCATCGAGACTCGCGAGCCGCCGCCAACATTGTACACACGACCCGGTACGCCCCGGGTGGCCGCAGCAATGGTCGCGCCGACCGCGTCGTGCACAAACGTGAAGTCGCGCGTCTGCTCGCCGTCGCCATACAGGCTTATCGGCTCGTGACGGATGGCCGCGTGAAGAAACTTGTGGAAGCCCATGTCGGGCCGCTGGCGGGGCCCGTAGACGGTGAAGTACCGCAGCGACACGGCGGGCACGCGGTGATTTGTGTAATAGAGATAACAAAGCTGTTCCGCGGCCAGCTTCGTCACGCCGTACGGCGAGACGGGCTGCGGCAGCGCGTCTTCGCGCATCGGCATCGCGACGTTGTCGCCGTACACCGATGAGCTCGACGCGTACACGACGCGCTCGATGGCCGGCGCCTGCGCGATGGCCTCGAGCAGCACCTGCGTCGCGTCGATGTTGTTGACGGTATAGACGGCGAAGTCGCGTCCCCAGCTCTTGCGGACGCCCGCCTGCGCCGCGAGGTGAAAGACGTGCGTGCGATCGCGCAGGATCGACGCCAGGTCCGCGTCCTGAATCGTCGACTCGACGAACGTGAAGCGCGGCCCCTTGCGCAGGCCGGCCAGGTTGCGTTCCTTGATCGGGCGCGGATAGTAATCCGCAAAGCAATCGAGGCCGACGACGTCCGCGCCCTCGGCGACGAGCTGTTCGGCGAGCGTCGAGCCGATGAAGCCCGCCGCGCCGGTGACGAGCGCCCTCACGCGAAGAGCCCCGTCACGCGCCCGGGCAGCCGGCGCGGACGGCCGTCGCGATCGATCGTCGCGTGGACCGTGTGCCCGGTCACCAGCGTCAGCGCGTCCAATGGCCGGACGACTTCGTAGCCGAACTTCACGCGCGCCGGCGAGGCGAGCTCCGCGGCAACGCGAATCTCCAGCTCGTCGTCGTACCGCGCCGGCTGTCGGTATTCGCAGTGCGCTTCGATGACCGGCAGCGAAAATCCCTCGGCTTCCATGTCTCTGTACGTCCAGCCCGCGGACCGCAGCAGATCGGTCCGCCCGACTTCGAACCAGATGAAGTAGTTCGCGTGATAGACGACGCCCATCTTGTCTGTCTCCGCGTACCGCACGCGGACTCGGGACACCGACGTCGGGGTGCTCAATGCTTCAGTGGAAGCGCGGCGGTGGCGGCGGCCTTCAGCTCGCGCGCCGCGCGCTCGGGATCGGCCGTGCCGAAGATGGCGTGGCCGGCGACGAGCATCCGCGCTCCGGCTCTGACGACCCGGCTGACGGTGGTCATGTCGATGCCGCCGTCGATTTCGACCGGCGCCGGATTGCCGGCGCCGTCGAGCAGCGCCCGCACCTCAGCGACTTTAGACTCGCTGCGGGGGATGAAGGTCTGGCCGCCGAAGCCCGGGTTGACCGACATCACGAGCACGAAGTCGACGTCGCCCGCGACGTCGCTGATCTCCGCCACCGGCGTCGACGGGTTGAGCACGACGCCCGCTTTGACGCCGAGCGCTTTGATGGCCTGAATCGTCCGGTGCAGATGCGGCAGCACCTCGACGTGGACCGAGATCATCGCGGCGCCGGCGTCGGCGAACGGGCCGATGTACTTGTCGGGGTCGGTAATCATCAGGTGGACGTCGAGCGGGACCGTCGCGACGCGTTTGAGCGACTTGACGACCGGCGTGCCGATCGTGATGTTCGGCACGAAGTGGCCGTCCATCACGTCCACGTGAATGAGGTCGGCGCCTCCGCGTTCGACCGCGGCGACGGCGTCGCCGAGCCTGGCGAAGTCGGCCGAGAGAATCGACGGCGCCAGCAGGATGTTCACCGGCTCACCTCGAGCGAGATGGGCTCGCCCGGCATGATCTGAAATCCGGCCTGCGGGTTCTGGCGAAGCACGATGCCGCCCACAAGGCCCGCATACGGCGCCGAACCCACCACCGAGGCGCGGAAGCCGCGCTGACGCAGCGCTTCGGCCGCGCGGTCGCCGTTGACGCCGATGAGATCCGGCATCACGTAGGTGACGCCGCGATCCGCGCGGTTCACGAGCAGCGCCACGCTGCCCGCCGCCGCGTTCGCCGGCGGCTGCTGCGCAATGACGGCGTCGTCGGCGTAGTCCTGCGATCGAATTTCTGAAATGGCGGCGACGGCGATGCCGCCCTGCGAGAGCTTCGCCTCGGCGATACGCTGGTTGTCGCCGGTGACCCCTGGAACATTGGCCGCGCGCGGCCCCGCGCTCAGCCAGATGCGAACCGTGCGCTGCCGCCGCGCGGTCGAGCCGGGCGCCGGGTCCTGCGTGAGCACGCGTCCGGCCGGAATCCGCTGATCGATCCGCTTCACGTCGTCGACCTTCAGGCTCAGCCCCAGGTCGCCGATCATTCCGGTCGCGTCGGCCGTGGTCCGGTTGGTGAGATCCGGCACCTGCACTTCGCGTGAGCGCAGCGCGTAGCGCATCGAGCCCACGGCAAAGACGATATAGGTCGCGGCGAGCGCCCCGGCGAGGATGAGGATTTTGCCGGCGCCGTACACGCGATTACGAAGGGCCATGCGGTGGTTCGATCGTACTACAGCTTCGTCCGCTCGAACACGGCGCCGAAGAAGCATTCGAGGCCATGTTGGTCGGGCGTCGTCCTGAGTCGTCCGTGGTCATCGACGACGGCGGCGGGGAGGCCGGCGATTGTCGTCGCGTCGACGGCGGCGAACGCCCGAGTCGCGGCAAGAAACGCGGTCGCGACGTCGTCGTTCTCTTCGGGCTCGCTCGAACATGTCGCATAGATCAGCCGTCCGCCTGTGCTGACGCACGCCGCGGCATGGCGGAGCATCTGCGTCTGCACGGCGGCACAGCCGGCCAGGTCGGCCTCGCGCCGCCGCCATCGAATGTCCGGATCGCGGCGGAGCGTGCCGAGGCCGGAGCACGGCGCGTCAACCAGTACGCAGTCGAACGTCTCTCGGAACGGCAGCGGCTGCGCGACGTCGGCCTGCACGACGCGGATGTTGGCCGCGCCGCTTGCCGCAACCGTTCGCGTGAGGAGCGCGAGACGCGCGTCTCGGACATCGCAGGCGACAACGAGCCCGTGCCCAGACCACGATGCCAGGGTGGCGGCCATCGCCGTCGTTTTCCCACCCGGTGAGGCGCACGTGTCGAGCACGCGCGGGCCCGGCGATGGCCCGGCCAGCAGCGCGACCAGCTGCGATGCTTCGTCCTGCACGACGAACGAGCCGTCGGCCGCGGCGGCCGTCTGCAGCGCCCGCCCTTCGCTCACGATCAACGCGTCCGGCGCCCAGCGTCCCGGCGAGACGATGACGTCCTCGCGGTCGAGCCGTGCGGCGAGCGCGTCGGGCGTCGTCTTCAGGCGGTTGGCGCGCAGCGTGAGCGGCGCCGGATGGTTGTTGAACTGCATCCACTGCTCGGCGCGTTCGAAGCCCAGGCGGTCGTACCAGCGCGCCGCGAGCCAGCGCGGATGCGACAGCGTCGTCGCGAAGTAGGCGAGCGCCGCTTCCCGATCGGAGGGATGCTCGGGCCGCGGCGGCAGCGGCAGGGCGTGGCGGCTGCGGGACAGCGATCGGAGCACCGCGTTGACGAATCCCGACGCGCTGCCCTTCTTCGCGCGACGCGTGAGATCGACCGCGTCGTCCACGACCGCCGAGGCCGGGACGCGCGTGAGGTGGAGGATCTGATAACTGCTGAGGCGGAGAATCGTGACGACTTCAGGATCCAAGCGATCGATCTCGCGCTTCGCAAACGCGGCGATCAGGTGATCGAGCGCGGCGCGATGCCTGAGCACGCCCGTCGCGATTTCAGCCGCGAGCGATTTGTCGCGATCGTCTTCGAGCGTTTCGCGCGCGTGTGCGAGAGCGGTCGGCAGGTCGGCGCGTCCGGACGAAAGCGCCTGCAGGATGTCGAAGGCGGCGACGCGCGCCCTGGCGATCATGCCGGCTGAAGGCGGGTGCCCGGCGTCAGCGGATGTCCTGCGAGGAAATCACGAACGGCCATCGGTCGTTTCCCCTCGGCCTGGATCTCGAGGAGATCGAGCGTTCCTTCGCCGGTCGCCACGCGGACACGTTCGCTTGAGGCGTCGAGAATCGTCCCCGGCGCCTTCGTCGACAGGGCGTCTGATGGCCGCGCGCGATGCAGGATGATCCGCGTGCCGTCCGCAAACGTCACGGCGTGCGGCCAGGGGTGCAGTCCTTTAATAAGGTTGTGAATCCTGACGGCGGGCCAGCTCCAGTCGATTCGCCCGTCGTCTTTCGTCAGCCGCGGCGCGTAGCTCGCGAGCGCGTCGTCCTGCGGCGTCTCGTGGCTGCGGCCGGCGGCGATGTCGTCGAGCGTGGCGAGGAGCAGCCGTGCGCCGACGCGGGCGAGGTGCTGCTCGAGTGCGTCGCTGGTCTGCTCCGCGCCAATCGGCACGCGCTCGACGGCGATCATCGGCCCGGCGTCGAGCGCCTTCACCATCCGCATGATCGTGACGCCGGTGACGGTCTCGCCATCGATGATCGCGCGATGAACCGGCGCCGCGCCGCGGTAGCGGGGCAGCAGCGACGCGTGGACGTTGACCATCCCCAGGCGCGGCGTCGCCAGCAGTTGCTGCGTGAGGATTTGTCCATACGCCGCCACGACGGCGATGTCGGCCTCGAGCGCGGAGAGGTCCGCCGCGAACTCGGGCGTCTTCACTGAAGGCGGCTGGAGCACGGCCAGCGCCGCGGCGATCGCGGTGTCCTTGACAGGCGACGGGGTGGTCTTCTGTCCGCGTCCGCGCGGCCGGTCCGGCTGCGTGACGACGCCGACGACCGTGTGGCGCGACGAGAGCAGCGCGTCGAGCGTCGGCACCGCAAACGCGGGCGTGCCGAAGAAGACGATGCGCAGCGGCGTGGTGTCTACCATTGTCCGGTGCGCGTGAGCTTTCTGATCCGGCGCACGATGACGTCGCGCTTGATGCCGCGGAGGTGGTCGATGAACAGCGTGCCGTCGAGGTGATCCATTTCGTGCTGGAACGCGCGGGCGAGCAGGCCCGTGCCTTCGCGCTGATACTCCGTGCCGTCGCGGTCGAGGCCTTTGACGATCGCCCGTGTGGGCCGCACGACCGTCGCCTCGAATCCCGGGAGGCTCAGACAGCCTTCTTCTTCGAGCTGCATTCCTTCGCGCGTCACAAAGCGCGGGTTGATCATGACGATCAATCCGCCAGGGTCGCGCCCCAGCGAGATGTCGACGACGAACATCCGCAGCGGGACGCCAATCTGCGGCGCCGCCAGCCCGACGCCAGGGGCCGCATACATCGTCTCGATCATGTCGTCGACGAGGGTGTCGATGTCCGGCGTGATCGCGTCGACGTCGACAGCCTTTTCGTGAAGAGCGCTGTCCCCGTACTTCAGGATCGGCCTGATCACGACTTTGAACGCAGAACTCGCAGAACCCGCAGAGCAGGAACTACTCCCGGAAGCCGTTGACGACACGTTTCAAGCCGTCTTCGATCAGCCACTTGACGTTGAAGTTGAAGAGAAGTCCGACCTGACAGTGTGCGAACCGCAAATACGACAGAACCTGAGCAGAATGGACGCGCTCGAGTCTTTCGATCGACTTGATCTCGACGATGACCGAGTCTTCCACTAGCAAGTCGATGCGGTACCCGCAGTCGAGGTGCTGTCCTTTGTACACAACCGGCAGCGCCTTTTGGCGGTCGATCTTCAGGCCGCGACTCAGTAACTCGAACGTCAGACACGCTTCGTAGGCGTGTTCCAGAAGTCCTGGACCGAGTTCGTGATGGACGTCGATCGCCCCGGCGATGATCACCCGTGTGACCTCGTTGAGATTGCTGGACACCGGTCGCGATACATGCAAAAAGCGTGTCGATCGGAACGCACCTGTGTTGCCAGAGTTTCAGCGTGACGAGAACGGAAGGTGGCAGTTTCTTCACTCTGCGGGTTCTGCGAGTTCTGCGTTTAGTGCCGTGTCTCAGGTTCGCGCAAACCGAGCAGACGTGCGGTCGCGGAAGGCCTTCCAGTTCGCCTGCAGCTCCTCGACCGAGTCGGCGCCGAATTTTTCGGTCAACGCATCCGCGAGGACGAACGCGACCATCGCTTCGGCGACGACGGCGGCGGCGGGGACGGCGCAGACGTCGCTGCGCTCGATCGCCGCCGGGCTTTCCTCCATCGTCGTCAGATCGATGGAGCGGAGAGGCTTCATGAGCGTGGCGATGGGCTTCATGTAGATCGACACGCGCAGGTCTTCGCCGTTGGTGACGCCGCCTTCGAGGCCGCCGGCGTTGTTGGTCGGCCGGGTGACGATATTCATGACTGGGCCGCTGGCCGGACGGCCGCCCGTGCGCGGAAGGATCTCGTCGTGGATGCGCGAGCCCGGCAGCGACGCGACGTCGGGTCCGCGGCCGATGCCGACCGCCTTGATGGCGGGAATCGACATCAGCGCCTGGGCGAGGCGGCCGTCGAGCTTGCGATCCCACTGGACGTAGCTGCCGAGACCGGGCGGGATGCCGCGGGCGATGACTTCGAAGGCGCCGCCCATCGTGTCGCCGGCATCGCGCGCGCGATCGATCTCGGCGATCATGGCTTTCTCGAGACCGGCATCGACGCAGTGCAGCGGTGAGTCGGCCGGAATCGCGCGGGCTTCCTCGAAAGTGACGGCGAGCGGATCGGGCAGCGCGACGGCGCCGATGCAAAAGACGTGGCTGACGATCTCGGCGCCGACGGCGGCCAGCAGTTGACGCGACAGCGCGCCGATGGCGACGCGAGCGGCCGTCTCGCGGGCACTGGCGCGCTCGAGCACGTTGCGGATGTCGTCGTGGCCGTACTTCACCACGCCGGCCAGATCCGCGTGGCCCGGACGCGGGCGCGTCACCGCCGGGCGATCGCTGCCCGTCGCGTCGGGCGGCGGCACCGCCTCGACGTGCATCGTCTTCTGCCAGTTCTCCCAGTCTTTGTTGGGAATCATCAGCGCGATCGGCGCGCCGGTCGTCTTGCCGTGCCGGACGCCGCTCAGCGCCTCGGCGCGATCGGACTCGATGGCCATGCGCCGTCCCCGGCCGTAGCCGCCCTGGCGGCGGCGCAGCTCGACCGTGATCGCATCGAAATCAACGGACAGTCCCGCGGGCATGCCTTCGAGGATCGCGACCAGCGCTTTGCCGTGCGACTCGCCGGCCGTCAGAAAACGCAGCATGAACGCTTGATTGTACCCGAAAAAATTGCATCGCCTGGTCGGCTCGCGGCCACTTGTGTCGCGTGATGTCGCGTCGATCGGCAGGGCGGCGTTCTTGCAGGATTCAGCGACGGCCTGCGCCGGCTAAACAAATGGCAGACATCGAATGCATCGCGGACAGGTTTGTCATGACCGATCGCCGCGAAGCGATCGATCTCGCGACCGGCGAGACCGTGACGATCATCGTGGCCGCCGCCGGCACGCCCGGCGACGAGTTGCAGTGGGCGAGTCGATGCGATGCGCGCTATCGGCTGTCGGCGCCCGGTGAAGCCAGCCTTGTCGACTACGGCCGCTACGGCGAGTCGAGCCGCTTCGAGGCGTGGACGGCGCGCGCTGATCGCACGCCGCGGGCTCCAATGGCGGGCCTGAAAGGCCCGCCCCACATGGACGCCACGATTCACGTCGAACGGCGGGTCGAAGCGGCCCTCGCCGAACTGTTCGACGGCGCGGGCCTGGCGCCACGTCTCTTCTGTGTGTTCGGGCCGCCCGGGTCGGGCAAGTCCACGACCCTGCGGCGGCTCGCGCGGTGCGCTCGCCTTCAAGGGTTCATGCCGTTTGCCGTTGACCTGCTGAATTCGCCGGTCGCGGCGGTCGTCGAAGGACGCTCGATCTTTCTGATCGACGACGAGCGCCAGGCCGGCGTGCGTGTGCTGGCCGACCTCGCCCTGCGTTCCGCGCGGCCCCATGTCGTGATTCACGCGTCGACAGACGAAGCGCGCGGCATTCCGAATGTCCGGTTGCCGCCGGTGCCCGCAATCCAAGGCGTCCGATCTGGAGTGAGGAGGAAGACTGTGGCAGTCATCTCGCGAGCGGCCGAGCATGCGCCGGCCTATGGAGCGTCGGGGCCTGCAGCCACCATCCCGTGGCCGGTTCCCGGAGAAGTGCTGGCGCTGCGCCGGCAGGTTGAAGACGGCATCAGGCATCTCGGCGAAGGACGCCATTCGCCGGGTGAGCGCGACTTGCGGCAGGCGATTGGCGGGCTCACGCGCCGAAGCGAATGGACCAGCGCTGCGGAAGGTTCGCTCGCGTTGGCAGCGTCCCTCCTGAAACGGGGACGGCCGCGCGACGCCAAGGCGGTCGTCGACGCGGCCCGCGAGTCGTGCCGGAAGTCGTCCGGGGATCGGATGCTGATTGCGGCGGCGACGCTGTCGGGCGCGGCGCTCGTCGATCTCGGCCGGCTCGACGAAGCCGAAACGGTCCTTGCGGCGGCGCACACCGTGGCCGCGCACGCAGACGACCGGACATCCCTTCCGCCGGTCGCTCTGGCGCTGGCGCGCTGCCGATTCTGGCGGGGTCAGTACGCGGACGCGCGCGACGCGCTGCGGCTGCTGCTCGACAGCGAGCTGGACGACGCGCTTCGCGTCCGCATCGGCGTCATGCGTGCGCGACTCGCGATTGCGGAAGACGACGTGGCCGGAGCCGTCGGGCTCTGTGCCGGGGCGTTGGCGCAGGCGGACGCGGCAGGCCGCACGGCGCTCGTCGCCGAAGCCGCCTGTGCGTCAGCCTTCGCACACCTCGCCGCCGGCGATCTCGACGCGCTCCGGCGCGACGTCGCGGTCTGCACGTCCGCGTCCCGAGCCGCGCGGGATCCGCTTCGTCAGCTCCGCGCGCAGCTGCTGTTGTGCGAGCAGCTGCGGCGCACGGGCGCACGCGACGAAGCCATCAGGGCCTTTGCGCATGCGCGGAGGATGCCGGCGTCGGCGCTGCCGCGACTTCTCAAATGCCGGCGCGACCTGGCGGGCGATCTGCTCGCGCCGGACGCCAATGCGTGCGAGATCGTGGCGCGGCACATCGCCGGCACCGGATGCCACGCGCTGGCGCTGTTCGTGCCGAAGGCGGCGAGAGCGGCGCGGCTGCACGGCGCGCCGTCGACGCCTGTAGACGATGCGATCGAGGTGTTGCGGGCGTGCCAGAGCGCGACGGATGAGTCGACAACGCTGACGATCGTGTGCGAGCAGGTGCAGCGGCAGGTCCACGCCGCCGCGCTTGGGTTCGTCGGCGTCGAGCCGGGCGGCCTCGCGCGGCTGGCGGCGCGCGGCCCGCGGCTCGAGACGCCCACCGCCCAGCGGGCCATCGACGCGGGCGTCTTCATTGCGCCGCACCAGGTGGACGACCGCGTCGAGGCGGCCATGCCGGTGCGGTACGGCGGCGGCCTCATCGGCGCGCTCGCCATCCGATGGGTCATCGGCAGCACGCCGGATGCCGACCGCGTCGCCGCCGTGGCGTCGATGGCGACCGCCGCGGCGGCGCCGATTGTCGCCGCGGCGCTCGCGTCCAGACGACGGTCGGACGCGTCGGCCTGCAGCGAGATCCTGGGCGTCAGCGACGTGATGGCCGAGGTGCGGACGTCGCTTGAACGCGCGGCCTCCGCGCCGTTCGCCGTGCTGATTGAAGGAGAGAGCGGCAGCGGCAAGGAGCTCGTCGCCCGCGCGATACACAAGGGCGGCGTCCGGCGCGACCGGCCGTTCGTCACGCTCAACTGCGCGGCGCTTCCAGATGATCTCGTCGAGTCGGAGTTGTTCGGACACGCGCGTGGCGCCTTCACCGGCGCCGTCGCCGAGCGTGCCGGCGTCTTCGAGGAGGCGCATACGGGCACGCTGTTCCTCGACGAAGTGGGCGAGCTGTCGCCGCGCGCGCAGGCCAAGGTGCTGCGCGTCATCCAGGAAGGCGAGTTGCGCCGCGTCGGCGAGAACATGTCGCGCCGCGTCGACGTCCGCATCGTGTCGGCGACCAATCGCGACCTCCGCGCGGACGCGTCGGGCGGCCGCTTCCGGCTCGACTTGCTCTATCGCCTCGACGTGGTCCGCATCAGCGTGCCGCCGCTGCGCGATCGTCCCGAGGACATCCCGATGCTCGTCGACCAGATCTGGCGCGACGCGGCGTCGCGCTGCGGCAGCCATGCGACGCTGGGCGCCGCGGTGGTCGCGACACTCGCGCGGTATGACTGGCCCGGCAATGTCCGCGAGCTGCAGAACGTCCTGGCGGCGCTGGCCGTGCGCGTCGGCCGCCGCGGGCTGGTGTCGGTCTCGGCCTTGCCGCCGATGTTCGGCGCGCCTCCGGCGGTCGAGTCGTGCCGGCTCGAGCACGCACGGCGCGCGTTCGACGCCAACTTCGTCCGTGCCGCGCTCGTGCGCTGCGGCGGCCGTCGGGCGCTGGCCGCCGGCGAGCTCGGGCTCACGCGGCAGGGGCTGGCGAAGCTGATGGCCCGGCTGGGGATTGCCGATCGCGCGTTATGATGGCGCCACACGTGATTCGCTTTCTTGCGCGACGGTTTCTGCTGACGATTCCGGTGCTGCTCGGTGTCGCGACCCTCGTGTTCGCGCTCATTCATCTCATCCCGGGCGATCCCGTGCGGACGATGCTCGGCGAGAGCGCGGCGGAAGAGAGCGTCATCGAGCTGCGCGGGAAGCTCGGCCTCGATCGGCCGCTGTATCAGCAGTACGCGATCTACCTGAAGGATCTCGCCCGCGGAAACCTCGGCACGTCGCTGCGGACGAACGAGCCTGTCGCCGGTGCGATTGCGGCACGGCTGCCGGCAACGTTCGAGCTGGCGGCGGCCTCGATGCTGGTCGCGATCGTCATCGCCATTCCGCTCGGCATCCTCGCGGCCGCCGGCGCCGGCACCTTCATCGATCATCTCGCGACGACACTTGCGCTCGTCGGCATCTCGATGCCCAACGTCTGGCTCGGCCCGCTGCTCGCGATCGTCTTTGCCGTGGAGCTGGGCTGGCTCCCGGTGTCCGGACGAGGCACCCTGGCGCAACTCGTCCTGCCGGCGCTGACGCTCGGGGCACCGCTGGCCGCGGTGCTGGCCCGGATGACGCGCGCGAGCGTCATCGACGAACTGCGCGAGCCCTACGTCACCGCCGCTCGGGCGCGCGGCCTGTCGCGCACGCGGGCGGTGGTGCGGCACGCGTTCAGAAACAGCCTGATTCCGATTGTCACCGTCCTCGGTCTGCAGGTCGGCGCGGTGCTCACCGGCGCCGTAATCACCGAGACGATCTTCGCCTGGCCCGGCGTCGGCCGGCTGCTGATTCAGTCGATCGGCTTTCGCGACTATCCGCTGGTGCAGGGCTGCATCCTGCTGATTGCCCTCACGTACGTGTCGGTGAACCTGCTGACCGATCTCGCCTACGGCCTGCTCGATCCGCGGATTCGCTATGAGTGACGCCGGATGCTGCTGAAAGCCGGAGCCGCGATCGTGATCATCGTCGCCGTGCTGGCGATTGCCGGGCCGGTCCTCACGCCGGCCGATCCCTCCGCGCAGGATCTGCCGCTTCGCCTCCTCGGGCCGACGCTCGCGCATCCGTTCGGCCTTGACGAACTGGGTCGCGACGTCTTCGCGCGCGTGCTCGTCGGCGCGAGAATTTCATTTCTCGTCGGCCTCGTCGTCGTGAGCGTCTCGGCGCTGCTCGGCACGACGCTCGGCGCCATCGCCGGCTACTTCGGCGGATGGATCGACGATGTGATCAGCCGCGTGGTTGACACGCTGATGGCGTTTCCGGGTCTGCTGCTGGCCATCGCGCTTGTCGCGGTGCTCGGGCCGAGCCTCGCGAACGCGTTGGTCGCGCTGACCGTGATCGGGTGGGTGGGCTATGCGCGGCTCGTGCGCGGCCAGGTGCTGCGGGCGCGCGAGTTCGAGTACGTGCAGGCCGCGCGTGCGCTTGGCGCCACGACGCCGCGGCTGCTCCTGCGTCACGTCGTGCCGACGGCGATTCCCGCGATTATCGTGCAGGCGTCACTCGGGATGGCCGGCGCCGTCATCAGCGAGGCCGCGCTCAGTTTCTTGGGTCTCGGCGTTCAGCCGCCGACGCCAAGCTGGGGGACGATGCTGAGCGGCGGGCGAGTGCATCTGCTCGACGCGCCGCACCTGACGATCTTTCCGGGCCTGGCAATCGCGGTGCTGGTGCTGGGATTCAACTTCCTCGGCGACGGACTGCGCGATCTTACCGACCCGAAGCAGCCGCGTCGGACGACTTCAGTCCGGCCTTGAGCCGGGCGTCAGCCAGCGACTTGAGCAGCTTCGGGTCCGCGCCAGCCGGCCCCGCGGCGTCCACCGCCCTCTGAAGCCAACGCGCCGCGGATGCCGGGTCGTTGAGGCGCATCGAGAGCGACGCGATCTTCGCGGCTCGTTCCGCGACCTGGTCGTCGTCACCTTGCAGCGCCGCGAGATCGATCAGCGCCTGGCGCGCGGCATCGAAATGCTTCTGCCGCTCCGCGGCGACGGCGTAATACGAGAAGGACATCGGATCGACCGGATAGCGCGTTGTCGCGAGCTGCAGCGCCTGTTCGGCGCGATCCAGCCGTCCGTCACGCAGCAGCGCGCGGCCGAACAGCGTCAGCGTCTCGCTGTTCACGTTCGTCCCGCTGCCGGCGCGCTCGAGGGCTTCGAGCGCCTTGTTGAGGGCGAGGCGGTCGTTGCGCGCCTCGGCGTCCTGCAGCCAGATCTGGCCGAGCGCCTGATAGATGCGCGGGTCATCGGGCGTGCGCTCGAGAGCGGTGCCGAGCGTGACGATCGCCGGTTCGGTATGGCCGGCCCGGGCTTGTGCGAGCGCCACGACGACCTGGCGCTCGACCCGGTTGCGATCGAGCCCGGCAAGCACCTGCAGCTGATCCAGGACGTCTGCGCGGCGCGTCTGCCCGGTGTACAGGTCGGCGAGCTCCTCGCGCGCCGCAATCAGCCCGGGCGACAGCACGACGGCTTTTTCAAAGGACCGCTGCGCGTCGTCGGCGCGGCCTGTGTCGCGAAAGGCCAGGCCCAGGAGATAGTGCATCTCGGCGGTGGCGTCCGGTCCCTGGATCGGCCTGGCGAGAGCCGTGATGGCGCCGCGGGCGTCGCCGGCGCGATAGCGTGCGATCGCCAGCTTGTAGTCGACGCGCGTCAGCCGGTCGTCCAGTGCGAGCGCGGTTTCGTAGGCCTCGGTGGCCCGCTGGTACCGCTGCAGTTGATAGAGGACGTCGCCGAGCTCTTCACGAGGACGGGTGGCGGCCGCGTCGAGCGCGGCGGCGTCGCGGAAGTCGCGGACCGCGGCGTCGAGATCCCCGCGGCGCTGGTATGCCTCGCCGCGCCGAAGGCGGGGGAGCATCGCATCGGGCCGGAGCGCGACCGCGCCGCTATAGGCCTCGACGGCCGGGAAGGTCTGGTCGCTCCGCAGCGCGGCGTCGCCGCGGGCGAGCAGCGCGCGGTAGTCGCGGTCACGGATCACCTGGTACGCCACGGTGGCGGCCCCGGCGGCCACGGCCAGAACGGCGACGAGGAGGAGCACGCGGCGCATCGCTGCTCATCGTATCGGAAGCAAGAGGAACTTTGCCGCCTGTTGGGTGTCTAACTTGGCTATAGTGAGGGAGGTAGCCGGGGATCTCCTTGTGAAACAAGCCCGCGTCGCGAGTTGGTCGGACGTCGGCGTACGCGAAGCCACCCTCGTGCAGAGGTGTGCATCGCGCGACGAAGCCGCCTGCACGGAGCTTGTCGCCGAGCACCAGCGGATGGTCGTGCAGCTCGCGACCAACCTGCTGAGCGATCGTGAAGAGGCCCTCGACCTGTCCCAGGAAGTCTTCCTTCGCGTCTTCCGGACCATCCATCGCTTCCGCGGCCAGTCGAGCCTCCGCACCTGGATCTATCGCATCGCCGTGAACCAGGCGCGCAACCGCCATCGCTTCTGGCGGCGCCGCCATCGCAACGACCAGGTGCCGCTGGAGGTTCACGTCGCGGCCCACGGCGAGTTCAAGTCGAGCATCGGCGAGGAGCCCGACCGCCTGCTCGAGCAGAAGGAGCTGGGCGAACGGCTTCAACGGGCGCTGGATCGGCTGCCGTTCGATCAGCGCACGGCGATCGTGCTTCGGGAGGTCGATGGGTTGAGTTACGACGACATTGCGTTTTCTCTGGGTGTGGCCATCGGAACAGTCAAGTCGCGGTTGACGCGCGCGCGGCAGGCGCTGCGGGCCGACCTGCGGTCTGAGAGGAGATCATGACGCCTCTCGCGTGCACGGCCGTCCTGCGCCAGCTGCAGGCCTATCACGACGACGAACTTCACGTGGCGGATCAGATCGCCGTCGCGACGCACCTCGACGGCTGTGCGAACTGCCGCGAGGCGCTGACGGCACTCGAAGGCCTGGGCGATCTGCTGCGCGCCGCGGCGCCGGGCCGCGTGCCGCTGCCGTGCGACGACGCGGCCAGCTTCGCCTCGACCGTCGTCAACCGCGCGCATGTGGAAGACGAAGCGTCGCTGCTGTCGTCCATTCGCGATCTCTTCGACGATCGCCGCGTCGTGTACTCGGCGCTCGGCGCCACGAGCGCGACGCTGGCCTGCCTCGTCATCATGCTGACGATGATGCGGTTTGCCGGGATCGAGCGCACGGATTCGCTCGCCGGTATGATGAACGTGCTCAAGTCGCCCGCTGTCGTCGAACAGCCGATCGTCATCCGCCCCGTCGTGATCGACGCGCGCGTGATGATGCCGCGCGCGCTCGATTCGTTCTCCGACACCGAGGTCGGCGACTCGGTGCTCGCGCTGTCCGGCGTGGTCACCAGGGAAGGCCGGGTCTCGAACATCGCGATCAACGACGGGTACGGCGGCGTCGCCATGGCGTCGATGAACGCCCAGCGCCTCGAGAACCTCGTGGACGCGGTGTCGCGCACGCGGTTCGAGCCGGTGATGAAGGAAGGCGAGCCGGTCGCCGTCAACATGGTCTGGTTCGTCGCGCACACGACGGTGCGCGGCGTCGGACGGCATCATCTCGCCGGCCCGCAAGCGCCCCGGTTGCGGAAGCGAGCGGTCTAGGTTCTACGGTTTGCCCACGTGGGTCGTGTCGGCGTTGTTCATCGAGTCTGACGCCCGAATCGTGATGCCGCTGTCGCCCAGCGTGCCGTCCAGCGTCAGCTCGTAGCGTTCGCTCTTCGAATCCGCAATTCCATCCACAGGAAAGATCGCGGTCCAGCGCAGGCCGCCGTCGCGCGAGTACTCGGCGCGCGAAATCGGCGAGTCCGCGTCGGTCACGGCGAACGACACGGTCGTCCTGCCGCCGCTCACGCGGACGCCGCTGACGGCGATGGCGGGCGGCGTGTGATCGATCTGAAACGCCGCGCTGTCGCGTTCGCCGGCGAGCGCGGTGTCCGCGGGATTCGACGGGGCATCGGACGCGACGACCCGGACAAAGTACGTCCCGTTCGGCACCGTCGTCGTGTCCCACACGAAGATCGGCTCGTCCACCCCGCGGCGCAGCGGCGTCCACTCGGTGACGCCTTCACGGCGATACAGCACGTCGTACACGAGCTCGTCGTCGTTCTCGTCGTCGGCGCGCCAGACAAACGTCTGCAGATTCTTCTGATAGGTACGGCGGCCCAGTGGCGGCGACGCAGGGGCGCCCTGCGGCGTCTGGGCGGCGCTGGTCAGTCTGCGATCGGGCGTCGTCTGATCGCCGAAGCCGGCGAGCTCGGGCTCTCCGCTCGTGAACGGCTTCTGAAACACAATGCCGGGCGCGTGAACCGTGACCGACCGGACGACCGGCCGCAGGTTGCGCTGCAGGTACGCGGCGGCGACGGACGTCAGGACAGGACCGCCGCCTGTGCCCGTGAGCACGGCCCGCCACTGCAGGTAACGCGCTTTCGGGCTGGCGATCGGCGATCCTTCAGGGGCAGCATAGGCCGCCGACCATGCGCTCCATGTCTCGTCGGGTGTTTCGGTATTGCCGCTGCGAGTCGACAGCTCGACCCTGGCGTCCTTCGGAATGGAACCGCGCCAGCGAAGCGACCCCCACGTCGCGAGCATCTGCGCATCGCGCGCGTCGGATTCATAGGTGCCGCGCTGCGCGCGCTCGGAGGACAGGCGGAACAGCTTGCCCGGGTTGGCCGTGGCGAACAATATCTGGCCGCGCGCGTTTTTGACAAAGGTTGTGACCTGCTGTGCGCCGCCGCGCGTCAGCAGCGTCGGGCGCAGCGGATCGCCTTCGAGCCGATAGAGCTTGCCCTTGTTGCCCGTCGCGACGATCGGCGCGCCGGCGGCATCGAAGGTGACGTCGTACGGGACGTCCTCGCGGGAGTCCCACACCTGATCCCAGACACCGTCGGGCGCGATCCGGTAGACGGCGCCTTTCGTCGCATTGCGATCGCCGCGCGCCGCCGCCGCGCTCGAGTCGGTGGTATCGATGATGGCGATCGACGTGATCTCCGCGGAGACGGTGACGGTGGGAACCGGCGCGCGTCCGGCAGCGCCTCCGGCCGGCAGGTCGATCACGGGCGGCACGACAGGACCGGAACTGGATCCGGTGCGGCCGTTCATCGCCGTGACGAACAGCATCCCTTTGTCGTCGAAGTGCAGCCCGCGGATTTCCTGGAATGACGTGTCGAGCAGCACGAAGCCCTTGCCGTCCTGATCGACGCGGATCACTTTGCCCGGCGCACCGGCGCCGACGACGAGGTTACCGTTCCTGTCGAAGGCGAGCGCCATCGCGTGCGTGGTCTTCGTGCGGTAGAAGGACGCGCCTTTGCCGTCGGGCGCGATCTTGTAGATGATGCCTTTCTCGCCGGTTCCGGCGAAGACGTTGCCTTTCGCGTCGACGGCGAGCGCCCAGATGTACTTCTCCTCTGGCGTGAAGAACGTCGTCGCTTTTCCCTCGCGATCGACTTTGTAGATCTTTCCGTCGGGCGACGTCGCGACGTAGAGCCCGCCATTCGGCGCGAGCGCCAGCGCGTGGACTTCAAGTTCCGCGCTGCTGTAGAAGAGCGCGCCCTTGCCGTCGGGACCGACGCGGTAGACCCTGCCGTCGTTGCCCGTGCCGAGGAAGACGCTGCCGTCGGGCGCGGCGACCATCGTCCAGACAAACGGCGCCGGCGTTTCGTAGACCAGTTCGAGTGCGGGGCCGAGCACGAGCTGGCCGCGCGCGTCGATGGAGAGGTTCTCGACCTCGCCCTTCAGGAAATCGGCCTGCGTCGCCGCCTGAAAAAATTTCGGTGAAGAAGCGTGAGCGGGCGTGGGGGCCGTGAGCGCCGCCAGCAGCGCGCCCCCGAACAGAAACGCGCCACCACGGAGGACACAGAGGCGTCGAACAAGTTTCATGTGGTGGAGAGTTTCTTCTAATCTGAAGAAACCACAATGGAGAGCGTCTTCGAGCCGGTGATGGCGTGGTCGGTGGCCAGCTGCCACTCGCCGAGCGTGGCATTGCTGAGCGGGTTGAAGCTTCCGCCGCTGCGGTCGGCTTCGAACACGCCCAGCACGGACGGCGGCAGCGCCGTCAGCGGCTCGCCTTTGACGACGGCGCCGGGTTCCGAGCCGAGGAGCTTGACGTACAGCGTGTTGCCCCGGCGGCTGCGGTTGAGCGTGCGGACGATCTGGTCGACGCTGCGCGGCTGCGACGAGCGCGTCTCGCGCTGTTCGATCTGGCCGAGGCGTCCGCCGTCGGCGACGAGCAGCGACAGCGGGCCGCTGATATTGGCCGGGATGTCGATCGGAATCGTGCGGATCTGATCGTCGCCGCGATACGTGCGGAGCAGCACCTTCAGCTGAACCGTGCGTCCGGCGCGCGGGCGCTGGTCGTCAATCCAGACGCGCTCGAGCGTCGCCGTCCGCGGCTCTTCCGCCGACGTGATGGCCAGGTCGAGGCTTTGGATCTCGACCTTCTCGTAGTCGTTGCCCAGCAGGGCCGCGACCGGCGCCGCGATGTAGGTCGCCGTGTTGACGGACGGCTGATCGCCGGAAAAGATGTTGTCGAACGTGACCGCGTCGTGTCCGCTCAGCTTTGCCGTGCCGGTCACATGAAAGGTCGCCGATCCGTACTGCCGCTCGTACGCGCCGAGCGTGCTCGTGATCGATGCCGCCGCCATCAGCGGCGTGAACATCTGATCGTTGGCAAGCTGGAAGTGGAACGTGCGCTTCGGCGCGCGGCCCGACTCGAGCGTGAGCGTGACCGGAATCATCTTCGGTCCGGGGCCGAGTTTGCCGGCAATGGCCACCGCGCGATCCTGGAGGAACGATCCGATGATCTCGCCGGTCGTCGAGACCTTCAGCGACGAGGCGAGGCTCGGGAGGACCGTGTAGACGTAGGCGCGCGTCATCGGAAACGCCGTCGGCCCGAGGTTATAAAGAGGATGGCCGAACGCGTAGACCTTGTCGTTGTCCACGTGGGTGACGGTGCCGGTGGCGCCGAGCTCGAGGTCGCCGCTCACGAGCATCACGCCAATCGCGTCGCCCGGCTTCAGCGGACCGTCGTAGGGCTTCTCTCCGGCGCGGGCGACCGCGCCCCGGCCCGTCGGAATGAAGCCCTGCGCGCCAAACGCGCCGCCCAGCATGTCGGCCAGGCCGGGTTCGAAGCCGGACATTATTAAAGGCGTCGCAATCGGGCGCAGCAGCGTCCCGATGTCCGCGCCCGACACGCCCCCGGCAACACTGACGGCGCCGACAAGCGCCGCTTCGCCGGGCCGATCGACGAACGGGCGATTCCAGTTCAATGCGCGGCGGAACGCCGCGTCCAGGTTCTCGCGCGTCAGCGGAAACTCGACGTGCACCTTTGCGGCGGCCGGACGGACGTCATTGAACGCCGTCGCGTCCGTCATCTCGGCGATCGGCGTGATGCCGGCGATCGGCTCCTTCGAGAATTGTCCGAGCGAGTACGACACTGCGCCGATGAGCCGGCCGTCGATATAGACCGGGCTGCCGCTCATGCCGGCGATCACGCCGGTGTTGGCCAGCGGGCCGCCCTCGAGCCTGGCGAGGATCAGATTGCGATGCGTGCCGATGACGTTTTCGAGCACGCCGAGGATGTTGACCTTGAACTCTTCGACGCGGGTGCCTTCGAACACCGTCCGGCCGATCCCGACCATGCCCGGACGAATCTCGTCGACGCCCATCTGCGCGGTTTGCGCAGGAGTGTGAATCAGCGCGAGCGAGGCCAGCAGGAGTGCGAACGCGAGCCGCCGCAGTGTCATCACTTTCTTTGATTATTCGGGAGAAGTGCTTGCCGGTCAAGGATTACTGTGGTATCGTTTTGCGTTCATGAACTGTGCCTTTTCGTTCAGCCAGACTCCGAGCGCGGTCGCGGCGTACGCGTACGCGTGGCGGTATTGGGTGACGTCTGAAGAGGCATCCGCTTTGGCCTGAACTGCCACCAGCGCGACGGATTTACTCGAGCCTCTTCAGCCGAACGGTTGAAGAGGCTTTTTTATTTGTGTTGATGACCTGAGCAATGACGAACACCCGGGTCTGCGTGACCGTCACCGCCGAGACGACGGCCGAGCTGCGTCGCAAGCGCGACGACGTGACCGGCGCCGATCTGGTGGAGTTGCGTCTCGACACGGTGCGCGATCCGGACGTGGCCGGCGCGCTCGCGGGCAGGAAGCTTCCCGTCATCATTACGTGCCGACCGACGTGGGAAGGCGGGCAGTTCAAAGGCTCGGAAGAAGAGCGGAAGCAGATCCTCGGCGACGCGCTGGCGCGCGGCGCCGAGTACGTCGACATCGAGTGGAAGGCCAACTTCACCGACCTGTTGTCGTCGAGCGGGGGGCGGCGCGTGGTGCTCTCGTCGCACGACTTCGACGGCGTGCCTGCCGACCTCACGGGCCGCGCCCAGGCGATGCGCGCCACCCGCGCGGAAGTCGTCAAGATCGCGGTGAAGACGTCGCGGCTCAGCGACTGCCTGCCCCTCCTCGATCTCGGCGCGCAGATCGCCCGGCAGGGCACCGTGCTCATCGGCATGGGCGAGTGCGGGCTCGCCACGCGCGTGCTCGCCAGAAAGTTCGGCTCGCTCTGGACGTATGCCGGCGACCAGCGTCAGGTCGGGCAGGTCACGCCGGCTGATCTTGCCGAAACGTATCGATTCCGCGCGCTCACCGAAACCACGGACATCTACGGTCTGGTCGGCTCGCCGATTTCGCATTCGGTGTCGCCGGCGATGCACAACGCCGCGTTCGCCGCGACACGGCTCGACGCT